>Ga0247727_10009241_pt1 | contig 17953 bp, 13 predicted proteins | sample WisWelCaveWW1625_FD_202498 | JGI IMG/M metagenome (GOLD analysis project Ga0247727, IMG submission 202498) | Biofilm microbial communities from Wishing Well Cave, Virginia, United States - WW16-25 | ecosystem: Environmental > Aquatic > Deep subsurface > Groundwater > Cave microbial mat | place...
GGGGTTTTTCTCGTGAGGAACACGGATCAGGGGAGTAACGCAAACGTCACAGTCCAGCTTCAGAGAAATGTCTCTGCTGAGTTGAATGGCATCCTCGCCTACACGTGGGGAATGGCAAAGGATATCAACAGCAACAATTCCACGACAGCGAGTTCACAGTGGCGATTCAATCCTACGCCGGGCGACCCGAACACACCACAGCTGACCTTTTCACAGTGGGACCGTCGACATCGCATTCTGGGAACCGTTTCTTACCGGTATGATTGGGGCTGGAATGGCCTGGCCACGAGCATCGGGCTCTTCTACAATGGTCAATCAGGGCGTCCTTTTTCCTACATGGTTATTGGTGACGTGAACGGCGACGGACGAAGCGATAACGACCTCATTTACATCCCGAGAGATGCAAACGATATCATTCTCGTCGGTTCGTCAGGTGCACCACTTCCAAAATCACACGCAGACTACACCGCGCTCTTTACGTATATCGATGCTGACAAGTACTTGAGTGAGAACAAAGGAAGAATATCGGAGCGATCAGGCCCTCGCGAGCCATGGGCTCATCAGGTTGATTTGCGCATCAGCCAGGAAATCCCGACTATTGCAGGGCAGAGACTCGAGATCACGCTGGATATTCTCAACGTGCTTAATCTCCTCAACAATGATTGGGGTTGGATCAGGAACACCGGCCTTAACCAAATCGTGAACATGCTTACGTTCCGCAGCTTCGAAACTGCAGCGGGTCCAAACTACGGAAAACCACGCTATCAGTGGGCGGGACTTAAAGTGACCGACGGTCGGGCTGATCCTTTCACAGCAGACAACTTCCTGTCCCGGTGGCAGGCGCAGGTGGGCGTGCGTTACACGCTCTAACTCAGCCCGTCGAGCAGTAATGAACAAGCCCTGTTACGCACCGTAACAGGGCTTTGTTTTTGTCATATCAAAGGGCACAATACACGCAACGTTTAGAGAAGACGGAGCTTCTTCATCTGACGCGCCCGTCGGGTCTACTTTCCTTCCTCAACGTTTGCAGTCGTTCCACAAAACTCCTTGAACACCCCCTTCAGGTGTTCCGCAATCTGAAACGCATCCCTGTTTTCAATCTGGAAGCGTGGAACGAAGTGAACGAGCGCTCCATCCTTGAACAGCGCGATCGATGGGGACGACGGAGGAAAATTTCCAATATGCTCGCGGACACGGGCCGTTGCTTCAATATCTCCCCCTGCAAACACCGTGGTAAGATGATCCGGCTTCAACGGTGATTGCTGCAAGGCCATTGCTAATCCCGGCCGTGCCTTCCCCGCCGCACATCCACAGACAGAATTAATGACCAAGAGGTTAAGCCCCTTGGCCTCTTTCAAAGTTTTATCCACCTCCGTCGCGGTACGAAGCTCCCGGAAGCCGATACGTGTTAACTCATCGCGAAACGGTTGAATTGTTCTTTGATCGTATTGCATGGCTCAATGTTCCTTTCACATGATTTCCAATTTCGAATTGAGAATTGCGAACTGGCGAAGAAAAACGACAAACCTACATTTCGCAATCTCACAATCCGCAATCTACTAAACCCTCCTTCGTCCGCAAAGGTTCCGGCTCACCCCTTTCGACACACCCTTACTCTTCCTTCTACTCATACTCTCACTAAGTGCTCCTTCGCCCCCGGTGCCGCCGGGAGCCTTTCTTCGCGCGGGTTCGCGTCGAAGCAACTGCTTTGACTCTTGCCTTTGCGGCCGCCTTCCTTTTCCAAGCGGCCTTTTTCGCTCGCTTGGGCTTCGCCCGTTTTGGCTTTGCGGCTTTCAGCCTCGCAGCAGGCTTCTTTTTCCGGCTCTGCGCTGCGATCAAGTTCAACGCGCTTCCCGCCTTAAACCAGCGAATCTGATTCTCGTTAAACGTATGGTTCAACAGACATTCATCGATCGTTCCGTCAGAATGTGTAAGAACAACTCGTAGGGGGAGTCCGGGTGCGAACCTCGTTAACCCGATGATCGAAGCCCGATCATCTTCCCGAACCTTGTTATAGTCCTGAGGGTCGGCAAATGTCAGAGGCACCATCCCCTGCTTCTTCAGATTTGACTCATGGATGCGAGCGAAACTCTTCACGATGATCGCCTTGCCCCCAAGCCAGCGCGGCTCCATGGCAGCATGCTCCCGACTCGACCCCTCACCGTAATTCTCATCACCCACAACAATCCATCCCAGTTCCTGCGTTTTGTAATCACGCGCAATCGCTGAAAACGCTTTCTTGTCTCCGGTGAGAATGTTCTTTCCAACGCCGGCCTCTCCGCTGAACGCATTGACCGCACCGCTGAACATGTTGTTCGAGATATTGTCGAGATGACCACGGTACTTTAACCATTTCCCCGCAGGAGAGATGTGGTCGGTTGTGCATTTGCCCTTCGCTTTCACGAGGATGGGCAGATCAACGTAATCGTTCCCATCCCACCCTGGAAACGGAGTCAGGATTTGAAGGCGGTCACTCGTTGGAGAGACTTTCACCGCGTTCTTCGCACCATTACGTGACGGCGGAACAAACCCCCGCTCTCCCGGAATGAATCCTTTCCTCGGCAGCTCATCTCCGCGAGGAGGCTCGAGTCGTACAGCCTCCCCATTCTCGTTGATAAGCGTATCGGAAAGAGGATTGAACGTCAATCTTCCCGCGAGTGCAAACGCTGTGACGATCTCCGGACTTGCAACAAAGGCATGCGTATCAGGATTTGCATCGTTCCGTCCGGCGAAGTTCCGATTGAATGATGTGATGATTGAATTCTTGTCCCCCTTCTTCACGTCGTGGCGCTTCCACTGCCCGATGCACGGGCCGCACGCGTTGGCCAGAACAAGTCCCCCGACATCAGTGAGGACTTTCAGATGCCCATCCCGCTCAATCGTGGCACGTACCTGTTCCGAACCAGGCGTGATGGTAAATTCAGATTTTGCCCGCAAGCCTTTTTGGAGAGCTTGGCGCGCAATGCTGGTTGATCGCTCGATATCCTCGTAGCTCGAATTCGTACAGCTTCCGATCAGGGCAACCCGCAGTTCCTCCGGATACCCATTCTCCCGAACAGCCTGAGCAAACTCCGAAAGTTTCCACGCCCGGTCAGGAGTAAACGGGCCATTAACCATCGGCTCAAGATCTGAGAGATTAATCTCAATAACCTGATCGTAGAAATCGTTCGGCGACCCGACCACTTCAGGATCGGGATTCAAATCCGCTGCGATACGATTCGCCAGCTTTGCCACTTCTGCCCGTTCCGTGGCTTTCAAGTATTCTGCCATTCTCGAATCATACGGGAAAATCGAGGTTGTTGCTCCCACCTCGGCGCCCATGTTGCAGATTGTTCCTTTCCCCGTTGCGGAAATGGATTTGGTCCCGTCTCCAAAATATTCTATGACAGCGCCAGTTCCCCCTTTGACAGTGAGAATCCCGGCTACTTTTAGGATGACGTCTTTCGCGGAGGCCCATCCCTTCAGGCTGCCAGTCAAATGTATCCCAATGATCTTGGGAAATCTTAGTTCCCAAGGCATTCCTGCCATTACGTCGACCGCATCCGCCCCACCGACACCAATCGCGATCATTCCGAGCCCGCCGGCGTTTGGGGTATGCGAGTCCGTTCCGATCATCATGCCGCCCGGAAATGCATAGTTCTCAAGGACAACTTGATGGATGATTCCTGCGCCGGGCTTCCAAAACCCTATACCATGTTTGCTGGACACGCTTGCCAGGAAATCATAGACTTCCTTATTGTCGGCAAAGGCCTGGGCAAGGTCTTCCCGTGCACCTACCTGGGCCTGAATCAAGTGGTCGCAATGTACTGTCGTGGGGACCGCGACTTTTGGAATGCCGGCAGACATGAACTGAAGGAGAGCCATCTGCGCTGTCGCATCTTGCATCGCGACGCGATCCGGTGCAAATTCCACATATGACTTGCCTCGCGAAGCCGCTGCCGTTGAGGAGCCCGCGTAATGCGCGTAAAGGATCTTCTCAGTCAATGTGAAAGGTTTCCCTGTAAGCCTGCGAGCGGCGTGGACCCTTGATGGAATTGCCGCATATGCTTTCTTAATCAATCCTAAGTCAAAAACCATGAAACCGAACCCTCGATTTGGTCAACAAAAATCCACATTCAATATACAGAGAGTACAGCACGGGTGCAAGTACGTGTCCGACTGCGAGTCACGTGCAACACCTGCATGGCGACGCCCGCTGTGCCTCCCGAATTGCTCTTGGATCCGAAACCCGTTTTACCGTTCATGGGAAATACTGTAGGTCAGAGCCTCGCAACGTTCATACGCAGCGGGCTAACGTGTGCCGCGCTGCCAGGAGGTTTCTCCGTGGGCCGCCCCACGCGATTGCAAAAGTGGCTTTTTTTTGATAATTTTGTCCATAAACCGAATGTAGAATCCATAAACAATGAGCCGTGGCAACAAAACCGTTTGAACAGCATGAAGACATCGAAGAAGTCGTTACACTCGAGCCGGCCAAGGTGATACTGTTTAATGATCAAGCGCATACATTCGATGAGGTGATTACACAATTGATCAAGGCGCTCAAATGCACGCAATCAAGAGCAGAAGCCCTGACATTTGAAGCCCACAACAATGGCAAAGCGATGGTGTTCTCCGGTGACATGACCAAATGCGTGGAAGTCAGTGGTGTGCTGGAAGAGATCATGCTGATGACGCAGATCGAGGTGTGAGAATGCGATATGAAGTGAAAGAAGGGAGTATTCTCTACGATGCTCGAGGCAGAAAACGCACGTTGTGCTTCCGATGAAGGTGTATGTGGAGTTGCTTAGACAACTCGAGGATATGGATGATGTGAAAGCAATGACGCAAGTCGAGCTGAAAAGGGCTATCCCTTGGGAAAAAGCAAAAAAGAAATTGCTTAAGAACCCAAATAATGTATACAGTGGAGGTCAAACGTAGTCTTTGTAGGTCGGAATGCCATTCCGACCTACCCAAATAATCTACACACTGGAGGGCAAACCCACAGCTCTAAAGGAACTGAGGAGACACCGCCAAGGAAATCCAATCAGTCAATGTCACCTTTAACGCAATCAACAATGAAACTCATCCCCTTCCCCCTTCTCTTGGTCAAGAGAAGGAGGACCGAGAGGGTTGAGTTCAGTGTCCTTCATCGAAAGGAAGCCTATCGATGAGGGCTGACGAAATTAGAAACAGCTTTCTCAATTTTTTCAAAGAACGTGGCCACCGCATAGTCCCAAGTGCACCGGTGATCCCACATGGAGACCCCACGCTTCTATTCACCAACGCGGGGATGAATCAGTTCAAAGATGTCTTCCTCGGTACAGGCAGGCGTGATTATGTGCGGGCCGCCGACACTCAAAAATGCATCCGTGTAAGCGGGAAGCACAACGACCTCGAAGAGGTGGGGAGGGATACGTACCACCATACATTCTTCGAAATGCTCGGCAACTGGTCGTTCGGGGACTACTACAAGAAGGAGGCTATCGAGTGGGCCTGGGAATTGCTGACGAAAGTATGGGGATTGGACAAGAAGCGCTTGTATGCTACTGTCTTCGAGACAGATGACGAGGCCGAGCGGTTTTGGAAAAAAGTGACCGACATCAATCCATCCCATGTGCTACGCTTCGGAAAGAATGATAACTTTTGGGAGATGGGAGACACCGGTCCCTGCGGTCCATGCTCGGAAATCCACATAGACCTGACACCTGACCGTTCCGGCGGCAATCTCATAAACGTTGGTGATCCGCGAGTGATGGAGATCTGGAATCTCGTGTTCATTCAGAACAATCGGAACGTGCAGGGTGAACTCGAACCTTTGCCGGCAAAACATGTGGATACAGGGATGGGCTTTGAACGAATGTGTGCTGTGTTGCAGGGGAAGAGATCCAACTACGATACAGATATCTTTTTACCAATAATTACGGCTATCACAGATTTGACAGATAAAAAGTATAGTGGTACGCTTCCCTCAGATGCTCTCAGTGTGTGGACGGAGTTTGACACTGCCATCCGCGTCATAGCAGATCATGTGCGAATGTTGTCCTTTGCCCTTGCTGATGGAGCCGTATTTGGAAATACTAAACGTGGCCACGAACTGAAGAAGGTACTTTATCGCGCATCACGCTTCGCGCGCATTCTTAATATGAATGAACCATTTATCTATAAGATCGTGGATGCTGTTGTTGAGTCTATGGGAAATGTTTTTCCTGAGCTTATCGTGCATCATTCGAGCATAAAAAGAAGAATTCAAGAACAGGAAGAAAAGTTCGGCAATACCCAAAAGGACGGCCTGGACTACTTCTACAGAAACATAATTGGAGAACCAATTCGACAGGCTTTTATACGACAGGGCAGGATTGATAAGTCATGGTGGGTTAACACCTTTAAGTCAGATGGCAATACGCTCGTAATGTTGGATCCCACCGTTACTCAGGAAATCAGGGTGAACATTCGCGAGGAATTGAAACGCCTGAACATCAATTTTGTCACCGCTGAAGATGCATTTAAGCTTCATGATACTTACGGTCTGCACGTCGATACCATGGAGGCACTAGCAGAAGAGATTGGCGTTAAAGTAGACAGACGGAGATACGAGGAGTTGATGGAACGACAAAGAGAACGTTCACGATCAACAAGTCAAGTGGGTTTAGACATCAGGATAAAAGACGAAGATCTATTCGGTAGAGAAGAAAAAGGTCGGCCCCAATTTTCATATGAGACACATAAGCTAGTTCTGTCTGACGAGCGTGATGTGGCTTTGGTTGATTTTGACTACGCTGATAGTTTTCCGTTTCGAGGGATAGTAATTCACAAGTCTGGAATCCCATTTTACCCGGAATCCGGAGGTCAGGTTGGGGATACGGGACGGATAGTTTTCCAAAATGGTCACATAGAGATAACGGATACCAGACGAATCACAAACACGCTCGTTTGTCTCGTCGGTCGCACAGCGCAAACTGAACGGCACTTCTTCGATTTAGTTAGTCATCTGAAGTCGGGAGGAATCGCTGTAGCTGAAATCGAAGTGCAGCGCCGCCTCAACATCCAACGTAACCACTCTGCAACGCACATCGTCCACGAAGCTCTCCGGCGCGTACTCGGCACACATGTCCACCAACAGGGATCGCTCGTCGCACCGGATCATCTCCGCTTCGACTTCCCGCACTTTGGTAAGATCACCCCGGAGGAGATCCGCGCGATCGAGGATATCGTGAATGGAAAGATCGCCGAAGACATCTCCGTCTTCACCGAAGTGGATATGCCGATTGATAAGGCAAGAAAAATTCCAAATGTCAAGATGTTCTTCGGCGACAAGTACGGAGATACCGTTCGTGTGGTTTTCATCGACGAGAACTTCAGCGTGGAGTTCTGCGGCGGGACTCATGTCAAGAACACGAAGGACGTTGGTCTGTTCAAGATCATCTCCGAATCAAGCGTCGCGAGCGGTGTGCGGCGTATCGAAGCAATTACCGGCGAAGGGATTCAACAGTACATCGACAATCAGCTCCAGAAGGTGAAGGAGATGGACGACCAGCTTGGACGATTTATCGAAGAAAGAGATATGCTGGAGAAAGAGCTTCACAAGTACGCGGGAGCCCCGTCCGTGAAAAGTTCGGTGCCAACTCGCACCAGGCTCGAAGGATTCGGGGCCAACCTCGGAGCGTTGAATATACCCAATAAGCCGTCGGTGGCAATCACAAAAATTGGATTCCACCTTGCTCAGCGAGAAACGGCAATCGAAGAAGTGACCAAACGTACGTACGATCTCAAGAAAGAGCTGAGCAAACATAAGATCAAAGAAGCAACATCAGGAATCGACTCACTGGTGGATACCGCCACTGCGGTCAACGGCTTTAAGGTCGTCTCCGCCAAGGTTGAGGCACATACTATGGACGAACTCAAAAGCATCGGTGACACTCTTCGAACAAAGCTTGGCAGCGGCGTCGGTATTCTTGCAAGTATCATCGATGAAAAAGTCGCACTCGTCTGCGTCGTTACTGATGATCTGATCAAAGCGAAAAATCTGCAGGCTGGCAAGATCGTCAGTGAAATGGCAAAACAGGTCGGTGGCGGGGGTGGCGGACGCCCGCATCTTGCAACCGCCGGCGGTAAGGATGTCGCCAAACTCGACGAGGCATTGCGTCGAACACCCGACATCGTTCGCTCCATGGTCTCGCAATCGCTCTAACTCTTTTCAGTTTTCCCTTTTACATTTTTCATTTTGCATTTTGCATTATTCGTTCTTCATTTTCTAAATTATTCATTCTTCAATCTTCATTCTTCATTTATCTATGGCCCATCTCCCCCTTACCATCCTTGCCCGTCAAGCGTATGTTCAGGACGAGCTCAGCGCCAGCGCCGCGCTCAAAAAGAAAATTTTCGAGCAATGTACCGACAAAATCCTTAAAGCGGTTGATATCATCATCAACGCACTCAACCACAAGAAGAAAATTCTGCTCTGCGGGAACGGCGGCAGCGCTGCGGATTCCCAGCACATCGCAACTGAGTTTGTCATCCGGATGAGCCCGTCCATAACCCGTCCTCCCATCCCCGCAATAGCGTTAACTACTGATTCGTCGATGCTCACTGCAGGGTCGAATGATCTCGGCTACGAAAACGTATTTGCGCGCGCAACAGAAGCACTTGGAAACGAAGGTGATGTCCTCATCGGAATCAGTACCAGCGGGAATTCGGAAAGCGTGAACCGTGCACTACAAATGGCAAAATCAAAGGGAATCGCAACCATTGGATTGCTGGGAAAAGACGGCGGAACGTCCAAGAATCTGGTGGATGTGGCCATTATCGTTCCGTCAAACGACACGCAACGCATTCAGGAGGGACACATCACAATCGGCCACATCATTTGTGGTCTCGTCGAACGTGAAATGTATGGATAACAGGGCTGTTCTGTGACTACTCGTGATACACCCGTCGACCATGCTTCACGACCAGGCGATCTTCTGATCCCCTTTCTTGCTGTTGTGTGTGATGCCATCGCCATCGAGTTTTCATTTCTGTTCTCCTACTGGCTCCGTTTTCACAGTTCGCTCTTTGAGTCCCTCGGGTTTGCCCACGTGCCGGCGCCTCCAATCGAAGGCTATTGGTTGGGGTCGCTTGCCGTTGTCGTTGTCTGGCTGATCCTTTTAAATGCCCGGAAAATGTACGGAGCACGCAGAAGCGTGAGCCTCATTGACGAACTGATGAATATCGTGAAGGTTGGCAGCGTCGGTATGCTCATTGTCATGAGCGCCGCGTTTTTCTACCGCGACTTCTCATACTCGCGAATCGTGTTCGGCCTCATTTGGATGAGTTCGATTACCGGGATTTTCATCGGAAGAATGTTCGTCCTCTCCCTCGAGCGAAGACTCTACCGTCAAGGGAAAAATCTCCGCCAGGCCATCGTCATCGGAAGCGATAGCCTCGCAAACGAAGTGTATCGGCGCTTGAACGCCCATCCGTCGTTCGGATTTACCATTGTCGGATACTTCGCCGACGCAAAAGCGCCCACCGAAGCTGGCCTCAGCGCAACACCACATCTTGGAAGCGTCCCAGCTGCATCGGATTACATCCGGCGCCAGGGGATCGAATTGGTGTTCATCGCCCTTCGGTCGAAAGATCACCCTCGTCTGTTCGAGCTCATCAGTGAATGCGAGGGAGTGAATGTCGAATTCATGATGGTTCCCGATGTGCTCGAAATTCTCACGAGCCAGGTGAAGCTGAGGGAACTTGAGGGAGTCCCCTTTCTCACACTGAAGAGCATTCCACTCTCCATGTGGGGTCGCATCTCGAAGCGTGCGATGGATGTTCTGGTCGCTTCAGCACTTGTCGCGGTCCTTTCTCCCTTGCTACTCGTGATCATGATCCTTATTCGTCTCACTTCCAGAGGACCCATGTTTTACAAACAGGAGCGGGTGGGGATCGATGGACAAAAGTTCACAATGTTGAAGTTCCGTTCCATGAAAACGGCCGCGGAGGCAGAATCTGGACCTGTCTGGGCAAAGGGGGATGACCCGCGGAGGACGCCAATTGGTGTGTTCCTCCGCAAGACGAGCCTGGACGAACTTCCACAACTCTTTAACGTGCTCAAAGGCGATATGAGTCTGGTGGGACCTCGACCGGAACGCCCGTATTTCGTTGACCAATTCAAACACCTTGTTCCAAAGTATCTCGACCGCCACCGTGTAAAGACCGGCATTACTGGATGGGCCCAGGTTAACGGTCTCCGAGGCGACACGTCGCTTGAAGAACGGATACGATACGATCTCTATTACATCGAGAATTGGTCACTTGCATTCGATATCAAGATATTGTTGATGACGATCAAAGCTGCACTCAAGGTTCACGAGGCGCGCTAATTGTGCTACCACTCCTCGTCTTCTATATTCACATCGTCGCACTCGCCGCTGCCTTCACCAAACGATATCAGGAAGAAGGTCTCGCCGAAGGCCTACTCGCCATTTTCTTCGTGACATTGATTTTCTTTGTGGGATGGGCGATAACGTCGTTTATCGCCAGGTTCATGATGGACCAGGAGGGATTCGGATTCCTGCTCGATCGGGATGCAGTGTCCTTGCTGCTTCTAACCGCTGCGGAAGCGGTTTTCTACTACTTCTACTTGAGGGATGACTCTCCGGGTATTGCAGATGAACATCAGGGACAGGACTAGCACACGATAGAGGAATTCTAGATCTTATACAAGAGCTCATGACTTGTTCAATACTGGAATTTGAGTGAATCCATACTCCCGCCAAGGCACCTCCTGTTCGCAGTTGCCAGAGCGAATCTACCCCCTAACGCATCCCCAGCGCGCCTTGCTTGATCATCACAAAGCTGCAAGCAAAAGCCACTTGCTCACCAAATGACCTTGATCCGATTGGGGGGACCCAAGAAACCATTTACTCACAGCGGAGCCTTCAGGCAGATCGAGTGGCCTGCCGAGCGCAAGCCAAAGTCACATCAGCAATAGCACTCTCCTTACCGCACTAAGTCCTCTGTTGCCAATTTGCTTCTCTCCCCCTCCCATGTCTCCGTGTGATCATGTTTCTGTGGCTACAAGCTGCATTCGAAGATGCTCAAAGATGACGAAGACTAGGAGACCGAAGACCATCATGAGCGTCAACATCGGGTGCAATGTAGGAGCATTGAATATTGATCCCTCTGTCGAGATGTCAACGCGGCGTCGATATTTCAACACAAACTGTGACAAAAAAATTCAATGAGCCTTTGGGTTGATCGGGCTAAGTCATTTCACCACAAGCAACTTGGAATGCCGTTCAGGCGGCGCGTGTTTTGGTACAGTCTTTGGCTCTGACATGCGTCACAACTAAACTGCGAGGTATCCATTTTCCGAATTAAGAAAGTATTTGAAAACAACAACACAGCCATCATAAAGCTTGAAGGGGAGATTACAGATCAGGATGTCGCTGCCTGGACCGACGGAATAAAGGATGTGCTCAATGAAGTCGACTCCAAAATCATTCTGGATATGTGTTGTGTCTCTTCTATGAGCATGATGGCTTTTGACGCACTGTTAAAGCTACTAACTGACAACGTGTTTCTGGCGAACTGCCCGATCTTTGTCAGAAACATGTTGTACTCTGCAGGCCGATCTGAAAGACTCTTGAAATGATCCGATCAGATTCCGGGAGGTCGCAATGATAAAACTACTTCTGACGACTTTCGCAAAGAAGAATAATCGGAATGCCGTGTCATTCCAACACATCGCTCTTCCTATGATGGATCGACTCTATCGCACAGCGTTCCTGATGACACGCGATGCGAGGACTGCCGAAGAGGTAGTCTTTAGGACGTATGCGACTGCATATGAACAATTTCATCGGTTGAAGCACGATACGAAAGTGGATCTCTGGATGTTTCGGCTACTCATTTCGACGCTTTCAGAAAACAGCAATAAAGAAGCCCCTGAGCCTACGCGGGAGTTCCTTGTCGACCCATGCTTTGAAGCTGTGAGACGCCTGCCAGAAGAATACCGTGATGTCGTGGTGCTCTCGGATGTGAGCGACCTGAATCATTCTGAAATCTCGGATTTGCTCGGTTGTTCAATCGGCGATGTACAGGCTCGTCTTCTTATAGGCCGGAGACTGTTAGCGCAATCGTTAGGGACTTTCACTGAACACCTTGCAGACATATTCGATACATAGCGAGGTTCTCAATAGCCGAATCATCAGATTGAAGAGACGCTGAGAATCCTGGTATCTCTTGAGTCGAGCCCTGCGTTTCTATCAAGTTTTCAGAATCATTAAGAACCGTGACAAGAGGAGAGTCACAGTTAGGGAGAGTCAATTGCAAAAAAAAGGAGGTGGGTACTATGCTAAGGAAACTCATTCAAACGGACAATGACATTGCGGGCCTTATAGTCAGGGTTGCGTTAGGCACCGTCATCTTACCGCACGGGCTGCAGAAGCTCCTGGGAATATTTGGAGGCTTCGGGTTCTCTGCGACCATGGTCTATTTCGAAAGTGCAGGCATGCCGTTGGCCATCGGATTCCTGATTATCATCGGCGAATCATTTGGCTCTGTTGGACTAATCGTCGGGTTCTTCAGCAGATTCGCTGCATTTGGAATCAGCTTGATCATGCTGGGTGCCATTTTCCTCGTCCATCTTCAATACGGATTCTTTGCGAACTGGTTCGGAGCCCAGCAGGGGGAAGGGATCGAGTATCATCTCCTGGCGCTGGGGTTGGGAATTACCACAGTGATTGTTGGCAGTGGCCGATGGTCCGTGGATAGATTTCTATCGAATCGGTTAAGAAGAAGTGTTCAATAAATGAGTGGCCAGATTTGGTCAAAGCCATGATTCTATTTCCTCCTCTTCAAGCTAGGGCGATTGGGCAGAAGACATTGCCGGTTAGATCAGCCCAAGCAGATGCGAAACCGGATGAAGATGTGAAGCAAAGATAGCTCAGACGCACATCCGATGGATTCGCGTCTGTTCGTGTGGGGCAGCTTGGTGGGAGACTGCCCCATTAGCCGACAAGGAATATCCAAATGAAAATTCTTTTTGTCATTAATGACGCTCCATACGGCACTGAAAAAGCCTACAATGCTCTACGATTAGCAATGGCTCTCCAAAAGGATCATCCTGTCACGGAAGCACGAGTGTTCTTGATGGCAGATGCCGTGGCTTGTGGAATTCCAAATCAGAGCACTCCGCAGGGGTGGTAGAACATCGATCGGATGCTCAGGTCCGTTCTTTCCAAAGGGGGAAAGGTAAAAGCATGTGGCACTTGTGCGGAAGCTCGTGGCATTCGAAATCTGCAACTCATCGCAGGCATCGACATTAGCAATATGTCACTGAATCTCATCAATGAAAGTGGGTGAGCGCTCGTCAGGCATGGTGCGCGTTGGTACCTGAGTGGGTCTAAGCGATGCACTATAGTCGTGCCAAATGCTCACCCGCCTGATTGGAAGCATGGCTCCTGCTGGGATGATATGGCGTTGAACGATGTCAATAGGAGGAATTCTTGAACAACATACAAAACCTTGAGCAGTTAGGTCAGAGCATCTGGTACGACAGCATTAGTCGGGGCGTTGTTCTGCGAGGCGAACTGAAGAAGATGGTGGATGAAGGACTATCTGGCGTAACTTCCAATCCAACAATATTTGATAAGGCGATTTCCGGGAGCAACGACTATGAAGATCAAATGCGCGAGCTTATTCAGAGCAATCCCAGTATCGATGCCGAGGAGATTATTCAGGCACTTATGGTCACCGATATCCAGATGGCGTGTGAAGTGTTGAAGCCCGCGTACGACCGCACGAAGAGACGCGATGGTTATGTCAGCGTCGAAGTCTCGCCGGGCAAGGCGCGCAACACCCAGGCAAGCATCAAAGAAGTACGCGAGCTCTGGAGGAAGATCAATAGAAAGAATCTCATGGTGAAAATCCCCGCCACAAAGGAAGGTATTCCTGCAATCGAACAATGCGTGAGCGAGGGAATGAACATCAATGTCACCCTCATATTCTCTGTTGAACGGTACAGAGAGGTTGCAAACGCGTACATCACTGGTCTCGAGAGAAGACTGAAGGACAACAAGCCGCTTGATCACGTCAGGTCGGTTGCAAGTGTGTTCGTCAGTCGCATCGACACACTGGTCGATGAGCTGCTGCAAAAGAAGATTGCCGCAACGACAGACAGTGAGCAAGCTGAGAAGCTTCGCAGTTTAAGCGGGAAGGCTGCCGTCGCGAACACCAAGATGGTGTACCAGGCGTTCAAGGAGATTTTCGGGTCACCGCGATTCGAAGCTCTTGAGGGGAAAAGTGCAAATCTGCAGCGTCCGCTGTGGGGCAGCACGGGCACGAAGAATCCAGCGTACAGCGATTTGCTCTACGTTGACGCGCTTATCGGTCCACACACGGTGAACACTGTTCCACCTCAAACGTATGCAGCGATTCTGAACCATGGGAAGCCTATGACGACAGTCGACTTTGATCTCAGTGGTACCCGCAGGGTGCTCAACGACATTGCTGCAGTAGGCATTGATATGAAGTGGGTGCTACAGAAGCTCGAGGATGACGGGGTTGCGTCGTTTGAGAGATCGTTTGATGGACTGTACAAGAATGTGCTTGACAAGCGGAAAGCGCTCGCGGCGATTGTGGTGTAGTCTATCGAGTCGAATCCCTGAGAGAAGGAAAGGGTCGGATTTATCAGAGTTGTGAGTTCGTTTTTGTCGTGACCCCATAAGCCAGCCAAAGGGGTCTATGCTTTGCTACCGTTGCAATGGTGAGTGATACATATGGAGCATTGCGCACATGTCGAATACCCAACCATCAACAACTTCCAGAAAGGAGTTACATATGAGAAGCAATCCTATTGTATCTTTGGTAGCCTCTCTTCTCGTTGGGCTTGGTCTACTCGTTGGCTTTAGATTCGGTAACGACGAGCAAGGCAAAGCGCAACCCATGGCTTCCAAGGAAAAGTCCTCCGAAAACGACCGCATGATCACCGCTCATGCGCAGCGCATGATCGAAGAGGGCAGGCGAATCTTTCGTTTCGATACGTTCGGCAGCGAAGCGTTCTGGGGTGACGCACTCCAGCTTCACAAAGCCATCGCTGGTGAAAAGAACGGCGGCGTCGGGGGCGGAGTGAGCCCCAAGACGGCGTTATCGGTCGGACTCAAGGTAGATGTGGACGCTCTGCCCAAAGATCTGCAGGATCAACTTAAGGGAGGCAAGGTTAATCTCGATGATCCTGAGATAACGCTCGCTCTGCTCAAGCTAAACTCAGTCGTTGGTGTTAAAGGCATATTTGACAGCAAGGGGAACTTGAAGTCGATGGGCATTCAGTGTGCCCTTTGCCATTCAAGTGTTGACAACTCTTTCGCACCTGGAATTGGAAGACGGCTGGACGGTTGGGCGAACCGAGATTTGAATGTGGGTGTCATTGTGTCGCTTGCTCCGAGCCACAAGCCTTTCACCGATCTCCTTGGTATTGATGAACCAACGGTAAAAAAAGTTCTCACGAGTTGGGGTCCAGGTCGTTTCGATGCAGAACTCGACAAAGATGGCAAAGCCTTTCGACCCGATGGTGGGCAAGCAGGTACACTCATTCCCCCTGCCTTTGGTCTTGCTGGAGTGAATCTACATACGTGGACGGGCTTCGGATCTTTAACCTACTGGAACGCCTATGTTGCCGTAACTGAGATGCATGGCTCGGGCACTTTCTTCGATGCACGCTTCAATGACAAGAATCAGTATCCTGTCGCTGCGAAGAGCGGTGCTGGCAATACACGTGGCACCCCTGATATGGTCACCTCGAAACTCGCTGCGCTTCATTTCTATCAGCTCGCCATTCCTGCACCGAAACCCCCGAAAGGTAGTTTCGATGAGAGGGTCGCTGAACAGGGAAAAGAAATCTTCGCCGGTAAGGCAAAGTGTGCAACATGCCACGTTCCACCGCTTTTTACCGAGCCGGGGAACAACCTCCACGCACCGAGCGAGATTGGCGTCGATGCATTCCAAGCTGACCGATCACCAACGCATATGTACCGCACGGCACCACTTGCAGGGCTCTGGACACATCAGAAAGGCGGATTCTACCATGACGGTCGGTACGCTACCCTTCGGGATGTTGTAGAGCACTACGATAGTTTCATGAAACTAGCACTGACCGAACAAGAGAAGAATGAACTCGTTGAATACTTGAAGTCGCTCTAGGAGTGTGACCGAGTAATCGATTTTTGTTGAGTCGGTAGAGTGGATTCCATTGAGGATGAAGTTTCAGGTTCGTTGAAGTGTTCTTGAAATCGGGCTACGTGGTCAAGAGCATTGGGAGTTCGTTGGATTGTGCTTTGAAGAGTTTTTTGAGATTGTGTACCGCAGTGACCAAGAACCACTCGGCCCGGACTTTGGATTGACCACGAAGACTGAATTGGCGAAAGCCCAGGACATGTTTGATGTGACCTACCGGTGGCTCAACGATACACTTGCGTCGGGCATAGAGACGTCGCCCCTTCTTGGTTCGAAGCTTACGCTCCATTCGTTCCTTCAGTGAGAGACCGCGTGGGATGCGTCCCTGTGGAGACGATGTGGGAGAAAGATTGTGCTTCTCTCGTCTGGTGGCCATATAGGCATCGTATCGTTTCCTTTTCAGGTAGCAGATGTTCTCCGACGTTGTGTACCCAGCATCCATAGTGAGTACCTTCGGTTTTCTGGGCAGACGAGAGATCATCGCAGGAAGCAGCGGGTCATCCGTGGCGGTATTACTAACATCGGTTGCAACAATGATCTGATGAGCACTATCGACAGCGAGTTGAGCATTATAGCCCTGAATGAAGGTTCTCTGGTACGGCAGGATCCGTGAGTCCTCATCGGTAAAGTTCCGCTGTGCTTTTTCGATAATCTGCGGCTTACCACTGATGGGGTGTGGTTCGGTTTTCACCGTTGCTTTGGGAAGCTCGGAAGTTGGTGAGGGGGGTGGCGGAGTACTGCTTTCTTGGTCTTTGGCTTCTTGCTCCAGGGCTCGTTTGGCCTCCTTGATGCGAGCCAACCGGGTCTCGCGACGAGCAAGTTCAGCAGGAAGTTCATCGCCCCGAGCGTCTTTACCATACAGGTGATCTTCCCGATCGTCGGTCTCTTCAGCCATGGCGAGCAAGTGGGATATTTCCTGTTGCAAACGTTTGATGTCCTGTTTCATGCGACCATAACTCATGGCTTTATGTTTCGAGGCATTCGCTTTGATCTTCGTTCCATCCAAGGCAACATGGGCAAATATCACAAGACCGGCTTTCTGACACAGCCGAAGAATCTCAACGAACAGGTGTTGTAGGGAAGGAAGATGCCGTTTACGAAAATCGCTGATCGTCCGATGATCCGGCAGGTTGTTCGCTGCCAATACCCTGAAGGCAACATCTTCCTGGCAATGCTTCTCAAGTTTCCGCGAGGAGAAGATCCCACTACAATAACCGTACAACAGCACTCCTGTCATAACCTTCGGGTGGTATGGTGGATAACCCCGCTCCTCTTCCTCATACACACTCGTGATTGGTGTCAGATCAATCGTGTCCAGAATCTCACGCACAAAGTACACCAAATGATCGCTCGGAAGCCATTCTGTTAACGACGGAGGTAACAAAAACATTTGATCTGGCTCATACGGACGATAGGTCTTGCTCATCGAGGCCTCGGACTATGATAGTGACGGTCGGGTTTCTACAAATATACACTACGATGAGCAGATTCCTACATGTGTGGGAAACTATTACTCGGACAGACTCCTAGGAAATCTGGGGCTTTTTCAGTGTCGTTAGCAACAACTGGTGTTTGATCAATACCAACAAGCGATTGACAGGTTTCCATTAAACGACAGAGAATCGCGAATTCATCTTCTTGTTCGAGTCCAACTATTATCTGTGTAATACGGTCAAGTCGCTCCTCTGGTATGAATTCTTTCTTGAACTGCTCAAACTCGGCGTGCGACTCCGTTATTGACTTGAGAGACTTGATTGATTTCGCA
>Ga0247727_10009242_pt1 | contig 17953 bp, 14 predicted proteins | sample WisWelCaveWW1625_FD_202498 | JGI IMG/M metagenome (GOLD analysis project Ga0247727, IMG submission 202498) | Biofilm microbial communities from Wishing Well Cave, Virginia, United States - WW16-25 | ecosystem: Environmental > Aquatic > Deep subsurface > Groundwater > Cave microbial mat | place...
CGTACAGCGATCAAAAAAGATCATGAATGTCCTCCGCCGGCGCCAGCCGGATCTAACCGTGGTTCTTGAGAACATCCATGACCCGCACAATGTCAGCGCGATCTTCCGCTCATGCGATGCGGTCGGTGTCATGCGGGTTGAGCTGTTGTACACGCAGGAGAAATTTCCGACCATCGGAAGGAAAAGCTCCTCAAGCGCAAACCAATGGCTTGAGCGACGGAGGCATAGCTCTGTGGCTGAGTGCTTTGCCACGCTTCGATCGGAAGGCTTTGCAATTTATGCGACCCTCCTGGAGGGAGAGATCCGTTCACTATATGATCTTGATCTCACCCAGCGGGTGGCGTTGGTGTTCGGGAATGAGCATCGCGGTGTCTCGAATATCGCTGCAACCTCGGCCGACACCAACTTTCACATCCCGATGGTCGGGATGATTCCGAGCTTGAATGTGTCGGTTGCGGCTGCTGTAAGCCTCTATGAGGCACTCCGGCAACGGCTCGTGCGCGGTCACTTCGAGAAACCGAAATTTTCTGACGGTGACGTGCAGATACTCTACGAAGACTGGATCGACCGATGAGGAGCCGTTAATTACGGAGAGCTGTGCGCCTGAAATCCTTTTTTCATGATCTTTTGAATGTTAGGGGAATTTGTTGTAGCTTACTGGGGGAAACTTCCGCACCGCGGAATCGTATAGTTTTGAGTCCATAGCTCGTACGTTCCCTTACAACATCGTGAAGGATGAGTGTGGAGACTCCAGAAAGTGTAAATTTCCTGAGCTCAAATATCGTCCTCATTGGAATCGTTCTCCTTGTGTTTTTTGGATATTTGATTCTCCTCATCAGGAAACGGTGGAAGGAAAACTTCTTGCACAGGAAAGGGAAATAGGGAAAACAATTACGCAGGTCAGATTTCGAATTCGATTCGTGCAAACAGGTGGCGAAAAGCCGCCTGTTTTGTTTTTGCGGTTATGCTGTGGACGATGTGCTTGAATGTTCCGGCACTTTTGGGTACAATTTGGTGTTGGTGATGACGTGAAGACATCAGATAGGACTTTATGCACGGTCGCGTTCATCGATTCATAATTCTCCTTCTCTTTTCGTTTGCCATCTCCGCTGCCCAGTCCCGGCAGCAGTCGAACAATTTACCCGTTGCGGAGTCGGGGCCAGCGGATCGATCCCACACAACACTCCGGTTGATTGCTGACGTGCAGGCTATTCAGCCGGGAGGAGAATTCACGGCAGGTCTGCTGATGTCGATGGACGAGGGGTGGCACACGTATTGGAAGAACCCCGGTGAGGCCGGGCTCCCTCCGCAAATTACATGGACATTGCCGGAAGGGATGACTGTGGGAGAAATCCAGTGGCCTGTCCCGCATAAATATACCGAGGGGGGTGAAGTTCTCACCTATGGGTACGAGAAAGAAAACATGTTGCTGGTTGGGATGAAGGCACCCTCGACTCTCAAGGTGGGTTCGAGCGTCATCCTCAGAGCCGACGTGAACTGGCTCGAGTGCGAACGTGTCTGCATTCCGGGTCATGGGAAGGCGATATTAACCATGCCCGTGACACGAGGTCCGATGGCGAACGACAATGGTGCGCTGTTTGAAAAATATAGAATGAGACTCCCGCGTGCGTTCCCCCGTTCGCCGGACATCTCTCTGAAAACCGAAACACGCCTGAGCACAGTGATTCTGAGCCTCACGACGACCAAGAAGTTTGTCGTCCGACAAGATAACCTCCCAGATTTCTATCCCGAAGCGATCGAGGACATTGTGATTGGCCGAACAAAACTCGTTGCGACAGATCGTGAGGCGACGCTGCGGGTACCGTTGTCAGTCTATGAAAAAATCTCGGAACCTCGCACGCTTCGCGGTGTTCTGGTGTACGAGCTCTCGTCGGGAGATCGGCAAGCGGTGGAGGTGGAGATCCCCCTGAGTGCTGAATTCTGTGCAAGCCTGTCTCTTGAAGGCCAGGCGGGTGGAAGTGTGCTTGAAAGGACCTTTGAGACTGTACAAACCGGTGAAGCTGCACTTCCCCTGTATGTCTATATCCTTTTTGCCGTTATTGGAGGTTTGCTGCTCAATATTATGCCGTGTGTTCTGCCAGTGATCGCCTTAAAGATTTTCGGCCTAGTCAAGATGGCGGGCAACGAACCGCAACGGGTCAAGAAACTTGGCTGGGCCTTCTCTTTCGGGATCCTTGCCTCGTTCATCGCTCTGGCACTTGTAGTCATCCTTGTGCAGGCGGCCGGGGAGCAGGTGGGCTGGGGGTTTCAGTTTCAGGAACCACTGTTCGTTATCGTGATGAGTGCAGTAGTCTTTGCATTCGGGTTAAGCCTCTTCGGAGTGTATGAAATTCAACTGCCAGGCTTTGCAATTGCCGGCGTCGGTACTCTTCTCACAAAGGAACCCCAAAGCGGGAATGGTTACACGTCGTCGTTTGCGGAGGGCGTGTTCGCAACGATACTCGCAACACCCTGTACCGCCCCCTTCCTCGGCACAGCACTCGGCTTTGCATTCTCACAGCATCCATTGATGATCATCCTCATATTCGCCAGTGTCGCCTTTGGCATGGTGCTGCCGTATGTGTTGCTGACGATGAAACCATCATGGACAAAATTTCTGCCCAAGCCCGGTGAGTGGATGGTGACGGCGAAGCAGTTCATGGGCTTCCTGATGATGGCGACCTTGCTCTGGCTCCTCTATATCCTTGGAAAGCAGCTAGGCATGGAGGCAGTGATCTGGACAAGTGCGTTCTTGCTCCTGCTGGGTGTCGCCTGCTGGTTGATTGGAAGATTTGCTATCTTGAACGCATCTCGAAGACAACAGGCGATAACGTGGGCGCTGGCTCTGGTTCTGATTGTCGGGGGATACTGGGGATTCTTGGAATCCATTCTGGACGTTCGCAATATTGTTGCCGGAACCAGACCGACGTCCACCCAGAGCGATGCTCACGGAATCCAATGGCAGGCCTTCTCTCTCGAGAAGCTTGACGCGGATCTGCGCGACAACAAAGCGGTGTTCATTGATTTCACGGCGGATTGGTGCCTGACGTGCAAAGTGAATGAGCAGACTGTAATGACTGACCGCGAGGTGGTCGAAAAATTCAAATCACGCGACATTGTCCCGATCAGAGCCGACTGGACGAATCGCAACCCTGACATCACGCGGCTGCTGGCAAAATTTGGGAGAATCGGCGTGCCCCTGTATGTGGTCTTTCCTGCGGGTAAACCGACGGAGCCCATCGTTCTGCCGGAAGTCATTACCACCGGTATCGTGATCGACGCGATCGAGCGCGCGACCGATGGCACGACCGCCAACACCCTTCGGTGAAAGATCGAAGTACCCGCACAGCCCAACTCCCCGAGCATCTGATTGCTTTACCTAAAATCACTCCTGCTGTTTTTCGGCGTAAGACTCGCGCCAACTATCGAATTGTTACGGCACCATTGACGAATGCCTGCCAACTCAGCTTGGGCGTCCCATCCACCCGTCGAAGGCCGAGTGTGCACAGGAATTCTTTGAAGTTGACTGCAGTCGGTGGAGCGCCATAGTATACGAGCAGTGAGTCGCACAGGTCCTGGGAGAAATCGTGCAACGCGAAGAAATTCAACAGTGGGATGCGGTCTCCGACATTCTGCCACGCCGTGAAAACGTTCCGAACGAACTCAGACTGCTCCTGCTCGGAGCTGGCGAGAAGCGCCGAGGTCGGGTAGCCGACTTCCTGCAAGATTATCGGCTTACCAATTCCGAGGGGAACCATCTTCGGAAAGTCTGTGAGTGGTGCTGCAGGGTTGTAGGCGAAAAACTGATCATCAAGCGGATAATAGGTGAGGATGATGACATCGCTGGATTGGTTCAACGAGCCAACATTGCTCGCCGCCGGGCCAACGGCACCGGCGAATGTGCTGGTGACGCCAACCTTCACGTGGGGCATAGTACTGTGAACGTAGGCAAGAGCGCCTTCATAGAAACTCTTGTACGTTCCCCACTCGTTTGGGTGGGCCGAGAGGTAGATGTCCACTTCGTTTCCGATGGAAATATACTTGACACGTTCATTCACATGCGGCCGAAGGGCATCAATCAGCAATCGGAAACGTGACTGGACCTGTGGCGAGTCGAACGGTGTATTTTGCAGGTCTGACGGAGTTTCTTTTCTATTGGTGTTGATAACCTGGACTCCTAGGACGACGTCGAAGCCTCGGATACGTGTGAGATACGTAAGAGCGTTGGGAATATCATCGAGCGCAATGGTACCGGCAGAATCCAGTGCACTCCATATCCATGAAAGGAAGATGGCTCGCGCCCCACTGTTGTAGACAAGATCTAAGGCTGCAACAAAGTCTTGCACTGTCGGCGGGGGGTCTAATCGCGGCACGGGCGAAACAGCCACGACACGACTGGGAGGCTGAGAGTTCGAAACGGGGTTCTGATCGGTCGATGTACACCCGACGAGACTGATGACGAGAAAACCCCATAGAAGCGGTTTCGTACAGATTTGTTGTGGATTCATAAAAACGTTGTTCTCCAGGCCATACGGGCAGATCAAATATGGGCGACCGGGCCACCTGATTCTCAATAATACCAGTTTTCTTGCAGGCAATCAATGCTGGGAACACCCATTTGTCGAAGCCATCTATTCGTTGATTTTCCAATGCAACATTTTTATATTCTTACTCGTCCATTTTTGAAATGTTACCATCACGCACCTGCGTCGGAGGTTGAATGGCGTTCGATATTAAGGCGATCAATGAGAAAGTTCAAAAAGAGAGTGCGTTCGTCGACACGCTGCAATCGGAAATCGGGAAGGTAATCATCGGTCAGAAACATTTAGTCGAGCGCCTGTTGGTGGGGTTAATTGCCAATGGTCATATCCTGCTCGAAGGAGTGCCAGGCCTGGCAAAGACACTCAGTGTCAAAACACTGGCGGCGGCAATTCAAGCAAAGTTTCAACGGATTCAGTTTACGCCCGATCTTCTTCCTGCGGATCTGATTGGTACGATGATCTACAATCAGAAAGACGGTTCGTTTCAGACGCGAAAGGGACCAATCTTTGCCAATTTTATCCTCGCAGATGAGATCAACCGTTCACCCGCGAAAGTCCAGAGCGCATTGCTCGAGGCCATGCAGGAGCGACAGGTGACGATCGGAGAGCAAACCTTCCTGCTCCCGGAGCCCTTCCTTGTGCTTGCAACTCAGAACCCGATTGAGCAGGAGGGGACCTACCCTCTGCCTGAAGCACAAGTGGATCGCTTCATGCTTAAGGTAAAAATCGGGTATCCCACGAAGGATGAGGAATTGCGCATCATGCGCTCGAATGTCAATCAGGTCCAGCCGAGCATCAAGAGTGTTGTCTCGCCGGGGGACATCCTGAGGACACGAAATGTTGTGCGTGAGATCTATATGGATGAAAAGATCGAACGGTATATCCTCGACATCGTGTTTGCGACTCGATCCCCGAAAGACTATAAGCTGAACAATCTGACCCAGCTGATCAGTTACGGTGCTTCGCCCCGTGCTACGATCAACCTCGCCTTGGGCGCGAAGGCCTATGCGTTTATCAAGCGTCGTGGCTATGTCATTCCCGAGGACGTCCGGGCGATCAGCCTGGATGTCCTCAGGCACCGTGTGGCAATTACATATGAGGCTGAGGCTGAGGAGGTAACGTCAGAGCAGGTTGTGCAAGAAGTATTGAACAAGATCGAAGTGCCATAATAATCTCACACAAAGGCGCAAAGAGCGCAAAGCCCTGAGATTGAATATTGAGATTATGACGGAAAACGAGATTTCGCGCGAAATCGTGGATGCGTCTTATAAGATCCATACAACGCTGGGGCCTGGTCTTCTTGAATCGGCCTATGAGACCGTTCTGGCATATGAGCTGCAAAAAAGAGGTCTCAATGTTGTTCGCCAGAAACCTTTACCTGTCATATACGAGCAGGTGAAGTTGGATGAAGGCTACAAAGCGGATATCATCGTTGAAGACAAAGTAATCGTGGAATTGAAATCAGTTGAGGTCGTAGCCCCAGTACACAAGAAACAGCTGCTCACGTATCTCCGGTTAGCGGACAAAAGACTTGGGTTGCTCATCAATTTTGGTGGCCCAACGATTAAGTCGGGGATATCAAGAATTGTGAATGGCTTGAAAGAATAGATGGTGCTGCTGACTTCCTGTTTGTGTGGCATAAAGAGCCAAAGTGAAACACACTTTATGTAATTTACGTTCTTCGCGTCCTTTGCGTCTCTGCGTGAAATAATCCATGGACACACGAGAGCTTCTTAAGAAAGTTCGACAGATCGAAATCAAAACCCGCGGGATGGTGAACCAGATCTTCTCCGGCGAATACCACAGCGTGTTCAAAGGACGAGGAATGGAATTCTCCGAGGTGCGGGAATACCAGTTCGGCGACGATATCCGGGTCATTGACTGGAATGTGTCCGCACGGTTCAACCATCCGTTTGTGAAGATCTTTGAAGAGGAGCGTGAGCTGACGGTGATGCTCATCGTGGATCTCAGCCGCTCCGGCAATTTCGGCAGCGGTCAACACATGAAAAACGAAATCGCGGCAGAGATCTGCGCGGTGCTTGCGTTTTCAGCCATCAAGAACAACGACAAGGTCGGGTTGATTCTCTTCACCGACCGGATTGAAAAGTTTGTGCCGCCGAAGAAAGGGCGTGCTCATATTCTGCGCATCATTCGTGAACTGATCTCGTTTGAGCCTACGGGGAGAGGGACAAACATCAGACAGGCGCTCGAGTATTTCCACCATGTCAGCAAGAAGCGCACCATTGCATTCCTCATCTCCGACTTCATTGATGAGGGTTACGAGAAAATCCTCCGTATTATCAGCAAGAAGCACGATGTGATCGCTGTGGAAATCTCCGATCCCCGTGAAGAAGAGCTCCCGGCGGTCGGTCTGATCAAATTCCGGGATGCCGAAACAGGAGAGGAACGGTGGATTGATACGGCCAACCCGGCCGTACAAAGGGAGTTCGCACACTATTGGGCGAGGAGGCGTGAACACAGGAGCAACCTGTTCCTCCGGAGCCGAGTCGATGCCATCCCCATTCGGATCGACAGGCAGTACATCAAGCCAATGGTGGATTTCTTTCGATTACGAGAGCGTCGGTTGTGACGATGGGAAACGTTGTGAAGGCGATCGGTTTTGCCCTGCTCATTGCAACAGCACGGCAGATCTGCGTGTGCCAGAGTGTGAATGCGCGGGCGTGGGTTGATTCGACAGAGTACCTGATCGGCGATTGGATAACGGTCCACATTCAGCTGTCGCATCCGGAGGGCCTCACGTTCCGGCCGATTGTTGCCGATACCATCGGCCATTTCCAGGTGATCCAGCGGCGACCGCTCGAAAGCGCGTCAGAGACGGAGACAAAGACGGGTCTCGTTGTTGCTCTGTACGATTCAGGGAGAGCGATTCTTCCTCCTGTTGCGTTTCTCTATGCGTTCCCCCCTGACACGACGGCGCGTTCGGTGTCGACGAATCCTCTGATTCTGACCGTTCGCACCATCGCAGTTGATACAACCCAAGATATCAAGGATGTCAAACCGCCTCTTTCGATCCCTTTGACATTCGCTGAGATCGCCCTCTATGTTGGCATTGTTCTCCTTCTTGCGGCTGCAGCGGTTCTTGGGTATCGGTATTGGAAGAAACGAAGGTTGAAGAAACCAGAGGTGAGGTATGTTCCTCCACCACTCCCAGCCCATGTGGTGGCAATGCACCGACTCGCCATATTGAAAGAGAAAAAACTATGGCAACAGGGGCTCATCAAGGAATATTATTCCGAGGTTACGGAGATCCTCCGGTACTACGTCGAGCTCCGTTTTCATTTGAGGGCGCTCGAGCAGACGACCGATGAGATCCTTGAAGGATTGAACATGTTTCATCTTGCTCCTGAGGTCATCGCCGAAATGGAAAAAATTCTCCGGCGTGCCGACCTGGTGAAGTTTGCGAAGTTCCAGCCTGGGATCCCGGAGCACGAAGAGACGATGACCGTCGCGTATGAGATCGTCCATAAGACAAAGGCGACAACGCTGGCGGCAGTCGCGCCGTCTGAACCGAGAGTGAAAGAGTATGTGGAGACCTGATGTGACGTTTGCCAATCCCGAGTTCCTGTATGGGCTCCTGGTGATCCCGCTCGCGATTGTGTGGTACATTCGCCGCCATCGGAGAGTCTCAAGCGACATACGATATTCTACGTTGCTCCCCTTTGCGAAGATCAAACCAACACCACGAGAGCGGTTACGTCACCTCCCGTTCGCTCTTCGAATGGTGGTAGTCGCATTACTCGTCGTGGGACTTGCCCGTCCGCGGACAACGCTGCATGGGGAAAACATGTACACTGAGGGCATCGATATTGTCCTTGTCCTTGATATTTCGAGCAGCATGCTTGCAGAAGACTTCAGGCCCAATCGTATCGAAGCGGCAAAACAGGTTGCGAGCGAGTTTGTTGAGGGACGCACCAACGACATGATTGGCCTCGTGATCTTTGCAGGAGAAAGCTTTACACAATGTCCAATGACCCTGGACTACCGCGTTCTCAAGAATCTCTTGCGTCTGGTCAGGACAGGAATCGTTGAAGACGGGACGGCGATCGGGATGGGGATTGCCCAGGCGGTGAACCGCCTGAGGGACAGCAAGGCCAAGAGCAAAGTCATGATTCTCCTGACGGACGGGGTGAACAATCGCGGAGAAATCGACCCGCTCACGGCAGCACAGATTGCGCAAACGTTCGGGATTCGGATCTATACCATCGGCGTCGGGATCATCGGGTCGGCTCCCTATCCGGTTCGCACACCGTTTGGCACGCGTTATCAAAATGTCCCTGTCGACGTAGATGAAAAGACACTTCAAAAAATCGCGGAAATGACCGACGGGCGGTACTTCCGCGCGACCAACAACAGGGCATTAAAGGAGATCTATCAGGAAATTGATCAGCTCGAGAAAACCCGCATCGAAGTAAAAGCGTACCGTTCGTACACGGAGTTGTTTTACCCGTGGGTCGGCATGGGTGTGCTGACGGCATTGATCGAAATACTACTTGCAAGAACACTCTTGAGGAAATTACCGTAGATGATTCGATTCGCGCATCCTGAATATCTGTACTTGCTGGGGTTGGTGCCAGTCCTGATTTTTCTCTATTGGATCACAGCGTATGTCCGAAAAGTCGCGCTTGCCCGTTTCGGAGATCTCCGGATCATCGAGCGCTTGGCGGAGTCGGCGAGCGGATCGAAGCGCGTGGTTAAATTTGTCATCCTTCTCCTTGGGGTGTCACTTCTGATCGTCGGCCTCGCCAATCCGCAGATCGGGACCCGGCTCGAGGAGGTCAAGCAGGAGGGAGTGGATATTTTTGTTGCGCTCGATGTCTCGCTCAGCATGAAAGCGGAGGACATTAAACCCAATCGGTTGGAGAAAGCCAAGTTTGAAATCCGCAACCTCATCTCGCGACTGGGCGGTGACCGGGTCGGTCTGATTGTCTTCGCAGGCGAGGCGTACATGCAGTTCCCTCTGACAACCGACTATGGTGCGGCCAACATTTTCCTCGATGTTGTCGACACAGATGTTGCCCCGACTCCGGGTACGAACATCGCAGCTGCGATTAAGCGCGCACTTTCATCGTTTGATCTCAAGGAACTTGCAACAAAGGTGCTTGTTATTATTACAGATGGTGAAAATACTGAGGGGGACGCGTTTGAAGCTGCGAAAGAAGCGGCCGAGAAAGGGATCTTGATTTATGCCATCGGGTTGGGTTCATCTGCGGGCTCCCCAATTCCTGTCTACAATGCGTCCGGTCAGCAGATCGATTTCAAGCGCGATAGAGCGGGGAATGTCGTTGTCACCAGGCTTGACGAGGTTTCCCTCGAAAAAATCGCCGCTGTGGGAAAAGGCGTGTATTATCGGGGGACGAATACTCAGGACGAGCTCCAGGAGATCTACGACGACATCAGTACATTGCAGAAGCGGGAGATCGGCATCAAACAATTAACCGATTATGAGGACAGGTTCCAATTTTTCGTCGGTGCGGGTCTCGTACTGTTGTTGATGGAAGTCCTGATCTCGGAGAACAAGATTCGATGGATCGCCAAATGGAACCCGCTGCGAAAGGAGGAGGAAGTGAAAGTATGAAAACTCGAATGTTCAAGATGAGTCTGCTGATAATGAGCCTCCTGTTGTCCGCCTTTGCTTATGGTCAGTCTGTGCGGTCGATTGTGAACGACGGCAATGAGCTTTATGAACAAAAAAAGTTTGCCGATGCCGAGGTCAATTACCGCAAAGCGCTTGAGAAGGAGCAGGGGATCGTGCAGGGCTCGTTTAATCTCGGCAACGCATTGTACAAACAGGAAAAGTATGCTGAGTCCGCAAAGGAGTTTGAGGCCGCGTTACTAAAAGCCAAGTCGAGTGAAACAAAGGCCTATGCACATTACAATACGGGAAATTCTCAACTCAAAGAAAACAAGTATCAGGAAGCGGTCAAATCGTACATCGAATCCTTGAAACTGAATCCGAACGACCAGGATGCGAAGTATAATCTTTCGTACGCATTAGAAAAACTGAAGCAGCAACAGAAACCGACCGACAAGAATAAAGATAAAAACAAAGACCAGCAGAAGAACCAAAACGATCAGAGCCAACAAGACCAGCAGAGACAAGAGCAACAACAGGACCAGCGGGAGCAACGACAAGATCAACAGCAGAAGCAGCAGGGGCAGCAACAACAAGAGCAGGAGCAGCAACAGAAGCAAGATCAGCAACGGCAAGCAGCGCAGCAGGAGAAACAGATGGCGAAAGCTGATGCCGAGCGCATTCTTGAGGTGTTGAAAAACAACGAAAAAGAGGTGCAGAAAAAACTGCGGATGCGTAAGAGCGTGCGCGCAAGAACTGATAAGGACTGGTGATATGGGAGCATGGGTGCTGAAACGAACGCGGTCGGATGGAACCGTCGCGGTGAGGCCAGGCGGTTGGCGATTCAGGTGTATTGGGGATCGTGTAATGGTTCTGTGGTTCTGTGTCTGTATTCTCGCCGTCTTCTGTGCGCGGAAGGCGGCAGCTCAAGACGGGACCTTTGAGGCAAGCGTTGACAAGAATCTCGCCGGAGTCGGGGATCAATTCACCCTTTCGCTCGCCCTGAAGAACGCAGGTGTGGGGTCTGGCAAAAACCTTCAGCTTCCGGACCTGAGTAATTTCCACATTATGGCAGGACCGAACCAATCCTCGAGTGTACAATTCATCAACGGACAAGTTTCCTCTTCTGTGACCTACAGCTATGTTCTTCAACCGAGGGAAATCGGAAAGTTTACCATCGGTCCTGCATCCATTGAGGTCGGCGGGAAAGTGTATACGACCTCTCCGATTAGTGTCGAAGTCGTGAAGGGCGTGGCGCGGTCAACACCGCAGGCGGGCGCCCCTCCTGATCTGGCTGATCAAATCGGTGACAACCTCTTCCTCAAAGCCATCGTCGATAGGTCGCGTGTAATGCAAGGGGAGCAGATCAACCTCGTGATCAAACTCTTTACCCGTTTGGCGGGTACCGATATCACCGACATAAAATTTCCCGCGATGAAAGGATTCTGGCAAGAAGACGTGGGGAATCCCAAGACATACGAGCAAACACGAGAAGTGGTCAACGGAAAAGAATACATCGTTGCGGTCATACGGAAGACAGTCCTCTTTCCGACACAGTCCGGCGTGCTCGAGATCAGCCCCATGGAGGTGCGAACAACTGTCCAGTTTCGTTCCCGGTCTTTTGATCCTTTCGACTCATTCTTCGGCAACCCGTTCGGCAAAACAGTTCCGTATGCATTGAAGACGGACCCGATCAAGATCAAGGTCGATCCGCTGCCTGCAGGTGCACCAGCAGGCTTCAAGGGGGCTATTGGCAGCTTCAAAATGAGTTCGACTGTTGACAAGAGGACCACCAAGACAAATGAACCGGTCACACTGAGGGTCACAATCGCGGGAACCGGGAATATCAAGCTTCTGGAGTCACCGGAGGTCTCGTTGCCGACAGATTTTGAGCAGTATACACCCAAGGTATCAGAAGCCATCGACCGCGGTCAGGGAAAGATTTCTGGCTCGAAGTCCTTCGAGTACCTTCTCATTCCTCGCTATCCTGGTCATAAGACTATCAAGCCGGTATCCTTTGTCTATTTCGATCTTGGGGAGCGGGAGTATGTGACACTTCGATCGCCGGCCATCGAGTTGACCGTCGAACAGGGGGCAGCATCTCCGGCGCCGCTTGTGACGGGCGATCAGAGGACAGATGTGCAGCTTCTCAGTCAGGATATACGCTTCATCAAGGTTGCCAGCGCGGAATTCTCGCGGCGGGGAGACGAGCTCCACACCAGCGAAATCTTCATTGTTCTGTTGATGCTTCCCCTCGCCGGCCTGGTTGGCGCCTTTGTGTACTCACGGAGGCGTAAAGCCGTGATGCTGGACGAGGCGGGCTACCGCAACCGCCGCGCCATGAAGATCGCGCAGAAGGGACTGAAAACGGCAGAGGATCTGTTACGAGGCACATTGAGTGGAATGACGATCCCCTCGTCGGAGTATAAGATCCAGTTCTACGCGGAAGTTTCTCGCGCCCTCTGGAAGTATCTTGTCGATAAACTGAACATTCCACCGGCCGAGCTCTCGATTGACGGGACGGTCGCGAAGTTAGCGAAGCGTTCCGTCGATGGAACGATCGCTGCCTCTTTGAAATTACTTCTTGAGTTCTGCGAGATGGCCCGTTTTGCACCGACCAGCCTCGAACCCGCGGCAATGCAGAGAGTCTATGACCAAGCAAAGAAGATTATTGTCGAACTCGAACGTACGTTGCGATCCAAATGAACTCGACAGTGCTTCTCGCCTTCGCGTTGCTAATCGTTACCGGTAACCTCTCTGCACAATCCCCCGAGCAAGTGTTTGAACGGGGAAATCAGTTGTACCAGTCTGGCAAATTTGCCGAGGCACGGGATGCCTATGAGAGTATTCTCAGCAACGGCTACGTGAGTGAGGAGGTCTACTTCAACGTGGGCAACACGTACTACAAGCTGGGCAACATCGCCAAAGCGATCGTCAACTACGAGCGTGCGTGCAGGATGGCGCCGAATGATGAGGATCTCAGGCATAATTTGCAGCTTGCAAACCTGCTGCTCACCGATCGGATCGAACCGACGCCGCGGCTCTTCGTGTGGGATCTGTGGGATGGAGTGAAGGAAACGTTTTCGCTTCGCTCGATCACCTGGATCACCTATCTTGCCTACGCGGCGACCCTGAGTGCTCTCTCGTTGCTTTTTCTTGCTCGCACCTACAAGCTCAGAAAAGTCGGACTGTTGAGCGGGGCAGCCGCAGGCATTCTGTTTGTGTTCTGCATTGTGATCTTCGCAGGAAAATTGTCAGATCTGGGTGCAGCGGACACGGCAATTGTGGCTGCGGGTATCACGACGATCAAGAACTCGCCTGACCCAAAGAGCAGTGATGCGTTTGTTCTCCACAGCGGCGTGAAAGTCCAGATCACTGACCGCGTCAGCGACTGGGTGAAAATCCGGCTCGCCGATGGGAAAGTGGGGTGGATGGAGAAGGGAGCGGCGGAGGTGATATGAGGGATTGCAGATTGTAGATTTGAGATTGCAGATTGTCCGTCCTTTGGACGACGCCTCCCCGGACGGGAGGATTTCAGATTTCAGATTTCAGATTGCAGATTGAAATGATTGCGTGATCCAGTGGTTCAGTACTTCTGCCCTTTCCATTACTCTATCTCGGATCTCATTAGGGTCCTTTTTGTTTCGATTTGATGGAAACAGATGGCAGGTTATAGACTCTGTGATGCGGACGCCGGGGGCGCCGCCTCCGCACATGGGGATTGCTGTTGATACTTGGGGAGGAATGTTGTATTCGATGAGTCCAAACATCTATCGCAGGAATGGAACACAATGGCAGAAACTCGTAGATCCAGAAGTAATTATCCCAACCCATTCAACCCTTCGACGAAGTTCAACTTCGACCTGCCCACTGCCGCCAACGTCTCCTTGATCGTCTACGATGTGCTTGGGAGGGAAGTGGCTGCGTTGGTAAACGGACACCATGAAGCAGGATATCACTCGGTAACTTGGAGTGCAACGAACCAGCCTGGCTCAGCATCAGCCAGCGGCATGTATTTCGCACGTTTTGTTGTGACTGATGCAATGGGGCAACGTGAAATATACAAAAGTGAACAAGCTTCTACTCATCAAATAGCTCCCCTCTGTCCTCATTTGTCAGGTTTTTTCGGGCACACGTCTCTCTCTATTTAAAAGAGGCTTTTTTGGCAGTCCCGGGATTGCTATATGACCAGCTTTTCGAATTTCTTGATTGTAATTCGCCAAGACGGTATATTCAGTAATCTTTGCAATTCCCCCCACGTACTGAAATCCATAAGGACACATAATGCCAACGCACGAAACGATTGACGCAACCTCCACTCCGAAAACCTCTGATCTCGGATTAGATGATCTCGGAATATCTGTTCATCGGAACACACTCAACCGATGGTACCAGATCATGCATCTGGGGCGATTGGTCGACCAGAAGGCTGAAACATACGTGAAGCAAGGGAAGGGCTGGTCATACCATTCATCGTTCGTGGGGCATGATGGGATTCAACTAATCCTCGGTCTGACGTTCCGTGCCAACAAAGACTTTCTGTTCCCTTATTATCGTGATCTGCTCACCGGACTTGCAGCGGGGCTCACGGTCGAAGAGACTGTCATGAACGGCATCTCGAAAGCCGGCGATGTTGCTTCGGGTGGCAGACACATGAGCAATCACCTCGCGAAGCCAACGATGCGGTTGCAGAACGTCTCCTCGTCGACGGGCAACCATGCCCTGCACGCCACGGGTGTCGCGCGTGCGATCAAGAAATATCACGGTGACGAAATTGCCTTTGCTAGCTTTGGGGATTCTGCCACCTCCGAAGGATTTGTGTTCGAAGCAATCTCTGGTGCGGCCCGTGAGCGGCTGCCCGTGGTATTCGTCATTCAGAACAATAAGTATGGAATCTCTGTCCCGATCTCCGAAGGGTCCGTCAACCCCTGTGTCGCCGACAACTTTTCCGGCCTACTGAACCTGAAGATTGTGAAGTGTGACGGCACCAACGTGTTTGACAGCTGGCGTGGGATGCAGGAGGCGCTTGACTATGTACGAGCGGAAGGTGGGCCCGCATTGGTCCATGCAGATTGTGTCCGCATTAATTCCCATAGCAATTCTGACCGGCAGGATTTATACCGGTCGAAAGAAGAGATCGAAGCGGCAAAAGCGAAAGACCCATTAAAGCGGTTCCGTGCGTATCTCCTGAAAGAGGAGGTCTTTTCAGAAGAAGAATTGAGAGAAATCGAGACGCAGAACCAGCGCAATCTCGACGAGGCGACGGCAAAGGTCGAGGCCATGCCCGATCCTGACCCCGCAACAGCCACGTTGTACGTTGTTCCTGATGAGGTTGTACCGACAGAGGTCGCGACAGAACTTCCGACACATCCTCCCCAGGAGAACCAGTTGACCCTCCGTGAGGCGATCAATGAAACCCTCAAGGCAGAATTTCGGCGGAATCCGAACACGTTTCTGTGGGGGCAGGATGTGGCCTCGAAGGAAAAAGGAGGAGTGTTCAACGTCACGAAGGGGATGCAGCAGGAATTCGGCCGCGAGCGTGTATTCAATGCTCCCATCGCAGAAGATTTTATCGTCGGAACAGCAAACGGTTTCTCGCGGTATCGTGACGACATTTGGGTGGTGATCGAAGGGGCGCAGTTTGCAGATTACTTCTGGCCTGCGATGGAACAGCTCATTGAATGTTCGCACGATTACTACCGAACCAATGGGCAGTTTGTGCCGAATATTGTCATCAGGCTTGCCTCCGGCGGCTATATCGGCGGAGGGCTCTACCATTCGCAAAACCTCGAGGCGGTGTTCACATCCCTGCCGGGCCTGAGGGTGGTTATTCCGGCATTTGCCGATGACGCAGTAGGGCTTCTTCGCGCCGGCATGCGCAACCGCGGAGTGACGCTGTTTCTCGAGCCGAAGTTCCTCTACAATCAGTTTTTTGCGAAAGCTGCTCATCCTGGCAATACCTTCTATGTTCCGTTCGGGAAGGCGCGGGTTCGCCGCGAGGGGACAGACCTCTCGATCATCAGCTATGGAACGCCGGTGCACTGGTCGTTGCGGTCGGCTGACAAACTCGCGGATCAGGGCGTCAGCGTCGAAGTGATCGACCTCCGGTCTCTTGCGCCCTGGGACAAGGAAACCGTTTTGGCAAGTGTGAAGAAAACCGGGCGTGCCCTGGTGGTCCACGAAGACAAGCTCACGGGCGGGTTCGGCGGGGAGGTGGCAAGCTACATTGCTGAGACCGGATTCACATACCTTGACGCACCAGTCAGCAGGCTCGGATCGAAGGATTGCCCGGTTCCGTTTTCACGCATTCTGGAGCAGGCGGTTCTGATCCAGGAAGCTGATGTCTACGAAGCTGCGAAAAAGCTCGCGATGTTTTGATCTTCGTGCGAGTTCACGGTTGATCTTCTGGAATATTGCGACAATGAGAATCAAATCCTCATGTTATAGAGTGGGCATTTGTCTAATTCAGCAGTGATGATTTATGAAAAGAATCCAGCAGGTTTCTCTCAGTGAATATATCGCCCAAGCGCTTCGCAACGCTGTTTATGAGAAAGACAAGAGCTTGGGTAAGATTCAGTGCGTCGCTGCTGAAGCTCCTGACCTCCCCGGGTGCTATACACAAGCAGAGAATTTTGAAGACGCGAGGCGCAACCTCATCGAAGCTGTCGAACTATGGATCACAGTGGCACTTCGAAATGGGGAGACTCTTCCAGTGATTAACAATTGCACACTTCTCAAAGCTGACCGAAGGCGTCTTCCGAAGAAAGAAAGAACTCTTGGCTGAAAGAGTCGTCCCGTTATCTCGGGAGAAACTCATCCGAAAGCTTCGGAATGCCGGATTCCAAGGTCCAATCGCCGGCGGAAGGCACGCCTGCATGATAAGGGGAAAGCACAAGGTTATCATCCCTAACCCACATCGCGGCGACATCGGGGTCATCCTGATTAAGAAAATCATTCGTCAACTTGGCTTGACTAATGAAGAATGGAATCAGTTGTGAGGCCTTTCAATTCTTGATTCAAAGTCATGGAAAACGGGCAAAGCCTCACGGTCATCGAGAGTCTACGGATTTTCACACAGCTGTGAAAATGCCCTCCACGTGTTGATGCTTCGCCACGAAACCAAAATACACAGCCTCCATGGAGTGTTGGAGGCTTTTCTGTCTCTATTCATGCGATACGCTTTCTTGAAATTCCACGCCTGAATCGGTATGTTCCATTGATAGACACATGATAATCCAGCCCGACATCGGTCATATCTTCATTGATATCATCCCCGACATGTGCTTCGTCGTGTCGAGCGAACGGATGGTTCTCTCTCCACTAATCCCCGCTTTGCGATTGCGACTCACTTTCTTTGCGCTTCCCCTGCCGTCGCAATCGCATGTACGATTGCCTGAGCAACATGAGCCGTGTCTTGCGATTCCGACGTCCTTTCTTTCGTCCCTTTCTTTGGACGAACAAAGAAAGGGACATATCACATCATTTTTTGTTCAGATGTGGAACGTTTTCCGAACGCACCAAACTCAAAAGCGGACAAAACTCCTGACATGCAACATGCGTGACGAGAATTCACATGGTTACTTCAGTGCAAATTACTTAGATTCTTCTCCACTGGTCAAGCATTACTGCTCCAAGAATGACAACACCGACGACCACCTGCTGTACATATGAACCGACGTTCAGCAGATTGAGTCCATTTCGTAAGACACCGATGAGCATCGATCCCAACAAGGTTCCGACGACGGAGCCACGACCGCCGAAGAGGCTTGTTCCACCCACAACAACTGCTGCGATGACATCCAGCTCATACATGAGCCCG
>Ga0247727_10009243_pt1 | contig 17952 bp, 20 predicted proteins | sample WisWelCaveWW1625_FD_202498 | JGI IMG/M metagenome (GOLD analysis project Ga0247727, IMG submission 202498) | Biofilm microbial communities from Wishing Well Cave, Virginia, United States - WW16-25 | ecosystem: Environmental > Aquatic > Deep subsurface > Groundwater > Cave microbial mat | place...
CGGGAGGGACCAAGGCATGACGCTTGCCGAACTCCAGAACTTCGACTTCAAGACGCTCGACCCGAAGGCCATCGGCAGCTGGCCGTGGCTGGTCCGGCTGTTCGTGCTGATCGGCGTGTTCGTCGCGGTCTGCGGCGCCGGCTACGTGCTGCTGATCAAGGATTCGCTGGGCGAGCTGGCCCGCGTCGAGCGCGACGAGCAGACGCTGCGCAAGCTGTTCTCCGAGCAAGCGCACAAGGCGACCAACCTCGAGGCCTACAAGACGCAGCTCCAGCAGATGCACCGCCAGTTCGGCGAGCTGCTCGGCCAGCTGCCGGGGCGCACCGAGATCGAGAACCTGATCGAGGAGATCGCCCGCGAGGCGCTGTCCTCGAACCTGACCCAGGAGCTGTTCAAGCCCGAGGGCGAACAGCTCAGGGACTTCTACGCCGAGCTGCCGATCACCATGAAGCTGACCGGCGAGTACCACGAGTTCGCCGAGTTCGCGTCGCGGGTCGCCGGGCTGCCGCGCATCGTCACCCTCCACGACGTCAAGATCTTCTACGACGAGAAGAAGAAGGGCGGCCCGACCGGCACCCTGCAGATGGACGTCACCGCCAAGACCTACCGCTACCTCGAGTCCGACGAGATCGCCGCTCAGCAGGCCGCCGCCAAGGCGGCCTCCGAGAAGGCGGCGAAGAAGGCCAAGAAGGGCGGCGCCAAGGGGGGTAAGAAGTGATGTCCGTCACCACCCATCGCCTCGCGCTCGCCGTCGTCGCCTGCGCCGGCTTGGCCGGCTGCTCGGCCGACAAGCGCGACCTCGAGCAGTTCGTCAGCGCTGAGCGCGCCCGCCAGGGCGGCACCATCGAGCCGCTGCCGACGCCGCGCGTGTTCGACACCTTCGTCTACCGCCCGGCCGAGCGTCGCTCGCCGTTCAAGGTCGACCTGTCGGGGACCGCGCTCGCCAAGACCGGCCCCGGCGGCGCGACCGGCACCGGTGGCACCGGGCCGCAGATCGACGGCACGCGGGCCCGTGAGTACCTCGAGGACTACCCGCTAGACGCGCTGCGCATGGTCGGCACCATCAAGATGCACGAGACGGTCTACGCGTTGGTCAAGGATGGCGAAGGCACCGTCCACCGCGTCAAGAGCGGCAACTACGTCGGCCAGAACCACGGGAAGATCGTCGACATCACCGAGACCGAGATCCGGATCAGCGAGATCGTCTCCGACGGCAAGGGCAACTTCGTGTCGCGCGACACGTCGCTCGCCACCAACGAATGAGACGCGCAGGAGTGAACGCCATGATCAGTTCGAAGCCCGCCACCCTCCGCACCCTGCTCGGCGCCATGTTCGCCGCAGCCCTGCTGCCGGCGCAGGCGGCGCAGCTGCAGAGCATGGAGGTCCAGACGCTGCCCGGCGACCAGGTCGTGCTGCGCCTGCAGCTCGACGGCCCGGCGCCGACCCCGGTCGCGTTCACCATCGACAACCCCGCGCGCATCGCGGTCGACCTCGCCGACACCACGATCGCGCTCAGCGAGCGCCGCAAGGAGATCTCGGTCGGGCAGGTCCGCTCGGTGTCCGCCGCCGAGGCCCAGGGCCGCACCCGCGTGGTCGTCAACCTCGCCTCGCTGGTCGGCTATACCGCGCGCGCCGAAGGCAACGTCGTCATCCTGACCCTGGGTGGCGCACCCGCCGCCAACGCCGCGCTCGGCCCGAGCGGAAGCGCGCCCCGCGCCACCGGCAGCCGCGAGCGCCGCATCGAGAACATCGACTTCCGCCGCGGCGAGCTCGGCGAAGGCCGCATCATCGTCCGCCTCACCGACCCCTCGACACCGGTCAGCGTGCGCGAGGAGAGCAACCGCATCTACATCGACTTCGGCGGCGCCCAGATCCCGCCCAACCTGATGCAGCGCTACGACGTCGTGGACTTCGCGACGCCGGTCCGGACCATCGACGCGACCCGCGACCCGTCGGGCACGCGCCTGGTGATCACCGCCTCGGGCAAGTACGAGCAGATCGCCTACCAGTCCGACAACCTGTTCACGCTCGAGGTGAAGCCGCCGCAGGTCGACCCGGACGCCGCGCCGCGCGACAAGGAGTACATCGGCGACCGTCTGACCCTGAACTTCCAGGACATCGAGACCCGCGCGGTGCTGCAGATCATCGCCGACTTCACCCAACTCAACGTGGTGGTCAGCGACGCGGTCAAGGGCAACGTCACGCTGCGCCTGCAGAACGTGCCGTGGGACCAGGCGCTCGACATCATCCTCAAGAGCAAGGGTCTGGCGATGCGCAAGAACGACAACGTGGTGCTGATCGCGCCCGCTGCCGAGATCGCCGAGCGCGAGAAGCAGGACCTCGAGTCGCAGCGCAAGGTCGAGGAGCTCTCGAACCTGCGCGCCGAGTTCATCCAGGTGAACTACGCGAAGGCGAGCGAAGTGATCGCGCTGCTCAAGTCGAAGGACAACACGCTGCTCTCCCCGCGCGGCAACGTCACGGTCGACGCCCGCACCAACACCCTGCTGGTCAGCGACACCGAGGAGCGGCTCGCCGACATCCGGCGCCTGATCCGCCGCCTCGACGTGCCGGTCCGCCAAGTGTTGATCGAGTCGCGCATCGTGGTCGCCGGCGACGACTTCAGCCGCGAGCTCGGCGCGCGGGTCGGCTACCACGCCGCCCAGGTCAGCCCCAGCGGCCAGTCGGCGGTGCTGACCTCGGGCGGTTCGGACGGCATCGACGCGATCATCGGCGGCTTCGCCCAGACCCCGCCGGTGTTCACGATCCCCTCGCCGGACCGCTTCAACGTCAACCTGCCGGTCGGCCAGCCGGCCGGCAGCATCGCCTTCGCGGTGCTCGGCAGCGACTACATCGTCGACCTCGAGCTGTCCGCGGCGCAGGCCGAGGGCCGCAGCGAAGTTGTCTCGAGCCCGCGCGTGATCACCGCCAACCAGAAGGAAGCCTACATCGAGGCCGGCGTCGAGATCCCCTATACCGAGTCGTCGTCGAGCGGCGCGACCAGCATCAGCTTCAAGAAGGCGGTGCTGTCGCTGACCGTCACGCCGCAAATCACGCCCGACGACCGGGTGATCATGGACCTCGAAGTCAAGAAGGACACGGTCGGCCAGAACATCCCGTCCGCGACCGGCGGCTTCATCCCCTCGATCGACACCCGCGAGATCAGCACCCAGGTGCTGGTCGACAACGGCGAGACCATCGTGCTGGGCGGCATCTACGAGACCGAGAAGGGCAGCACCGTGACCAAGGTGCCGTTCCTGGGCGACATCCCCGGCCTCGGCATGCTGTTCCGCACCACGCTGAAGACCGACGACAAGGCCGAGCTGCTGATCTTCGTGACCCCGAAGATCATCAAGGACTCCGTCGCCCTCAACAAGTGAACCGCGCGCCCCAGGCGCGTGCCGCTGCGCCCCGCCACCGGCTGGTCCGGTGCGCGGGGCGCGTCGTCTCTGGGCCCCGATGCGCGTCCTGCTGATCGGCCCGTCGGGCGCGGGCAAGACCCGACTCGCCGCGCGGCTCGCCGCCGCGCTCGGCACCCGCGCTCAGGACCTCGACCAGCTGGTCGAGGCCGCCGCCGGCCGCGCCATCCCCCAGATCTTCCGCGCCGAGGGCGAACCTGGGTTCCGGACCCGCGAGCGCGCCGCGCTGCTCGCGGTCGCCGCCGAGCCGGGCGTGCTCGCGACCGGCGCCGGCGTGGTGCTCGATCCCGAAAACCGGGCCCTGCTCCGCGCCAGTGGCACCGTGGTGTTCCTCTCCGCCACCCCCAACACCCAACGGGCACGCTTGGTGGGCGCGGCACCGCGCCCGCTGCTGGCCAACGCCAGCGACCCGCTGGCGCGCCTCACCGAGCTCTACGCGGCGCGCCTGCCGCTCTACCGCGAGATCGCGCACCACGAGCTCGCGACCGACGGCCGCACGCCCCCGGCGCTGGTCGCGGCGCTGATCGGGCTGCTGCGCTCGCCGGCCGCCGCCGCCCGCTAGACTGCGGCCATGCGAACCGTCGAGGTCCCGCTGGCCGGGGCGCCCTACCTAATTACCATCGACGCCGGCTCGCTGGCGCGCGGCACCGGCCTGCGCACGCTGGTCCGCGGACCGAGCGCGTTGCTCGTGACCGACGCCAACGTCGGCCCGCGCTACGCCGCGGCGTTCGGCGCGGCGCTCGGTGGGGTCGCGGTCGCGAGCGTCGAGCTCCCGGCCGGCGAGCGGCACAAGGACCTCGCCGCGCTGCAGCAGGTCTGGGACGCGCTCGCCACCCACGGCTTTGGCCGCGACACCACGGTCATCGGGCTGGGCGGGGGCGTCGTCGGCGACCTGGCCGGCTTCGCGGCCGCCACCTGGCAGCGCGGCGTCGACCTGGTGCAGGTACCGACGACGCTGCTGGCGATGGTCGACGCCGCGGTCGGCGGCAAGACCGCCATCAACCACGCGGCCGGCAAGAACCTGATCGGCGCCTTCCACCAGCCGCGCGCGGTCCACGTCGACCCCGCGGTCCTCGCCACGCTCGAGGATGCCGAGCTGCGCGCCGGGCTCGGCGAGGTGATCAAGCTGGCGTTGGCCTTCGACGCCGAGCTGCTGGCGCGCCTCGAGCAGGAGCTCGGCGCGCTTTTGGCGCGCCAGCCGGCCGCCTGCGAGGCGGTCATCGCCCGCTGCTGCGAGCTCAAAGCGGCGGTGGTGGCGCGCGACGAGCGCGAGCATGGCGAGCGTGCACTGCTCAACCTCGGCCACACCTTCGGCCACGCCATCGAGACCGCGCAACACTTCCGCGGCTGGCGCCACGGCGAGGCGGTCGCCGCCGGGCTGGCGATGGCGGCCCGCGCCAGCGTCGCGCTCGGCACGCTCGGCGCCGCGGAGCGCGACCGGATCCTGGTACTGCTGGCGCGCGCCGGCCTGCCGACCGCAGCGCCGGCCGGGCTCGGCCGGGCCGAGCTCGAGCGGACCTGGACGCGCGACAAGAAGGCGCGCGACGGCCGGCCGCGCTTCGTGGTGCTGCGCGGCATCGGCCGCGCCGAGCTGGTCGACGACCTCCCGGAGGCCGCGCTGGCCGCGGCGTTCGCCGCATGATGGTCGCGCGCGCCCCCTACGCCGCCGACCCGGCGCGCTCGCGCGGCCGACGCGTGCCCGAGCCCGCGCCGGCCCACCGCAGCGAGTTCCAGCGCGACCGCGACCGCATCGTCCACAGCACCGCGTTCCGCCGGCTGGTCTACAAGACCCAGGTGTTCGTCAACCACGAAGGCGACATGTACCGGACGCGGTTGACGCATTCGCTGGAGGTCGCGCAGATCGGCCGCAGCGTGGCGCGCGCGCTCGGCCTCGACGAGGACCTGACCGAAGCGATCGCGATCGCCCACGACCTCGGCCACACGCCGTTCGGCCACGCCGGCCAGGACGCGCTCAACGCCTGCCTGCGCGACCACGGCGGCTTCGAGCATAACCTGCAGTCGCTGCGGGTGGTCGACGAACTCGAGGAGCGCTACGCCGCGTTCCCCGGCCTCAACCTGACTTGGGAGACCCGCGAGGGGATCCTTAAGCACTGCTCGGCGGCCAACGCCCGGACCCTGGGCGAGCTCGGCCGACGCTTCCTGGAAGGCGGCCAGCCCTCGCTCGAGGCCCAGCTCGCGAACCTGGCCGACGAGATCGCCTACAACAACCACGACGTCGACGACGGGCTGCGCGCCGGACTGCTGACCATCGAGCAACTGCGCGAGGTCGCGGTGTTCCGCGGCGCCTACGACGCCGCGGTCGCGGCCTACCCGGGGCTCACCGCGCGCCGGCTGGTGCACGAGACCATCCGCAGCATGATCGGCGCCTTCGTCACCGACCTGATCGACGAGTCCGCGCGCCGCATCGCGGCGGCCGGCGTGGCCGACGTCGACCAGGTGCGCGCCCAGCGCGAGCCGCTGGTGGGCTTCAGCCCGGCGCTGCGCGAGCAAGCGCTCGAGCTCAAGCGCCTGCTGCGAAGCGCGCTCTAGCAGCGCATGACCGACGAGGCACGGGCCGCGGTCACCGACCTGTTCGGCGTCTACCTCAAGGCGCCCGAGCTGGTGCCAGGCCTCGCGGCCCTTGACCCGGCGCGCCGGCCGCGCGCCGTCGCCGACTACATCGCCGGCATGACCGACCGCTTCGCGCTCGCCGAGCACGCGCGGCTCTGCGGTCCGCGCTAGCCCGACCCGCGCTCGGCTACAATCGCGCGCCCTCCAGCGAGCGCCGCCCCATGTCCGGAACCTCCCGCCACCCGATCCCGCCGCGCGAGCGGCTGATGTTCGCGATGGACGTCGCCGACCCGGCCGCCGCCAAGCGGCTCGCCGAGCGGCTCGGCGATGCGGTGGTGTTCTACAAGCTCGGGCTGGAGCTGGCGATGGCGCCCGGCTACTTCGAGCTCATCGACTGGTTCGCCCACCGCGGTTGCAAGGTCTTCGCCGACCTCAAGTTCTACGACATCCCGGCCACGGTCCAGGCCGCGGTGCGGCAGGTCGCCAAGCGCGGCGCGACCTACTGCACCGTCCACGCCAACCGGCCGATCGTCGAGGCGGCGGCCGCCGCTAAGGGCGAGCTCAAGCTGCTGGCGGTGACGGTGCTGACGAGCTTCGACCAGAGCGACGTCGACGAGCTCGGCCTGGGGGTCGAGGTCGCGCCCCTGGTGCTGGAGCGCGCCAAGCGCGCCCAGGCCGCCGGCGCCGACGGCATCGTCTGCTCGGGCCACGAGCTCGCAAGCCTGCGCGTCGCGCTCGGACCTTCGCTGATCACGGTCACGCCAGGCATCCGGCCCACCGGCACCGCGGGCGGCGACGACCAGAAGCGGGTGATGAGCGCCGAGCAGGCGTTCCGCGCCGGCGCCGACCACGTCGTGGTCGGCCGGCCGATCCGCGATGCCGCCGACCCGCGCGCCGCCGCGCTCGGCCTCCAGGCGACGATCGCCGAGCTGTTCGGCGGATGAGCGAGGAGCCGAAGAACGACCTGCTGCTGCGCGCGCTGGCCCGCGAGTCGACCGAGCGTACGCCGGTGTGGCTGATGCGCCAGGCCGGCCGCTACCTGCCCGAGTACCGCGCGACGCGCGAGCGGGCCGGCTCGTTCATCCAGCTGATGTCGACGCCCGAGCTCGCCTGCGAGGTCACGCTCCAGCCCTTGGCGCGCTTCCCGCTCGACGCCGCAATCCTGTTCTCCGACATCCTCACCATCCCGCACGCGATGGGCCTCGGCCTGCACTTCGTCGAAGGCGAGGGGCCTCGCTTCAGCGCGCCGCTGCGCAGCGCCGCCGACGTCGCCAAGCTCGGGATGCCCGACCCGGAGCGCGACACCAAGTACGTGATGGACGCGGTGCGCATGGTCCGCCGCGAGCTCGCCGACCGCGCGCCCTTGATCGGCTTCGCCGGCAGCCCCTGGACCCTGATGTGCTACATGGTCGAGGGCGGCGGCAGCGAGAGCTTCGCCACGGCCAAGGCGATGCTGCGCGACGACCCCAAGAGCGCCCACCAGCTGCTCGACCTGCTGGCGCGCTCGGTGACCGCCTACCTCGACGCGCAGTCGGCGGCCGGCGCCCAGGCGCTGATGCTGTTCGACTCCTGGGGCGGCGTGCTCACGCCCTACGACTACCGCGAGTACTCGCTGCAATACCTGGAGCGCATCGTCCGCGGCCTGACCCGGAGCCGCGCCGGGCGGCGCGTGCCGGTCATCGTGTTCACCAAGGGCGGGCGTCAGCTCGAGGCGCTGGCCGACGTCGGCGCCGACTGCGTCGGTCTCGACTGGACCACCGACATCGGCCGGGCCCGCAAGCGGGTCGGCGACAAGGTCGCCCTCCAGGGCAACCTTGACCCGGCGCTGCTGTTCGCTTCGCCGGCTGCGGTGCGCGCCGAGGTCGGCCACATCCTGCAACGCTACGGCGCCCACCCCGGCCACGTCTTCAACCTCGGCCACGGCATCCAGGTCGGCACGCCAGTCGAGGGCGTGGCGGCCTTGGTGGACGCGGTGCGCGAGCTCTCTCCCGCCTATCACGCGGCCTGAGCGCTGCGTGAGGCCGGCCTACCGCGCCGCCTGAGGAGGCGGCGCGAGCCGGTCAGGGCTTGGCGACCTCGCAGCCCGGCACCGGCAGCGGCGGCATCGCGATCAGCTCCCAGTCGCTGGCGAATGGCCCCGAGTGTCGGGCGTAGTAGCGGTGGATGGTGCAGGGCTCGAGCACGACCTCGACCTCGCGGCTCTTGAGGAAGCGCCGCGCCGGCGGCTTCCAGGTGGTGCGGAACTCGAGCACGTGCCGGCCAGGCGCGAGCGCGCGGCGCTTGAGGTCGACGTAGTCCTTGCCGTCGATCGCGGCGATCGTCACCGGGTACGAGTAGGGCTGGGAGCGGTCCCAGTCGCGGCCGTCGACCACCGCCTCGGATCCGCTGGCGAGCGCCGCGCCTGCCAGCAGCCCGAGCAGCGCCGCGGCGGCGCGGGTCATGCCGGCTTGGCCGGCTCGCGCAGCGCCCGGCGCAGGATCTTGCCGACGTTGGTCTTGGGCAGTTCGGTCCGAAACTCGACGTGCTTCGGCACCTTGTAGCCGGTCAGTTCCTTCTTGCAGTGCTCGATGATCTGCTCGGCGGTGAGGCTGGGGTCCTTCCTGACCACCACGATCTTGACCGCCTCGCCGGCCCGCTCGTCGGGCACGCCGATTGCTGCGACCTCCATCACGCCGGGATGCATCGCGACCACGCCCTCGACCTCGTTCGGGTACACGTTGAAGCCCGAGACCAGGATCATGTCCTTCTTGCGGTCGACGATGTAGGTGTAGCCCTTCTCGTCCATGTAGCCCATGTCGCCGGTCTTGAGCCAGCCGTCCTTGGTCAGCACCTTCTCGGTCTCGTCGTCGCGGTTCCAGTAGCCGCGCATCACCTGCGGGCCGCGGATGCAGATCTCGCCGACCGTGTCCTTCTCCTCCATCCCGGGCTTGCGGATCGGCAGCTCATTGAACGCATCGTCGCGGATCGAGAACTCCGTCGACGAGATCGGCAGGCCGATCGAGCCGTTGTAGTCGGTGTTGGTGAGCGGGTTAATGGAGGCCGCCGGCGAGGTCTCGGTCAGGCCGTAGGCCTCGAGCAGCGGGATGCCGGTGAGCTGCTTCCAGCGCTCGGCGACCGCGCGCTGCACCGCCATGCCACCACCGAGCGCCAGTTTGACCCGCTTGAAGTCGATCTCGGTGAAGCCGGGCGTGTTCATCAGCGCGTTGTAGAGCGTGTTGACGCCGGTGATCGCGGTCCAGGGGTGCTTCTTGAGCTCCTTGATGAAGGCCGGGAAGTCGCGCGGGTTGGTGATCAGGATGTTGTGCCCGCCGATCTTCATGAACACCAGGCTGTTCGCCGTCAGCGAGAAGATGTGGTACAGCGGCAGGGCGGTGATGATCACCTCCTGGCCCGCGGTCAGGTTGGTCGCCAGCCAGGCGTGGGCCTGCTGCATGTTCGCGACCATGTTGCCGTGGGTCAGGACGGCGCCCTTCGACACGCCGGTGGTACCGCCGGTGTACTGCAGGAACGCGATGTCGTCGAGCGTGACCTCGACCGGCTCGAGGTCCTGCCACTTGCCTTGCGACAGCGCCTCGCCAAACGTGAGCGAGCCGGGCAACGACCACGCCGGCACCATCTTCTTCAGGTACTTGACCACCAGGTTGACGATCCAGCGCTTGGGCGGCGGCAGCATGTCGCCGAGCTGGGTGGTGATCACGATCCGCGCCGGCACCGCGTCCTTCACCGCCTGGACGGTGTGGGCGAAGTTCTCGAGCACCACGATCACGATCGAGCCCGAGTCCTTGAGCTGGTGCTCGAGCTCGCGCGGCGTGTAGAGCGGGTTGCAGTTGACCACGGTGCAGCCGGCGCGCAGCGCGCCGAACAAAGCGACCGGGTACTGCAGGCAGTTCGGCATCATGATCGCGACCCGGTCGCCGCGCTTGAGGCCGACCACCTTCTGCAGATAGGCGGCGAAGTAGCGGCTCTGCTGGTCGATCTCGCCGTAGCTGAGCGTCGCGCCGAGGTTGGAGAACGCCGGCAGGTCGCGGTACTCGCGACAGGAGCGCTCGATGATGTCCTTGACCGACGCGAACGCCTTGACGTCCGCCTCGGCCGGGACGCCCGGCGCGTAGCTCTTCAACCAGATGCGTTCTTCCACGGCAGTCTCCTCGATCGACGGCCGGGCCCAAGGCCCGCAGGCCGCTAGGATAGCCCACGGGCGCCGGCGCCAGACCAGCGCCCGCCCGGCCAGCGCGGGACGCGCCGGGGGCTCGCGCCCAGCCGTCGCGGATGCCATGGTCGCCTCGGGTCGACGCCCGAGAGCCTGGACACCGCCGAGATGACCGGATCGCGCTACCAGCTCATCACCTTCGACCTCGACGACACGCTGTGGGACATCGAAGCGGTCGTGGCGCGCGCCGAGCTCGACCTCCATGGCTGGTTCGCCATCCACCATCCCGCGGTCGCGGCCCGCTACCGCGCCGCCGACCTGCGGCGCTTGCGGGCCGAGACCTTGGCGCGCCGCCCGGAGCTCGCCTCCGACCTGCCCGGCCTGCGCCGCGAATCGCTGGCCGAGGCCTTGGGTTCGGTCGGCTACGACCGCGCCCACGCGGTGGCCGCGTTCGCGGAGTTCTGGCGCTTCCGCCACGCGGTCGAGTATTTCCCCGACGTGATGCCGGCGCTCCAGGCCTTGGGGGCACGCTACCGCCTGGCCGCGATCACCAACGGCAACACCGACATCAGCCTGGTCGGGCTCGACGCCCACTTCGAGTTCGCGCTGGTCGCTGCCGAGTTCGGCAGCGCCAAGCCCGCGCCCGACATCTTCCGCGCGGCCTGCCGCCGCGCCGGCGTCGAGCCGCAGCGGACGCTGCACGTCGGCGACGATCCGGAACTCGACGTGATCGGCGCCAAGCGGGCCGGCCTGGGCGCGGCCTGGATCAACCGGGGCGGGAAGCGCTGGCCCTACCCCGAGCCCGTCCCGGACCACGAGTTCCCGGACCTCGGCGCGCTGCTGGCCCACCTGATGGCGGACCAGGGGCGGGAAGGCGGTTAGGAGCGCGCCCGGGCGTCCGAGCTTGGCACTTGAGGCCGCGGGCGCCCGCGCTAGGGACGGGCGGCGGCCAGCGCCTTGAGGAAGCCGTGGACCCGCCAGACCGTGGTCTGGTCGGCGCTGGGGTCGAGGAACGCCTCGAAGCCCTGCTCGTCGCCTTCGAGCTCGAGGAAGCCCTCGGTCCATTCCTGGGTGATGCGGGCGAGCTCGGCCTGCTGGGCCGGGGTCAGGGCGCCGCCCTGCACCACCAGCTGCCAACCCGGCGGCAGCGCGCCCGAGCTGGTGCCGGCCCGCTGCAGCAGCTGCCAGCGCGCCGCGCCCGGCACGAACGCTGCCAAGCGGTAAGCGGTGCAGCGCCCGTCGACCAGGCGGTAGGAGCGGCCGCCGATCGCGACCACCGGCACGGCGCGCGCGGCCTCGCGCTGCTCGAGCCCGAGCTCCTGGGTCTCGCGCCGCATGGTCGGCGCGTCGCCCTTGGAGCGGAACACGCTCCGGTACAGGGCGTAGCCGACCAGCGCGAGCAAGACGAGCAGCAGGTAACGCATGGCGGTCCTCGGTGGGCGGTCAGCGCGCGCTGGCCGGCGCGGTATTCTGCAGCAGCGGTTCGAGCAGCGGCCAGACCTTGTCGAGCAACAGGGGCTGGGCCCGCGGGTTGGGGTGGAGCCCGTCGGCCTGCATCAGCTGGGGATCGGTGGCAATGCGCTCGTCGACGAAGGTCGGCAGCAGCGGCAGGCGCCGGGCGCGGGCCAGGTCGGTGTAGGCGGCGTGGAACTTTGCGCCCCACTCGCTGCCGTAGTTGGTGGGCAGGCGCACGCCCACCAACAGCAGCTCGGCCCGGGCGCGCTGCGCGTCGCCGACCATCCGCGCCAGGTTGGCGCGGGTGGTCTCGGGCGGGATGCCGCGCAGCCCGTCGTTGGCGCCGAGCTCGAGCACCACGATCGCGGGCTTGAGCCGCGCCAGGGCCCGCGGCAGGCGGCTGACCCCGCCTTGGGTGGTGTCGCCGGAGATGCTGGCGTTGACGATGCGGTGCGGGTAGCCGCGCGCCGCGGCGCGCGCCGCGAGCAGCGCGACCCAGCCCTGCTCGGCGCGCATGTTGTAGCCGGCGGACAGGCTGTCGCCGACCACCAGCACCACCGGCGCGGCGGCCGCGCCGACGCTGGACGCGAGCCAGGCCGCGCACAGGATCAGGGTCTTGGCGGAGGCGCAGGACATGTCGGACCGACGAGGGATCGCTGCGATGGAAGGGACGGAAGACGCGGTGCTGCTGCGCGCGGTAGCGCTCACCAAGCAGGTTAGCAGCCCGGAAGGGACGCTGACCATCCTCGACGGCGCCGCGCTCGCGGTGGCGCGCGGCGAGACGCTCGCCATCACCGGACCGTCAGGCTCCGGCAAGTCGACGCTGCTCGCTCTGCTCGCGGGCCTCGACGCGCCCACCGCCGGCCAGGTGTTCCTCGACGGCGTCGAGCTCTCGGCACTCGATGAGGACGGGCGCGCCGCGGCCCGCGCCCGCGGCGTCGGCTTCGTGTTCCAGGCGTTCCACCTGCTGCCGGCGCTGACTGCGCTCGAGAACGTGATGCTGCCGCTCGAGCTCGCCGAGCACGCCGAACCGCGGCGCGGCGCGGAGGCGGTGCTCGCCGAGGTCGGGCTCGGCGCGCGGCTCGGCCACTACCCGAACCAGCTCTCGGGCGGCGAGCAGCAGCGGGTCGCGATCGCGCGCGCCTTCGCGGCCCGGCCCTCGCTGCTGTTCGCCGACGAGCCGACCGGCAACCTCGACGCCGCGACCGGCGCGCGGATCGCCGACCTGCTGTTCGACCTCAACGCCAAGCTCGGCACCACGCTGGTGATCGTGACCCACGACGCCGGGCTCGCCGCGCGCTGCGCCCGCGAGCTCAAGCTCGCCGGCGGCCGGATCCTCGGCACGGCGGCGGCCCCCGGCGTCGCGATCGCGACATGAAGCCGCTCGCCCACTCGCTGCGCAGCTTCGCCCGCGAATGGCGCTCGGGCGAGCTCGCGATGCTGCTGGCCGCGGTCGCGCTCAGCGTCGGCGCGACGAGCGCGGTCGCGCTGTTCACCGACCGGGTGCGGGGCGCGATGGAGCAGCAGGCCAGCGAAGCGCTGGCCGCCGACCTGGTGATCGAGAGCCGCGACCCGTTGCCGGCGCGCTTCGAGGCGGCGGCGCGCGCCCGCGGCCTCGCGACCGCGCGCGTCACGTTCTTCCCGAGCGTCGCCACCACCGCGACCGCCAACCAGCTGGTCGAGGTGCGCGCCGTGACCGCCGGCTACCCGCTGCGCGGCAGCCTGCGGGTCGCCGACCAGCCCTACGCGCGCGGCGCGCCGACCCGCACGCTGCCGGCGCGCGGCGAGCTGTGGGCCGAGCCGCGGCTGTTCGCCGCGCTCGGCCTGGCCCCGGGCGACAAGGTCCGGCTCGGCGCCAGCGAGTTCACCTTGAGCCGAGTGCTCGACTACCTGCCCGACCAGGGCTGGAACTTCGTCGACGTCGCGCCGACCGCGCTCATCAACGACGCCGACCTGGCCGCCACCGAGCTGCTCGGCCCGGCGAGCCGGGTCAGCCACCGGGTGCTGGTCGCGGGCGCCGGCAGCGCCGAGCTCAAGGCCGAGCTCGAGGGACAGCTGGCGCGCGGCCAACGCCTGCTCGACGTGCGCGACGGCCGCCCCGAGCTGCGCGCCGCGATCGACCGCGCCGGGCGCTTCCTCGGCCTGGCGGCGTTGGTCGCGGTGCTGCTAGCCTGCGTCGCGGTGGCGATGGCGGCGCGGCGCTGGGCGCGGCGCGAGGCCGACGCCGCCGCGATCCTCAAGTGCCTGGGCGCGCGCCAGCGGACGGTGCTCGCCGCCTACGCGCTGATCGTGCTGTGGGTCGCGCTCGCCGCGGGCCTGGCCGGAGCTCTGCTCGGCTGGGGCGCGCAGGCCGGGTTGGTGGCGCTGCTCGGCGATCTGCTGCCCGCCGACCTGCCGGGCCCCTCGCTCGCCGCCTTGCCTGGCACGCTCGCGCTCGGCGCGGTGGTGCTGGGCGGCTTCGCGTTGCCGCCGGTCTGGGCACTGGGCCGGACGCCACCGCTGCGCGTGCTGCGCCGCGACCTGCAACCGCAGCTCGGCGCGCTGCTCGCGAGCCTCGCGGCGTTGACGGCGATCGTCGCGCTGCTGTGGTGGCAGGCGCGCGACCCGCGGATCGCGACCCTGGTGCTGGGCGGCCTGGGCGCGGTGGTCGGCGGCTTCGCGCTGGTGGCATGGCTGGCGCTGCGCGCGCTGGGGCGGATTCGCGGCCGGGTCGGCGTGGCCTGGCGCTACGGGGTCGCGAACGTGGTGCGCCGCGGCCGCGAGAGCGTCGCCCAGCTCACCGCGTTCGGCATCGGCATCGCGGTGCTGCTGCTGCTGGGCGCGGTGCGCACCAACCTGCTCGAGGAGTGGCGCGCGACGCTGCCGGCCGACGCCCCCAACCGCTTCCTGGTCAACGTCCAGCCCGACGAGGTAGCGCCGCTCGCCGAGTTCCTGACCGCGGCGGGCGTGGCCGAGCCGCAGCTCGAGCCGTTGGTCCGCGCCCGCCTGGTCGAGGTCGACGGCGTCGCTATCGAGCAGGTCAAGCTCGCCGACCCGCGGGCCCGCAGCTTCGCCGAGCGCGAGGCGAACCTGTCGTGGCGCAGCACGCCGCAGGTCGGCAACCGCGTGGTCGAGGGCGCGTGGTGGAAGCCGACCGCGGTCGGCGGGCCGGAGGTCTCGTTCGAGGTCGAGATCGCGCGGGCGCTAGGGCTCGAGCTCGGCCAGACCGTGACCTACGACGTCGCCGGCGAGCGCGTCACCGCCCGCCTCACCAGCCTGCGCGAGGTGGACTGGGATTCCTTCAAGCCCAACTTCTTCATCGTGTTCTCGCCCGGCGCGCTCGAGGGCGCGCCCGCCACCTACCTCACCAGCATCCACCTGCCGCCCGAGCGCAGCGCAGCGCTGCTCGACCTGACCCGCCGCTTCCCGAGCGTCACGGTCATCGACACCGACGTGATTCTGACCCAGGTGCGCGACGTGATCGCGCGCGCCTCGCTGACCGTCGAGTTCGTGTTCCTGTTCACGCTCGGCGCCGGAGTGCTGGTGCTGCTGGCCGCGGTCCAGGCCAGCCGCGACGAGCGGCGCTTCGAATCGGCGGTGCTGCGCACGCTCGGCGCCAAGCGCCGCACGGTGCTGGCCGGGGTCGCCGCCGAGTTCCTGACGCTCGGGCTGCTGGCGGGGCTGCTGGCGGTGCTCGCCGCCGGCAGTGTCGAGTGGTTGCTGGCGCGCGAGGTGTTCGACATGGAGTGGCGCCCCGACCCGCTGCTGGCGCTCGCGGGCGCGGCGCTCGGCACGCTGCTGGTCGGCGTCACCGGCCTGCTCGCAACCCGCGCGGTGGTCGACCACCCGCCCGTCGAGACGCTGCGCAAGGGCTAGCGCTCGGCCCCGCTTGCGGAGGCCTCGAAACAAGGCCAAACTCCGATGGCAATCCTTGTCATCGGAGAGCACCATGGCCACCATGAACATCTCTCTGCCCGACGAGCTGCGGGATTTCGTCGACGCCCAGGTCGGCGAGCACGGCTACGGCTCGAGCAGCGAGTACCTGCGCGAACTGATCCGCAAGCAACGCGACATCGAGCGCTTGCGCGCCGCCCTGCTCGAAGGCCTCGGCTCCGGGCCCGCGACGCCGATGGCGCCGGACTTCTTCGATTCGATTCGCGAGCGCACCAAGGCCCGCGCCCGCCGATGAAACCGCTGCGCTGGCGACCAGCGGCCGTGCGCGATGCCGAGGCCGCCGCCCGCTGGTATTCCACGCAGGGCGGCATGCAGTTGGCATTGGACTTCATCGACGCGCTGGAAGCCGCCACCACGCTGATCGCGGACCATCCCGCCAGCGGGTCCACCCGCCATGCGGCGTGGTTCCCCGAGCTGCCCGAACCGCTACGCTTCGTGCCGCTGGAGCGCTTCGACCGCTACCTCGTCTACTACCTCGACCTGCCGGACCATGTGGACATCATCCGCGTGTGGGATGCCTCTCGTGATCCACAAACACTCGCCGTGAACGAGAGATGACGCAGGAGCTGCCGTGTCCCGACTGACCGACCTCATCGCGAAAGCCAAGACCGAAGACCCGCAACTGGGCGCGGACCTCGAGCGCGAGTTCAAGGCGATGTCATCGCGCTTGTCGTTCGGCCTCAACTTCGAGCGCCATCGTCCGGAAGCGGTGGAACTGCCGCAGCGCCCCATCCGCAAGGGCGACAAAGTGCGTGTGTTGCCCCCGCGAGGTTCCACCGCGAAAGGCGACCAGCAGCTTTGGCAGGTCAAAGGCATCCACAACGCCAAGGGCGACAAGTCGGCCGACCTCGAACTGTTGGATGCGAAGGAACCCGAGAGCCAGACCGTGGCGCTCGACGACCTCGCGGTCGTCGCCAAGTTCCAGGACACCATCTACCCCGGGCTGATCAGCACGGGCTCGGTGAAGCGCGGCGGTGACAAGCCGTTCCACACCGTCATCAACGGCGAGAACTTCCATGTCCTGAAGGCGCTGACCTACACGCACCGCGGCAAGGTAGACGCCATCTACATCGACCCCCCGTACAACACGGGGGCGAGGGACTGGAAGTACAACAACGATTATGTCGAGGGCGACGATCTCTATCGGCACAGCAAATGGCTGGCGATGATGGAGCGGCGGTTGGCAATCGCCAAGGAACTTCTTAATCCCGACGATTCAGTACTCGTGGTCACTATCGACGAGAAAGAGTACTTGCGGCTTGGACTGTTGCTGGAACAAATGTTTCCAGAGGCAACCGTTCAAATGATCTCTTCGGTCATCAATCCGAAGGGAACTGCGCGCACCACATATTTCTCGCGAACTGATGAGTATATTTTCGTTGTTTTTTTTGGGTCCGCTTCGGTACCGGATCGAAGTGGTAACGGTGCCGCAGAAGAGGTTCGATGGCGGTACTTGCGCAGAACAGACGTTGAATCAGCGCGCGGTACAAGTAAGGGCGGGCCAGCGCAGTTCTATCCAATTTACGTAAACAGTCGAACAGAGAAAATTGAACGCATCGGCGATGCGCTGCCCGTAGACACTCCACGCACTAGAACCTATCTCAAAACTGTCTTAGCAGGATCATGATACTGGCAAGCTGCACGAAGCCGAGGAAGTTCGCGGCGTAGTACTCCCAGCGCGTCACGACGCGCCGCTGCCACTGCAGCCAGGCGAAGTAGCGCTCGACGAGCCAGCGTCGTTCGTAACGCCGCAAGCGTCGCCCGTCTTGGGTTTTCTTGACGCGGTTCGAACGATGCGGTGCGATCAGGTTCACGCCATCCTTCTCCAGTTCCTCGTCCAAGCGATCGCTGTCGTAGGCTTTGTCGCCGATCAGGTGCTCGGGCTTTGCCTCGATCATGTAGAAGTCGAAGCTCAGCTGCACCAGCGTGACCTCGTGATGGTTCGCGGCGTGCGTGCTGACCGACAGCGGCAACCCATGACGGTCCACGATCGCCATGATTTTCACACCTTTCCCGCGCTTGGTCGGCCCGATCTCCTCACCGCCGCCCTTCGCCGAAGCGAAGGTCGCATCGATGAAGCTCTCCCGTTCGTCGATCGCGCCGCGCGCGCGAAGTTCGTTGGCGAGCGCCACCAGCACGTCGCGCAGCACCTCGTTTTGGCACCACTGCTGGAACCGGCGGTGCACCGTCTTGTAGTTCGGATACCCCTGCGGCAGCCAATGCCACTGCGCACCAGTGTTCAAAATCCACAGCACCGCTTCGAGTACGCGTCGCGCGGCGATTGGCTTGCGTCCAGGACGGTCGGCGGGGAAGTGTTCCTCCGGGAAATGCTCCCGGATCCGTTCCCACTGCGCGTTGCTCAGCTTGAGCACGTCGCAAGTATAGAAGTGCTCACGCACGCTGCAAGAGTTTTGAGATAAGTTCTAG
>Ga0247727_10009244_pt1 | contig 17951 bp, 11 predicted proteins | sample WisWelCaveWW1625_FD_202498 | JGI IMG/M metagenome (GOLD analysis project Ga0247727, IMG submission 202498) | Biofilm microbial communities from Wishing Well Cave, Virginia, United States - WW16-25 | ecosystem: Environmental > Aquatic > Deep subsurface > Groundwater > Cave microbial mat | place...
TGGCGGCGTTGCGTCCGACCGGCCTCGAGTTCGAGTGCGTGTACGTGGACGATGGCTCGACCGACGGCAGTTTGGACGTTCTGCGCCGCCTGCATGCGGCGGATTCGTCGCACGTGCGGGTGCTGTCGTTTCGGCGCAATCACGGCAAATCGGCGGCGATGGCGGCGGGTTTCGCGGCGGCGCGCGGTGCCTGCATCGCGACCTTGGATGCCGACTTGCAGGACGATCCCGCCGAAATTCCGAAATTGTTGGCGGCGCTGGACGAAGGCGCCGATCTCGTCTGCGGTTGGAAGCGCACCCGGCGCGATCCATGGACCAAGCGGTTGCCGTCGAAGCTGTTCAACGCAGTGACCGCGCGGGCTTCGGGCGTGCGGTTGCACGATTTCAACACCGGGTTGAAGGCGTATCGCGCCGAGGTCGTGCGCGACCTGCATGTATACGGCGAGTTGCACCGCTTCGTGCCGGTGCTGGCCGCGTGGCAAGGCTACGTAGTCCACGAGGTGCCGGTGCACCATCGGCCGCGGCGTTTCGGACGCTCGAAATTCGGCGCGGCGCGCTTCCTGAACGGTTTCTTGGATCTGGTGACGGTGATGTTCATCACCCGCGGCGGTCGGTCGCCGTTGCATTTCTTCGGCACGCTGGCGCTGGGATTTTTCTTCGTGGGGTTGGTCGTGTGCGGCTATTTCGCGGTGCTGTGGCTGCAAGGCCATGGCCTGCGGGTGCGGCCCCTGATGTTGCTCGGGATCGGCTTCGTGATCGTGGCGATTCAGATCGGCAGCATGGGGTTGCTGGCCGAAATGTTGTCGGCGCAACACGCCGAGCGGCAGACGTGGAGCTTCCGCGAGCAGTTGGGGATGGACGCGGCGGCGGCACCGGCGCGCGACGTGTCGCGCGCCGGCGCGTCGCAGCGACCGTGACCGGCGTCGCGCCGCACGGCGGCGCGACACCGGGCGGCTACCCGATTGCCGTCTTCGGCCCCTTCCATCCGTATCGCGGCGGCATCGCGCACCACACCACCTTGCTCGCCTCGACGCTGGCCGAAGCGCATCCAGTGTTGGGCATCAACTTCACGCGGCTGTATCCGAATCGATTGTTCCCGGGGCGGACGCAGTTCGACGACAGCACGGCGCCGCTCGGCGCGCCGGGCGTGCGCATCGAGCGTCTCGTCGACAGCATCGGCCCGCACACCTGGCCGCGCGCGGCGCGTGCCGTGCGGTCGCACGGCACGCGCCTGCTGGTCGTGCAATGGTGGCACCCGTTCTTCGCGCCGGCTTGCCGCGCGCTGGCATCCAGCGCGCGGCGCGCCGGCGCGCGCGTCCTCTTCCTGTGCCACAACGTCCTGCCGCACGAGCGCTCGCATCTCGACGCGGCACTCGTGCGCCTGGGACTGGGTGCCGCGGACGCTTTCTTGGTGCAAAGCGCCGGCGATCTCGAAACCCTGGCGAAGCTCTATCCATCGCGCCCGCGCGCCCACACGCCGCATCCCGCCTACACATTCTTCGCGCGCGGCACCACCGACCGCGGACGCAGCCGCGCCGTGCTGCAACTCGACGGCCCGGTGGTGCTCTTCTTCGGTTTGGTGCGCGCTTACAAAGGACTCGACGTGCTCTTGCACGCCGTCGCGCAAGCACGCGAACGTGTTCCCATCACCTTGGTCGTGGCCGGCGAGTTCTACGAGGAGCGCAAGCCCTACGACGAACTCGTCCGCAGGCTCGGCCTCGAGGACGCGGTGCGCATCCACGATCGCTACATCCCGAACGAGGACGTCGAAATGTATTTCCGCGCCGCGGATCTGGTCGTATTGCCGTATCGCAGCGCCACCCAGAGCGGCATCGCGCAGATCGCGCTCGGCTTCGAGATCCCGGTGATCGTGACCCGCACCGGCGGCCTGCCCGAGGTCATCCGCGAAGGCGAGACCGGTTTCGTCGTGCCGCCCGAGAATCCGGCCGCCCTCGCGACCGCGCTCGCCGACTTCTTCATTCAAGATCGCGTCGCACGCCTGCGGCCCCACCTGCGCGACGCGGCAGACGCCTTCTCGTGGGCGACGATGCGCCGGTCGGTGGAGCAACTCGGAACCACGCTCGGGCTCCCAAGTCTTTGAAGAAGAGTCGCTTGGTGGCCCCATGCTAGACTGCGGCGGCCGCTGCCGCGATCGGGCCCGCGCCCCGCGACGCGCCGGGAGGTTCGATGTCCGCTCGCACGTCCGGCGCGTCGCTGCGCAGCGTCTCCGAAACCCCGCTCCCGAGCCGCTTGCAGGCATCGCGCCCGCGCGTGCAACACGCGCTCGCGCTCGCGGTGTTGGCGGTGGCACTCGCCGCGGTGTTCCCGGAGATCGCGCTGCAAGGGCGCATCTTCGCCTCGCCCGACTACGAGGCGCCGTCGTATTTCGCCGCCGCCGGGCGTGCGGCACTGCGCGCCGGCGAGTACCCACTGTGGAATCCGTACCTGTTCACCGGCATGCCGAGCTTCGCATCGCTCGCGTTCACGCCCTATGTGTTCCCGCTGTCGGAGGTTTTGAGTGCACTCGGACGTCTGCCCGGCGCGCCGCCGCTTTTGTGGTTGCTGGTGTATTACCTGGTCGCGGGCTACGGCACGTTTCTCTTGCTGAGAAGTCTGTCGTGCGAGTTCTGGGCGGCGGTGTTGGGTGGACTGTGTTTCATGTTGACGCCGCACCTGGTGTCGATGGGCGTCTTCGGGCATGGCAGCAAGCTCGCGAGCGTTGCGGTGATGCCGTACACCGCGTTGCTGACGCTGCGGTTGCGACAACCCGGACGGCGGCTCGTCTCGACGGCGCTGCTCGGCCTCGCGCTCGGTTTGCAGTTCCTGCGCGGGCATCCGCAAGTCGCTTTCTATGGCTTGTTGATGCTGGGCTTGATCGCGGTGGTCGAGTTGGTGGCGATGCTGCGCCGGCGGACATCGCGTGACGATTTCATCCGCTTCGCCGCTGGTCTGGGTGCCGGCGTCGTACTCGGGGCGGCCTTGGCCGCGGTGTTGTTGCTGCCGGTGCGGGCCTATGCGCCGGTGTCGATCCGCGGCGCCGGGCCAACCGGCGGCGCGGCCTACGAGTACGCCACCAACTGGTCGTTCTCGATGCGCGAGATCGCCACCTTCTTCCAACCCGCCGCCGCGGGTTTCGGCGAGGGCACGTACGTCGGCACCATGCCGTTCACCAACTTCCCGAACTACCTCGGACAGGCGGCGCTGGTGTTCGGTTTCGCGGCGTTGCTTCTTCTGCGCGGCCGCGTTCTCGTCGCGTGGTGCGTCGTGTGGTTGCTCGCTCTGGTGATCAGTTTTGGGCGCAATGCGCCCTTCGCGTACGATTTCTTCTATCGCTTCGTGCCGTACTTCAATCGCTTCCGCGTGCCGGTGATGATCCAGGTGTTGTTGCAACTCGCGACCGCGGTGCTGGTCGGATTCGGACTGACGGCATTGTGGGGACGTTTGCCGCGCGAACTCACCTGGCGTCGCGTTCCCACGCGCCAGGACGCGGTACGGCTTGCGGTGGCGGCGGCGGTGCTCGCGCTGTTGGCGATGGGTGCGGCATTGCCGTGGGGCGATGCACTGGCCGAGCGGGTCGGTGCGAGCCCGCGCTTGCCGGCGGAAGCGCGCGGCGTCTACGCCGACGTGATGCGGCGCATGCTGCGCGGCGATGCGGTGCGCATCGGTGTGCTGTTGCTCGCGAACGCCGGCGTGGTGCTGCTCTTATGGCGGCGGCGCTTGCATGCGGACGTCGCCGGTGCGGCGCTCTGCCTGCTCACCGTGGTGGATTTGGGCGTTGTGAATCGGCGCATGGTGCAACCTGAGAAGACCTGGCCGGGAGTTCCGGCGCGCATCGCGCCGGCGCGTTCGGTCGAGATCGTGCCGACGGATGCGGTGCGCTGGTTGCAAGCGCAACCGCGCGACGGCGCGGCCCCGGTGCGCATCCTGTCGCCGGGTCCTGGATTCATGGACAACGTGTGGATGGCGCACGGCATCGCGATGGCGGGCGGCTACCACCCGGCGAAGTTGGCGCGCTTCGAGACGCTGGTGCAGACCAGCCGGCAAACGCTGGACGCGGGGCTGGCGGATTTGTTCGCGGTGCGCTATTTCGTCGTCTCCGAACAACAGGGTGATTTGAAACCGGATTTCGCCGGTCAGGGCGGCGTCGTGTACGCGAACCCAGGCGCGCAACCGCGCGCCTGGGTCACGGGGCGGTGGGAGTTGCTGCAGGGCGAGGACTGCGGCGCGCGCCTGCGCGCGCCGCAGTTCGATCGACGTCACACCGTGCTGCTCGAGACGGCGCCGGTGCCGGCGCCCGATTCGAGCGCCACCGGCAGCGCGCGCATCACCGCCTTCACGTCGAATCGAGTCGAGGTCGAAGTGACGGCGAGTGCGCCGGCACTCTTGGTGCTCGCGGAAGCATTCCATCCCGACTGGCGGGCGCGGATCGGCGCTGCAACCGCACCGGTGTGGCCGGCCGATTGCGTGCTGCGCACGGTGCCGGTTCCGGCCGGCACCTCGCACGTCGTGCTCACCTTCACGTGTCCGCCGATGCGTGCCGGCCTCGTCGTCACGAGCGCGGCGGGGCTGGCCATGCTGGTGCTGTTGGGGTTCGGGTTCCTGCGGCGCGGCGAGGTGCGAGCGTGAGTGCGACGACCGCGACGACGACCGCCCACGGCCGCCGCGCCGTCGTCATCGTTCCCACCTACAACGAAGTCGAGAACATCCCGCGCCTGGTGCCGGAAATCCTCGCGCAGGATCCCACGATCGACGTGTTGATCGTCGACGACGCGTCGCCCGACGGCACCGCTGCGGCGGTGCGCGCGCTGCATGAGTTCGGCAGCCGCGTGCACCTGATCGAGCGCGCCGGCAAGATGGGGCTGGGCTCGGCCTACATCGCCGGATTCCGTTGGGCGCTCGCGCGCGACTACGGGCTGGTCTTCGAAATGGATGCCGATTTTTCCCACAGCCCGCAGAGCCTGCCCGAGTTCTTGCGCGAGATCGAGACCGCCGACGTCATCCTGGGTTCGCGCTATTTGCATGGGGTCACGGTGGTGAATTGGCCGCTGCAGCGGTTGATCCTCTCGGTGGGCGCGAATCTGTATGCGCGCCGCATCACCGGCTTGCCGCTGAAGGATTGCACCGGCGGATTCAAGTGCTTCCGCCGCGAAGTGCTGGCGGCACTGCCGCTCGACCGCATCCGCAGCGACGGTTATTCGTTCCAAATCGAGGTCAATTGGTACTGCTGGAAGCGCGGCTTCCGCGTCCGCGAGATCCCGATCCTGTTCGTCGATCGGCATGTCGGCGTCTCGAAAATGAACCGGCGCATCGTTTGGGAGGCGGCGCTCTTGGTGTGGAAGTTGTTCTTCATGCGGGCGGCGTGAGATGAATACCCGCGTGCAGCCTTCCGATGCGACGCCGGCGCCGGCCGCCGCGGTGCGCTTGGCGGTCGTCATCGTCAGCTACAACACCCGCAAGCTGATCCGGCGCTGCATCGAATCGTTGCATGCCTTCCCGCCACGTGGTGCGTTCGAGGTGTGGGTGGTGGACAACGCCTCGCGCGACGATTCAGTGGCGATGTTGGCCGCCGAGTTCCCGTCGGTGCACGTGCAGGCGAACGCCGACAACTTGGGCTATGCCGCCGCCGTCAACCAGGCGCTCGAGGCCACCACCAGCGAGTACCTCTTGGTGCTGAATCCCGACATCGTGGTACGCGAGGGTGCGCTCGACCTCCTGCTCGATTTCATGGACGCGCACCAGGACGGCGGCATCGCGGCCGCCAAGCTGCTGAACACCGACGGCTCGCTGCAGCACAGTTGCCGCAGCTTCTACACGCCGCGCACTCTGCTGCTGCGGCGCACGCCGCTCGGGCGCTTGTTCCCGAACAGCCCCGTCATTCGGCACCACTTGCTGCTCGACTATGACCACGCGACGCCGCGCGCGGTGGACTGGGTGATCGGTGCGTGCATGCTGGTACGGCGCAACGCCGCCGACACCGTCGGCGGCATGGACGAGCGCTTCTTCCTCTACTTCGAGGATGTCGACTGGTGCTATCGCATGTCGCGCCAGGGGTGGAAGGTGTACTACGTGCCGCAATCCGAGATGGTGCACGAACACCGCCGCGCCAGCGCCAGACCGAAGCTGTCGCGCAGCTTCTGGGCCCACCTGGGATCCTTGCTGCGCTTCTACGAGAAGTGGAATCGGTACTCCTACGGGATCAAGCGCTACCGCACCGTGATCAAGGTCGGGTTGTTCGCGCTCGCCGACTTGGCGGCGGTGAACTTGGCTTTCCTGGCGGCGTACGGTTTCCGCAGCGCTTTCGCACTGCAGTTCCAGAATCCGCTCTACGGTTTCGAGAACTACGCCAACTTCCACGTGTTCATCAACATCGTCGCGGTGCTGACGCTGTATTTCACCGGCCAGTACCGCATCGAACGCGGCAAACCGGCCGCCGACGAGTTCGTCGAGTTGGGCCGGGCGCTGTTCCTGGCGGTGGTCGTGATGATGGCGAGCACCTACATCGCGCGCGAGCGCCTGATCTCGCGCGCGGTAGTGGTGCTGTTCTTCGGGTTCGGATTGACCCTGATCTGGCTCTTCCGGCGTGGATTGCGAGCCCTGCATGCGCGGGTCCTGGAGATGCGGCTCGATCTGCGCCGGCTCGCCATCGTCGGCACCGAGTCGGAGGCGCGGGCGCTGCGCGCGAAGCTCGCACATCGTCCCGAGTTGGGTCTCGACGTGGTCGGCTTCGTGGATCCGGAAGCGCGCACCCGCGGTGCGCTGGGAACATTGTCCGAGTTGCCCGAGGTGGTGCGCGAACATCGCATCCAGCAGGTCGTGGTCGCGGCTTCGGCCGCCAGGATCGAGCCGCTGGCCGGAACGCTGGCGGCGCTCGGCCGTCGCGCTGTGGACGTGCAGATGATGACCAACCTCGCGTCGCTCTTGGGTCCGCGCGCCCGCGTCGAACGCTTGGCGGATGTGCCGGTGCTGGCCTTCGGACGCGACACGTTGTATCCGGTGCAGCGTTTGGCGAAGCGCGGCGTGGACATCGTGGTGGCGTCCTGCCTGCTCATATTGGGGTCGCCATGGAGTGTGGTATATTGGCTCGCCGCGAAGCTCCGAGGCGTGCCGCTCTATCGAACCGAGACCCGCCTGGGACGCGATGCCTGCCCGTTCGAACTTCCCGTCGTGCATGCGGGGTTGCGCTTGCCGCCGTCCGACCTGGTGAATTTGCCGTTGTGGTTGGCGGTGCTCGCTGGCCGCATGTCGTTGGTGGGACCGTGGGCGCTGCCGCCATCATGGAACGATTCGCTGCTCGACTGGCAGCGATTGCGTTTCGAAGCGCGACCCGGCGTGACCGGCTTCTGGCGGACGCTCGGTTCCGAGGAGTTCGATCGCGAGCGAGTGCTGCGGCTCGATCTGTACTACGTGCAGAACGGCTCGCTCGGTCTCGATTTCCGGTTGCTCCTGCGGACGGCGACGGCCATGCTCCGCGGGCATTATCCGAGCGCCGCTGCCTGAGCGCGCGGGACGAGGGAGGACGCGTGCACGGATCGAATCGGATCGGACTCGGGCTCGCGATCGTGAGTGCGACGAGTGTCGCGCACGCCGCGGTGCCGGTCGGCTGGAACGTTCACACCTTCACCGGTCGCATCCACGAAATCGAAACCGCGGGGGGCGTACTGGCCTGCGCTACCGACGGCGGCTTGCTGTTCTTCGACCCGGCGACCAGCAGCTTCGCACCGGCGATCGCCGATGCCGGGTGCACCGACCGGAATTGTCTGCCGTCGAATCATCTGACCAGCGTCAGCCGTGATGCGAGCGGGCAGTACTGGCTCGGGACCCGCGCCTCGGGTGTCGTGGCGTACGCGCCTGGCTTGACCGGCCGACAATTCGATCGTTTCTTCGCGCTCAACACCGTGCCCGGCGGCGATCTGCTGGGGGATTCGGTCACCTGCATCGCGGCGTGGCAAGACGAGACCGTGTACGTCGGGACGACGCGAGGTGTGGCGCAGATCGATCGCGCCGGCAGTGTCGAGAGCCACAATCCCGATGCGGCGCGGCTCTTGGGGTCGCACGTGAAGGGGAACGTGGTCAACGACCTGGCGGTGGATCCGAACTTCGTCTGGGTCGCGACCGACTCCGGCGTATCCCGTTACGATCGCCGGCCGCCGTACGCGGTGCAGTTCCTGCCCGACAGTCTCGCCGGACGTCAAACCTTCGCACTGCGCATTCTCGGTGGCGTCGTGCACGCGGGGACGCGCGCCGGGGTGTTCACCTGGCAAGAGAGCGCATCGGCTTGGCAGCGTCTGGGGCCGGCGACGCCTACATTCGTGGCGCGCGACGTGACCCGGATTTCCGGCAACCGCTACTTCGCCGGCTCCGAGGCGGAAGTCTGGTACTACAACGGCTTCGTGTGGGGACGCCTGTCGCCGCCGGGTTTGCCGCGCTTGGGTTTCCGCATCTTCCCCACCATCGTTGCAACCGGCGACACGGTGTGGACGTCGCAGAGCAATGCCGAGGGCAAGGGTGCGTTCCTCAATCGCTGGCATCGACCGGATCCGATGCTGCCGGCCGGGCGTTGGGATCGTTTCGAAGCCAACGCCTTGCCGGTGAGCGAGGTGCAAGCGGTGAGCTTGGGACCGCAGGGCGAGCTGTGGGCAGGAACCCACATCGGCGGTGTCGGCCGGCTCGATCCGAACGGTTCGTGGTGCATCTACAGCGGCAATACCGTCGGCAACAACTTGAGCCATCCCGATGGCCAGGTGAGTGCACTGCTCGCCGATCGCAGCGGCCAAGTTTGGATCCACGCGCTGCCGAACACTTTGTTGCGTTCGCCGGTGGACGTGCTCGCGCCTGGCGCACTCTGCGATCACGGTGAGGATGCGTGGACGCACTTCGCACCGGACGACTCCGGTTTCGGCGGGCGTTATTGGCGCACGGCGGAGGATGGTCTCGGACGGCGCTACTTCCTGTCCGATGGCGAGCAGGAAACCGCTCTGGTCGCCAACGGACTCGAGGTCGTGTCCGCCGACGGCGCGCGCGTCGGCAACATCCGCGCCGACGTGTTGGGCGGCAATGGTTTGCACGCCATCGCATTCGCAACCCTGTCCGGCGCTTGGACGGAGGCGTATGTCGGGATCAGCAACTTGCGAAGGGATGGGCTCAAGCGCTGGCGGGTCACCGAAGAGAATGAAGTCTTCAACCCGGAGTCGGACAACTTCACCAGCTTGACCCTGCCGGCGGACGTCAGCGAGTTCCGCGACATCGTCGTGGTGCCCGGCAACCCCAATCTGCTTTGGGTCGCGACCGAGAGCGGCATCTTCGAGTACGACTTGAATCGTGGCACGGTGCCGATCCGACTCCGCCAGAAACTGAGCGCCAGGGCCGGGTTGCTGAGCCCCGACGTCAAGGACCTCGAGATCGACGATGCCGGCAACTTGTGGATCGCGACCGCCATGGGGCTCAACCGCATCGCGATCGCGGGCCTGGCGCCAACGGACACGGTGGTGGTGGTGAACGCGTTCACGACCATCGAAGCCATTCGCGAACTCAACGCGGCCAGCAACTTCGGTCAACTCTACGATGCGCGGCGCGATCTGGCGCCGCTGCCGGATTCCGATGTGTTCGCGCTGGCCTACGACCGGGGGCGCAAACGCCTCTACGCCGGCACCGCCGCCGGTCTCGCGAGCGTCGACGTGCTCGAATTCCAGCGCCGGCCGGCGAGCAGCGTCGCGGACGCGATCGTGTGGCCGAACCCGGTCCGCCTGGATGCCGGACACGAAGAAGTCAAGATCGCGCGTCTCGGCGAGCCCGCGACCGTCGTCATCCTGACGCTCGACGGCCAGGAAGTGTGTCGCATCGAGGCCGAGGACGGCGACGTGGTGTGGGATCTGCACGCACCGAGTTGTCTGGGAGGCTCGTTGCGCGCGGCGAGCGGCGCGTACCTGGTGCGCATCATCACCGCGAGCGGCAGCGTCGTGCGTCCTCTGGTCTTGATTCGCTGACACGAGAGGTCGCGCGACGGCGTGCGGGAATCAGGTGGGACGTGGCGGATCTCGACACGATCAAGCAACGCGAAAAGGCGTACCACGAGCGCGTGCGCAGCGGTGATCGCGCGTTTCCACGGCTCGACGCGAACACGCACCAGCGCGACTGGCTGGCGCCCACCTGGACCACCGGAATCGATCGCTACAACGATGCGCGGCGCGAGTTTCATGATTTTGTCGCAACGCGCGGCGGCTGGACGGGCAAGCGGGTGCTCGACTACGGCTGCGGCAACGGCACCTGGGCGTTGTATTTGCGTTTGACCGGCGCGGCACACGTCATTGGCGTCGATCTGGCGGAGAACGGCGTGCGTCGCGGCATGCAGCGCGTCCGCGCGCAAGGCGAGGCCGATGCCGTGCAGTTGGTGTGCGGCGACGCGACGCGCTTGCCGCTCGCCGACGCTTCGGTTGCGATGGTCGTGGGCCACGGCGTCCTGCATCACATCATCAAGTACCCGGGTATTTTTCCGGAACTGCATCGGGTGTTGCGGCCGGGCGGGCGCGGGTTTTTCTTGGAGAACTTGGCCGACAACCCATTGTTTCGACTCTGGTGGTGGTGGAAGGGCGAGGTCGAAGAAGGCGACGTGCCGATTTTCAGGCGCGAAGTGCAGCATCTAGCGCGCGACTTCGCGCGCGTCGGCATCACCGGCACCGATTTTTTCCACAGCGCGGCGACGTTTGTTTTTCGACCGCAGCCGGCTGCCTGGCGGCGCACGGTCCTGCGCGCCACCCATGCGGCGGATCGCGCTCTCTTCCGCGTCCTGCCGCTGGCGCGGCGCTGGGGATCGTTCTCGTTCATCGAACTGGAGAAGGGCGCATGACGGCCGACTTGCCGGCGCTCGAAGGTGGCACGCCGGTGCGCCGCGGCGCGCCGGTGCCGTTCTTTCGCGCTCCGATTACCGAGGATGACATTCAAGCGGTGGTCGAAACGCTGCGCAGCGGATGGCTGACGCTCGGTCCGCGCGTCGGCGAGTTCGAAGCGGCGTGCGCGACCCGACTCGCAACGCCGCACGCCATCGCCACGAGTTCGTGCACCGCATCGCTTTTTCTCGCGTTGCGCGCCTTCGGCGTCAAGAGCGGCGACGAGGTCATCGTGCCGTCGCTCACCTTCGCATCGAGCGTCAACACGATCTTGCACGCGGGCGGCGAACCGGTGTTGGGCGACATCGAAACCAAGAGTTTCGGTCTCGATCCGGAAGCGATCGAACGATTGATCGGGCCGCGCACGCGGGGCATTGTCGCGGTGGATTACGCCGGGCATCCGTGTCGCATCCACGAGCTGCGGGCGCTGGCGCGGGCGCGCGGGCTGTTCTTGCTCGAGGATGCGGCGCATGCTTTCGGCGCCACGGTGGACGGGCAACCGGTCGGCAATCTCGCCGATGCCACCGCGTTCAGTTTCTACGCCACGAAGTGCATCACCACCGGCGAGGGCGGGCTCGTGACCTGTGCCGATGACGACTTGGCGCAGCGAGTGCGACTGCTCGGCTATCACGGCATGCAGCGCGATGCCTGGAAGCGCTACACGGAGCGCGGCAGTTGGTACTACGAGGTCGAGTTGCCGGGCTACAAGTGCAACATGACCGACGTGCAGGCGGCGCTCGGGCTGTCGCAGTTGCGGCGCGAGCTGGAGCTGCGCGCCGCGCGGGCGGCGGTCGCGGCGCGCTACGCGGCCGCGTTCGCGGGCGAAGCGGGATTGGAGTTGCCTTCGGTGCGTCCCGGCGTCGAGCATGCGTGGCATTTGTACGTCGTGCGCCTGCGCCTCGAGCGCTTGGCGATCGACCGGGATCGCTTCGCGCAAGCGCTCCGCGACGAGGGCGTGGTGCCGAGCGTGCACTTCATCCCGTACCACCGGCATCCGGTGGGACGCGCGCTCGCATTGCGATCACCGCTCGCACGCACCGACGACTTCGCGGATCGTTGTCTGTCGCTGCCGCTCTTCCCGCACATGCCGGCGGCCGATCTGGACGACGTCGTGACCGCGATGCGGAAGCTGCTGCATCACTATGCGCGCTGAAGCGCAGGCGCGCGTGCGCATCGTGGTGGGGGAGCCGCCGGCAGAACTCGACGCGCTGGTTGCGACCGCGGGCGGTTCGTTCTTTCAGAGTGCCGCATGGCTGCGCGCGGTCGCACGGGCGGCACCGGAGTACGAACCCTCGGTGTTGCTGGCCGAAACCGACGGCATCACGGCGGCGTGTCCGCTGCTGCGCCGTCGTCGTTGGGGGACGTCCTGGTTCTACGCTGGGGCATGGGGGACGTACGGCGGCATCCTGAGCCGCGATGCGGACGCCGCGACCGCGGTGCAAGCGCGCCTGCTGCGGCTCGCGATCGAGCCACGCGTCCTGTGCATCCGCGTGCATGATTTCGCCGGCACGCTGCCGGATGCGCCGCCCTGGCGCCGGGCTCCGGAGTCGTGTCACGTGTTGGATTTGCCGGCGGACGCGAGTGTCTTGTGGGACAGCGCCTTTACCAGTCAGAACCGCAACAAGATCCGCAAGGCGGAGAAGCTCGGCGTCGTGGTGCGGCGGGCGCGCGACGCGGCGGCGTTCGCTTCCTATGCGGCGTTGTACCGGGAATCGGCGGCGCGCTGGGGGACCGACCGCACGTTGCCCATCGCGCTCTTCGACGCGCTCGCCGACGCGCATCCCGGTGTGGATGTCTGGCTGGCGGAGCATCAAGGTGAGGCCATTGCGGCATTGCTCAACTTCACCTGCGGCGGACAGGTGATGAATTGGGGCAATGTTTCACGGCGTGCCTCGTGGAATCTGAGCCCGAACAACCTGCTGCACTGGCGGGCGCTGCAGGCGGCGTGCGCCGATGCCGCCGGGCCCCGGCTCTACAACTTCGGCAGTAGCGCCGGGTTGCCGGGGGTCGAGACCTTCAAGTCGGCGTTCGGCGCCCGCGAGCACATCTATATGCGCCGTGAAGCTGGTCCCGCGTGGGTGGCGCGCTTGCAACGCGGCCGTCTGGATCCAAACCGGCGTTGACACTCCAGGACCACCGCTCCAATCTCGGCCGGTGTCCGCTTCGGCGACGCCCGAAGTCTCCCCGCGAGGTCGTGTGAACTCCTCGACACCAGCGACGTGGCGTGGGTTCGGCGAGTCGCTGTCGCAACGCTACGCGCGTTCGACCTGGCGCTTGCCGCTCGTGTGCATCGTGTTGGCCATCGCGGTGTTCGTCCCGATGTACTTGGTGCGCGGCATGCGCCTGGTGCAGTTGGGGGCCGCCGGACTGGTCGCGCTCGCCGGCGGCGCGGTGTTGTTCGCACATCCATTTCCGGCGTTCTTGCTGGCGCTTTTCATCTTGTATTCGGGTGTCGACCTCTTCCTTCCCGGGCCGGTGGGGACGGCGATCTTGGGCGTGGCGCTGGCACGCATCGCGTTCGACCGTTGGCCGCCGCGCCTCGGTGGCGGCGTAGATTGGGGTTCGACCTCGTTTCGGTTCGCACTCGCGGGTTTGCTCGCGAGCGCAGTGACGTCCTTGCTCGTCGTCTGGCGATGGGACAATGCGTTGAGCGAGGTGCGGGGCTTTGGATTCGGTATCGCCGTCTTCATCGCCATTTCAGCGCTCGCCGATCGCCCGAGTCGAGTGACTCACGTGCTCTTGGTCTTGGCGCTCGCGACCGTGACGACGGCGTTGCCGTTGTTTCGCGCGCTGCTGTCGCCGGGCGGGGTTGTCTTGGTTGCGGTCGCACCCGAGGCGCGATTCGGCGGCATGGGCTACGACAGCAACATGCTGGCGACCGCGGCGAATTGCGTACTTCCATCCCTGTGCTACCTGGTCACCCGCAACCGCGGCTGGCGGCGTGTCGCACTCTTGTTTGGAGTCTTGCTGCTCGTGGTGGAAGTCTTGCTGTCGCATTCGCGCGCCGGAATGGCCGTCCTCGGCCTCCTCGCACTCGTGCTCCTGGGCATGGTCGCGCGCCGCCGTCCATGGATCCCGGTCGTCGTGGTGGTGCTCGTCGCGAGCGCGCTCACCTGGATGCCTTCGATGTATTGGGTGCGCTTCGCCTCCATCGGCCAGCTCGGTGGAATCGTCGTCGATCGCTCGCTCTTGTTGCGGACGCATTTGCTGCAAGGTGCGTGGCAAACGTTCATGGATCATTTTTGGATCGGGGTGGGCCTCGGCAATTTCCGCAACACGGCACCGACGTTCATCTTGGGGAGTTGGGTGGCGCACAATGGCTTCCTCGAGGTCGGTGCGACGCTCGGGATCATGGGGCTCGTGTCCTATGTCGTGATGCTGGCAAGCGGTGCGAACATGGCATGGCGCGCGGCGCGACCTTGGGGGGCACACGACGCAACGGTGGATCGGGGCCTCGCGCTCGGTATTTTCCTGGCCCTCGGGGCGTTCTGCCTCGGCATCATGACGCTCAGCAGTCACTTCCATGTTCTGTTCTGGATCCTGCTTGGATTGGCCAATGCCGTGCGCCGCTGCGCGGGCGGAACGAGCCGTCCATGAACCGGCGGCGCTGGCTGGTTCTCGTCCTCCTCGCGAGCGGCATCTTCTACGCACTGGTGTGGTCCGATGCGCCTTGGATGGTGAGCGATTCGGCGGGATACCTCGAGACCGCCGCGGACCTGCGGGATCTGCGACTGGATGCCCTGCACGACCGGACACCCGGATATCCATTGATTCTTCTCGCGACCGGTGCGTCGCAAACGCCGGCGCGACTTCTCTTCATCGCGCAACTTCTCATGATTGTCGCGAGTGTTTTCCTACTCGCCGGCTTGCTGGAGCGCGCCGCGGTTCGCAAATTTTTGATCGCTGGTTTCGTCATCCTGGCACTCGCACCATCGCGGATGGCGCCCGCAGCCTACGTCCTGACCGAGTGCTGGACGCAATTCCTCCTGGTGGGTGGCTTGTGCGCCTGGATGGCGTGGTTCGATCGCCGCCGCACGGTGTGGCTCCTCGCCTGGGGCGTGGCGGCCGGGCTCGCGGCGTTCACGCGTCCGGCGTACGCTCTGCTCGCGGTCGCGTGGTTGCCGATTGCGATCTTGCTCGAGCGACTCGTCACGAGTCAGCGCCTGCCGAAGCGAATCGCCCTCGTCTACACGCTCGCGCCGACATTGCTGCTTCTTGGTGGCCTGTGTCTGCACAACCAGCAGCGGTTCGGTTACGCGGGCCCGTCGCCGCTGTTCGGCTTCAACCTCAGCACGCGAACGCTCCGGGTCTTGGAGCGACTACCGGACGAGCACGCGACCATTCGGGAGATTCTGATCCGGCATCGAGATGAAGACCTGGTTGCACCGCACGAAGACCACCTGGCAAGGATGTTCATCTGGGGTGTCGCTCGTGAGGACCTCGAGGCCGCCACTGGAATGTCGCAGGCCGAGCTGAGCAAGCGGATGGCGAAACTCAATCTGCTGCTGATCCGCAAGGCGCCGCTCGAGTACGGCATCGAGGTGGGCCAGGCGATGGTGGCCTACTGGTTTCCGTGGTTGCCGGCGGCGGGGAATCTCGGCTCGCGCGGCTTGCAGTTGCTGTGGTCGCTGCTGCACTTCGGAACGATCGCGGTGTTCTTCGCGGTGGTCCTGATGATGGTGGCGGTCGGATGCGTGGTGGTGACGGTGCCGCAACTGCGTGCGTGGGTTGGTGCGGGCATGCAAGTGCCGCAGCAGCGGGCCGTGACCGGCGCGGTCTTGGCGCTCGTGGCCATCTTCTACACGATGTTGGTGTCGTGCGTCGTCGAGATCGGAACGCCGCGGTATCGCGGACCGACGGACCTGCTCATCTTGTTCGTGACGGTTCTGGGAGTCGAACTGTGGTCGCAGTGGAGACGACGGGCGAACACGATCGATGCGACCATGCGGTTGTCGCGACTTCCTTCGCCGGCGCAGCGTGCGGGGGCATGACGTGCGGCACGTGTTGGTGGTGTCGCACTTCTTTCCGCCCATGGGCGGCGGCGGCGTGCAGCGTGTCACGAAGATGGTGAAGTACTTGGAGGAGTGTGGCTGGCGCGCGACCGTCGTGTGCGGGCGACCGGAGGATTATTGGATGCGCGACGATACGTTGGTGGCGGATGTGCCGGCGTCGGCGCGGGTGGTGCGGGTGGGTGGGGCGAGTGGGCTCGGGGTGTTGCGGCGGGTGGGTGGTCGTGGCGGTCGTGGCGGTCGTGGACGGCGGGCCGCGGGCACGGCGGGTGCGACCGCCGCTGCGACAGTCGCGCCGGCTGCGCGCCGCTCGGCGCGGTTGTTCGCGGTGTTGCGCCGCGCGACGGCGTGGACGCTGGTGCCGGATAGTTACGTCGGCTGGCGGGCGTTCGCGCGGCGGGCGGCGCTGGAAACGCTGCGCGCCGATCCAGCCGATGCGATTCTGTCGTCGAGCCCGCCGGAGACGAATCATCTCGTCGGACTCGATCTGCACCATGCGACCGGATTGCCGTGGCTGGTGGATTTCCGCGATCCGTGGTTCGCGCTGCATCTGCATCCGGCGCCGACGGCGTGGCACCGCGCGCGGCACGCGGCGCTCGAGCGCCGCGTGCTGCGCACGGCGGCCGCGTGCACGGTGACGACGACGTGGTTGCGCGACCTGGTGCGCCGGCAGGCCGGCGCGGGCGCCGGCCTGCTCGCGCGCCTGCACGTCATTCGCAACGGCTTCGATCCCGCGGACTTCGCCGCCGCGGGCGCGCCGGCGCCCATGGCGCCGCCCGCGCCGCTCACACTCCTACACACCGGCATGCTGACGCTGACCCGCTCCGCCGCCGGCCTCCTGCACGGCTTGCAACATCTCCACGCGCAGCAACCCGCCACGCGCGGCCGCATCCACGTCACCTTCCTGGGCGCGCGCGAATCCGACAACGACGCGCAAATCGCCAAACTCGGCCTCGGCGATTGCGTCCGCATGCGGGACTACGTCCCGCACGCGGATGCCATCGCCGCCATGCGCGCCGCCGACGTGCTGCTCCTCATCAAACACACTGCGCCGCGCTTCACCGGTCTCATCCCCGGCAAACTCTACGAGTACATGGGAGCCGACCGGCCGATTTTGGCACTCGTGCCGCCGAGCGAAGCCGCCGACTTGGTGCGCGGTCTCGATTGGGGCGAGGTGGCGCCGCCCGATGACGCGACCGCCATCGCCGCCGCACTCGCGAAGTTGCTGGCGCATCACGATGCGGGCACGTTGGGTCAAGCCTACGCGCGCCGCAGCCGCGAGCGTTTCGACCGCCGCACGCAAGCACACGATCTGGCGGCACTCCTGGCGCAGATCACCACCGCACCGGCGCCGGCCACATCGCGGGAGGCACGCACATGAGCGACGGCATGCGCCGCCGTCTCGCGCTCCTCGCCTTCGCGGCCGGTGTCGTTCTCTATCGCGACTCGATCATGGACGACACGTTCATCCACTTGCAGTACGCGCGCAACCTGCGCGCCGCGGGCGAGATCGCGTTCAACCATGGCGAACCATCGCTCGGCGCCACGAGTCCACTCTGGATGTTGCTGCTCGCAGCCACGGGTGCTGGCATCACGCTGGCGCGGTTGTTGTCGGTCGCGGCGGGCGCAGGCGCGGTGCTCGCATTCGGCGCACTGGCTGCGCGAACGCTGCCGCAACCCGCGTGGGCGCTCGCCGCAACCGTATCGTGGGCCGGAAGCCTCTGGCTCGTGCGCCACGCACCCAACGGCATGGAGACGGCGCTCGCCGTCTGCCTGCTGCTGGTCGCGCTCGCGCTGCGTGCACATCCGGCGCGCGCCGATCGCACCCGCACGATCGGTTTTGGTGCCGCGCTCGCGGGCGCCATCCTGGTGCGACCCGAAGTCGCACTCCTTGCGGCACTCGTTGCTGTCGACGATCTACGCACGGCCGATGGACGGCGCCGATTGGCATTCTGGATTCCGGCCTGCGCGCTGCCGTGCATCGCGTGGGGCATCTTCGCGCATCACTCCACCGGGCAGATCTTGCCGGACACGCTTCGCGCCAAGTCGGGCGGATGGA
>Ga0247727_10009245_pt1 | contig 17949 bp, 20 predicted proteins | sample WisWelCaveWW1625_FD_202498 | JGI IMG/M metagenome (GOLD analysis project Ga0247727, IMG submission 202498) | Biofilm microbial communities from Wishing Well Cave, Virginia, United States - WW16-25 | ecosystem: Environmental > Aquatic > Deep subsurface > Groundwater > Cave microbial mat | place...
GCTCGCAAAGGACTTCGAGAACCGCTCGCGCTCGCACGCCGCCTTCATTATCCTGGCCATGATCCGTCTCATGCTGCGGCGGATCGTAAGGCTACGTCCCGGCTGAGAAACAAGCCGGACAGACTCTTAGGCTTTTCCCGTGCGATCCACGCTTGCACGCTACTCTCGGGCGCCGGTTAACGCCGAGACCAACTTGACGATGCGGTTACGAGCCGATTAACACGCCCCGAGATACGCGAAGGATGTCCTGATGGCCTACGACACCAACAACGTGTTCGCCAAGATCCTGCGCGGCGAGCTGCCAGCCCACAAGGTCTACGAGGACGCCGATACCTTCGCCTTAATGGACATCATGCCGAGGTGCGAAGGGCATACCCTGGTGGTGCCGAAAGCGCCGGTGCGCAATGTGTTCGACGCCAGCGCCGATCAGCTTGCCGCCTGCATGCGGACGGTGCAGAAGGTTGCAGCAGCAGCCATGCAGGCTTTCGGCGCCGACGGCGTGACGCTCCTGCAGGCCAACGAGGCAGCCGGCGGGCAGGTCGTATTCCACCTGCATTTCCATGTCATGCCGCGCTGGGAGGGAAGATCGCTGGGGCCGGCCGGCGCAAGGAGCGAGAAGCCGGAGGTGCTTGCCGCCAACGCTGACAGGATCAGAAGGGCGCTCGCCGTTTGAGCGCCGAGCACAGGGGACCGCCATGGCGGTCGTGCTGGTCATCGGTGCAAGCCGGGGCATCGGCCTCGAGACGGTGAGGTGCGCGCTGGCCAAGGGCCATCGGGTGCGCGCGCTGGCACGCGGTGCAGCTTCCATCGCCATCGATCACGCGGGACTTGGGAAGATCGCCGGGGACGCCCTCGACCGCGCCAGCGTGTCGGGAGCGCTGCAAGACGTCGAGGTGGTGATCCAGACCCTCGGCGCCCCCAAGGGCGCCAGCGCCATACTTTGGGGCACCACCCTGTTCTCGACCGCGACCCGCCTCCTCGTCGATGCCATGCGGGCGCGCGGCATCAAGCGGCTGGTCGCCGTGACGGGCCTGGGGGCCGGCGACAGCCGCGGACATGGAGGCCTGCTCTACGATGCCATCGCCTTCCCGCTCGTTCTGAAGCGCATCTACGACGACAAGGACGTGCAGGAGCAGATGATCAAGGCAAGCGACCTGGACTGGACCATCGTCCGCCCCGGCCTGTTGACAAGTGGCGCCGCCACGGGCCGGGTGCGCGCGCTGACCGATCCGAGGGACTGGCGGGCCGGTTCCATCGCCCGCGCCGACGTTGCCGACTTCCTGGTGCGCGAAGCCTTCGAGCGGCGGTTTGTCGGCAAGACCCCCTTGCTGATCGAATGAGCCGTTGGGCGGACAATCCGGAGGCTGCGGCCGACGCGCTGATTCTGCGCAGCCTCGACGATATCGCCATCGACGGCCGCGTGCTGCTCGTCAACCAGGGCGGGGCCTTGCCATCCCGGCTGCAAGCGCGCGGCCTGGCGCCTGCTGTGTGGAACCGTCGGCTGGCCCGGGGTCTGCCGGCTGCGCCCTGGCCGCCCTCCGGCCCGTTCGCTATCGCCTTCGTGCGCCTGCCGAAGGCACGTGACGAGCAGGCGATGATCATGCACGCAGCGCTGAGCGTGCTGCGCGCCGGAGGCCGCCTCATCCTCTACGGCGGCAACGACGAAGGCATCCGTTCGGCGGCGGCACTGCTGGCAGAGATCAGCCAAGAGGCCGAGACAATTGCCGCGCGCGGCCACGGGCGGGTCTTGACGGCCCAGCGGTCAGAGGGTGCGGACAAGTTGCAGGGCACACTGAACGCATGGCGGAGCGTAGCGCGGATCGAGATTGGAGGGCGCACGCGCGACTGGCTGAGCTACCCCGGCACGTTCGCCGCGGGCCGCCTCGATGAGGGGACGGCGCTGCTCATCAACGCGCTGCCCTCGCTCGCCGCCGGCGCGCGGGTGCTCGACTACGGCTGCGGGACGGGCGAGATCGCGGCCGCGGCCTTGGCCCTGCAGCCAAGCCTGACGATCGACGCGTTGGACAACGACGCGGTGGCGCTGCAAGCGGCGCGCGAGAACGTGCCCGTAGCCCGCCTCGTTCTTGGCACTGGCGTTGCCGATGCGGGCCGGCGCAACTACGATGCCATCCTCTCCAATCCGCCGCTGCACTTGGGGATAGCCGAGGACCACGCCCTGATCGAGCGGCTGGTGGCCGACGCGCCGTCGCACCTGGCGCCCGGCGGCGTCTTGCAGGTGGTCGTGCAGCGCCGCGTGCCGCTCGAGCGGATGCTTGCCCGGCAATTCGCCAAGGTCGAGATCGTGGCACAGACCGGGACCTACCGGGTGTGGAGGGCGCGAGGTCCCGGTTAGCCTCGGCGAAGGCCTCGGCTTCCGGGATGACGGGTGGGTTCACCTGCCGACGAGCTGCGCCGCCAGCAGCAGCGCGGCTCCTCCCCCCACGCCCGCCGCCACATTCCGCCGCAGCAAGAAATAGAGCGCGACCCCGCCGGCGAAGGCGCCGAGCCGCACGGCGAGCGGCACCTGCACCAGGGCGCCGGCGGGGAACAGCACCATGCGCGTCACCAGCCCCGCGACCAGCGCGGTCGCCACCGCGCGCACCCATTGGAACGGCGCGCCGGCGACAGCGAGGCGGCTTCCCAGCAACAGCCCGAGCCAGCGCCAGACCTCGGTGGCCAGGAAGCCCGCGAGGAAGATTGTGAGATAGCCACCGAAGCCGTCGCCGGTGAAGGTCATGCCGGCCCCCCGCGCCGCCGGCGCAGCAGAAACGCCAGCGTGCCGCCGAGGAGGCCGGTGGCCAAGAGATCGAAGCCCGGCGCCAGCACGTAGAGCACCGGAGCCAGCGCGCAGCCGATGCCGATGGCGAGAAGGTCCATGCGCGACTGCGAGGTCGCCAGCAGCGACAGCAGGAAATAGATGGGCGTCAGGAACAGCAGCGTCGCCGCCACCGCCGCCGGCACCGAGCCGGCCAGCGCATAGCCCGCCAGGGAGCCGGCCAGCATCACGGCGGAGAATGCGAGCCCCAAACCCAGGTGGCTGGCGAGCCGCAACTCGGCCGGCAGCGCCGGCAGGCGGCGGTTGGCCTCGATCCACGGCGTGATGGCGACGAAATGCACCGCGATCAGCTCGACGAGGGGCCGCGGGCGCCCGCCCCGAAACAACGGGATGATGGTGATGGTCATCGGCAGCAGCCGCAGCGCCGCCAGGGCCACGGCGAAGCCGGCGGCGAGGAGGGTCTCGTTGCGGGCGAGCTGGTCGACCAGCACCACCTGGTTCGGCAGCGCGAACATGCTCGCCGTGATGAAGGCCGTTTGCGCCAGGCTGAACCCGCCGTCGCGGGCGAGCGCGCCGAAGCCGAGCGCGGTGGCGAACAAGACCGCGGCGGGTATGGAGAAGGCGGCGAGAAGGCCGCGGGCGAAGGCGCGGCCCTGCCCACCCGGCGGCCCCTCGCTCGCGTTTTCATGCTCTGATTCGGCCATGGCTTGCCATCGAGGCATAGCTTTTGGAGCAAGCCCATGACAAGCACGCTCCCCATCACGATGGTGGCAATGCTGCCGGATCACCTGTGAAGAGCGCGGAGGTTCCCAGGGTTTGCAAAGGTGGCGGGAGGGGCTTAACTGTCGGGCCATGACCCCGGGGGATTTCATCGCCAAGTGGAGCGATTCGAGGCTGCGCGAGCGCGCCGGCGCACAGTCGCATTTCATCGACCTGTGCAAGGTGCTGGGCGAGAAGGCCCCCACCGACGCCGACCCCAAGGGCGAGTCGTACGCCTTCGAGAAGGGCGCCATGAAGACCGGCGGCGGCGACGGCTGGGCCGACGTGTGGAAGCGCGGCTGTTTCGCCTGGGCGTACAAGAGCCCCGGCAAGGACCTGAACGCGGCACTCAAGCAGCTGCAGTACTACGTGCGCTCGCTGGAGAACCCGCCGCTGCTGATCGTCTCCGACATGGAGCGGATCGAGCTGCACACCAACTTGACCAACACGGTGCAGGAGGTGCACACGCTCTCGCTGGCCGAGCTGGCCGACGCGCGGCGGCGGCAGATCCTGAAGAAGGCGTTCTCCGAGGCCGAGGTCGAGGAGCTCAAGCCCGGCAAGACGCGCGAGGCGCTGACCAAGGAGGTGGCGGAGGAGTTCGTGCGGCTGGCGCAGAACCTGCGCGAGCCGGGGCAAATTCGCAGCGAATCAAATATAAGCATCTAGACGTCGTTGTTCTCTCTTTGTACCATGGATCATGATGAGGATTGGGGCGCTATTTGCTGGCATCGGTGGCCTGGAGCTCGGCCTGCATGAGGCTGGGCATCAAACTGTCCTGACCAGCGAGATTTGGGAGCCGGCGATCGCGGTTCTCGGCGAACGGTTCGTGGGAGTGCCGAACCGCCGTGACATCCGAAGGATACGATCCCTTCCCTCCGAAATCGATCTGCTAACTGCCGGTTTTCCATGTCAGGATTTGTCCCAAGCGGGGATGACCGCGGGGATACGGGGCAAGCGCTCCAGCCTAGTCGATCACGTATTTCGTCTTCTGGATCGCAGGCGCGTTCCAGTTGTCGTACTCGAAAACGTCTCCTTCATGCTGCAGCTCGACAAGGGTGCAGCCATGAACAACTTGACCACGGCGTTCGAAGAGCGCGGCTATCGTTGGGCGTACCGCACCGTGAACTCGCGATCGTTCCTTCCTCAGCGACGCCAGCGCGTGTTTTTCGTGGCGAGCGCTTGCGATCTCGAGCCCGAGAAGGTTTTGTTTTCCGATGACGCGCATCCGCGCGAGGCTTCCACGAAGTTGACCACACGGGCGCACGGCTTCTATTGGACGGAAGGTGTGCGGGGGCTGGGATGGGCTCCCGACGCGGTGCCTACATTGAAGAACGGATCCACCATCGGTATTCCCTCCCCACCGGCAATCCTGTTGCCTTCCGGCAAGGTCATCAAACCGGACATTCGCGATGCGGAACGCCTGCAAGGATTTCCGGAAGATTGGACGAAGCCGGCCGAGAAAGTTTGCCGTGGCAGCCTGCGGTGGTCGCTCGTCGGAAATGCTGTGACCGTTCCCGTCGCCGCGTGGCTCGGGCGGCGCCTTTCACAACCAGGTTTCTATTTCGGCGACTTGGATATGGCGTGGCCCACTCGGACGGCTTGGCCGAAGGCAGCGCGCTACGATGGCGAGCGTCGCATTGCTGTGAGCATCGGCATGTATCCGGTTTGGGAAAAGCGCCAGCCACTCCACAAGTTCCTTCGTCACGAAGGAACGCCCCTTTCCGTCAAGGCGGCCGCCGGATTCCTCTCGAGGACGAATACCTCGTGTCTTCGTTTTCCACCGGGCTTTCTGGACGCTGTGCGCGCCCACCTTCGCACGATGGAACACCCTCCGCTCGCAACAATTGTTGGACGGCGAAGAAGCAATAGTCGCAAGCCGAGAGCGAAGAGGACGACGCAGCTCACTTTGCTTGCCTCGGAGTGAGCATGGTGGCTCGCCGGAAGTTCTCTACGAACCCCGAGCGGCGGGCACTCATGCAGCGTGTGCGTCAGAGCGGAACGCCCGCCGAGAGAACCGTCGCCAAAGTGTGTCGAGAGCTCGGGCTGCATTATCGCCTCAACGTGAGGTCGCTGCCGGGCTCGCCAGACCTGGCCAACAAAAAGGGACGGTGGGCGATCTTCGTCCATGGGTGCTTCTGGCATCGGCATTCCGGGTGCCCGAAAGCGACAACACCAAAGCGAAACGCTCGCTTTTGGCGCGACAAGTTCCAGTCGAACCGAGCGCGGGACGCCCGCAAGATCAAGGAACTACACCTGTCGGGCTACGACGTGCTGGTGCTGTGGCAGTGCGAAACCGAAGACCGGGGCCCACTCCGGCGCCGTCTTCAGATCTGGGCGAAGCGCGTCGCGTAAATGGCCTGCAAGCGGTCAATCATTGCGGCGTAGTGATAGGAATCTCGTGGCTGGGGCGCCGGCTTTCTCGTGTGCAGTTTTACGGCCGATCCGTCATTCTTGCATTCGACCACGACAACTGCCAGTGCATCGTAACCGGGGATCCCCGTCTTCGAACGGCGAGGCAACTGCCTTACCTTGTCGATGGTGATGTCGACGGACTTCGGCTGATCGTGGCTGCTCCACGTCGGAGCGGATGGGCGGTTCTTCTTGTTCAGGTCGGGGCTGAGGAACGCTTCGGCAAAATTTATCATTACATACCCGGCGGCGATGGCCGAGTCGTAAGCGCCGTGCACGGTAAGATGGCTAGAGTTGAATTCGTCATACAGTCGCGGCAAAGCGCGCTGGTGTGCAGTCATGCACGCTTTCGCCTCTAACGCGACGAGGACACTACCCGCACGCGCTTCATGAAGTATCGGTAGCGCTGTCAGCTCTGCGTGCTCCTTCTTTGAAAGTTCGATTTGGTAGTGGTCGGCGAGCGAGGTCAACGTTCGCGCGCTAGGCACGAATGCGCTTGCCGGCTGACAAATGACGAGGTCCAGGTCCTTCTTTCTATCCTGTTGGAAATCCTTGATTTCGACGTTGATCCCGAACGCAACCCGGTTTGCGGCCACGTGGTCTCGCAACAGCCTCGAACTCCGCAACAAATCGAACACGATCCCCCAGCACGCAACTTTCGAGTGCCGGTCGCTTCGCCCGTGGTAGCTCCACATGTTGCCGTGGCGATCCGCGACCGTCGGCTTGGAGAGCGTTCGAACCAATATTTCTGGGCCAAATACAGTCATTGCCGAGACTTAGCCTGAGTCAGAACAAAAGGACACTCTATCCTTCCCCGAACGCCTGACCCCCAACGTCCCAGCCGCCGAGTACGCCGATGATCCGCGCGCCAAGGCCATCGCGAAGGCCGCAGCTCGTCTCAACGAGCTGCGGGAAAACTGGCTCAACCCGCCGGACCTGGTGCAGCGCGTGCCGGAGGTGGTGCCGGGTTATCCCGACCGCCTCCTGCCCGCCGACAACAAGGCCGCCGCCATCCTGAAGAAGCGCACGCTTACCAACCTCTACAACGAGCGGCATGCTGGCAACATGGCCTGGCTCGACCATGCCCACCGCGACCTCGACGCCGCCGCCGCCTACGGCTGGCCGGCCGACCTCGCCGACGAGCAGATCCTGGAGCGGCTGTTCAAGCTGAACCAGCAGCGCGCGGCGTAGGGCGCAATAGGCGAAGCCGTATTGCGCCGATGCGCGATTGCCGCAGCCGCGTGGCGCCGATGTGGAGAGGTGGTTTCGGCGCGATGCGGCTGACGCCTTACTGCGCCCTACGGCGCCGGCCCACGGGGTCAGACCCACAGGGTCTAACCCCGTCCGGCCGCCAAGCGGGCGCGCTGCAAGCGCGAGCGCGGAGAGCCTCGCCGGACTCGTTGATGGGGGTCCCGGATAGCCTCGGCGCGAGCGCCTCGGCTTCCGGGATGACGGGTGGGACCTAGGCGAGCGCCGGCGCCCGGCCCGGCAGGCGGATCGGCGCGCAAGTGTTTCACGATGTCAAAGAGCGCGGCGCGGGTGGCGCCGGCCGCTTCGCCGCGAAGGGCGCCGGTGGAGAGCGCCCGTCGCGGTCAGGCGACGAGCGAATTCTAATGGGGCTCGCAGGGGCGGAGATAAGAGCGGGCACAACGATACGGCTACGCCGTCCGCGATCCTGCGGTTAATCCTAGTCGGGGCCTCGGCGGTGTACTCGGAGCGCCGCCGTTTCCACCCGTCATCCCGGCCAAGCGGTCGCGCTTCGAGCGCGATCGCAGCGAGCCGGGATCTGCGGCGGGTTCGTCCCGGATAGTCTCGGCTGCGCCTCGACTTCCGGGATGACGGTTCATGGGGGTCCCGGATAGTCTCGGCCAAGGCCTCGGCTTCCGGGATGACGGGTGGAAGTCGCGTCCGCCCTACTCGTCCTTGCGGCGCGGGACGCTGGGGACGGCGCCGGGCTTGGCGCGCTCCTTCTTCTCCTTGGGAGCGGAGAGCGCCTTGCGCGGCGCGGCCTCGACCAGGGCCGGGCGCGCCTCGCTCTCCTCCTCGTCGTCATCCTCGTCCGCGCCGTCCTTGGCCTTGGGCTTGGGCGCGGCCGGGAAGTACTCGAAGCCGAGCTTGCGCTCGGGCCCTTCGCCGGTGACGAGGACGCGCACGGTGCCGCCGTGCTCGAGCTTGCCGAACAGCAATTCGTCCGCCAGCGGCTTCTTGATGTGCTCCTGGATGACGCGCGCCAACGGCCGGGCGCCGAACTTCTCGTCGTAGCCCGCCTCAGCCAGCCACCTGGCGGCATCCTCGGAAAGCTCGATGGTCACGCCGCGGTCGGCGAGCTGGGCCTCCAGCTGGAACACGAACTTCTCCACCACCTTGAGGATGATCTCCAGCGGCAGGCCCGAGAAGGGGATCACCGCATCCAGACGGTTGCGGAACTCCGGCGTGAACAGGCGGTTGACGGCCTCGATGTCGTCGCCCGTGCGCTTGCTGCTGCCGAAGCCGATGGCGGGACGCGCCATGTCCGCCGCGCCGGCGTTGGTGGTCATGATCAGCACGACGTTGCGGAAGTCGATCTTCTTGCCGTTGTGGTCGGTGAGCTTGCCGTGGTCCATCACCTGCAGGAGGATATTGAACAGATCCGGATGCGCCTTCTCGATCTCGTCGAGCAGAAGCACGCTGTGCGGGTGCTGATCGACGCCATCCGTGAGCAGGCCGCCCTGGTCGAAGCCGACATAGCCCGGCGGGGCGCCGATCAGGCGCGACACGGTGTGCTTCTCCATGTACTCGGACATGTCGAAGCGCAGCAATTCCACGCCCATCAGGGCCGCCAGCTGCCTCGCCACCTCGGTCTTGCCGACGCCGGTGGGGCCGGAGAACAGGTAGCAGCCGATCGGCTTCTCGGGCTCGCGCAACCCCGCGCGGGAGAGCTTGATGGAGCTGGCCAGCGCCTCGATCGCGTTGTCCTGGCCGAACACCAGCCGCTTCAGGTCCTTCGAGATGTTGAGCAGCACCTCGGCATCGGACTTGGTGATGGTCTTGGGCGGAATGCGGGCCATGGTGGCAACCGTGGCCTCCACCTCCCGCACGCCGATCTTCTTCTTGCGCTTGGCCTCCGGCACCAGCATCTGCGAGGCGCCGGTCTCGTCGATCACGTCGATGGCCTTGTCGGGCAGCTTGCGGTCGTTGATGTACTTGGCGGAGAGCTCGACCGCCGCCTTGACGGCCTCGTTGGTGTACTTGAGCTTGTGGTACTCCTCGTAGTAGGGCTTCAGGCCCTTGAGGATCTCGATTGAATCCGCCACCGTCGGCTCGTTGATGTCGATCTTCTGGAAGCGGCGCACCAGCGCCCGGTCCTTCTCGAAGTGCTGGCGGTACTCCTTGTAGGTGGTGGAGCCGATGCAGCGCAGGGTGCCCGACTGCAGCGCGGGCTTCAGCAGGTTGGAGGCGTCCATGGCGCCGCCCGAGGTGGCGCCGGCGCCGATCACCGTGTGGATTTCGTCGATGAAGAGGATGGCGCCCGGATAGTTCTCGATCTCCTTCATCACGGCCTTGAGCCGCTCCTCGAAGTCGCCGCGATAGCGCGTGCCGGCCAGAAGCGCGCCCATGTCGAGGGCGAAGATGGTGGAGGTCTTGAGCACCTCCGGCACTTCGGCATTGACGATCTTGCGCGCGAGCCCCTCGGCAATCGCGGTCTTGCCCACCCCCGGATCGCCCACGAACAGCGGGTTGTTCTTCTGCCGCCGGCACAGCACCTGGATGGTGCGCATCACCTCCTTCTCGCGGCCGATGAGCGGATCGATGCGCCCACCCTTGGCCTTCTTGTTGAGGTTGATGCAAAAGGTGTTGAGCGCGTCCTGCGGCGGCTTCTTGTTGTCCTCGCGGCCGTCCGCGCCCTGGTCCTCGTCGACGCCGCGCACGTGCTTGGGCTCGGACATGCCGGGCCGCTTGGCGATACCGTGGCTGATGTATTGCACGGCCTCGAAGCGGGTCATCTCCTGCTCCTGCAGGAAGAACGCCGCGTGGCTCTCGCGCTCCGCAAAGATGGCCACCAGCACGTTGGCGCCCGTCACCTCCTCGCGCCCCGACGACTGCACGTGCACCACCGCACGATGCACGACCCGCTGGAAGCCGGTGGTCGGCTGTGCCTCGGTCGAGCCCTTGACGTACAAGCTGGAAAGCTCGTTATCGAGGTACTCGGTGATGCGCTTGCGCAGGGCGTCGAAATCGACCAGGCAGGCTTTCATAACCGCCGCGGCATCGCGGTCGTCCAGCAGCGCCAGCAGCAGGTGCTCCAGCGTTGCATATTCGTGGTGACGCTCGTTGGCATATTCCAGCGCGCGGTGCAGCGATGCTTCCAGGCTTTGCGAGAACGCGGGCACGGCCGTTGCTTACTCCTTTTCCATCGTGCACTGCAGCGGATGCTGCTGCTGGCGCGAGAAGTCCATGACTTGCACAACCTTGGTCTCGGCCACCTCGTAGGTATAGACGCCGCAGATGCCGACCCCCTTTTGGTGCACATGAAGCATGATGCGCGTGGCCTCTTCGAGGCCTTTGTTGAAAAACCGCTCGAGCACGCGCACGACGAACTCCATGGGCGTGTAGTCGTCGTTCAGGAGCAGAACCTTGTAAAGGCTGGGCTTCTTGGTCTTGGGGCGCGTCTTGGTAATGAGGCCGGTCTTGCCCTCATCCTCGCCGCGCGAGCCGTTCTTTCCGGACATTCGGCCAACCTTGTCCCTGGCTTCCGCCTGACTGCGCAGCGCTATCTCAGGCGCTCCCGCAAATCACCTCCTATCTTAGCGGCAGCCGAGCCAAGTTCGCAAACGCCGTGCGGAGAGATCGCGTGTCATTGTAGACGCGGCGCATCACCCGCCTCGCTCCGTGGCGCTATATGGTGAACCGGCAGGGCAAATGCGACAAAAAAACCGGGCCCGCGCTGCCACAGCTCGGACCCGGGTGTTCTTTGCAAGCGCGCCGTGCGGATCAGCCCGGCCCCTTGGGCGAGGCTGCGGTTAGTGCTGGCGTGCGGTCTGCAGCACCTTCTCGACCGGCTTGTAGGCCTCCTTGGCGAGCTCGGCGTAGAGGCCGCCGAGCTTGGAGACCTGGTGCATGTAGTCGTCGTAGGCCCGCTTGGCATAGCCCGTCTGAATCTCGACCGCCTGCTCGAAGGACTTGGCGGCGAGTAGCTTCTCGACGGCTGCGGTGCCTTCCTCGAACGACCGCTTGGTGTAGTCGGTCATTTCGGCGGCGATGGCCTGCCAGCCCTTGTTCCATTCGCCAAACGCCTTCATGGTGGCGTCGACGTTTTGCTGGCCAAGTTTCTGGAAACCTTCGAAGTTCTTGATCATTTGCTGTGGTCCTGGAGTGCTGGGGTTGGTGCGCGCCTGCGCGACTGGCGCTTCAAATATATGCACTGCACAATAAAGTCAAGCCGCCATGCTGCGGCGCAACATGAGACATTAGTAGGCAGCTAGGTTTCAGGAGTCAGGTTCCAGCGGCGCTCCTGAAACCTGACCCCTGAAACCTGATCTACCGAGGGCTCATCTCTGCTCCTTACCGTGCACGGCAGGTCAGACGCGCATGGCGCCGTGTGCCTGCCTCAATGACGCCCCAAAGACGCGGTCAAGCCACTCAAGGGGATTTCACCAGGGCGCCGGGGGTAGTGACCCGCTCGGGTATACGCGTGGGGCAGAGGGATGGCATTTCGACTTCGTCGGCATCTGCCGTGGCGCCGCCTTGGCCTTGCCGTGCTTGCGGTAGTACTGGCCCTGCATGCGTCGCTCGCCCCCTCCTTTGCCCAGGCCACGGACCGGCATGCTGTGCTGGTGATTGACGCCAACACGGGCCGCATCCTCTATCAGAGGTCTGCCGACGACCTGCGCTATCCCGCATCGCTGGTCAAGCTCATGACCCTCTACGTCGTCTTTGAGCTGATCGAGGCGGGGCGTCTCACCTATCGCACCAAGATCCGCTTCTCCGCCAATGCTGCGGCGGCTCCGCCCTCCAATCTGGATGTCGAGGCAGGGACCGAGATCGACCTCATCGATGCCATCAAGGCGCTGATCACCAAGTCGGCCAACGATGTCGCGGTGGCCGTTGCCGAGCACATCGCCGGCAGCGAGGAGCGCTTTGCGCAGATGATGACCCAAAAGGCGCGCCAGCTCGGCATGAACGCGACGGTCTTCCGCAATGCCTCCGGCCTTCCCGACGAGCAGCAGGTGACGACCGCCCGCGACATGCTGACCCTGGCGCTCAAGCTGCAGGACGATTTCCCGAGGCACTACCCCTTGTTTGCCACCCGCACGTTCACCTGGGGCGAGGACACCTTCCGCAACCACAACACCCTGCTGTTCAACTACGCCGGCATCGACGGCATGAAGACCGGCTACATCCGGGCGTCGGGCTTCAACCTCGTGGCCTCCGTGCGGCGCGGGCGCAAGCATGTCGTGGCGGCCTATTTCGGGGGCAACACGGGCGCTCTGCGCAACGCGGCGGTGCGCAGCCATCTTGGCGCCGGCCTGCTCAAGGCCTCCGATGAGAAGACGCGCCGGTCGGGGGCGCCGTTGCTCGCGCAGACCAAGGCCCCACCGCCCAGCGTCGCCACTGCACCGGCCCCACAGCCGGCGGCGCGCAAGGTTGCCGAGGTCGAGGTGGCCCGCGTCCGCCCCGTACCCGCGACGGCTGCGCTGCAGCCGCCGCGCAGCATCGCGGAAATTCTGAAGCGCGCCGTGCCGCCCGCGCCGGCGCCGTCTCCATCTCCCTCGAAAGCGGCCGCCGCCCCGGTCAGCGCACCTGGCCCTGCGGCGGGCGCCTTTCACATCCAGATCGGCGCATTTCAAACCCATAGCGAAGCGGAGCGGCAGCTGGCCTCGGTGCGGCAGCGCGCGGCTACCCTGCTTGGCGAACGCGCCGCGCTGACCAGCCAATTCAAGCGAGGTGACAAGGTCTTCTACCGCGCACGCTACGGCGGCTTCGATGCGCAGTCGACAGCGGCCGGCGTGTGCGGCGAGCTCAAGCGCCTCAGCATCGATTGCCTGGTGATGAAGGCGGAGTGAAGGGGCCCTGCGGGTCTGACCCCGTGAGATGGTGAGTGGTGAGATGGTGAGTATCGGTTGGCGCTGGAAGGAGCGGTGACGCTGTGTCCGCAGGGGATACCATCAAGTCCTACAAGGATTTGGATGTTTGGCGGATGGCCATGTCGCTTGCGGAGAGCTGCTATCGAGCGACTAAGGATTTTCCCCGCGAGGAAGTCTATGGGATGACCGCCCAGATCAGGAGGGCTTCCGCGTCAATCCCAGCGAACATCGCCGAGGGCTACGGGCGCGACCAGACCGGTGGTTTCATACAGTTTCTCAGGATGGCACAAGGATCCACGCGAGAACTGGAAACGCATCTCATTTTGGCTGGGCGCGTAGGCCTGTTGCGCAGCGATGCGTTGTCGGGTCTGTTGGACGAATGCGAGAGGATCAGCAAGATGCTTCGCTCAATGATCCGGTCATTGGCAGCCCGCAGTGAGCTAGCAATCTCGACCGAAAACCCACCATCTCACCACTCACCATCTCACCCACCATGACCCAACAATGGCTAACCGTCCTCGGGCTCGACTTCGTCGGCTTCATGCTGCTGCTGCGCGAATGGTGGCTCGCCTTCTTCAATGAAAGCCGGCAGATGCAGATGGCCGAGCAGCTCGACCGCATGCGGTCCACGCGCAACATGTTCCCCCGCGCCCCCGGCGAGCGCAATCCCTACGAGTCGCTGGAGCGGGTGCAGGACGAGCAGGCGATCCGCAAGGCGCGCAGCGAGCACCGCGCCGCCATGGCCGCGCGCCGCGGCGTGTTCCTGGTGGCGACGGTGCTGATCGTGTCGGGCTTCCTGCTGCAGATCGTCGGCGCCTGGCCCGGTTGCTGCCCTCCGTGGGTTACGCCGTAGGTTGGGTTAGCGCGATCATGCCGGAGGCGTGTCTTCGACACGACGCGTAACCCAACACGACACGGATGCCCACGTTGGGTTACGGCCTTCGGCCTAACCCAACCTACTGCCACAAGGACAGCTACGCCGGGGCGCCCTCAGACGGGAACGCTATGCCGGATGCGGAGGACTGTTTGCGGGTCCTGCGTGGAGCCTCCTGGAACGACGGTCCACGGTTCCTCCGCTCAGCCAACCGATCCAGGTTCTATCCGCGCGGTTACAACACCAATCTCGGCTTTAGGGTCGGGCGAACGCTTTAGTCCTTCAACCTCTACCCCGTTACTCCGGGGTCGTCTTTAGCCGAGCTTGGCCTCGCCGTGACAGCTAGACCGCTCCGGGACCATTGCCAGGATCACTTGGGTATAACCCTCAGAGACGATCTGCTGAGACACTTATTGGTGCGGTCGAGAGGACTCGAACCTCCACGCCTTGCGGCGCTAACCCCTCAAGCTAGTGCGTCTACCAATTCCGCCACGACCGCATGCATCGCAAGCCGCTCCTGTAGCAAACCGCGGCGGCGCAAACAAGCAGGGGGCAGGGTGTAGGTTGGGTTAGCGCGATCATGCCGGAGGCGTGTCTTCGACACGACGCGTAACCCAACGTGCGCCAATGACAATGGTGGTGCCTGGCCATGTTGGGTTACGGCCTTCGGCCTAACCCAACCTACACCTGACCACCGATTCAGGGCCAGTCGCCTGGGTCGTCGCCTTTGAACGGAGCCTCGATGGGGCGCCAACGGCGCACAACGCTTGCGATGTTGAGCGAGGCGGACACGATGCCGACGGCATAGCAGGCAATCTGGGTTGCAAGCAGGAAAGTGCTCATGGTCAGGGCCCCATCGGTTCAGTAGATTTCGTTCAGGTCACACTCCCGGGGCTACTTCGCCCCGAGATTGGTGGCTGGGCTTGCATGATCCTCATCCGGTAAGCCCGCGCTCTAATCCTGACGACGAGCGACATGTTGGAGGATCGACACGAGGACCCCATTTTCTTCTTTGCAGGAAATCGGCGGATTACGGCGGCGAACGCCTAATCCGCCCTACATCGCAGACGCATCTGGCGCATGACTCGCCGACGTCGGTTCCGGCTCCGCCTTGATCCGAAGGCTCTCCCGCGCCAAATTCGGTGTGAGCCGCGCCTCAGCCCCCATGGGAGAAGCAGAAGCAGAATGGCGCCCACCTCCGGCCCGCCGATCGAGTGGATGGTGACGGACACGCCCGTCGCCTACGAGACCGCGTGCGCTGTCATGGCCGAGCGGGTCGAGGCCATCGTTGCCGGTACGGCGCCTGAGCTCGTGTGGCTGCTCGAGCATCCCGCGCTCTACACCGCCGGCACCAGCGCGCGGGCGGAAGACCTGCTGGCGCCAGCGCGCCTGCCGGTGCATCGCACGGGACGGGGGGGCCAGTACACCTATCACGGCCCCGGCCAGCGGGTGGCCTATGTGATGCTCGACGTGAAGCGCCGCTTCGGCGACGTGCGCGCCTACGTTGCGGCGCTGGAGGAATGGATCATCGATGCGCTCGCGATCCTCGACGTGAAAGGCGAGCGTTGGCCGGGCCGCGTCGGGGTGTGGGTGCGCCGCCGGCAGAGGGGCGAGGATGCCTATGACAAGATCGCCGCCGTCGGCGTGCGGCTCTCGCGCTGGGTGAGCTCGCACGGGATCAGTCTCAATGTGGAGCCCGAGCTTGCCGACTACGCCGGCATCGTGCCGTGCGGCATCCGCGACAGCGGCGTCAGCAGCCTGGCCGACCTCGGACGTACGGCAAGTCTCGGCCAAGTGGATTCGGCCCTGCGCGCGGCGTTCGAGCGACGCTTCGGGGCCACGGTAGGCGCGCGGCCGATCGTAGGGCGCATTAGCGGGCCGTAATGCGCCGACGCAGCAGTGACGCGCGAAGATCGGCGGATTACGGCTATCGCCTAATCCGCCCTACACGCTGAAACCTCAGCCCCTGCGGGCCGGTCTCTTGCTGGGTGCGGGGGGCGACGCAGGACCTGTCGAAGGATCGGGCGCCTCGTAGAAGACTGCTCCGTCCTCGATGGAAACGGCGTCGCCCCCGAACAGGCGGTACCCCCCGTCTTCGTCGTGGTTCAGGCGGATGGTGCATCCTTTGAGGCAGACATCCGACAAGGTCTGCGACGGCTTCAACACGTGATCGGCCTTCGCCTCACCCTCGATGATCGTCACCGCGTGCTCGCGCTCGTCGCGATTGGTGATCGACGCCCCCTGCGCTGCGGTGACGCTCAGCAGGACCCCGATCACACTCATCGCGCGCGTCATACGCACCATCGTAGCCGTACTCAAAGGATGCACTCGTTGTTACTTCTTCTTCTTCTTCGCGACTTTCTTCGCGGGTTTCTTCGCAGCCTTCTTCTTCGCCTTCATCGCTCTCGTCCTTCAGTGAGTCACCCGAATCGTGTCCGGGCAATCTCAATGTGAAAATTTTTAGGCGAGTCTACAAACGGATTTTTCCGCTGACGCCTATCGGCTTTTTCGATAGATACTTTTCGAGCGTCGCCAACGCGTGCAGGTCGCCCGGATGGACATCGCTCTCGCCCGTACGTTCCTGATGGTCGCCGAGACCGGCAGCTTCATCGATGCCGCGCGCAAGATGAACGTCACGCAGTCGACGGTGAGCGCGCGCATCAAGGGGCTCGAGGACATGTTCGGTCGAACCTTGTTCGACCGCTCCAAGAACGGCGCCGCATTGACCGGAGCCGGCGAGCAGTTCCAGAAGCATGCGCTGGCGCTGGTGCGCCTGTGGCAGCACGCGCAGCTCGAAGTCGGGCTGGCGGGGCAGCACCGCGACCATCTCGCCGTCGGCGCGCCGGCGGCGCTGTGGGACGGCTTCCTCCTGAAGTGGGTCTCCTGGCTGCGCGGCAACATCCCCGACATCGCCATCTCCGCCAGCGCCAGCCTGCCGGCCGTCATGATCCAGCGCCTGCTCGAGGGCACGCTGGATCTCGCCGTCATGTACCAGCCGGGCCAGCCCCCGGGCTTCACCACCGAGCACCTGTTCGACGAGGAGTTCGTGCTCGTCACCAGCGCGCCGGGACGCCGGCGCCACCAGAGCGATTACGTGTTCGTCGATTGGGGCCCGGATTTCCAGGCCGACCATGCTGCCGCATACCCAGAGCTCAACAATATCGGCGTGAACCTGGACCTGGGCTCCATGGGCATCGACTATCTGCTCGCCAACGAGGCGTCGGGCTACTTTCCCCGCCGCCTCGTCAAGCATCACGTCAGCCGCCGCCGCCTGCGCATTCCGGCCCGGTCACGCTCGTTCACCTCGGCCGTCTACATGGTCTATCCGGAGAGCCGCGACGAGGAGGCCTTCGAGCCGATCCTGCAGGGCTTGCGGCGGGCGGCGGAGCGAATGATCTGACCGACAATCACGCCGTCGGCAGCACATCGAAGCCGCTCGGCGCCGCGCCGCCCTCTTCCAGCACCGTCACGCAAGCCACCTCCGCCGCGGGCGGCCCGTCGCGACAACGCTCGAGCATTTCCGCCACGCTCTCCGCGGCGCCCGAGAATAGAGCTTCGACAGACCCATCGCGGCGATTGCGCACCCAGCCGGCGACTCCCAATTCGCCGGCCACCTCCTCTGTCCAGAAGCGGTAGCCCACGCCCTGCACGCGGCCCTCGATGCGAACGCGCACCGTGCGCACCCCGCTGCCGCCGCTCATGAGCTGCTCCGTCAGTAGCCGAGCGCCAAACCGTCCTTGCGCCCGTCCGAAGCACCGACGAGCACGCCGTTGGCGCGGTCGATCATGACGATCTGCCCGCCGCCCCAGGGCATCGCGCGCCGCTGCACACGGTGACCGCGCGCCTCGAGCCCCTCCACCACGGCAGCTGGCACGCTCTCCTCGACCAGGATTGCATCGCCCTCGAAGAACATGCGCGGGGCGTCGAGCGCGTCCTGCGGGCCCATGCCGTAGTCGAACATATTGCTCATGACGTAGACGTGGCCCATGGGCTGGAAGTGCGCCCCCATCACGCCGAACGCCATCAGCGGCTTACCGTCCTTCAGCACCATCGCCGGCACCAGGGTG
>Ga0247727_10009246_pt1 | contig 17944 bp, 11 predicted proteins | sample WisWelCaveWW1625_FD_202498 | JGI IMG/M metagenome (GOLD analysis project Ga0247727, IMG submission 202498) | Biofilm microbial communities from Wishing Well Cave, Virginia, United States - WW16-25 | ecosystem: Environmental > Aquatic > Deep subsurface > Groundwater > Cave microbial mat | place...
GCTCGACGCTAAACAGCAAAATCAAAATCATCGCCAGCCAGAATGTGGGCACGGAATAAATGATCAAGCTGAAAGAATTGAGAACGCCTCCGGCCGGACGCCGGGAATAGGCGCCGGCTACCACGCCGAATAAACAACCGAGAATGAAATTCATGAGCAGCGCGAAAATGGTGAGTTGAAGCGTCGCGGGAAGCGCTTCGGCTAAAATATCGCGGACCGGGCGATGTTGCGTCCAGGAATAGCCGAGATCGCCGCGCAAAAAACGCAGCGTCCAGTCTTTGAATTGTTGGTGCAAAGGTTGATCCGTTCCTCTTAGCCGGCGCAAGGATTCCACGCTTTCCCGAGCAGTTCCCGGGCGCAAATAGCGATAGGCGGCGTCGCCCGGGCTTAATTGGATGAGAAAAAAATTGGCCACCCAAATGCCGAGGAGAAGAATGATGGAATGAATGATTCGGTGTCGAAACATCGCTTGGCAAATTTTTGCTTTTAGAAAATCTGGGATAATGGACAACCGGCGCGCGCAAACGGCAAAATGGCTGATAGCCATGACGCTGCAACGCCTTTGCAATGAGCCAATATATAACTTTTCGGAAAAAAATACAAGGGCTGGCCAAAATAAAAAGAAGACCAAAACGAAATGGTGGTGGGATTCATTCCCCATGTGTTCTTGGGAGTAGATTTTTTCGAGGTATGAATTTTGAGTTGGCTTCGAATCGTGGCCTTCAATTCAAAGATCTCATTCGATACTATCGCCATTATCTCGGGCGCTCATGCCTAACTCTTTCATCTTGTGTCGCAAGTGAGTGCGATCCAATTGCGCCATCCTGGCGGCTTTGCTGATATTCCCCTGAGTTTGCTCAAGAAGTTGGGTAAGGTAAGCTTTCTCAAAAATGCGTTTGGCTTCTCTGTAATCCAAATTCCGATAATCGGGTTGAAGATGGGCCGCCGGCTGAACCAACCGCGTGCGAATGGTTTCCGGCTTGATGACTTCGCCATCTTCCAGGAGAATCGCGGTGGCAATAATGTTTTCCAATTCGCGGACGTTCCCTGGATAGTAATATTTTTCAAGCAACTCCAAAGCCGATTTGGAAATGTCTTTGATCGATTTGGCATTGCGGCGATTGTATTTTTTAATGAAGTGGCTGATCAAAAGCGGGACGTCAGCGCGACGCTCTCGCAACGGCGGAACGGTGATCACGACGCGATTTAAGCGATGAAAGAGGTCTTGCCGAAACCGGTTTTGATTGACGGTTTCCGGCAAATTGGCATTGGTAGCTGCAATGATACGGACATCCACTTCGATATGCTCAGTGCCGCCAAGGCGCTCGAAAGTCTTCTCCTGCAGAAATCGCAGAAACTTGAGCTGAAGATGCGGCGAAAGCTCTCCGATTTCATCCACCAAAAGAGTAGTTTGGTGCGCTCTTTCAAATTTGCCGATTTTTCTTGCATACGCACCGGTAAACGCACCCTTTTCATGTCCGAAGAGCTCACTTTCAGCCAGCGTCTCGGATAAGCCGGCGCAGTCAGCGATGATGAGTGGATTTTGCCGGCGCAAGCTGTTGTAGTGGATGGCGCCGGCCACGAGTTCCTTCCCGGTCCCGCTTTCTCCTTGAATGAGAATCGTCTCTTCGGTAGCGGCAATCTTTTGAATCAAATCGAGCACTCGCTGCATCGCCTCACTTTGGCCGACGATGTTCTCGAATTGGAATTGCCGCTTTTCCTCTTCCCGTTTATAGTAATTTTCTCGTTCCGTTCTGAACTGATTGATCGCGGTGTCGATGCGATGGATGAGGCCTTCAAAATGAATCGGCTTGGCAAAAAAATCAAACGCGCCGGCGGCTCGGGCTTTCGCCGGTGAGTCTTCGTCGCCGAAGCCGGTCAGAATGATCACGCAAATGTCCGGATATTCTTGATGCACTTTCTCCAGCAAGGCAAAGCCATCCATATCCGGCAGTTTCAAATCGAGCAGGGCAACGTTGAAATTCATCTTCCGAATCAATGCCAGCGCTTCTTTTGCGTTGGCCGCTTGCTCAGTCTTGTAACCTTCGTAATTCAGCCATCTCGTGACTTGTTCACGAATGCCTTGTTCGTCATCAACGATGAGAATCTTTGCAGACATCGCACAATTCCTTTCATTGAGCTGTCAATTCCACCGAGGCTCGGGCCGCTTCTGTAGCAGCTTGCTGATGAGCTCGATAATTTCGTTCCAAAAGGCGTGATTGATTTCGAGAAAAAAATCATATTGCATCGCGGGAACAGCCGAATGATCCAGCGAGGCGGAAGCGAGAATAATCGGCGTTGCCGGCGCGAGCTTCTTCAAGTCCGGAATAAAGTCGCCGGCCGTCTGTGTGGCGCTGCGGTCTTTGTTCAAATGATAATCAATGACGATGGCATCAAACGGTTGTTTCTGGCAAAAGCTAACGGCGGCTTCACCGCAGTCGGTGCTGATTACGTGATAGCCGGCGTTGTCCAGCACTTGCGTGATTTTGTCAAGCACGGCCTTGTTGTCATTAACCACTAAAATATTCCCAATTCGATCATTGACTTTGCTTTGCCAATGCACGTCCGAATGGAGCGGCAGCCACACTTCAACGGTCGTTCCTTTTCCTGCTTTGCTCCGGAGACAGAGCTTGCCGCGATGGTCGATTTCAATGATACGCTTGGTAATGGCCAGGCCCAAGCCGTAACCTTTTTCTTTGGTCGTAAAAAATGGAGTGAACACGCGGCCCAAATCTTGTTCGGAAACGCCCGCGCCGGTATCGGAGAAATCGATTCGAATTTGCTCGTGATCATGTTGCGCGCTGATTTTCAAGACGCCGCCATCCGGCATGGCATCGACGGCGTTGGTCATGATGTTGAAAAACGCCCGCACCAGCAGGCCCGAATCGCCACACAACTGAATATCGAAATCGCTATGAATTTTTTGTATTTTCACGCCGCTTCGCGAGGCTTTATTGCTGATCAACCGCACCGCTTCCTCAATAACGATGTGGAGCGTAAACCAGCTTGATTGCGGTGGAAGCTTGTAAGCTCGCCTTTTCAAATTGCCGGTGAAGTCCTCGATTTTTTCCACGTAGGAGTTGATCTCTCTTATCGATCTTTTTACTTCAGCAAAATCGAGTCGATTGTCGCGGTCAAGCTTTTCGAGCCACTGCGTCTCGCTGGCAATCATGGAAGAGAAATTTTTGATGTCGTGCGTCAGGCCGGCAACAGCTTCCTCGATAGCAGCGGCCTCTAAAACTTTGGCCAGATCGATTTGCGTCTTCTTGAGGTCTTCCCGCAGGCGCGCATTGGCGATGGCGATGGCCGCATTACGGGCAAGCGCGGCCAATGCCTCTTGATCCGGCAGATCAAAATCATCCGGCATCGTGCTTTGCACGTCAATGACGCCGATGACTTCCTCGCCAAAGATCAGCGGCGCAGCGATTTCGGAGCGAACGGTTGAATTCAGGCCTCGATACTCCGGCTCGCGTTGCATATTCGTTACGATACCGGGTTTGCCCCGCCTGAGCACCCATAACGCCAGGCTTTTCTCGGGCGCCGGCTTGCCAACATAGTTTTGGCCAATAGCTTCGCCATGCACAGCTTGAACCACGAGCTTGTCGCGTTCTTTGTCTCGGAGCAAAATCACTGCACTTTTGTTGGGGTGACCGACGACGTTGAGACATTCATTCGCGATCAAATAGAGAATCTCCAGCAGCGCCTTTTCGTGGCTAATGGCCTCGCCGATGCCTTTCGAGGTGATTGCTTGCTGGGTGTTTTTTTCCGCAATGCCATAAAGGCGATGATTCTTGATGGCCAGACAAGCGAGATCAGCCAACATGGATATCAAATTCCGTTGCACCTCCGAAAACGCCGCTTGCACCTGGCTCGCGATCACCAGACAACCGTTGACTTCGTTATCAATCAGCAACGGCACCGCCAGCTCGGAGCGGACGTCGTCCCAAATCCGGAAATAATGTTTGTCGTGGCGGACATCAGCGGCAAAGTATGGCTCGCCGGTTTCGAGGACATAACCGGCAATGCCTTCATAATTGATGAGATCCGGAAGCTTCGTCTTGCCATTCTTCGGCAAGGCACTGGCGAACCGAAATTGCCAGGAATCATTGGCAGCCATTCTGTAAATGATATAGCTTTTTTCCGTGCCGGCAATTTTGGATACGGCGCCAAGAATTTTTTCAAAAATGATTTCCGCGTCCAAATAATTGGCCAGGTCTTGCGTGAGATGTTGCAAGATTTCCAGATAATCTTGATGGCGTTCGATGCCGTGATAGAGCGGCATATTCTGCAGCACGATCGACGCTTGCGCCGCCAGAATTTCCAACATTTTCACTTCGCTGTGGGTGAATTCGTGCGGCTTGTTCAGGCATAAATTAATGACACCGATCACCTGGTCGGCGATTTGCAAAGGCAGGGAGACCATGGCGCCGATGTTCAGCCTGATGGCGAGCTCGCGATCGACGAATTCCGGACACTCGATTTCGTCGGTGACATTGCGAATCACGCGCGTGCGGCCGGTTTGCGCCACCCAACCCGCAACGCCTTCGCCATTTTTTAATTCAAAGGAGTTTATGTCTTTGGGATCGAGTCCGATGGCTTCGACAATTTTAAGAGTGCGGCGATCGGCCTCGAGCATCATCAGCGAGCAGTTCTGGGCGCCGTCAACGGTTTTCATAAAAATCTGCAAAATGTTGCGTGTGGCGCTTTTCTGGGTGGCCGTTGCGCCCAGGGTTTTGCTTTTTAACAAAAGCTTTTCCAGGACATTTTGAGCATCGCTTTGTTTCGCCAATGCTTCGAGAAACAATTCCCTCGCGCGATAATATTTTTTTTGCGACAGATACAAATCGGCCAAACGCTCGGTGGTAAAGTAATCCTGAAAAATGGTTTTGTAAATGGCATTGCGAATGCGGTAAGCGCCGTTGCGCTCGGTCAGTGCGCCGAGCGAAACGAGACCTTTCAGATGATGATCGAATTTGGAAGACTTGATGGCGCCGGCTCGCAGCGTGCGCACCAGGCTTTCAACGAGGTTGTTGTCTTTTTCGATCTGGCGGATGATCATCTCGACATTGGTCTCTCCTTCGCAAATGATGCTGAAAATAGCTTCGTCGCCGTTTTTCAGGCTGAGCTCCGGCTTTTCATTTTTTATCGAAGCGGTTTCAAGAATGCGATAGCAAATTTTTTGCACCAGATAACCCATGCCGCCGGTGGCATCGTAGAGCAGGCGCGCAAAGCCGGCTTGGCAGGGAATATTGAGGCGTGTACTAACACGATTCAGCATATCCTCGATGTCTTCGAGTCGAAAGTCATCTACAAAGACCTTCATCGCATATTCGGAAAAGGAACGATCCCTTTTCAACAGCAAATCATTCAAGGTCAGCGAGCCGGCCACGATGAATTGAAATTTCGCCAGCGGCGTGCAGGTTGCCGGCGGCTGGTACAAGTTGATCAAGCCTTGCAACGTTTCCTTGGCAAACGCTTGAGGCACGGTCTCAAAACTGTCGAGAACAAAAATGATTTTGCTGCCTTCGTCGAATCTCTCAGCAAGGTTGGTCAGCAAGCGTTTAAATTCTTGCACATCCAAAGGCGTCGAGTCGTGCAGCGGCAGGGGAGCGAGCTTTTGCGATAGAAGCTCGTTCACCTTTTGCAACAGCAACTTGTTCAATTTGGCTTGGCTGAACTTCGGCAATTCCTCGAGATTGATCACAATAAAATGGTAATCCGGGTGGCACTTGTTGCATTCGTCGATCAAGCGCAGCAGGAAACTGGTTTTGCCGGTTTTCTTGCCACAGGAAATGGCAAACCAGTGTCCAAACTCCAAGCCGGTCATGGTCTTTTCCAAAAGCGTGCGCCTTGCGATCATGACCAGCTCGTCGCGGCTTGGATAGAGCGGGCGTTTATAGATAAAAGGATTGTCGTACTTCATTATTTTCACCAAAAAGTTTATGTTCTTAATAGGCGCGTTGGCGCATGCTTTTTAAGGTATCAATAACCTTCTTGAATGCTATCGGTTTTTTCAAATAGGCCGCTACACCGAGGGTCTTGATTTTTTCTTCAACTTGCTTGTTGAGCACCGCGGTCAGCACGATGATTTGGAGATTGGGGTCACAGTTTGGGATTTGCCCGCTGCGAATCAATTCCAGCAGGCGCAATCCTGCCGAGCGCGGCTCGACGTTGCCCAAATTTTTTTCACCGGGCGAGAACATGATGTCGAGCGACAGCACGTCATATTGGTCCGCTTGCAATTTCGCCATGGCTTCGTCGAAATCCTTCGCCAAAACGCATTGGCAATCGTGCCGCGCCAAATGGCTGAAATAGGCGTTTACCCCCCATGGTTCATCTTCCACAAAAAGAATTTTCGTCATGTCTTTTTCACTCCTTTCGAAATTTGGGCAAAGTCAGCCGGAACGTGGTTTCGTAATCCTGATATTCATGCACTTTGACGGGATTGCGCGAGAGCGGCACGCTTTTCGTCACTTTAATCTCGCCGTCGTGTTTTTCGATGATTTCTTTGCAGATTTTCAGCCCGAGGCCGGTGCCAGGGATATACCGAATGCGGTCTTTCGCGCCGCCTCGCGTGAAGCCTCGGAATACGGCTTCGAGCTCATCAGAGGGGATGCCGAGTCCGCGATCGGTGAATTCGACATTGATTTGGGTGCCATCGTCGAAGCCATTGATTTCAACGTATTGATTGAAGTGGGAATACTTCACGGCGTTATCGATGAGGTTGGTGATGGCCTGCTCGATCTTGTCACGATCGAATTTGATCTTGGGCAAATGCTTGACGCTATCCTTGATAATAATCCTGATGCCTCTTTCCAAAGCGCGTAATTTGTATGCATCCGCACAGCTTTTGATCACGTCTTGCAAATACCCTTCTTTAAAATCGAATTCCATTGTTTCTTGGGTGCGCTCACTCAGCAGGAGAGAGTTGTCCACCTGTCGCTTGGCGCGATAAATCTCTTCTTCAATGATATTGATAAATTGGTCGATTTCTTGCTCGCTCTTGCTGTATTCCAAATAGTCTTTGAGTCCGCCAAGCTGTGTCATGATGTTGTGCAAAGGACTGCGAAACTCGTGTGCCGTCTCCGCAATGTTGGCTTCGAGCCGGTCGATGGTGACGACGTCTCTGATGTTGCGGATGGCAATAGCCGACTGGCTGGCGAATGTTTCCAGCACTTTCATTTTGCGTTGAAAATGCGCCTCGTCACCATGCACCAAGTCCTGTTTATCTGAAAGATCGATTTGCAACGTGCCAATCGGCTTGTCCTTGACGAGCAACGGAATGACATATTGGGATCTGACCTTGGCCTTGCGAACGCGAGTTAAATTGCAGCGCGGGTCTTTGGCGCAATTCTGGCTCAACAGCGGTATGCCGGCCCGCAGCGCCTGAGCCAAAATATCATCGCTGCTCAAATCGACTTTGGTATCATCAACAATGCTTTTCCAATTTTCACCGAGCGCATATTTCCCCTCGATCTTTTTCGAAACGTCGTTTACCAAAGAAAGCATGGCCCTGGTATAGCCGATGCTCTCCAGGCTCTTGAAAATATGGTCGATCGCTTCTTTTTCCGTCGTGGAGTTGAGAATCTGGATGCTGGCTCGATTCAATGCATCGAGCTGCTTTTCCAGCTCATTGGTCAAAGCGATGTCTGCTTTGAGCCGGTTCAAAAGATTGGCCTGCTCGATGCCGATGCCGGCGAGATTGACGATGCGCTGCAGTGTTTCAATTTCATCTTTCTCGATTTGATTCTTGTCGGCTTTGTCATAACCCGTTTCCAATGTCCCCAAAACTTCGCCGCGTGCAAGAATCGGAATAATGGTTCTCACCAGCCGTTCATGTTGGTATTTTTCGTAAATCTCCTTGTCAAGTCGATCATCCCAGCCGGTGAGATAGACCGCTTCTTTATGGCGATAAACCCAGGCATGAATGTCCTTGCTATCAAGTGAATGCCCGTCAGATTTCAACAATTCAGTAGGAACATTTTTAACTTTTTTAGGACCAATCTTTCTTCGGCTTTTATCAACTTTAGAAATTATTGCATATTTAAATTCCAGGACATCGACGACTGCATGTAATACGCTGTCTAAGATTTCGTCTACAAGCAAGTTCTTCCCCATTGCAGCTTGCTCGACCTTATCAAATGCTATTAATCTTTTCTTTGAAGCGACGAGATTAGCATTCTCTATGGCTGCAGCTGCCTGATTAGTAAGCGTTGTGAGAAAGTAAACATCATTTGTTGAAAAAGCATTGAGTTCTTCACTGTCAACACTAATCACGCCGTGTTTTTTAACAACTCCAGTTTCTTTGTCGGTATAAGTGATCGGAACTACTATCTTTGATTTGACGCCTTTAAATAGTGTATTATAACGATCAATTGGCAAACAGGACACATCGTTGGACCAAAGTGGCTGCTGTGTCATGAAAACATGGCCGGTCATGCCTTGGCCTTTGGGTGTGGATACAATGGCAAATTCCTCATTGGGTATTCTTGAATTCAAAGCACGAAACATCAAACAATCGTTTTTCTCATCGTATTGCTTAATATAAGCGCGAACACTATTGGGCAAACGTAGGCAGACTTGGGTAATTTGCTTCAGAATTTTATCAATGTCGTGGGTTTCTAATAACGCTTGTCCGGTAGCCAGCAGTGCTTTGATTTCGCGCAAATCTTTGGCGATGCCAATTGTGCCGATCTCGTTGCCATGCTCGTCGTGAAGTAAGCTGACTGACAAGCTGATGGGAATGGCTTCACCAGTTTTACTCAAGAACGTGGTCTCATAGTTCCTGAGATGGTTATCCTTGTTCTGTCGTGTTTGACGTTTGATTTCGCGCGCTTTATCCCAGCCCGCGGAAACTCCATCAGAAGCATAACGTTCAGCTACCTGACAGCCAATCAGATCTCCAAATAAATTTTTGGCCCCTGGATTCATGTAGGTAATCAGACCGTCCTTCGAGTTGATGGCCACCGGATCAGGTGTGTTTTCAACAATCAGCTCATAACTCCGCAACTTCTTCAAGAGATTGGCATTCTTGATTGAGATGACCAGCTTGGTGGTGAGAATCTTCATCAACGGCTCATCAAACTCTTTGGAGAAGCCGGCGTTTTTGAGCGGTTGCCCATTTATATTTTTTTTGTTATAGGAGAACAAAAGTCCAACCAGATTCCGATCTTCATCCAACATCGGATAGGCAAGTTCCGAAAATACCATTTGCGAAGGTACAAAATCTTTAGGGTTATCCGGCCTCCGTGCTGGATGATTTATCAGCGCTTCACCGTAGACATTAAAGACCTTTTTGTGAAAAGCAACATAGCCTGTCATTCCGGAACGAGGCCCATCTTGAATTGGCCAAATGACTCGTTCTTTAAATTTAACCCTGCCCTCTTGAGAGAAACTGGTCTCGAGGCAGATTTGCCCGTCTTGCGCCAGCCATAAACTGCAAAGCTCTGCATCAAGAATTTCCGTGGCCTTTTCAACTATGAAATCGAATTTTTCTGATAAGGATTTATTTTCAAATTCAGCAAGTAAGACATTGCTGGCGTCTGATAATAGGTCGAGCTTGTTTATCATCTTGTCGCTGCTGGCAAGCTCTTGAGATTTTTGCAGTGCCAACACGCACAATTCTGCTACCGATTGAGCGATGTTAATATCTTCTTCGTGAAAGTGTCCCTTTGAATTAGATTCAAAAACCAAGATTCCGAGCGGTTTGCTTTGTGGTCTTTTTAAAGGTATTAACATCTGAGACTTAGAAATTGTTGGTGGGTTTTCCTTTTTTATGGGAAAGTTCTGGTTCTCTTGAATATAACCGCCAGAGGTTTGATCAATAAACAATTCTCTTATGCGCGGAGAGGTATCTTTGAGAGGAATAACACACTTGCATGGGTTAGTTTCTGAGAATAGTGAGCAGCTTTGACCGTACCAACACTCCAACCGATCAAATGTTTGGTTGTTTAGCAGCAAACAAGCCCGATCTGAACGTGTAATCTTGACAGCCTTGTTGACAATTTCCCCTAATAAATGTATGTCCAATTGAATGTTTTCGCTCTCCATGGGCCACCTCATCATCTGGATTGAAAGAAACTGCCAATGTTAATGGGTTTACGCAAAATGAATGATTGTCGCTACATATTAACCCCAAATTAAATGATAAGGAAGCGATTAAGCTCAAATCTCTTCAATTTGGAGTGAACGTGAATGGGCATAAAATCGTTCTTATCGGTTAATTTTGGTTATACTCGTTAAGGGTAGATTTGTAACTGTTATGGGGAAAGCACCTCTGTAAAAACAGTAACTTATATAAAGTTTCTTGTTACCTTTTTACCCTTAACGAGTATAACATAAAAATTTACTATCACAATGACGTGAATCAAGTTTCTAATGAATGGAAACCCGGAACAGTGACCCTTCTTTATCCACTCTTTAAATATGGAAAAACAATTTCAACAAAACGGATACCAAGACCGCATTGCAACCATTGGTGGCACTTTTGATACGCTACATACAGGACATAAAGAATATATCCGGTTGGCTTTTGAGTATGCTGATCGTGTCCTGATTTATGTTAGCTCGGATGAATATGCTAATAGAAGGAAAAACTACCGTGTACGGTCGTATCAGTTTAGAGTCAAGCGGCTGACCAATTTTATTCGTGAAATAGGATGCGAAAATCGGTACGAAATACGTTGTCTTCATAGGTTGGGGAATCTGGAAACTGACTATCTTGAAAACGATGATCTCAAAGATAAAATTTGCATGGCAATCGTATCTCCTGCATATTATAAATTTTTCCTGCGGATAAATCTTGATCGTGTAGCTCAGGGCATGAAAAGTTTCTTGATTTTAGTAAAGTTCAGAACGCGCGATCAAAATAACAATGATTTATCCTCTCATGTCATACGTCATAGTCTTATCAAAAACCTCGACGCCTATACAGCCATGGATGAAGGTTCTGATATTGCCGATGTTTGAAAATGTGTTTTACATATCGCTATTGCGATAAACGTGCCAAGTGTTTATAATAATTCGGCTTTCAGTAATTGTATGTAAAGTATAGATTCACTTTATAAATTAGTGGCGATGCGATTAAGAAACTGGAGACAATTCTCACCACCTCCTGATGTGAAAAACCTCCATCCGAAGTATTTGACCCCGTCTCATCGAAGCAGATCAAAGGGCGTCGGGGTGAAAGCATAATAGCAAAGTTTTTCAACGCTGTCAAGCTGATTTTATAGGGACCGAAGAGCAATGGTCATTCTCTCGCTATGTTTTGAATCTCCACAAAAACAAACCAGCCAACGGCTGGCCGAGCTTACCCTCAGAGCCCGGGGCCATTGGCTGGTTGAGGTAGGAGAGACGCCAATTTCTATTGATTCCGGCGCTGCGGGATTTTCAAGCGTTGACCGGAACGAAGCATGTTGGGATTATCAATGCCATTGTGTTTGAGCAAAACTGAGAGGCCGACACCGAAGCGCTCAGCAATCGCACTCAGCGTATCGCCAGGGCGCACGAGATAATCACTCCATTCTACATTGCTTTGAAGTGCCCTATTGAAAGTTTGTCCATTCGTGCCTTGCGTGGTTTCTTGCGGCAAGCGGTTGGCTCGTTCGATCTTGATTTCAAACCAGGGTTGTGAGTTCCATAGTAGAATCATGAGCACCAAAATGATAAGAAGCACGACAAACGAAAATCGTATGTGACTGCCCAGGGCATAATTGAAATAAGACTCATCACTGCTTTGAGGCGACGCATAACCGTTGCTGTAAGAATTCATCTCTTGACCTCCATAGCTACGCCTTCATTCATTGCAATGCAAATGCCATTTTAAAAACAATCATTTCATCGCGATTAACTCTCTGTAAATCAGAGAGGTCCAAGATTTTGCCAAGAAGGTGACACGGGAGAATTGAAGAAAATTCCCTACAGAGGTTGGTGGGGAAGGCCTTCAGGTGAGTTCAAAAAGAAGTTGAGGCATGAAGGAGGTTTATTGGGCAGCTATTCACCGGTCGCTGAAATAAACAAATTCATCCAGCAATTCGTGAATGCAGCGACCGGTCAATTGATTTTGCCAGCAAGAGTTACTTGGTCAAGAGCATCTTCTTCGTCCTCACAACTTGATCTGCTTTAAGCTGGTAGATATACACGCCGCTCGCCACCGCCTCGCCTCGATCATTTTTGGAATCCCACGCAACGGCATGCAAGCCCGCCACCACTTCCGCATCAACCAAAATTCTTACGACTTGACCAAGCATATTGTAGATTTTCAGCGAAACTCTTCCAGCTTGCGGAAGTTGGTAAGTGATCGTCGTTGTCGGGTTTCCCGCCGCGCGGGATGTCGCTCCGCTCCAGAACGGGTTCGGATAGTTGGCAAAAAGCTCATAAGTCGCTACTGGCTGCGAAGCCTCGGCGCCGTCAACGAAAGGGGCGGCTTGCTTGACCACCCCAAGCGCGCCGTAATAGGCGATTTGCGTTTTGTCGCCGCCCGATGCAGCCGACGAAGTTTCAGCAGCCAATGCAAAAAGCCGGCTGTTGCTCGGCAGATTCACCGTCATCGCCGCAACGACATCGGAAGCCGCCGAACTCGTCATCACGCCGGTGCGATAGATGCGCGGGACATACGAGCCGCTCGAGCCGGTGAATCCGGCAAGATAGAGCCGTTGCGTGTTCGCATTCCACGACACGTCCCAAACCGACATGCCGCTGGGCAAGCCGCTGCTCGCGACAGAGGAGAACGTTGTGCCATTCGTCGTTTGATAATATTTCGAGGAACTGCCCACAACATAGCCCCAACTGCTGTCGATCATTTCGATGCTATAGAAAGGAGTCGCAGTCGAGGTGCCACTCCAAGTCGGCGAGACGTTGGTGCCGTTCGTCGTGCGGTAGATGCTGTTGCCGCCGGTGGCATACGTGCCGCAAATGTAAACAATATCCGCCGTCACCACATCGATGCCGTAAAATGCCGTTGATGAAGTCGTGCTGGTGCTGCCCATCGTGCCGCCGTCAATTCTCGTCCAGGTCGCGCCGCCATCGGTGGAGCGAACCACGCGAACTCGTCTTGAGCCGGAGCTGACATAACCAACGGCATACAGCGTGTTGCCGATGCCATCGACGTTGCGCCAAATCGGAGTCGGCGACATGCTTGGCGCCACTGAAGTCCACGAACCGCCGCCATTCGCGGTGCGGCGAATGGTGCTGCTCGCACCGACGACAATGATGATGTTGGCATCAACGGCTTTGACGCCGTACAAAGCTGTGGTCGTGCCGCTGGCGACATTATTCCACGTCAAACCGCCGTTCGTGGTTTTCTCAATTTTTCCCGTCGAAGTTACCGCCCAGCCGGTATCTTTGTCGAGCATGTCAATTTCGTTGAACGTCTCGGTGCCGCCGAGACCATTCACGGCGGCTTGCGCCCAACTGCCGGCATCTTCGATCCACGCCGCATAGCTCCGCGCCGGCAATTCGAGATAAACCTGATTGCTGGCGTTAACGGTCAAAACCGCGGTGGTGGAATTGCCCACGGCATCGACCAGCGCCGCGCCAACCGGCAAGCTGGTGGTGTTGACGCCGTGTGTGACTTTCAATTGCTCACCGGCAAAATTGATGGCGACGATCACGTCGCGTCCGGAAACCGCGCCGCGCAATTGATAGAGCAGCGTCGTGTTCGGATAGCCGCCGGTGTACGTCGCGCTGTACGCCGTGCCGATGCGGCTTAAATAATCGCGGCTGGTCGCGCCGTAAATATAATTTTTGTGAATCTCGATGAGCTGATTGATTTTACTCTTGAGGCTGCTGTAATAATCCGGATAAAACACGCTGGCAACGCCGAGTTGATTGTTCGTCAACGTGTACGCATAAGCCAACATCGGATCGTTGTCAACCGGCTGGCCGGGATCGCGAAAATCGTGATTGTTGACAAACGTCACGGCGTAATCGCCGCTCACGCTTTGCGCGTCGACGATGCTCGACGTGAAAACATTGCGCGCATCGTAGCCGAAAAGATCGCAGGCTTTTTCAAGCGCGTCGCGCAATGTGAAATCGAAGACGCGCGGCTTGATCGCGGCTTGCGCGGCAGGCGTCATATAGCTTTTAACGTCATCGACCCAATCTTTTAAAATGAAGGAATTGGAATCAAACCACTCGCCGACGACCATGCCGGGATCCATGCTGTTGGCGTGCAGGTTGTCGAGCAGGTCGCCGACAAATTCCGGCGTGAAATGTTTGACCGCGTCCATGCGCAAGCCGTGCATGCCGGCATTGCTCCACATCCAGCGCGTCCACGCGAACAACGTGTCGCGCGTGCTCGGCACGAATTGATCATAATCATAAAAGAAATACATCGCGTCCCAATCGCCGGCCAGTTGCGTCGGATTGCCGTTGGGCTTGAAATTGGTGTAATTCATGTCCCCGCGGCCGCTGGCGAGCGTGGTGAAATCGGTGTAGGTTTGATATTTGATCGCGCTTTGATGATTGCTGCTATTGTACCAAACTTCGTAAACGTAATGGTCTGAGTAATCGCCCAAGCCGCCGACGTTGCGATTGTTCATGAAAATCCAAATCGTGTCGCCGGCCGCATTGAAGTCGCTTGAATTTACAGTGAGCGCGAACTCGTCGATTTTGCAAGCATCCCCATCGAGCGAGGCATACATGTCCACGCCCAAGCGAATCGTATTGTTCGGCTCGCTGCATTGGCCGCCATCATTCGGCTCGGATTCGTTGTCGTTGGGAAGATTTTGAAAGCCGATGGTGTTGGTTTCCATGTAAGCTTTGTAAGGCTTATTGAAGAAATTGGAATGCTCGGAAGCCGATTTGAATTTAAAATAATAAGTGCCGGTGCCGCGTCCGGTCGAACCGCCGATGGGGAGGAAGCAGCGAAAGCGGTCGGAAGGAAAAGGCTGATCGCCATTGTTGATTTTCGTTGCGGTCATGTTTTCAATCCAACCCTCAACGGCCGTATTGATTTCGGCCTTGCCGCCGTCGCGATGGTTGTAAATCAAATCGCCGACTGCTTTCAAATTATAGGTATTGAATGTGGCAATCAAATCATTGAGATCTGTACGCGTGCCGAAGCGCGTCGGGCCGCCGCCAAATTCGCCGAGGTCGAACAGATCTTTGGGATCGTAACCATTGCTGGTTTGGCCAAAACTGGCGCGCGAGAGGGGAGGCAGCCAAACGTAAGTGAATCCCGCATTCGCCAGCTCCTGCGCTTTGGCGTTGAGCGTATCCGCCCAAACGTTACCATCGGCAGTGCCGGGATAATTCCAATACCAGCCTTGCAGCATGAAGTCCTGCGCAAAGGCGAATTGACTCGTGCAAAACAAAACGGCGAGCAAAGAAAGAATTTTGATCTTCTTCATGGCGGCGCTCCTTGAGTTTTGGCCGGTTTTTGCAGCGTGAATTAAAAAAAGCCCTGACGATCATTTGTCGTGGAAGGGCTTCCATAGATGTTGCAAAATATACAAAGTTTTATTTAAATTGTCAAGGAGCAAATGTACAAATGGAAAGGCCTCGGTGATTTGCGGATCACAAGTCATGTCATGCTGAAAGCATCCTTTTCCAATTGAGTACAGTGCAGGATTGAAAAAAGATTCCTTCTGAATGACATTTTCTCTACCCTTAATCTGAAACTCATGCCGAGCGGGAAAAACTCGATGTGTTCACGATGACGCTCTCACGCCTGGAAACGCGCCCTGCCGTACTTCCTCGCGTAGTGACTCGACGTCCCAGCCGGCTTGCGGTCGAGATCGGGATCGGCGGTATCGGCTTTAATCAGCTCTTCAAGCTCGGCGATGCGTTGGCGGGCGACGTTGATGTAGGCTTTGCGATCCGCTTTGTGCTGGCCAAGCTCGCGCAGGACTTCTTCGTCGTGCTGGAGAAAAATTTTCGCCACGCGCTGTGCGCGATAGGCCCGCACCCCGAGCATTCGCATCGCATCGATCCCCATTCTGAGTGAGGCATCGAGGGTTTCGCGATAAACTTTTTCGATGCCGGCATCCAGCAGCTCATACGCGTCGGGGCGGTCGAGCGCGCGCACCAAAATCTTGAGGTGTGGAAAATGCTTCTTCACGGTGTGGACAAGCGAGAGATTTTTCTCCGGCTCGTCAAAGGCAATGATGATCAGCCGGGCGTGTTCCGCGCCGGCGGCGTGCAGCAGCTCGTGGCGCGAAGCGTCACCGTAATACACTTTCAAACCGAGCTTGCGGAGCAAGTCGACGCGGTCGGAATCGAAATCCAGCACGGTGGCGTCGATGCCGTTGGCTTTCAAAAGGCGGCCGACAATCTCCCCAAATTTGTCAAAGCCGGCGACGATCACGGGATTTTGCTCGGCAATGACGTCGGCTTCGCGTTCGTCGCGCACTCTGGTTCCACTACGCGGTAGCAAGAGGCGCTCGTTGAACGCCATCACCAGCGGGGTGAATGCCATGCTGAGCGCCACCACTGCGACCATGATGCTCGCGACTTGACTATCCAAAATGTTGTTTTGTATGGCAAACGAAAATAGCACAAACGCAAATTCGCCGACTTGTGACAGCGCGAAGGAAAAAATCAAATTTTGATCGGTGCCGAGCTTGAAAATTCTGCCGAGAGAAAACAGCACGAGGCCTTTTACGATCATCAAAGCGGCGACGAGCGCGGCAACCAACAGCGGCGAGGCGAGGATGAGCGGAAAATTGATCGAAGCGCCGACGGAGATGAAAAACAATCCCAGCAGCAGTCCTTGTTTGCGCGATGAAACGAAAAGCCGGACGCACAATGAATCTGCCGCCAACGACGATGAGCACAACGGCGCCAAGCACGACCAATGTTTGCGCCCATCCGGGAAGCGCGTTGATAAATGAATGTTCCGCCGTCTCGACGCTTGCAGCGCCTTGCACGGCCAGGAGTGGAAGGAGCGCCAACATCGGGATCACCGCGATATCTTGAAACAGCAGCACGGCAAATGAGCTTTGTCCCGAGGCGGTTTTCATCAGTCCTTTTTCGTTCAGCGTTTGCAGCACGATGGCAGTCGAGGAGAGCGAGAGAATCATTCCCAACGCCAGCGCCGCTTGCCACGACAATCCCGCCAACACGCCAATCGTGGCGATGACGATGGCCGTGACCGTCACCTGCAATCCGCCCAAGCCGACGATGGCGGCGCGCATTCGCCACAGCAGCGCGGGAGAGCTGTACCAGTACATCGGATGATGAAGAATGATGAGATCGTGCGCGAAAAGAAGCTGCTGCTCGCGTTTGATATCCACGTGAAAATCGGAATAGGCTTCGTACAAATCGTGGAAGGTGATTCCCTCGAGCCGGTGAATATCGCGAATCAAGCGCTTGTTGATGCGGGATTTTTCAAGAGCGGGATGCGCGAAGAGGAGGAGAAGGCGTGCCATGTGGGAGTCAAATCTTTGCAAAAAACAAAAACTTTATGCTCACAGAAAACGAACGCTCACAGAAAAAATCTTCAAAACAAATTTCTGTGATTCTGCTTTGCGGGACCATTCTGGATGCGAAAAGATTTTTTTGCGTTGCGACGAAGACTTTACAACATACGGCACGTTTGGCAAAAAGTCAAGCGGCGAGTAGAAAAAAACTTGTTGCGCTTTTCGGATTCTAAAAGCATATTGAGGAAAAGAATCCGGAGAGCAAAATGCCAAATCACGACGAAGACAATTTTGAAGAAGATGAGTGGAATCCCTTTGAGGAAGACCAGCCGCTCAAGGCTAGGGAAGGAGCACTGACTCCGGCGCCGTGGCATTGCGCCGGCTGCGGGGAAGCGAATGAAACGCTGGTCGATCTTTCCAATGGCTATAATCAGGAGTACGTGGAAGATTGCGCCGCGTGCTGCCGTCCCAATCAGATCACGGTCAATATTGATCCGGAGAGTTTGGTGATTGCGCTGCGGAATGAGCTGGAATATGAATAGGAGTTGTGGCAATGATTTCAGCCGGCTTGTCGCCGCCAAAAA
>Ga0247727_10009247_pt1 | contig 17944 bp, 17 predicted proteins | sample WisWelCaveWW1625_FD_202498 | JGI IMG/M metagenome (GOLD analysis project Ga0247727, IMG submission 202498) | Biofilm microbial communities from Wishing Well Cave, Virginia, United States - WW16-25 | ecosystem: Environmental > Aquatic > Deep subsurface > Groundwater > Cave microbial mat | place...
GCCGACCTCAAGACCCAGCTGCTCGGGTTCATCGAGCGCTACAACCCAACCGCCAAACCGTTCGCCTGGACCTACGAAGGCAAACCCCTCAAAGCATGAAACGCAATAACCGGACAACGTACTAGTGACCCGTTTCGATACATTCACCCGCCGCCTCGAAACGGGCCACTGATGGGGGAGCTCGGAGGCTTCCTCAAGGTCCATCGCAGCGGAGTCCCCTACAAGGACGCCGTCGAGCGCGTCGAGGTCGAGCCGTACCGCGAGTTCGTGCTGCGCCGCTCGGACGAGGATCTCGCCGCCCAGGGCGGACGCTGCATGGAGTGCGGCGTGCCGTTCTGCCACAACGGCTGCCCGCTCGGGAACCTGATCCCCGACTGGAACGATCTCGTCTACCGCGGCAATTGGCAGGACGCGATCCGCCAGCTGCACGCCACGAACAACTTCCCCGAGTTCACCGGTCGCCTGTGCCCGGCGCCGTGTGAGGCGGCCTGCGTGCTCGAGATCCGCGAGGGCGACGCCGTCACGATCAAGCAGATCGAGAACTCGATCATCGACCGCGCCTGGGAGGAGGGCTGGGTCCGTCCGCAGCCGCCGTCGCGTGAGACCGGCCGCAGCGTCGCCGTCGTCGGCGCGGGGCCGGCCGGCATGGCCGCCGCCCAGCAGCTGCGCCGCTCCGGCCATCGCGTCGCGCTGTTCGAGCGAGACGAGGCGGCAGGCGGGCTGGTGCGCTTCGGCGTGCCCGATTTCAAGATCGAGAAGCACGTCGTCGAGCGCCGGGTCCAGCAGCTCGTCGACGAAGGTGTCGAGCTGCGCTGCGGGATCGACGTCGGCGTCGATGTGAGCGCCGACGAGCTGCTCGCGGAGTTCGACGCGATCGTCATCACGACCGGCTCGCGCGTCCCGCGCGACCTTTCGGCTCCGGGCCGCGAGCTCGAAGGCATCCATTACGCGATGGACTACCTCTACGTGCGCAACCGCTGGGTCGCCGCGCAGGACGGTCCCGCGCCGACGGTGCCGGCCCCCGAACAGGCCGCGATCACTGCAGCCGGAAAGCACGTCGTCGTGATCGGCGGCGGCGACACCGGAGCAGACTGCGTCGGCAACTCGATCCGCGAGGGCGCGCTGTCGGTGACCCAGCTGGAGCTGCTGCCCGAGCCGCCACAGCGGCGTCCGGACGACCGCACGCCGTGGCCGCTCTGGCCGACGAAGTTCCGTCTCTCCTACGCGATGGAGGAGGCCAAGGGCATCGGCAGGGGCGAGCAGGACTTCTCGGTCGTGACGACTCGCTTCACCGGCTCGGACGGTCATGTCACGGCGCAGCACATCGCGCAGGCCGACCCGGAGCCTCCGTTCGCGGCGGTCCCGGACACCGAGCGCGAGCTGCGTGCCGATCTCGTGCTGCTCGCGATGGGGTTCGTGCACCCCGAGCATGAGGGCCTCGTCGCCCAGCTCGGCTGTGAGCTCGACGCGCGCGGGAACGTACGCGCACGCACCTACGAGACCTCGGTGCCGGGCGTGTTCGCCGCAGGCGACGCGCGCCGCGGGCAGTCGCTGATCGTCTGGGCGATCAACGAGGGTCGCCAGGCGGCGCGCATGGTCGAGCGGCATCTGGCGTCGCTCCCCGCCGCCGAGCGCGCGCTCGTAGCCGACTGATCAGACGGGAAGTTGACGCTGGCGTCAACTTAGTGCTACGGTGACGCCCCCGTCAGTTTCAACGCGCGAGGTCCGTCAGTCGATGAGCTCCCACCTGCCCACCGCCGCCGTCATCGGAGCAGGCTGCTCCGGCATCACCGCCGTGAAGGGGCTCGTAGAGCGGGGCTTCGAGGTCACCTGCTTCGACGCCTCCGATCGCATCGGCGGCAACTGGGTGTACGAGAACAAGAACGGCATGTCGGCGTGTTATCGGGATCTGCACATCAACACGTCGCGGCTGAAGATGGCCTACTCCGACTTCGCGATGCCGGAGGACTACCCCGACTACCCGCGCCACGACCAGATTGCCGCCTACTTCGACTCATACGTCGATCACTTCGGATTGCGCGGGCGCATCCGCTTCGAGACCAAGGTCGAGCAAGCCGCGCGCCTCGACGACGGCGTCTGGGAGCTGACGCTCGCCGGCGGTGAGCGCCACCGCTTCGACGCGCTCGTGGTCGCAAACGGCCATCACTGGAACCCGCGCATGCCGGAGCCCACGTTCCCGGGGTCGGACACGTTCCAAGGCGAGCAGCTGCACGCCCATGCCTACATGAACCCCGACGCCCTGGAGGGCAAGAAGGTCGTCGTCCTCGGGATGGGCAACAGCGCGATGGACATCGCCGTCGAGGCCTCTTACGTCACCGACGAGGTCTACCTCGCCGCGCGCCGCGGCGCCTACATCGTTCCGAAGTACATCTTCGGCAAGCCGACCGACCAGCTCGGTGGCTGGATGGCCAGCCCGAGGATCCCGTTCACGATCCGGCGCAAGATCGTGGCCAAGCTGATCGACTCGTACGTCGGCGACGTGGAGAGCTTCGGGCTTCCCAAGCCCGACCACGAGTTCGGCCAGGCTCATCCGACGGTCTCGGGCCGGATCCTCGACCGCATCACTCACGGCGCGGTCAGGCCCAAGCCCAACATCCGCGAGCTCGACGGCCGTGAGGTCGTGTTCGCCGATGGCACGCGCGTGGAGGCCGACGTCGTCATCTACTGCACCGGTTACCAGATCACGTTCCCGTTCTTCGACGAGGACTTCCTGGCGGCCCCGGACAACCAGATCGAGCTGTTCCGCCGCGTGTTCCATCCCGAGATCCCGAACCTCTTCTTCGTGGGCCTGCTGCAACCGCTCGGCTCCGTGATGCCGCTGTCCGAGGTCCAGGGCGGCTGGATCGCGTCGTACCTGGAGGGCCGGTACGCGCTTCCCCCGCGAACGCAGCTGCTGCGCGACATCGCAGCGGATCAGGCGGCGATGCGCAGCCGTTACGTGGCATCCAAGCGGCACACGATCCAGGTCGACTTCGACGACTACCTGTTCGAGCTCTCCCGTGAGCGCAAGCGTGGCGCGGCACGGGCGCAGGCGCGGGGCTTCGCGCTGCCGGTCGCCCCGCGCGCGCAGGCGGTCGATCGCGAGGCGCTGGCTGCGTGAGCGATCTCGCGCTCAGCGGGATCGGCGGCAAGCGCGAGGCGACCAAGGTCGCCAATCGTGCCGCGATTCTTGACGCGGCGCGGGAGGTCTTCGCCGACATCGGCTTCGGCGCCGCGTCGGTGCGAGACATCATCCGGCGCACCGATCTGGCGACGGGGACCTTCTACAACTACTTCCCCGACAAGGAGTCGATCCTGGTCGAGATCCTCGACGACACGGCGACCGAGATTCGCGCGCGCGTGCGTGCGGCGCGGCGCGAGGCGACGACTGTCGAGGACTTCGTCCGCGGCGGCTTCGAGGCCTACTTCCGGTTCCTGGCCGAGGATCCGCTCACGCTTGAGCTGCTGCGCCGCAACGCCGGCACGATCCGCGCGATGTTCGACGAGCCGTCGGTGGGCGCCGGCACCGAGGAGCTGCGCGACGACCTCGATGCGGGCGTCGCGGCCGGGATCTTCCCGGCGCACGACACGCGGCTGATGTCAGCGGCGATGATCGGCGCGGGATTCGAGGTCGGCGTCAGGGTCCTGGACCGCGGTGAGCCGGACGTCGACGCCGCGGTCGATCTCGTGACGACGGTCTTCGTCGCCGGGCTCGAGCGTCTGCGCGCTCGCTGAGCGCCGTCGCGAGACGGACCGCAGCCCGCCACGGGTCGTTCGCGATCGCGGTGCTCTGCTGACCGCCGCCAGGGCGGGCCGGGGGTAGCGGCGGTCCCGGCGCCTCATACACTGCCTGCGCGGTGCCCTCGTTCTGCCGCCACAACCGCCTCGAGTCGAGTTGCCCGGTCTGCTCGCGAAAGCGGCGCCAGGCCGACGAGGCGGCGGGCCGGACGGCGAAACGGCCGTCCGCGCGCCCTGCCGGATCGCGCTCGTCATCCGCCCGCGGCGCCGCGCCCGGCGCGCGCCGCAGGGTCGGTGGCAGCGTGGTGGTGAGGCGGCTCGCACGCGCGACGGACGACGGTTACGAGAGTGAGCTCGTACCGGGCATCAGGGCCAGCGCCGACGCGGCCCTGCTGGCGGACGAGCTCGCGTTCGCGTCCGCTCGACTGGACGAGCTGCGCGAGGGACCGCCGGCGCTGCTGGGCGACGCGGCTGCGCTCGGGCACGACGGACGGCGCGAGGAGGCTCTCTGGCTCGTCGCGCAGATAGCGGCGATCGGCCCGCGCGAGCGCTGGCAGGACGGCGACGAGGCTGCCTTCGCGGCGGTCGCCGCATCCGCGGTCCCGTGGGCCGGCGGTGAGCTGCCGGACGTTGCGTCCGACCTGTGCGGGCCGCGCGCCTGCGCCGACGTCGCAACGACGCTCGCAGCCTATCGCGCGTGGGCCTCACGAGCGGGGGGACAGGCCGCCGGCCTCGCGGGGGAGGCCACCTGGAGCCCGCAGCGGCGCTTCGACAGGGCCTTCGAGCGCCTGGCGCTTCCGGGCTTCGTCCGCGGCGCGCGCTACGAGTTCCTTCTGCTGGCCGGCGCACTCGGGCTGGTGGAGATGCGCCCGGCGTCACTGCACCTGCTGACCGATCCGCGCGACCCGGTGCTGGCGGCCGCCAAGCGGGTCTTCGGCTTCGGTGACCCGATCGTGCTTGCTCGTCGCGCGAGCGAGCTGGCCGACGCCACGGGGTTGCCGATCGGCGCTCTGGACCTTGCGCTGCTCAACTGGGCAAGGCTCGCTGACGCCCCCGGCGCAGAGCGGATCGCCGCCGGTTCGCGCGCAACCGTGGACGACGAAATGCGGGCGCTCGTGGCGGACGCGCTCGGGCTGAGCGAGCCGGACCACCCTCGCGCCGCGGCGCCTGGGCGCGATATGCACGCATAGCGTGCATTGGTCGCCCAGCGACTGCGCAGTCCGCTCGATCACGATCGTCAATGGGTGATCCGTCCATTCATCGGCGCCATTTGGCCGCACAGCGCCGGTATCTCGCCGCGTGGCGCGCTGATTCGTCCACGGAAGGGGGGAAGACCTCGCCATTGCGCGCCTCTGACCGAACGATTACGGATGAATTCGGGGGGTCTCATGGATGTGACGGCAGATGGAATCTCGCCGGCGGGGCGCGCGGACGCGCCTGCCGGCGCCGAGTTGAGCCGCGAGCAGCTCGACGCGATGGTCGTGGAGATGGTCCGCGGTCACGCCGAGAGCCTTCTGCGGCTTGCTCGGCGTCACAGCATCTGCGCGGATGATGCGCACGACGCCTACCAGCGAGGGTTCGAGATCTTCTTGCGGCACGCTCCGCGGCTTGAGCCAGAGCGCGCTCCGGCTTGGCTGCGAACCGTTGTCAAGCATGAAGCCATGGCCGTTCGCCGTACTCGCCAGCGCGACCTCGGCCCCACGGAGCTCGAGGCCGACGCGATAGAGGCGCGCAACGCCCCCTCGCCCGAGGAGCGTGCCGTCGGCTCCGACCACGTCGAGCGCTCAGCCGAGGCACTCCAGCGCTGCAAGCCCCAGGAGGTCCGCGCCCTCTGGCTGCGCGCCCAGGGCAACAGCTACGACGAGATCCAGGAGATCACCGGCTGGACACGGACCAAGGTGAACCGCTGCCTGTACGAAGGCCGGCAGTCGTTCCTGGCGCGCTACGCGGGGATCGAGTCCGGGGCGGAATGCGAACGCTGGAAGCCGCTGCTCTCCGCGCTGGTCGACGGCGAGGCGAGCACCGACGAGCTGCTCGAACTGCGACCGCACCTGCGCCGCTGCTCTTCGTGCCGTGCCACGGTGCGTGAGCTGCACCGCGCGCAGACGCCGCTCGCGGTCGTGTTCCCGATCGGTGGTATGGCCCTGGTCAGCGATCACGTCGAGCCGGCCGGCCACGTCTTCGTACGGGTGTACGAGGCGGTGTCGAATTGGATGGCCGAGCGGGCGGCTTCGTCGATGGTGCGCGCGCAGATGCTGGTCGAGGGCGCAGCGGGCTCGGCGGCGAAGGCGACGGCAGTCGCGGCGACCGCGGCGACGGTGGCCGGCGGCGGCGCGGTCGCGATGGAGCACGCCTCGCGCACAGCAGACGCCCGTCCGTCGGCCGTAGCGCCGATCGCGCGCGCCGCGCAAGGACCCGAGGCGCTGAGCTTCGCCGAGCAGGAGCGAGAGCGGGTGGCCGCCTCTCGCGCCGCCGCGCAGCGTGCGCGCCGAGACTCTGAGAGCCGCGCTTCGACGCGGCGCCGCACAGCGGCGTCCGACCGCAGCTCACAAAAAGACGCCGGACGCGGCTCGGCGTCGTCGGATCGGACGTCTGCTGACGCGGCGGGCAGCCCGGTGACATCCGGCGGCGCGGCCCGCGACCTCGACCTCGAGTAACCGATTCTCGCTCGTTGCGGGAACGCCTGCGGCGACCGCGCTCGCGAACCCCCGCGCAGCCCATTTGACGTCCGGAGCACCGCGTACCGTCACGGTTCGGTCCGAGTCCTCTCGTCCCCAGCTGCCGATGCACCTGTGCTTCATCGAACCCCAGGACGCGATCCGCGTCATCGCCGAGTCCGTCGGCCGTGAGGCACGCCGCCAGCTGCTGGGCGAACTCGTCCGGGCCTGGGTTGACGCGATCCCCGAGACCGAGCTGAGCTGTCACTACGCGCGTGCCGTCGCGGACCTCGACGAGCACGACCTCTCGATGCTCGCCGCCTGGCACGCGTCGCTCGAGGTCGGCCAGCCGGTCGCCAATCGTGACTTCCTGCTCGGCGTCTTTCCGGCGCTAGGTGAGAACCGCCGCGAGGCGCTCAAGATCGCCGCCGGGTTCCGCGGCGACGAGGCGTTCGAGGCCGGCGTCTCAGAGGAGCAGACGCTGGACATGGTCCTTCCTCTGCTCGGCCGCGAGCGCAGCGCCGAGCTGGCGCAGGAGTGCCTGGAGCTATATCTCTGGGACCGCCTCGGCTCCGACAATTGAAGCACCGCCTCGTGGCCCCTGGCGGCGTCATCGGCCGCTTGCGTGGCAGGCCACGCCACGCGCCCTGCTTCCTTGCCAGGGACCACGATCCGCCGCTTCACTCGTCGGATGTCACATTCGGTTGAGGTGCGCCGCCTCAGCGCCGATCACGTGCTCTGCGCGAGGGTGAATTGCTCCAGCTCATGCGAGTTCCGTGTGGTATTCGAAGGCAAGTCGCATCTATCGTCGGGATCGCGCAGCGGTTGCGAGTTCCGTGCGGTATTCGACGGTTAATCGCATCGACCGGCGGCGCGGCGCGCCGCGCGACGGCTCAGGCGCCCGGCTCTCGGGACACCATGTCGTAGCGGCCGGTGCCCTCGCGGCCCTCGAAGCGCCAGCGCAGGAACGAGCAGTCGAGTCGCAGGCGGCCGAGGGGGATCGTCGTTCCGCAGATGATCTCGCCGGCTGCGCGGCGGACCGGGCCGTCGTCGGTCATCCACAGCTCCAGCGTCGCGTTGCGCTGTCGCCCGGACGCGTCGAAGGTGGTCGAGAGGCGCGGGTCCTCCACGCGTGTCCATCCGGGCTCGCCTTCGGCGAACACCACCGCGCTCAGCGCCTCCGCGCCGTGGTCGCGCGCGCCCGATGGCGCGATCGCCGACACTGAGAGCGCGGTGTCGTCGAACCATGCGCCGACTGCGCGCGTGCGCTCGATCCGCGTCCAGTCCGGCTGGCCCCATGAACGTCCGCGCTGTCCCTGCCCGGCGACCTGGATGCGGCGGCCTGCGATCTGCGCCGTGCCCTCGACGCGCACGCGCTGCTCGAAGCCGCTCATCCCGCCGAGCGACGCGACAGGGTCACTCTCCTCGAGCGGGCACGGCTGTCCCGGCGCATGCACCTCGAGGTCGAGGCTCGCGCTCTCACCAGCGAAGGAGAGCCGCCAGGCGCGCAGCGGCTCGAGCGTCTCCACGTCGATGCCCGCGGCGCCGATCGCGTCCCAGGTCGAGACGTCGTCGACGGCCACTGAGCTCTCGGCGGCGATCGCGCCGACCTCCGCGCCGTCGAAGAGCACGACGAGGCCGCTTGCGCTCGAGCCGCCGGCGAGCCCCAGCCGAACGGTGCCGTGGAGTCCCGCGGCGAGGTCGCCGAACGAGATCGTCAAGGCGTCGGAGAAGCCGCCGCCGTCTGCTCGCGGCGCGTCGAGATCAGCGCTGACACTCATGGCAGCGCTGTCCGGTCGCTGCCGGCGTCGCCGACGTCGTTCGCCGTGCCCTCCACGTCGTAGTCCGGCGAGCTCTGCGCTCGCCGCGCGGCTGCCCCGCGAGCGGCCCACTGGCCGCCGCGCGCAGTCCACACGCCGGCCGGTCCGAACGCGGCGGCGCCGACCTTCAGTCCGCGACGGAAAACCACGCGGCGGATCACCGCGCGCGTCGGCGGCAGCAGCAGGAACAGGCCGAGGGCGTCGGTGCAGAAGCCCGGAGTCAGCAGCAGCGCGCCGCCGAAGAGGATCAGCGCGCCGTCCGCCGTCTCACGCGCGGGCACTCGCCCGCCCGCAAGCGCCTCGTTGAAGGCACGCCATGCCTGGCGCCCCTGCCGGCGCAGCAGCCATCCGCCGAGGATCGAGTCGATGACAAGCAACGCGACCGTCGGGAGGACGCCGATCGCCTGACCCACCTGCAGGATGACCCACAGCTCGACGATCGGCACAAGGATGAACAGCAGGATCAGCAGCGGCATCGCTGTCAGGAGGGTACGCCCCCGCGCCGGCCGGCTCGTGAACCCCGCCGGACTCGTGATCGCGGCCGGCGCCGGATAAACTCGACTCATGCCGACGGTAGACGACGTGGAGGCAGCACTGACCAACGTGATCGACCCCGAGCTGGGGCTGGACTTCGTCGAGCTCGGCCTGATCTACGGGATCGAGGTCAGCGGCGGCGACGTACAGGTGACGTTCACCCTGACGACGCCGGCCTGCCCGATCGGGCCGATGGTCACAGAGCAGATCGAGGAGTTCGTCTCCGAGCTCGACGGCGTGACTTCGGTCGAGTCCTCGATGATCTTCACCCCGCCGTGGTCCCCGGACAAGATGTCCGAGGACGCGAAGTTCGCGCTCGGCTACTGAGAACCGGCTACCGGCCGCGCGCTCAGCGCTTGGGTGCGGTCGTCAGCCGGGGCCCGGAACCCGCGCCCTGGCGCTCGCGCTCGGAGGCGATCTGCGACAGCTCGGCGATCGCGGAGCGCAGCCCGTCAGCGATCGTGTCGATGTCCGGCAGGGCGTCGTAGTCGCCCAGCAGTCCGAAGCTGAGCTCGCCGTCGTAGCTCATGATCCCGATCGCCAGGGCATGGTTGCGGGGCAGGAACGCGACCGGGTAGAGCTGGAGCAGTCTGCGGCCCGAGATGTAGAGCGGGAACTGCGGCCCGGGCACGTTCGTGACGATCAGGTTGAAGAGCCGCGTCGAGAAGTTCAGCCGTGAAGCCTGCGCAAGCACGGTCGGCGGCGCGAGTCCCTGAGCACTGGCGAGGACGCCCGCGCCGACCGCCTGCTTGCTCTCCTTGAGTCCGTCCATCGCCTGGCGCACCACACGCAGCCGCGCGACCGGGTCGTCGACGTAGACCGGGAGCGGTCCGCGCATGACGACGATCCTGTTGCCGAGCTGCTGGTGTTCGTCCTCGGACCGGACGGACACCGGGACCAGCGCCCTCAGCTCCAGTCCCTCGGTGCGAACCCCGCGCGAGTGCAGCCACTCGCGCAGCGCCCCGCTCACGACTGTCAGCACGATGTCGTTGACGGTCCCGCCGAGCTGAGTCTTGATGCGCTTGAAGTCCGCGAGGTCGGTGCGGACCACGCGGTAGCGGCGGTGCGGGCCGATCTCGACGTTCAGAGGCGTGGGAGGCGCGGGGTTGAGCCCGGCCCAGACGATCTCGCCGACCCCTTCCACGGCCTCGCGCGCGTCAGTGATCGCGTTCTGCGGGCGAAGGACCACGCGCGCCGCGCGGCGCACGCCGTCGACCGCGGTACGTGCAGCGCCGACTGCGCCGGACGCGACCAGCTCGGCCGATGTCGGCTCGGGAGCGGGTTCCCACGCCATCCCGGCGTGCTCGATCTCGCGGCCCTGCGGTGAGAGGTCGAACAGCACGGTCGCCAGGTCCATGCCGGAGACACCGTCGATCATCGCGTGGTGGGTCTTGGAGATCAGCGCCCAGCGGCCGTCGACGACGCCCTCGATCATCCACATCTCCCACAGCGGCTTCGAGCGGTCGAGCTGCTGGGAGAAGATGCGCGAGACCAACCGGAGCAGCTGCTCCTCGCTTCCCGGCTTGGGAAGCGCGCTCTGGCGGATGTGGTACTCGAGGTTGAATCCGGGGTCGTCCACCCACACCGGCCGGCCGCTCTCAGCCGGCGGGAAGCTGAGCTTCTGGCGGTAGCGAGGCACGAGGTGCAGGCGCTCGCGGATCGTGTCCAGGAAGTGTTCGAGCGACGGTGCGGGGCCTTCGAGCACGGTCATCGCGCCGATGTGCATGTGCGCGACCGGACCCTCCTGCGCGAGGAATGACGCGTCGATCGCGGTCAGTCGGTCGAAGTGCTCCTGTGGCATCTCGTCTCCTGGGATTCGCGCTCAGCCTACCGCCGCGCGCTCGCTGTGACCGAGGCGGTGGCCGGCGCGCTCCAGCGCCCCCGCGGCTCGCGTGAGGTCGGCGTCGCGAACGAGCACGTAGTCGGTGTCGAAGGTCGAGATCGCGAGGATCGGGATGCCCGCGGCGGCCAGCGGCCCAGCGAGCGCCAACAGCACGCCGACGGCGCCGAATTCGAGCGGACCGCGCACGCAGAGCGCGCGGAAGCCGCTCTCCTGGCGCACGCCCGCGGGCACCTGGTCAGCGGAGCAGATGATCGACAGCTCGGCCGCCGTGTGGGTGATCGACGTGAGCGGCTCGTCCCGCGCCCACGCCGGCACGGCCTCGTTCGGGCCGAGCCGCGCGACCGCGAAGCGGCCTTCGAGCACGTCGATGTCGAGATGAGCGCAGGCCACGCCCGGCGCAGCCTACGGCGCGGCAGCCCAGCCGTGAGGTCCGCGTGCCAGGCCCGTGTCGTGCGACGATGCGCGAGCTTCATCCGCCATCGACCCCGCGAGGCAGCCACATGGCATGGGACTTCTCGACCGACCCCGACTTCGAGCAGCGGCTCGCGTGGATGCGCGAGTTCGTCCGCGAGGAGATCTGGCCGATCGAAACCATCGTCGGGGAGCTCGGCCAGGAGCAGATCGACCGCATCTACGCGCCGTTGCAGGAGCAGGTCAAGGCGCGCGGCCTGTGGGCCGCGCATCTGGATCCCGAGCTCGGCGGGCAGGGGTTCGGCCAGGTCAAGCTCGGGCTGATGCACGAGGTCCTCGGCACCAGCCCGTTCGCGCCCAACGCCTTCGGCTGTCAGGCGCCGGACTCGGGCAACAGCGAGATCCTCGCGCTGGCGGGGACGCCCGAGCAGAAGGAGCGCTTTCTACAGCCGCTGCTCAGCGGCGACGTGAAGTCGGCGTTCTCGATGACCGAGCCGAACGCCGGCTCTGACCCCACGCTGCTGCGCACGCGCGCCGTACGGGACGGCGACGAGTACGTGATCAACGGCCACAAGTGGTTCTCGAGCAACGCGTCGATCGCCGACTTCCTGATCGTCATGGCCGTGACGGACCCCGACGCTCGCCCGCATCAGCGCGCGTCGATGTTCCTGGTGCCGACCGACACGCCGGGCGTCAACATCCTGCGCGACGTCGCGACGATGGAGCACCCAGAGCCCAGCTTCGGCAAGCTCGGAGGTCACGCCGAGATCCTCTACGAGGACGTCCGGGTGCCGGTCGACGCGCTGCTCGGCGGTGAAGGGCAGGGCTTCCTGATCGCCCAGCACCGCCTTGTCCCGGGCCGGATCCATCACTGCATGCGCTGGCTCGGTGTCTCGCAGCGCGCCTTCGACATGCTCTGCGAGTACGCGACGCACCGCTACGCGTTCGGTTCCGTGCTGGCTGACAAGCAGACGATCCAGAACTGGATCGCCGACTCCGCCGCGCAGATGCACGCATCCCGGCTGATGACGCTGCACGCCGCCTGGAAGATGGACACCCAGGGTGCCTCGGCGGCTCGCGCAGACGTCTCGCTGATCAAGGTCTACGGCGCGCAGGTGCTTCACGACGTCATCGACCGAGCGCTGCAGATCCATGGCTCGCTCGGGTACTCGACCGACATGCCGCTCGAGGCGATGTACCGCTTCGCCCGCGGCGCGCGCTTCTACGACGGTCCCGACGAGGTCCATCGCGAGAGCGTCGCGCGGCGCATCCTGCGGGGCTACGAGCCGCCCGCGGGCGGGGTCCCGAGTGAGCACGTCCCCACGCGGCAGGCCGCTGCTCGTCAGAAGTTTGCGGACATCCTGGATGCGGTGACGGCAAACGACTGATCCGGAGCCCCGCCGCCCCCCGTGCAACCCAGGTTCGGCATGACGCCCGCTGCACCGCCCCCGATCTCCGAAAGCGAGCCCGGCCGCCTCGGCGTGCGCGTGCTCGTCGTCGCGCTGATCGTGCAGCTGGTCTTTGCCGGGGCAATCATCTACTTCAGCTTGGAAGGCTGGCCGCTGATCGGCGGAGGCCGCGACGCCGATCCGGTGCCGGTGGCGCGCACGGCTGAGCCAAGCTCCGCTGACGTTCCGTCGCGCTTCGCCGCGGGGCAGCCTGGCGACGGTGTGCCGGCCGCGCGGCTGAACCGCTTCGACGCGGCGGCAGCGCTCGTCCTGCTGCGCCGCCAGGTCGATGAATACGGCTGGCGGCCGGCGGGCTCGGCCGCGTCGCGGCGGCTCGCTGCGGACCTGCGCGCACGGCTACCCCGCGGGCGTTTCGAGGGCATTCCGGGGCATCCACGACTGCGCAACGTCGTCGGCGCCGTACCCGGCCGGCGCCCGGCGATCGTGGTCGGTGCGCACTACGACGTCGAGGCGAGCCCGCGCGGCTTCGTCGGCGCCAACGATGGTGCTGCTGGGACGGCGGCGGTGGTCCAGATCGCTCGGGATCTCGCTGAGCGCCCGGTCCCGCGGGGAGCGCGGGAGGTGCAGTTCGTGCTCTTCGACGGCGAGGAGGAGCCGGCCGGGTCGACCGATTTCGTGCGCGACGGCCTGCGCGGATCGCGCGCCTACGTCGAGCGTCATGCTGACCAGACGGGGTCGATGGTGCTGCTCGACTACATCGCGAACCGTGGCCTGCGACTGCCACGTGAAGAGACCTCGGACGTGGGCCTCTGGCGCCGCGTGCGCGCCGCGGCGCAGCGCGCCGGGGTCGCGCGCAGCTTCCCGGCGTCCGTCCAGGACGGGATCCTCGACGACCACACGCCTTTCCTCGACGCGGGGATCCCCGCCGTCGACCTGATCGACTTCGCCTACCCGTGGCGCGACACGCTTCAGGACACGGTCGACAAGGTCTCGGTGCGCAGCCTCGACGTCGTAGGGGAGACGATCGTCGACTTCCTGCTTCGTGAGCGCAGGCCCAGTTGATCGCCGCAGGCCACTCGTACACTCGTTAGGCGATGAACGCACCCGACAAGATCCTGCTGGCAGCGCCGCGCGGTTACTGCGCCGGCGTCGATCGCGCAGTGCAGAGCGTCGAGCGCGCGCTTGAGCTTTACGGCGCGCCGGTCTACGTGCGCAAGGAGATCGTCCACAACAAGCACGTCGTCGAGCAGCTCAAGGGACGCGGCGCGATCTTTGTCGACGAGCTCGACGGCTCCATCCCTGAGGGTGCGATCACAGTCTTCTCCGCGCACGGCGTCTCGCCGGCCGTCCACGACGACGCCGAGCGCCGCGGGCTGCGCACGATCGACGCGACCTGCCCGCTCGTCACCAAGGTCCATCGCGAGGCCGTGAAGTTCGCCGCCGAGGGCTACACGATCGTGCTCGTCGGTCATGACGGCCACGAGGAGGTCGAGGGCACGATGGGCGAGGCGCCGGAGGCGATCGTGCTGGTCGAAACGGTCGAGGACGTCGACGCGCTCGAAGTCGCTGACCCAGACCGCTTGGCGTACATCTCGCAGACGACGCTTTCGGTCGACGAGACGCGGGTGATCATCAACCGCCTGCGCGAGCGCTTCCCGAACATCACCGGCCCCCGTACCGACGACATCTGTTACGCGACGACCAACCGCCAGGCGGCCGTCAAGCAGATGGCGCCGCACTGCGATCTCGTGCTCGTGATCGGCTCCAAGAACTCGTCGAACTCGAACCGCCTCGTCGAGGTCGCGCGCGAGCACGGAGCCGCCTCCTACCTGATCGACAACGAGACGCAGGTGCGCGAAGAGTGGCTCGACGGCGCACGCGTCGTCGGCATCACTTCCGGCGCCAGCGCGCCCGACGAGCTCGTGCAGCGTCTCGTCGGGTTCTTCCGTGATCGAGGCACCGAGGACGTTCAGGAGTACGAGGTCGTCAAGGAGGACGTCCGCTTCATGCTTCCCAAGACGATTCGCCAGGCGATGGCCGCTCCGGCGGTCTGACCTCCGCTGGCCGCGACGGGTTCTAACCCGCCGTCCTCGGGGTCGCACGGCTGGTCACCGCCGAGGTTCCGGCCGGCAGCCCGATCGCGCGGCGCATCGCCGCGCGGGTCCGGTCGAGCGCGGCGGCGTCCCCGATCAGTCGGCCGGCCACGCCTCCGCCGGAGGCGAGGCTGTGCAGCTCGAAGGCGACGTCAGCGGGGTCGCGGTCCGCGGGCAGGTCGCCGGCCTCGCGCGCGCGGCGCGCCTCGGCCTCGAGCACGCCGAGCCAGCGGCGGACCGCCGCCGCCACGTCGTCGTGCAGCGGGCCCGGCCGTGCGTCGTACTCGACGGACGCGGTGGTCACGAAGCATCCGCCGGGGAACACGCCGTCGCGCAGGTGGCCGATCCACGAGTCGACGATCGCCTCGAGCCGCGGGAGCCCCGGATCGGACCGCGTCGCCGGCCGCCAGACCGCGTCGGCGAACCGTTCGACCGCCGCCGCGAGCACCGCCCGCTGCATGGCCTCCTTGTCGCCGAAGCGCCCGATCAGGCCGCTCTTGCTCATGGCGAGCTCGGCGGCGAGCCGCCCGATCGTGATGCCCTCGAGCCCCTCGACGGAGGCGAGGTCGACGGCTGCCTCGACGGCGGAGGCCCTGCTGTCGGCGACGTCGGCGGCGGAACGGCGAGGCACGGCGACCAGCATACCGAACGAACGATCGGTCTGTATAACTCCGGACTCGGCAAACGACACGAGGACGGACGATGCGACTGACATGGCTGGGCTGGGCCGGGGCGGAGCTGGAGGCGGGCGGCGCGACGATGGTGGTGGATCCGCTGGAGGACGCGGGCGCGGTGTTCGCGCCGCTCGGCGAGCGGACGGCGGGCATGCCCCTGCCGCAGGTCGTCCCGCCCAGCGCCGGCAGGGCCGTCGCCGGGCTCGTCACCCACCTCCACCGCGATCACGCCGATGCGAGGGCGCTCACGGCGGCGCTCGCGCCCGGAGCACCGGTGCTCGAGCCGCTCGCCGGAGGCGGCGACGCGCTCGAGGAGCTCGCGCTGGCCCAGGCCGAACACGAGCTGGCGGCCGCGGGCCTGGACCGCAGGCGGGTCGCGCCATGGGAGTCGGTGACCGCCGGCCCGTTCACGCTGACCGCGCTCCCGGCGTCCGACGGCGTCGGCGACCCGCAGGTCGCGTGGCTCATCGACGCGGAGGGGGTACGCGTCCTGCACCTCGGCGACACGATGTTCCACGGGTACTGGTGGCGTATGGCGCACCGGCATGGACCGTTCGACGTGGTCCTCGTCCCGGTGAACGGCGCGGTCGTCAGCTTCCCCCACCGCCGCCCGGCCAGCCCACTGCCCGTCGCGCTCGACCCTGCCCACGCTGCGATCGCCGCCGAGATCCTCGGCGCCCGCCTGGCGATCCCGATCCATGCCGAGGGCTACGAGATCGACGGCATCTACCAGCCCGTCCCGGACGCAGCCGAGCGCTTCGCCGCAGCAGCCGCCGAGCGCGGCGTGCCGGTGAGGATCCTCGACGCCGGCGAGACGATCGAGATCGACCGGCCGATCCAATCCGCCGGCGGCGACCCCGCTGCAGCTCGGGACGATCGTCGCATCGCGGGACCGCGCTCAACGGCGCCGGGAGCGCCGGAATCAAGGGGTCTGCGCCAGCCCGAGCCCGCCGTATGAATCCGGTGACCGCCGTGGCGCCGTCTACGATCGCGTCAGCGTGAGCGGTCGGTCATACCGGGAGGTCATGTCGCTGCGGTCGGCTGGCCTGGTCGCCGCGCTGCTCCTCTCGGTCGCGTGCCTGCCGGCTGTCGGCGCTTCGCACGCGCGCGCCGCAGACCCCGGTCTCTGGCGGCTCTCGCATGTCGACCGGATCCCGTCCGCTTACCAGCAGGGGCTCGCTCCGGATGGCGCGGGACGCGTCTTCTGGGCTGGTGCGCGCAGCGGCGTCTATCGCGGCGACGAGAAGCTCACCGAGCAGCTCAATCTACGTCAGGCGATACCCGCGTTCGTCCGCGAGGCTGACGGCCTGGACCAGATCGGCGATCCGACGTGGGACCTGTCGCAGGGCGGGCGCCTGCTGTTGCCGCTTTCCTGTCAACCCGGCGGTGCGCCTGGCGAACCAGCCGGCTGCCCGCGTGCCGCGCTGGCGGTCATGGATCGCGCCCTGATCTGGCGCTACCGCGTACCGCTGGATCCAGGCGAGATCACGACCATGACGTGGGCCGAGGCGGCCCCGACGGGCGATCTCGTCTGGACGTCCAGCGGCCGCGACCTGCTGGGGTACCGCACAGCCGACATCGCACCCGCGTCGGGTGTCCGTTCCGCTGCGCCGTTACGCGCCACACGCCGTCTGCGCGATGTGGCGCCCGCTGGCGGCGTCAGCGGCGCGACCTTCTTCGGCGGGCGGCTATTGCTCGCGAGCCGCGACGCGGGCCGTTTTCAAGTCTGGTCGGTGGACGTGCGCGACGGGCACTCGCCGGACGTGCGCCTTGAGATCGAGCGGTCGGTGGCCGGTGAGCCGGAGGGACTCGGAGTTTTCGACGGGCGTGGAGGGATGCTTCATTGGGTCGTGGCGCCACTCACCGTGGCTGGGGTGAAGCCGACGTACCGTGCAGGCGCCAACGCGCTCCTGAGCTTCGTTCCGGCCGGCGAGTCGGGGCTCGATCTCACGGTCCAGCGTCGGCAGCTGCGGGCCGGTAGGCCAGCTGCGATCAACGTCAGGGTCCGCCAGCGCTTCGCGGGTCGTACGCGGGCGGTGTCCGGCGCGATCGTGAGCGCCGGGCGACATAGCGTCCGCACGGGCGACGACGGCGCGGCCGAGCTGCGCGTGCGTCCAGCCTCCAGCGGGACGCTTCGCGTCACCGCGCGAAAAGAAGAGCTCGAGCCCGACAGCGTCGACCTGGGCGTTCTGCGGCCGATCGGGCGCCCGCTCACGGCGTTACCGCGCATGCGCGTCGTAGCCGGCGCGGCGCGTTCCACGTTGACGGCACAGCGGCTGCTGGACTGCTCCGGGGCGACCGGCTGTGAGGCCATCGCGCCTCGGTCGCCGCGGCGCTGCGTGGCGATCGGCGCTGCGCGTGACGTGCGCATCACGCTTCTGCGCTGGCCCGCGCGTGATGTCAGCGTGCTCCTTCAGAGCGGCGGCGACGTGCTTGCCAGCGGCCTCGCGAGCGCCAGCGGGCGTCAGGGACTTGGCTGGCACTTTCCATTGCGCCGACGTCCCGCGGCCACAGGCCGGCTTGAGATCGTGCTCGTCTATCCCGACGGCACAGGCGCGCTGTTCGTCGCGCGGACCCGCCCAGGGCGCTGCTGACGCTCCGGCGCACGCTGCCGTCCCGGCGCGCGCTGAGCGCTGCCGTCCTGTCCTGGTGTTGCAGGACGACGGTGGTCTTCATTGGTCATCGCAACACTCGTGTGTTGTGGTGATTGAAATGGAGGGGAAGTGTGAGGAAGGGCGTCAGCAGTCTTGGCAATCGGTTCACGT
>Ga0247727_10009248_pt1 | contig 17944 bp, 30 predicted proteins | sample WisWelCaveWW1625_FD_202498 | JGI IMG/M metagenome (GOLD analysis project Ga0247727, IMG submission 202498) | Biofilm microbial communities from Wishing Well Cave, Virginia, United States - WW16-25 | ecosystem: Environmental > Aquatic > Deep subsurface > Groundwater > Cave microbial mat | place...
CTCGCCACGCATTTTTTGATTTCTTGCTAGAAAAAGATGTTGGAGCCATTCATCTCACGCACTGAAGTGCGGAGATTTCTGGCTCACGGTGTTAAAAAAACAGATTGGACATTTTCCGATTAAAATACATGAAAAGATTATTGAAGAAACAAAAAGAGATCATGAAAAAATCGCTGCTTTGTTGAAGAATGAAGATTTCCATCTTCCGGATATTATTAAAGGCTATGATCCACAAGAAATTGCTGACGTTTCTAATTTATTACTGAGAGTAATAAAAGAGTTAAAAGAGAAACCTCAAAATTTTATCAATCTTCCAAGAAAATTAATGGAATTATACTTGGATTCTGTTGAAAAAGCATTTGTAGAAATTGACGAATTACGCTCTGTAGATAAAAAAATTAAGGTTACTGATGAAGATAAAAAAAAATGATTGAAGACATTAAAAAACTATTTTCTTCTGTAATAGAAAAACATCCTGAAGCCGCAGACATTTTGGCAACAGAACTGAACAAAATACCAAATAATTTGATGGCTTTGATTGCAGAATTCTCAAAAAAAACAATCGTTGGTATATATCCTGCCTATAAGGGTTCTCTTACACTCTCTATTTTTACGTCCCCTCATGTAATTTCCTCTAGATATCCCGAGAAAGAAAAAGATTTTACCCCTAGCAGAATTTATACAAAAAGGTCCAGCTTCGTTAAGCTAATGCCACGTATGATGGTAATCCAAAGTAGATGTATTCAAGATATTATGGATTATAAAATGATGTTAGAAAAAGAAATAAGAAACATCAAAATTTCATCCCCCTCAATCTCCTAATCCTCTCGTCCATTGGAGGATGGGTGGAGAGTAGTTTCATCATTGCCTGGCCGCTGAAGGGGTTGGTGATGAACATGTGTGCAGTTCCTGAGTTGCCGACTCTCATTGGCCGCATTTTGTTGCCTTTCTCTAGTTTTTCCAATGCCCGTGCAAGAGCATCCCCGTTCTTGATAGTGCGCGCTCCGGTGGAGTCTGCCATGTATTCCCTGCTGCGCGATATGGCTAATTGGATCATTGTTGCGATGAGAGGCGTGATTATTGCCAATAAGATGAGGGAGAACGCATTGCCTCTGCCGTTCCTGTTGCCCATTGCGCCCCACATCATCATATGAGACAAGTAGGAGATGATGCCCGCAATCGTGCCGGCGACTGTTGAAATCAAAATGTCGCGATTCTTGATGTGCGCGAACTCGTGAGCCATAACCCCTCGAAGCTCATCATCATGAAGAACTTCCAATATTCCTTCTGTTGCGGCAACAGCAGCGTGATTGGGCCCCCTACCTGTTGCAAAGGCGTTCAAATTTTTATCTGGAATGATGTACACTTTAGGCATGGGCAACCCTGTCTTTTCTGCCAGTTCCTCGCAAATCCTGAACAAGCGAGGCTCATCTTTCTTGGTGACTTGCTTTGCCCTGTACATCATAAGGACAATCTTATCTGAAAAGAAGTATGATACAAAGTTCATGATGCCGACAAAGAAGACCGCAATGATTAAGCCGCCCCTGCCAAACAAACTGCCAACGAAGAGCAGCAAAGCTGTCAAGGATGCAAGCAATACGATTGTCTTTAACTGGTTTCCGAAGCCCATGTGAAGAATGAACATGCCTTAGCTTAAAAATTTAACTTCTGTGCTCTTATTTTTGAGCCACAAAATTCAAGTCCGTGTCATCTGGACTAGGAGAAGGTACTGGTTTTTCTACTTTTGACTTGACACCTTCCATATACTCTGTCTGAAATTCCGCGACATCCGAAGGATTTTCCTGGTTTTTTAGCAGATATTGCCATTTACCATCTACCTGGCTGTATTTTGGAGCAACCTGAAATTGTTCAAGAAGATATTTACTTAGTTGATAGGGGCCGTTTTGGCCTGTCTGTTTTTCAATGATCCAGCGCAATTTACTACCTTCTATGGTGTCCACTCTCACAACACCAAACCGTTCCTTTTGTTTTGGGTCGTGGAGAAACTGGTCAACACGCTGGACCAAGGTCAGCTCTGTCATGGGTTTGGTAAGGAATATCCGCTTTTAAATATTGTGAAATTTTTGATTTTGCAGGCTGTTGTAATACGTGTCCATGCCTTCTATCTGCCTCAGGGGGGTGTGCCTAAACAGGAATTCCCTGAAGCGGTTGTCTATTCTTACGCCCCTTTCCTGCAGCCCGGAATTGAGTTTTGCGTAGAGCTTCCTGCCTTCCGCATCCAAATCTGTCAAAATAATGCAGTCTTTTGTCTTGGATGAGACGTGCTCAACAACCTTGTAGAGGGGCCATTTGTCTAAGGAGAAGGTGTTTTCAATTCCTAGCGCTGCCAAAGCAGCTTTGTCTTTCTTGCCTTCGACTATAATAAGCGCTTCAGAAGACTTTATTTTTTCAATATAACCCTCAATTTCCTGAGCGATTTCCTTGCGGTTCATGCCCTTATAAACCACTGGACATTATTAATTCCTTCGGCATAAAACTCTTAAACGAAGTTCTTTCTCCAAAAACAATGATTCCGGCAAATGTCCTCATTAGCCATTACAAGAGAAAGGATGTGCAGGAAGAAATGCTTCTCCATGCCAAACAAAGAGAGATGGCAGTGCGCTTTAATGACAGGTTTGGCTCACGACCGGACATGATGAATGCGGCTTCTGACATTCTTGAGAATGCGAAGCAAGGCGCAACAAGCTTTCATTGCTCTGAAGAATTATGGAGAAATCCACTGCAATTAAAATCAGAAATGAGCAGGCAGGAGCAGGATAACTTACGCTCAGGCTGGGACTTGGTCATCGATGTTGACTGCCCGGTGTGGGAATATTCTAAGTTAATCACGCACTTCATTGTCCAAGCCTTGCGCGAAAATGGAGTTACCTCGATTAGCTGCAAGTTTTCAGGAAATAAAGGATTTCACATCGGCGTTCCGTTTGAAGCCTTTCCAAAGAAAGTTGGAGAAAAGGAATCAAGATTATTGTTTCCCGACGGCGTGAGGATTATTGCGGCTTATCTTGTGCATGAGGTTGACAAGGGAAACCGCTTCTCTGATTTTATTTTAAAACGGGGTTTATTGGAATTGCTTGAAAAAACCGGCATGAAGCGGGAAGATTTGGTGAGGATGGTGTGCAGGAAATGCGCAACGCCGAAAAAAGCACAGAGCGAAAAAATAGAATTCATCTGCACTATCTGCCAAAAAAGCGAGGCTGGAGCTGGTGAAGATGTCAAGCAATGCTCTCGGTGCGGCAGAATCATGGAAAAGAAAACCTTGGCTCGCCCTGAAAATTGTGCGGTGTGCAAAGGGAAGGATTTTGTGCAGAAATTGGATGTTGAATCCATCCTGAGCGTGGATGCTGTGCTGATTTCTTCTCGTCATCTCTACAGAATGCCCTATTCGTTGCACGAGAAGTCTGCCTTGGTTTCCTTGCCTATAAATCCTGACGAAGTGCTGAAGTTTGAAAGGGATATGGCAAAGCCAGACAAGATAGAGGTTGGGAAGTGGAAGTTTCTGGGAAGAGAGAATGTCCATTCCGGAAATGCGGCCATGCTGTTTGACAGGGCATTCCATTGGCATCTCCAAAAATCCCAAGAACAAGATGCGGTGAAAAGCACATTTGGCGGAGCACGGAAAGAGTACACTTTGACGGAAGCTATCCCCGAAGAGCTGTTCCCGCCATGCGTCAAGCTCATTTTGAATGGCATTACCGATGGGAGAAAGAGGGCAGTCTTCATCCTCATCAATTTCTGGCGCTCGGTTGGGTATGATTACACCTCAATTGAAACCATGCTACAGGAATGGAACAAGAGGAATCCAGAGCCGTTAAGGGAAATCAACATCAAAAATCCTGTTGCGTACCACAAGCAGCAGAACAAGCAAGCGTTGCCGCCAAATTGCCTGAACGCGGGCTATATGCTTGCAATGGGCGTGTGCAAGCCGGATCATTTCTGCGCAACCATCAAGAACCCTGCGCAATACACAAAGAAGAAGGCATGGCTGCTGCAGCAGAACAATAAGACGAAGCCTAAGAAGGTAACAGGGAAAAGAACGGAAAAACAGTCTTAAATCTGATTACCAATCATCATCCGAATCCTCATCATCATCAAACCAGCTCCCCATCTGGCTCACCCCCGAAATAGGCTGTTTGGGTGAATAGAGTATATAAAGTTTTCTCGAGGAGAGCCCGACGAAAGGAAATTACTGAAAAACCACCCTCTGCAAAGCCTTTAATCGTTAGCTTTATAAAGCCCCTCCGAATCCCACACCCTTGTGTTTAACGTTATTTTAGACACATGTAGACCAGCCTGAAAAGACGACTTTTTCAGTACAGTCCGAGACTGTTTCTTCATAAAGCGTCGCAAAAGGCTTTTACCATTTAACAAACGGAACCCGCAGAGGGCTCTGCCGCGTTTATGCCAAACAAGAAAAGTCCACGAGCAGGAAGCATGCAGTTTTATCCTAGAGTGAGGGCTAGGAATGAGACTGCGAGAGTCCGAAGCTACGGCACTTCAAAAGACACAAAGCTCTTGGGATTTGCGGGCTACAAGGTTGGCATGACCCACGTGATTGTGACGGACAACCTGCCAAACTCATTAACCAAGGGCCAGGATTTGTTCATGCCCGTGACCATTGTCGAATGCCCTCCGTTAAAAGCAGTCTCAATAAAATTCTACAAAATCCTTCCGGGCGAAAAGCGCGCTGTGGGAGAAGTCTATGCGGACAATCTCGACAAGGAGTTTTCAAAGGCTGCCATCAAGCCTTCCAAGACAAAGAAAGTCGAGGACATGAAAAATTTTGATGATGTTGCCATCATGGTGCAGACCCAGCCAAAATTAACCGGCATTGGAAAAAAACTGCCGGAGCTTTTCGAGATTGCTCTTGGAGGGGCAAAGGATGACAAGCTCACATATGCCATCGAGAAATTGGGCAAGGACATCACCGTTAAGGATGTGTTCAGGGAAGGCCAGCAAATTGACATTCACGCGGTAACCAAAGGGCATGGAACCCAGGGACCAATGAAGCGCTTTGGCATTGCACGAAGAAGGCATAAGTCAGAGAAATCCATCAGAAACCCGGGAAGCTTGGGCGGATGGAAAGCGCAGGGCAAGACCATGTGGAGAGTTGCCCACGCTGGCCAGATGGGATATCATACTCGAACAGAATACAACAAATGGCTTGTCAAGATTGGCGAAAAGCCTGAAGATGTCAAGATGAGCGGCGGCGTCATGCATTATGGCGTTGTGAAGAATTCTTATCTCCTGATCAAAGGAAGCATTGGCGGAGCGACAAAGAGGCTCGTCAGATTAAATAACGCGATCCGGGCGAACCACAAAATTCCAAAGAACGCTCCGCAGATACAATACCTATCAGTAGACTCAAAGCAGGGCGCCTAAAATGAAAGCAAAGATTGTCGATACAGAAAATGTTGAAAAAGGCTCAGTAGAGCTACCGTTCCAGTTTTCAGAGCCTTTGCGAGAAGACCTTATTCATAGGGCAGTCATCACTTTACAATCGAACAAGCGCCAGAAATACGGCTCGTTCCCTGAAGCGGGGATGCAGGCTTCTGTTGACATCTCCAAAAGAAGAAGGGATTACAAGGGAGTGTATGGTGTTGGCCAATCACGATCCCCCAGAAAAATCCTATCAAGAAACGGAGGCAGAATGAACTGGGTTGGCGCACGGGCTCCGATGACCGTAAAAGGAAGGAGAGCACACCCGCCAAAGGCGGAGAAGAATTGGGATAAGAAAATAAACGAGAAAGAAAGAAGGAAAGCCATCAGAAGCGCGATTGCCGCAACTATGCATAAGGGAATTGTCGAGCAGCGCGGCCATAAGATACCACAGCATTATCCTGTTGTTGTAGATGTTCACATGGAATCCTTATCAAAAACTAAAGACGTTGAGATCATGCTTTTAGCACTTGGTTTTGGAGATGAGCTGCAGCGAGCTGCCATCAAGAATGTCCGAGCAGGAAAAGGAAAAATGAGGGGAAGAAAATACCAGAGAAGGGTTGGCCCACTCCTTGTGGTCTCGAAAAAAAGCGCAATGATGGACGCTGCAATGAATATCCCGGGCGTGGATGTTGTTGAAGTGAAGCAATTGAACGCAGAAATGCTTGCGCCAGGGGCAAAAGCAGGAAGAGCCACGATATGGAGCACTGCCGCCATAGAATCATTATCAAAAGACAAGTTATTTGCGTGAACATGGAAGAATACAGCATCATCAAGCATCCGGTTTCGACGGAAAAGTCGATTAGGCTTATCGAATCAGAGAACAAGCTCGTGTTTTCGGTTGCAGAGTACGCAACAAAGCCCCAGATAAAGAAAGCAATTGAGAAAATGTTCAATGCATCGGTTGTTGCGGTAAACACCTATCGAAGCATCAAAGGGGACAAAAGGGCTTATGTCAAATTTTCAAAGAAAACGCCAGCGCTGGATGTTGCAACCACGCTCGGATTGATGTAAGGCCACCATGGGAAAGAATCTCATTCAGCAAAGGCGGGGAAGGGGAACAAGCAGATTCAGGGCTCCTGACTTCAATTGGAAAGGGGAAACAAAATTGCCAAGAACAACCAATGAAACCGTTGAGGGAGAAGTCATGGGCATCATCCACTGCGCAGGCCATTCTGCCCCCTTGCTTGAAGTCAAATACGCAAACGGCGAAAAAGTCCTCATAGGGGCTCCTGAAGGAATTTTCATCGGACAAAAACTACAAATGGGAAATGCTGTAGAAGCAAAAGAAGGCAATATCTTGACGCTCCAAAACATTCCGGAAGGAACTCCAATCTACAATATCGAAGGGCAGCCTGGAGATGGCGGCAAGTTTGTGCGCACGTCTGGGGGGTTTGCAAGAATCATCACCAAGATGGACGATGGCATCGTGGTTGAGCTTCCATCCTCAAAAAGAAAAACATTCCTGCCAGCCTGCAGGGCCATTATTGGCACAGTCGCAGGCGGGGGGCGAACAGAGAAGCCATTCCTCAAGGCAGGAAAGAAGCATTTCAAGATGAAGGCCAAGAACAAGTATTGGCCAATCGTGTCGGGAATTTCAATGAACGCAGTCACGCATCCGTTCGGCGGCAAAGGCTCGCACACCAAAGGACGGCCAACGCAGTCTGCAAGAAACGATCCGCCTGGGCGAAAAGTGGGCAAGATTGCTCCAAGCAGGACTGGAAGAAAGAAGAGGTAAGTAGACCATGGCAAAGAAAGAATTCACGTTTTGCGGAAAAACAATTGACGAATTGAGAAAGATGAGCATGGAGGAGTTTGCCCAGCTTGTCCCCTCAAGAGAGAGGAGAAAACTGCTCAGAAGAGGCATGACAGAGCAGGAGAAAACCGTGCTTAAGAGAGTCCGCAAGAAAGAAGCCAACATCGAGACGCATTGCAGGGATATGGTTATCATCCCGGAGATGGTCGGCATTCAAATCAGAGTATACAACGGCAAGGAATTTTTTCCTGTCGCCATCACAGAAGACATGCTTGGCCACAGGTTGGGCGAGTTTGTCATGACCAGAAAAACAGTCACACATTCAGCACCGGGCATCGGCGCAACGAAATCGAGCGCGTCATTGTCGGTGAAATAAGCGGGGATTGGAAAAACAATGGTCTATCATTACGCATTCGGGGATTTCAACAAGCAGCACATGGCACGGGGAGTTGGCATCGCCCTTCCCATCTCTGTGAAGCACAGCGTGGAAGTGCTTGCGTATATCAAGAATCGCAAGATTGTAGATGCCAAGAGACTGTTGGACTTGACTATCCAAGAAAAAAAGGCCATTCCCTACAAGAGGTTCAATCAGGGCTTGAGCCATAAGACAAGCATCGGACCAGGAAGATTTCCTGTCAAGACCGCAAGCGAGATCAAAAACCTGCTTGAATCGATTGAAGCAAACGCGCAGTTCCAAGGCTTGAACACAGCCAACCTGGTGATTATGCACGCGAGCGCAAAGAAAGCTCCGGGAGCATACCACTATGGCCGCAAGAGAAGGAGAAAAATGAAGCGGGCAACCATCGAGATTGTTGTTCAGGAGACAAAGGCGGATAAGAAGGATGATAAAAAACATGGAAAAAGCGCAGGGCAAGAATCACAATCTGAGAAAAAGCAACCCAAGGAGCAAGCACAATGATTGAGCGCAAGTTCATAGCGGAAAAAATGAAAGAATTCATGGTGCATGAGTACGTTGGGGAATTCCTGGAGAATGTAGGGTATAGCAAGACCAAGCTTGTCAAGACTCCTTTAGGGGAGAAAGTCATTATCTTCGCTTCAAGGCCGGGCCTTATTGTTGGGCGAAAGGGGGCTAATATCAAGCAGCTCACCAAATCGCTCAAAGGGAAGTTCAACCTTGAAAATCCTGAGCTTGAGATTGCAGAGGTCCCCCAGCCATCATTGGATGCGGACATCATCGCGGAGAAAATCGCCTCCTTTTTGGAGAGGTTTGGCACACAGAAGTTCAAGGCAATTGGCCACAAAATAATGATAGAAGTCATGGGCGCTGGGGCACTAGGCATCGAAATCAAGATTTCTGGCAAAGTGCCATCCAGCAGGGCAAAAACCTGGAGGTTCTATCAAGGGTATTTGAAGAAGTCAGGGGATGTTGCGGTTTCGATGGTGAGAAAATCACACAAGCAGGCTCAACTGAAGACAGGCATTGTGGGCATTCGCGTGAGCATCATGACGCCGGACACCAAATTGCCGGATGACATCAGCGTCTTGACAAAAGAGCAGCTTGCCGCTTCCCAGGAGAAAACCACCGCAGCAGAGCAGCAGGAAGAGAAGAAAGAAGAAGCCGCTGAAAAAAAGCCAAAGAGAAAATCACGTTCAAAGAAGGCAGAGAAGACTGACGAGAAGTCAGAAAAACCAGAAGCGGTAGAAGAGGAGAAAAGCGCATGAGGGCCAAGGAGCTGAGGGAAATGGGCGGGAGAGAGCTTGATGAGAAAATGCTTGAGCTGAAGAAAGAGCTCCTCAAGATGCGCGGGCAGATTGCTGTGGGCACTGTTCCAAAAAACCCCGGTCAAGTCAAGAATCTCAAGAGGGGAATCGCGCAAATCATGTTCATCAAGCAAGAGAAAGAGGCACAACCAAAAGGAGGGCAACGGGTAAAGGCATGACTGAGATTTGCTCCACGTGTGGGTTGGTGAAAGAGCTTTGCGTTTGTGAGTCCATCGCGAAGGAGAGCCAGAAAATTGCCATCTATGTGGAGAAGAAAAAGTTCAACAAGCCATACACCATCGTGCAGGGCCTTGACGGAAAAGAAATTGACCTCAAGGATACTGCAAAAAGGCTCAAAAGCGAGCTGGCATGCGGTGGCACGATCAAAAACGGCAAGATTGAGCTTCAGGGCGTGCACATGAACAGGATCAAGGACATCCTCATTAGGATGGGCTTTTCACCAAACACTATTGAGATCCGATGAAAAAATTCACCGGAGTCCTGATTGGAAAGGAGATTGCTGTGGAAGGAATCCATCTGAAAGGGAAAGTCATCAATGAGAGCAAGCAGACATTGACCATCAAGACAGAAAAAGGGGAGAAAAAAATCATCAAGCAACAGCATTCATTCATTATCAACAGCTCTAAGGTCGAAGGGCAGGAATTGCTCGGACGCCCTGAAGAGCGTATCAAGAGTCGGTGAACACACAATGACAAACAACATCGGAATCAAAACTCAAGCGCCAAAGAAGACTTGTCAGGATGATAAGTGCCCGTTCCACGGCAGCATCAAAGTCCGCGGAAGGCAGCACACCGGGACTGTGGTCTCAACAAAGATGAGAAGGAGTGCGGTTGTGCAGTGGGAGCACAGGCATTTCATCCCAAAGTATGAGCGTTATGAGAGAAGGCACACCAAGATTACCGTGCACGCTCCAGATTGCCTTGAGGTTAAGGAAGGCGATATGGTGAGGATTGCGGAAACAAGGCCATTGAGCAAGACAAAAAATTTCACAGTCATCGAAAACCTTGGCCGCGAGAAAGGCTATGCCCTCAAGAAAGAAGGAAGAGAGGAGAGCAAGGTTGTGAAGAAGGAACTCAAGCAAGAGGAAAAAAATGAGACCAGTTAAAGCAGCAGTCACGAACGCAATTCCGCTCGGAGCAGAGCTTGAGACCTGTGATAACTCTGGCGCAAAAGTTGTCAAGGTATTCACAGTTATAGGCGCGAAGACCGTTTGGGGCAGGGTTGCTTCAGCAGGCATTGGGGACTTGGTCATGGTATCGGTCAAAAGAGGAAGACCGGACATGAGAAAGCAGACCATGTTCGCAGTCATTGTGAGGCAAAAGCGCGAATACAGAAGGCCGGATGGCATGCGCATCAAGTTCGAGGATAATGCGGTTGTCATCCTCAAAGATGACAAAGGAAATCCGCAAGGCACCTTGCTTAAAGGGCCGATTGCAAAGGAAGTTGCAGAACGATGGCCAGCAGTCGCAAAGATTGCAAGCATGATCGTATAAGGTGAACAATGAGAGCGTTTTCAAGTGCATGGAAATCAAGCAAGAAGCCGTCAAAGCAGCGCAAATACAGATATGGGGCTCCGCTGCACGTGCGCAGGAGATTTTTGTCCGTTCATCTTTCAAACGAGCTCAAGCAAAAGTTTGGCATGAGGAATATTGTTGTTCGCATGGGGGATAAAGTCAAGGTCATCAAGGGAGATTATAAGGGAAAGGATGGCAAGGTTTCCCAAGTCAGCCTGAAAAAGACCCTTGTGTATGTTGAAGGGATTGAGAGGCAAAGAAGAGACGGCACAAAATCCTTTTTGGGGATTGCACCTGCGAACATGATGATTGTTGAATTGAATACCGAAGACAAGAGGAGAATGCCGCAGACAGAAAATAAAGCTGCGAAGGAGACTAAGAAGTGAGGATCGCATGGGAATGAGACACATGAACAGGAAGGCAGCGCCGAAGACATGGCCAATTGAGCGCAAGAAGACAGATTACATTACGAGACCCTTCCCCGGCGCGCACAAAATGGAAGAGAGCATGTCCATCGGCACATTCCTCAAGGAAGTGTTTGGCTATGCGAAGACGCAGAAGGAAGTCAAACATATTTTGCACCACAAGCAAGTCATGGTGGACGGCAAGCGCAGGAAGGACGAGCATGACCAGGTTGGATTGTTTGATGTTGTTGAATTCCCAGACATCGACGCGCGATTTAGGATTACCCTCACACCAAGGGGAAAATTAGCTCCTTTAACAATCACCAAAGAAGAATCATCCTTGAAGCCGTGCCAGGTTGTCGGCAAAACCCTCGTGAAGGGAAAAGTGCAGATTAACCTTTCAGACGGAAGGAATATCCTTGTTACAAAAGACGGCTACAAGACAGGGGACACCCTTCTCATCGAGGTCCCTTCGCAGGCTGTCAAGAAGCACCTCAAGCTTGAGAAAGGAGCTGCGGTGTTTCTCACAGGGGGAAAGAACCAAGGCCACATTGGGAAGGTTGAAGGCATCTCCGGCAAAAAGCTGCTGTATAAGACAGAGCAAGGAGAGACAGCAGAAACAAGCAAGCGCTATGCGTTTGTGGTTGGCGAAGGAAAACCTTCACTTCACGTTGCAATTAAAGATAAGGAACAATAAAACGATTACAAACGGAGAAACAAACTGAATGATATCCATGGCAACCATGAGGGATGTGCGGATTGAGAAAATAACCCTTAATATCGGGTGTGGTAAGGACCAAACTAGGTTGGATAAGGGAGTGGAACTGCTCAAAAGCATTACCGGGGTTGCGCCTGTGAAGACATACACCCAAAAACGCATTCAGGAGTGGGGGTTGCGCCCGGGATTGCCGATTGGGTGCAAAGTCACGCTTAGAAAACAGATTGCAAAGGAACTCCTTAAGCGCCTCCTTGATGCGCGGGAATTCAAGCTTGAGAACAGCCAATTCGATGACAATGGGAATGTGTCGTTTGGCATTCATGAATATATCGACATTCCGGGAGTCAAGTACGATCCAAAAATAGGCATCATGGGGCTCCAAGTATGCGTCACTTTGGAAAGGCCGGGATTTAGGATCAAGAGGAGAGTCATCAGAAGCGCAAAGGTTCCAAAAAAGCAGCGCATTGCAAGAGGAGAGGCAATCCAATTCATGGCAAAAGAATACAGCATCAAGATGGGTGAGGAATAAATGACGTATAGCGATTACAGGAAGGCATTCAAGCAGTTAAAGGCAAAACCAATCATGCTTGCAAAGTTCAAGAAGCATAATTCCCCGAAGAAGAGGAGTTGCGGCTTTTCGAATTCCAAATGCAGGCGATGCGGCCGCGTTGGAAGGGGTTTTGTCGGCAAGTATGGCCTGGGATTGTGCAGGCAATGCTTCAGGGAAGTTGCGACAAAGCTCGGCTTCAAGAAATTCAGCTAGGAGGATTCAATGGCAACAAACGACACATTGGCAAACGCGCTCTCAACCATCCAGCAGGCAGAGACCATTGGAAGAACGATGGTTGTGATTCCAGGCTCAAAAGTCATCACAAAAGTGCTTGGCGTCATGCAGGAGCACGGTTATGTTGGCACGGTATCAGCAGCTGAAAACGAGCGCAACAAGCTTATTGTCAAGCTGAGCGGAGCAGTCAACAAATGCGGCGTTGTCAAGCCAAGATACAATGTCAAGCTTGCTGAGTATGAAAAGTTCGAGAAGCGCTACCTTCCGGCAAAGAACATGGGCATTTTGATTGTGTCCACGCCGCAAGGTATCACCACCCACCGCATGTCCAAAGAGAAGAAAAGCGGCGGAAGATTGCTTGCGTATTGCTATTAACGTGTTACATTGACGATTATCACATGAGCGGACAAAATCCAGAACGGAAAGGGAAAGCAAAGCAGATGCTTGCGGAAGTTGAACTACCACAAGATGTTAGTGCTGTACTGAAAGACAGCATCCTTTCAATCAAGGCCGGAAAAGAAGAAGTGTCGAGAAGGCTTGAGATGAGGAAAGTGCATACTACAGTTGTGGGAAACAAAATCACAGTTTCAACAAAAAGAAATACCCAGAAAGACAAGATGATGGTCAACAGCGTGGAAGCGCATGTGAAGGCCATGATTAAGGGAGTTCAGGATCCATACAAGTACACGCTCAAGATTTGCTCCGGACATTTTCCAATAACGGTCGCGGTCAAAGTGGATAAGCTTGAAGTCAAGAACTTTTTGGGAGAAAAAGTCTCCCGAGTACTTGGCATCAAGAAAGGGGCTGCGGTGAAAGTGGAAGGAGACAAGATAGTTGTTGAGAGCGCCTCAAAGGAAATTGCTGGACAGGTAAGTTCGGACATCGAGCAGCTTGTCCGAAGGCCGAGTTTTGACACGCGCATTTTCCAGGATGGCATTTATCTTATCGACAAGGCAGGAAAGGGGATAAAGTAACATGACACTCTTACAATTACGAAAGGATATCAAGGCAAAGAAGCCAACCTTCACCAGGCAGGAAAGCCATCGCAAGAAAAAGATGGATGATGGCAAGTGGCGCAGACCGAGAGGAATCCATTCGAAGATGAGGCTTCATCAACAGGGAAAGAAAAAATCCCCTTCGCCGGGCTATGGCTCGCCAAGAGAAGTGGAAGGGTTGCATTCATCTGGATTGCGCCCCATTGTTGTTCATACGCTCCAGGAGATTGACGGCATGCAAAAGCATGAAGGCGCAATCGTTGGCTCAAAAGTCGGCATGAAAAAGCGCGAGATGCTGGTTATGCACGCAAAGAAGAAAGGGGTTGTTGTCCTTAATATTTCGAGCGAGAAATTCCTTGGCGAGGTTGCTGATGCCATGAAGGCGCGCAAAGAAGCTACAAAGAAATCAAAGTCAAAAGCTGCTGAGAAAAAAGAAGAGAAGAAGGACGAAAAGAAGGGCATCAAGACAGCAGAGGAGAAGACCCCTGAAACTCCTGCGACTGAAGAAGAGCAGAAGAAGAAAGAGAAAGAGGAGAAAGACAAACTCCTCACTAAGAGGGTTTAACCATGCATTTCACCGTTCAGAAAAGGCTGGCAGCGCAATTACTGAGATGCTCGCCAAAAAGAGTACGATTTGAGCAGGAAGCGCTTGAGGAGATCAAAGAAGCCATAACAAAATCAGATATCAAGTCTCTTATCAAGAGAAAGGCAATCACCGAAATTCCTGCGCACGGCGTTTCACGTGTAAGGGCGAGGGAACTGCAGCACCAGAGGAGCAAGGGCAGAAGAAGAGGATATGGCTCAAGGAAAGGCAAAGCCTCAGCTAGGGAAGGCCCAAAGGAAGTATGGATGGCAAAAGCACGCCTTCAGAGGGGGTTTGTCAAGATGCTCAAGGAAAAAGAAATCGTTACACCAGAGCAGTTTCGCGAATTGTATGTCAAGATTAAAGGTGGGTTTTTCAGAAATTTGAGGCACATCAAGCTTTACATGGAAGAGCACGGGATGACGAAAAAATGACTCACGCAAATAACACCTACAACGTTCCTTACCGAAGGAAGAGGGAAGGCAGGACAAACTACAAGAAGCGCCTGAAGCTTCTCTTATCAGGAAAAACAAGGCTGGTAGTCCGAAAATCACTGCAGGGAACCTATGCTGCCATGGTGCAGTATGGCGAGCAGGGAGATAAAACAGTTGTTGCGGCCTCCCCTCAGGAGCTAAGGAAAATCGGGTGGCAGTTTGGATGCGGGAACGTGCCAAGCGCGTATCTTGTTGGCTTGCTCCTTGGTCAGAAGGCAAAGAAAGCGGGCGTGAAGGAAGCGATTTTGGACTCGGGATTACACAATCCAGTTAAGAAGTCTAGGGTGTATGCAGCCCTAGCGGGAGTTATTGATGCCGGTGTTAGTGTGCCGCACAGCGCAGAAGTGCTGCCACAAAAGGACAGGTTAGAGGGAAAGCATATTGTCGCGTATGCGGCGCAAAGTCCTGAAGGCGGCCAGTTTTCATTGTACAAGAAGCATGGCGCTGATGCCATTGTGACGCAAGTTTCACAACTTAAGGAAAAAATATTAAGAGGGAATTAAAATGCCACGAAAGTCAAAACAAGCTGAAGAGCCAAAAGCAGAGGAGAAGACAGAAGAGCCTGTTGTAACTGTTGCCGTGGCTATTGTCCCTGAAACCGTTGTTGAGGAACCTGTCGTCATTGTCGATGTCGAAGAAGTCACCAAACCAGAGCTTGGAGGATTTGACAAGACTGCATGGAATCCGCGCACTTCCCTTGGCATGAAAGTGAAGAACGGCGAGGTCACGCATATTGATCAAATCCTTGATGCCCGCGAGCGCATCCTTGAAGCGGAAATTGTTGATGCGATCATGCCGGGTTTAAAGACAGAATTGCTCATGGTCGGCCAAGCCAAAGGAAAGTTCGGCGGCGGTCAGAAAAGGGTGTTTAAGCAAACCCAAAAGAAGACAAAGGAAGGTAATAAGCCGAATTTCTCGACATTCGCCTTAGTTGGCAATGAGGATGGCTATGTGGGGATGGGCTACGGCAAGGCAAAGGAGACTGTTCCTGCACGTGAGAAATCCATCAGGAATGCAAAGCTCAATATCATCAAGATCAGAAGAGGTAATGGCACATGGCAGGATTCGGGAAGCGAGCCCAACACCATTCCTTTTGTTGTTAAGGGAAAATGCGGCTCTATTCGCGTGACATTAATGCCGGCTCCTAGAGGAACAGGATTGTGCATTTCACAGGAAGCGAAGAAGATTTTACAACTCGCGGGCGTGAAAGACGTCTGGAGCAAGATTGAGGGAAGAACCCATACTAAGATGAATGTCCTGCGCGCATGTTTTGAAGCGATGAAGCAGCTCATGGAAATGAAAGTAAGGGCTGAGGATGAAAAGGCTTTGAATATTGTAGAAGGCTCGCTCATCAAGGTGGAATAAGACAATGGCAAAATTCGCAGTGATTCTGGTCCGGGGAACAATTCGAGCGACTATGGCTGTTGTTGACACCCTCAAGAGCCTGCATTTGTACAGGCAGAATTATTGCACTGTTGTTGAGGATAATGCGCATTTCAAGGGGATGCTCGCAAAGGCGAAGGATTACATCACCTGGGGAGAGATTGACGATGCCACCTACAAATCCCTAGTCGAGAAGCGAGGAGAGGAGTATAAGGGCAGAGCAACTGACTCCAAAGAGAAAATTGAATATTCAAAATCAATGAAAGAAGGCTCCAAAATGCTGAAGAAGTATTTCCGCCTCAATCCGCCGAGAAAGGGGTATGGCAAGAAGGGGCTGAAGCATACATTTACAGATGGCGGGGCTTTTGGCTATAGGGGAGCGAAGATAAACGACCTGCTCCAGAGGATGCTCTAATGGTAGTCAACAAAAGAAAAAAATCCGGACGATATAGGGGGAGCCAGACCCATGGTGGCGGCGCAAAGAAAAAAAGAAGGGGCGCTGGCAATCGAGGCGGCAGGGGAAATGCAGGCTCTGGGAAACGAGCAGACCAGAAAAAGCCGAGCAACTGGAATGAGGATTATTTCGGAAAAAGCGGATTCACTTCAAAATCACGAAGAGCAAATGATGTTGTGATGAACATCAACCTGCTTGAGGAGATGGTTCCTTCCTTATTGGAGAGGAAGCTTGCGATGAAGCAAGGCGATGTTGTGGCCATTGACCTTAAAGCAGTAGGATACACCAAGCTGCTGGGAGACGGCTCGCTGAAGACAAAGCTCAAAATTACAGTTCCTTATGCCTCTGCAGGCGCGATTGAGAAAGTCAGGCAAGCCGGCGGTGAAGTTGTTGCATTGAACGTGGCCGCTGAAAAGGAACAGTAAGGAATAAATACCCTTAAATTTTTGGTGTTCTATGTCGATGTGGAATGATGTCCTAAATAACCTGCCGGAAGTCGAGCCTCCACAGGAGAAGAAGCTCGGCTTCAAGGAAAAGCTGAAGTGGACGCTTCTTGTACTCGTGATTTTCTTTATTCTTGGCATGATGCCGCTGTTTGGATTGGGGGTGAATGCCCTTCAAAGGTTTGAGACCCTATCTATTATCTTAGGTGCAGAATTTGGCTCGCTGATTTCTCTCGGCATTGGCCCCATTGTCACATCGTCCATTGTCTTGCAGCTGCTAAATGGCTCCGGCATTATCAAGTTTGACTTGACAAATTCGGAAGGGAAGAAGAAATTTCAGGGCACGCAAAAGCTGCTTTCCGTGTTCTTTATCGTGTTTGAAGCGTGCATCTACGTCTTCCTTGGTGGCTTGTCTCCCAACCCTGCGCTAGCAGGCACACCGCTTTTCACCCAGATTGAGATGCTGCTCGTGTTTCAAATATTCCTGGGGGGAATTATAGTGATGTTCCTCGATGAGATTGTCGCCAAGTGGGGCTTTGGCTCCGGCATATCATTGTTTATCGTCGCTGGCGTGAGCAAATCCTTGCTGCTCCAGACAATCAGCTGGCTTCCGGGTGCATCCGGAGTTTCTGGCATCACCTATTCGTCCGGCGCAATCCCGCAGTTTTTCCAGAGCCTGGCTGCAGGGGATCCAACAACCGCGACATTAATGATAGCAGCTATGATTTCCACCGTGATTGTGTTCGTCATTGCGGTGTACGCATCCGCCATGAAGGTTGAGATTCCCTTGTCTTTCGGGATGGTGCGGGGGCATGGCGTCAGGTGGCCGCTTTCATTCATTTACACTTCCGTTCTTCCTGTCATTCTCATCTCTGCGCTCATGGCGAATTTCCAATTATGGGGCAATCTGCTGCAAAACTGGGGCCATGCGTGGCTCGGCACATTCAGCAGCCAGGGCGTTGCAACTTCTGGCTTGGTGTACTGGCTGCAGCCTCCTGCCCTCATCACTTCCATGATCCAGCAGCACACGGTCTTTATTGGCTGGCAGCTTTATGCGCAGGCATTGGTTTACCTTATTTTCTTTATGGGAGGAAGCATGCTCTTTAGCATTTTCTGGGTCCAAACTGCCGGCATGGATGCAAAATCGCAGGCGAAGAATATGATGTCTTCCGGCCTTCAGATACCGGGGTTTAGGAAAGATCAGAGGGTTTTGGAG
>Ga0247727_10009249_pt1 | contig 17944 bp, 10 predicted proteins | sample WisWelCaveWW1625_FD_202498 | JGI IMG/M metagenome (GOLD analysis project Ga0247727, IMG submission 202498) | Biofilm microbial communities from Wishing Well Cave, Virginia, United States - WW16-25 | ecosystem: Environmental > Aquatic > Deep subsurface > Groundwater > Cave microbial mat | place...
TGGCCAGCAGGTTGTGGCTCTGCGGAGAATTCGGGGCTAGCTCGACTGCCCGGCGCGCCGGGACCAGCGCCTCTTGGAATCTGCCCTGCTCGACCAGCCTGGCTGCTCGGCGCAGGGCCTGTTCCGCGATAGAAGGTGCCGGAGCCTGCGCCGAGAGAGGGGCTCCGATGGCTGTCACTAGCAACAGTGCCGCGACCGCGATCGCCCGTCGTGTCAGGCGCATCATCTCTTCTTGTCCTGGGATTTCTTTTCTTCCCCTACTCCCTGCCCTTCGAAAATCTTCAGGGCGCGGTTCACTCCTGGGATCACAATCGTTTCGCGCCGACCGCTTGGCCAGCGAATCTCAAGTTTTTCCACGGCAGTTGCCGAGCCGAGACCGAAATGCAGCCTGACATCGGACTGCGAGCTGTAGCTCGACCCACCCAGCACGTCGCCGCGCTGGCGTAAGCCACCCGCCGTGAGGAATGCGGTGGCGCCGATGGCGTCCCGCGGACTCTTGGGTCCGCCGATGAGCTTGAGGATCAGCCAGTTGTTGGCGTTGCGAGTGACGTTGCGCAGCACAGTCGGCGGAGAATCGAGGTTGTTCAGAACCACGTCGATGCGTCCGTCGTTGTCCAGGTCCCCGAAGGCGGCGCCGCGCGACGGAACGACAACTGCCAGGCCGCTGCCGATGGCTGGCGGCACGGCCTCAAAACGCTGGCCATTCAGATTGCGGAACAGCAGTGGGCGTTGCGCCCAGGTCGTGCCCCAATCGAGCTTATCCACAGCGCGGTAAACGTGTCCGTTGGCAACGAAAAGATCCGGGTGCCCGTCGTTATCGTAGTCCAGAAAACCCGTACCCCAGCCTAGGAACGGAATGGTGAGCTCGCCCAGGCCGACCTGAAGGGAGATATCGGTGAAATTAGCTTCGCCTTCGTTGCGATAGAGCGTGTTGTAGTCGTCGGAGAAATTGGTTAGGTAGAAATCGAGCCGGCCGTCATGATTGTAATCGCCGACAGCAATGCCCATGCACGCCTGCTCCCGACCGTTCTCGTTCAAGGCAAATCCGGAAGGGTAGCTCAAGTCCTCAAACGTGCCGTCCCCGCGGTTCCGATATAGATAGTTCGGCGTGGAATCGTTGGCCACCAGCAGGTCCAGCCAACTATCGTCATCCACGTCCGCCCAGGTTGCGGCAAAACCGTAGTAGCCTTTGGCATCCGCGACCCCAGCCGACGCGCTCAGCTCGCGGAATGTGCCGTCGCCGTTGTTGCGGAAGAGGAAATCGCGCTCTCCGGCCAGTCCCCGCGGGCCGCACATCACTTCTTGGCCGCGAAACTGGCAGAAGTTGTAGCTAACCACGGCGCTGCCTGGGGCGGGCGGATTGTCCGGGTCAAACTTGAGGTAACCGGTGACGAACAAGTCCAACCAGCCGTCGCGGTCGTAGTCGCCAAACGCGGCGGCAGTAGACCAAAACGGGGTAGTAGTCGTAACCGATACGCCAGCAGATTCCGCGACGTCAGTGAAACTGCCATCGCCGTTATTTCGAAAGAGGCGGTTCTTCCCGAAATTGGTCACATAGAGGTCGGTCCAGCCGTCATTATTGAAGTCCGCGGCAGTCGCGCCCATACCCCAGCGCTCGTTGGCCACGCCGGCCCGGATGGTGACGTCGGTGAAGGTCCCATTGCGATTGTTGCGAAACAGCGCCGACCGCGGCGGAGCTTCCTGACCTTTCAGCGCGGCGAACGTGGAGCCGTTCACCAGATAAACGTCCAGCCAGCCGTCGTTGTCGTAGTCGAGCAGCGCAACGCCGCCCGTAGCAACCTCAAGGATGAATTTCTTTTCCGGCGAGCCGGAGCGATTACGGAACTTTCCCAGGCCGGACCGCTCGGTCACATCCTGGTACACCACTGGCGCGCCTTCCACAAATCCCCCCGCAGTGATCGGGCGTGACAATGCGTCGCGCACGGCCGGGTAAGCGCCCCCTGTGGAAACCCCGGCCGGCCGCTCCGGCTGTTGCGGCGGCTGCGCGGGAGCCTGCTGCGCGACAACCGCAACCGGGAGTAGCCCTGCCAGGACCAGAGTGGTCAGGAGTTCGCGTGTGCCAATCAAGGCAATCCGCACGGTTAGGGCCTTTGGGAAGTTGGGGTAAGTGACTCCATACCTGCGCCCCGGCTTCGGAATTTCCGATTTAAGCGCTCCACGATGGTGAACTGCTGAGCGGCATCCTGCGCATGGCCCGTCCGCCGGAGCGCCAGCCCCAATTGGTAGTGGGCCTCCGCACTTTCCGGGACGCGGGCGACAGCTTCGCGGAGAAGGGTGACAGCCTGCTCCCATTGCTGGCGTCTCGCTAGCATTCGACCGAGAGCTAGCGCCGCCTCGAAATTGGCCGGGTCGAGTTCCCGGGCGCGCTGGAGGGCGGGAATCGCTTCCTCAGAGCGACCGTACCTAGCTAGTAGGTTGCCGAGACCTGCATGGCCCCGGGCGTCTTCAGGTCGCAAGCCGATCAGCGCGCGGTACTCGGCGATGGCTGCATCCTTTTCGCCGAGGACCTCCAGGGCCGTGGCAAGGAAGAAGTGGGCCTCGGCGTCTTCCGGTCGGAATTGCACCGCGGTGTGCAGGGCGTCGCGGGCGCCGGAGAAGTCTCGCAGAGCATAGCGTGCTCGGCCCAGGTAGAACCAGGCATCAAAGCTCTGTGAGTCGAGTTTCGTGGCTTGTTCGAGAGAGGCAACGGCTTCCGCATGCGCGCCCCGTCCTGCCAGGATGATGCCAAGTAGCGTGTGCGCATCTGCTGACCGTGGATCGAGCGCTACGGCCCGCCTCGTTTCCTCTTCCGCCTCAGGCAAACGCTGGAGGTTCTGAAGCGCCAGGGCATGGAAGTAGGCAGCGGTAAATGCTTGGGGATGATCCCGGGTGAGCGGTTCGAGCACCTCAAGCGCCTCCTGCCAGCGCTCAGACTGGATTAGCGCGATGCCCAGGTCACGACGGGCCGCGGCCAGGGCTGGATCGGCAAGGAGCGCTTGGCGAAACCGGTCAATTCCGGTGGACAGTTGGCCCAGGTCAGTGGCTAGGAGGCCTTCAGTGTAGAGGACGCGCGGGTAGTTCGGCGGATAGGCTGCCCGCAATAGCCGCAGCTGTACGCCAGCGCGCACGAGGTCACCGCGACGGCGGTATGCGTTCAGCAGGTCAAAGCGGATGTCAACCTCTTCAGGATTTAGCTCGATGGCACGCTGTAAGTGTTCGATGGCGGCGTCCACATCGGCATCGGAGGTTGCCGTGAGCAATGACAGCCTGCCCGCATAGTACCGTGCGGAGAAGTTGTCGGCATCGAGCGCGAGGGCCTGGCGGGCGGCTGCAAGCGCTTCCGGAAGGCTTCCTCTCAGCCAGAGGCAGTAAGCAAGCTGGGCACGGAGGTAGGCTGACCTTTCGTTTAGACGGGCAGCCCGTGTCAGGTCTTCCAGGGCTTCATTGGTCCGGTTCAGTTGAATTCGCGCCAGAGCGCGCGCCTCAAGGGCCTGAACGTCGTCGGGGTTCTCTCGCAGGCGGGCAGTCGCCTCGCGCTCAGCACGCTCCTGAAGTCGCTGACGCGGGGCAAAACGTTCGACGTGGGAGCGCTCGCTGGCCGGTGGGTCGGGAGACGTGGATGGCTGTTGTGCGAAGAGCGTCAAAGCAAGGATAGCCGGGCCAACGACTGAACCCCAGACGGGAGAAGGCGCAAGCATAAGGCACCTATTCTACACAAGGGGGGTTCTCCGCGCGCGGGGGAACCAAGGTCGGGGTAGCCCTATTAGCGGGAAAGTTGGCCAACATGGATAACCAAGCGGGGCAGGAGAAAGAATCTGACAGTAAGACGACACACAACCACGAGTCGGTGAGCAACTAGAAAAAAAGATTGGACAGCTAAGAGCGGCCCCAGGGAGGTGAGTCTGAGTTTGAATGCAGGCCGACCCGCGCCCGCCGCTAGAAGAAGATTTTCAGGCGGTACTGCATCGTGCGCGGAGCCAGAGCATTGTCGAAGCGACCGAATCCGCTCGGGTCGCTAAAGTTGTTGTTGGGCACAATGTTGTGGACTTGGTTCCACGCGTTGAAGAGTTCAATGCCGAACTGGACCCGGTAGCGTCCGTCCGACCCAAAGCTTGTGTTCTTGAAAAAGGAGAGGTCGGTTCGGAAGAAGCCCGGCCCGGTGAAAGAGTTCCGACCGACGTTTCCAAAGAAGATTTGCTTGCCCGCCAAATTGATAACCGACTGTGCCGGTGCAGCAAAACAACTGATGTTCAGGAACCGACCCGGAGCCAGATTGTCTCGCGGATTACAGCCGAGAACAAGGTCCGGTCGGGAGGAGCCCCCGCTGGACACGTCGAGCCGGGGACTGAAGTGCTGGCCGGTCTGAGCGCTGAAGATGAAGTTGGCCTGCCAGCCGCCAACAAATTTCTCTCGAGCGCCCGAAGCATCTGAGGCCATCCACTTCCCCTTGCCGAAGGGGAGGTCCCATATCAGGTTGGTGCTAAATACGTGCCGGCGGTCCAGAGAGGACGAGGCGCGCTCCCGACGGAGATCGAGCGGGTTGATGGGGCCGCCTTCACTGCCGCGTTCGTCTCCGGCACCCTGGAAGACGCCGGTGGAGTCGTCAATATTGTGGCTCCAGGTATACGCCGAGCGAATCTCAAATCCCTGGGCGAAGCGCTTCTCGAGCTTGAGCTGAAGCCCGTCGTAGTTGGAGGAGGCCCGATTCTCGTAGGCCGTAACGTTTATGATCGGTGTGCCTCCTGGCGTGCGAGCGAAGCCGAGTCCGTTATTATTGTTACCGATCTGACGAGTAGCCAGCAGATTCCTCCCGCGCGTGCCGACGTAGGCAAGGTCGAAGACCCAGTCGCGGGCGAACTCCCACTGGAACGTCAGGTTCCATTCGTTCACCGAGGCAGTCTTTTGACTCAGTTGCTGGGCGAACAAAACCGAATTGCCGGTCAGCACCGCTGGTTCCACAATCGGAGCGACAGGCGGACCGGTCGTGAGGTTGAACACTTGCGGGCTGCCCGTGAACGTGCCGAACTGGACCGAGCTGGTTACCGGCGCATTGCGGATCACCGGCGGATAGTCCAGCCCGTCCTGGACATAGAAAATCCCGTAACCACCGCGCAGTACAAGCTTATGGTCGGGACCGAAATTCCAGGCGAAACCGATCCGCGGGCCAACGTTCGTGAAATCGGTCTCTATGCTGTTCCCGCCCTGGATGATTCGCTGGCCGACGGGATCAAAGTTGGCCACGCGATCGTTCACTTCGTGATACCCGGGGAAGACGTCGTACCGAACTCCCAGGTTAAAGGTGAGTGTCGGCGTGAATTTCCAATCGTCCTGCACAAAGAAGGACCATTCTGTGCCTCGCAATTCAAACGGTTTGGGTCCACCCAGAACGCTGCCGCTGAATGCGTTCACTGCCGGGCGGCCGAGTAGATAGTCAGCCTGGACGTGACTCGTGCCCTGCGATGCAAAAGCACCGGAGTACTGAATGTGACCCTTTAGGCCGCCAGAACGCCCTCCGTCAATTGTCTCCAGTTGGCGACGCCGAACTTCGAGACCCGTTTTCCAGGTGTGCTTGCCGGAGATGATGGTCACTGAATCAGCAACATAAAAGTTGTTCGACTTCACCAGGAACAAACCGCCATCACCGGTAAACTCGAACTCGCCGGTGTCGAATCCGCCCGTCAGGATCCCTCCGGTGGTGGGCAGCGTCCCTTTGTTACAATTGGGGATCCCGATGTCTTCGCAGAACGAAGGGTTGATGCCGCACGATCCGCCCACTCCACAGTTGAAGATCCCAATCTCGATCTGTGTCCACCCGAACCGGATTTCGTTCAGCAGCGTGGGCTTGAACACATGCGTGTCGCTGACCACGACCTGCCGCGTGTCACCCACTTCCTCGCCGGCGCCGAAGCCCGCTGTCGGGACCACGGGGAAGAAGTTTCCTCGAACCCGTTGCTGATTATTCTGACTGTAGCGACCCAGAAGGTTGTTGCTATTGGAGAAGCGGTGGTCAATCTTGATGTCGAAGGCGTCAATCGTCTCCCTGTTGTCGCGCAAGCCCGTGTAATTAAAGTTGCCACTGTTGTTGGGTACGCGATTAGGGGATGGCTGCGTGGTATTCGGCAGCGGATAGGCGTCAAGCAGGCGGAAGGCTTGACTACTGAAGCAGTTGGTGGGAGGCACGCTGCCGGAGCTCGGGCAGAGCGGCAGGGACTGAAGATTAGGGATGATATTGTTCGTGAATGGCTCGCAGCCCCCTGACGCGATATTGCCTGGTGTATTGCACGAGTTCGGATTGGTGACGCTCAACGGGATTGGGTTCCCCATTGAGTCGTTAGCGTTTATGAAGGGAAACTCGGAGAAATCACCCATACGCGACCGGGCCGTGGGTACCCCCGTATGGAAGGGGAACGGGGTACGGTTGCGCTGGCCCAGGTAGTCGCCAAAAAAGAATGTCTTGTTCTTGATGATGGGGCCGCCCACGGTAAACCCGAATTCATGGACGCGGATAATGGACTTTCTCAAAGTGGGATTGCTGAAGCGCTCACGATTGATCCGCCACGGGGTGGCGTTCAAAGCGTCGTTCTGGCCGTAGTAGAATACTGAGCCGTGAAGCTCATTCGTGCCCGACTGGTAACTGGTATTGATCGTAGCCCCGCCGCGGCCGACCTCGGCCTTGGCCACGCTAGTCTCAACCTTGAATTCCGCGATGGCATCCGGGTTAGGAAAGACGCCGATGGTGCCGAACTGCGGCTCGTTGTTGTCCACACCATCGAGCGAGAAGTTGTTCGAAGTCGGCCGCAGTCCATTCACAGTCAAGGAGGCGCCGCCGGAGCGGCTGAACCGGGAGGCTTCGCTGCTGCCCTGCTCGTTGCCCAACCCGGGAACCTGGCCCGCGTTGGGATCACCCTGGTTAAAGGCCGTTTGATCGACTAGCACGCCGACGAAGGCACGGTTAACGCCAGGCGTGAGTGTGGCGAGCTGGGTGAAGTTGCGGTCTTTCAGGGGGAGTTCCGTGATCTGGCGGCCGGTAATGACTTCGCCGCGGCTACTGGTTTCCGTCTCGAGTTGTGGGGCTTCGGCGCTCACTGTCACCCGCTCGGTCACCTGGCCCAATTCCAACTTGAGGCTTACCTCGCGGACGTCGCCGATCTGAAGCGTGACCTCTTCGCTCTCCGCCGTCTTGAAGCCTTGGGCTGTGGCCTCCACGCGGTAGCGCCCTGCCTTGAGAATGGCAGGCACGACGTAGCGGCCCTCCTCGTCGGTTGTCGCCTCAAACGTGCTGCCCGTCGCGACGTTGGTGATCTTGACCTTGGCGCCGGCCACCGCTAGATCGTTCGGGTCGGTGACGCGTCCGACAATGCTGGCGCGGTCGCTTTGCGCGAGAACCGGCAACGTGCAAAGACCCACAAAAACCAAACAGGCTATGGACCGCTGGATGGAACTCCTCATGGCTGCCTCCCGAATGGTGCCACCAATTCGAGTTTTGAGTGCAGCTTCCCTTCAGCCAGCAAGGAAAACACTCCTGCTTGCCGGTCAAAAAATGAATGTGTTCCTGCTGATTTCATACCCCAATCACGCCCGGATTCTATAATGCCCGAGGTGCTTGTCAAGATAATTCCAATATATATGGATGGCATCCGAAGAGGGGAGAACGTCCGCGAGCCACGAGCGTGCTTCCCCGGCTAGACGTCACTGGCGCTGGCGGGTCTGCATGGTGTGGTCGAACTTCTCGAGGTCTTCTCTGGCTACACTGACGTACTTGAACTCGACGAACTCCTCGAGCCGGTCGCCCAATTGCTTTCGTGATGCGGAGAGGAGCCGAACCTCCAGCTCGTAGCCTTCCGGAGCTTTTTCGTGCCGTGTCCAGACGGTGCGCATTTTGTCTTGTGTCTCGGCAACCTTGAAGTCTCGCCGCTGTCTCGGGTCCGGGGCAGCGATGGCGGAGATACCCTCCCCGCGACCCACCAGCAAACCTACTCGCGCCGCCTCAATCCTTTCTTCTCTTCCGTGGGAAGTTCGACCAGGTTCCCCGCGCGATACAAGGGGTGCAGTTTCATTTCCCCAATGGGTCGTGGCTTTTTGCATTGCAGCGCGATGTGCCAGACGTGCTCGCCGCGCAGGTTTACTTGCAGCAGGCTGCCGTCCTCCAGCCTCCAGTACACGATGACCTCTTCCTTTTCGTCCCTGCGCGCGTCCGGCATGCGCCCACCTACACGGTCCAGAACTTCTTGCGCCGTCATTCCGATTTCGATGCCGCGGATGCGCGGCTGATGATCTTCGTCCCCGGACGGCAGCGGCTTGTCTTTGGCCGAGCCTAGAGCCGGAGCCGCCACAACTGGATTCGCTGGCGGCTGGCCTTCGGGGCTGGCGGCACGCCCGGCAGCGATGGTTCCTCCTTCCCGATCCCGCATGGCCTTCTCAAACTTCTCGTCCTGCCCCTCGGCCAGCGTGACGTACTTGAACTCGATCGCGTCCTGGCAGTTTGCCCCTTGCTCCCCTCGCGACGCCGAAAGAAAGCCGATCTCGACCGAGTATCCGTGGAGAGTTTCCTCCTCGCGGGCCCAGATGAGTCGGGACTTGTCCAAACGTTCGCGGAGTTGATAGTCGCGGCGGACGCGTGGGTTGGTCAAACGGGTGGCAGCATCGGGACCGAAGAGAACCGGCAGCCAGAGATCTGCACCAGCTCGCCGCAAATTGGCGTAATGCAGGGAAAGGTGCACCGTGCGTCCCTTGCGGAAAGTCACTTGGACTCTGTTCTTGTCCGGCAGCGTCCACACCAGCTTCATGCCTTCGTTCTCGTCCCTCCCCGAGTAAGGCAGCGGCTCCAGCCGGGCGAGCACCTCTTCCAGCGTCATTCCGATCTCGATTCCGAGTATGGCCGGTCTGTGGTCTTCCTCCGAAACGGGCCGCGCTTGCGCCCGGCCTGGCGCGGGACACACCACCAGAAACATGACGAGTAGGGCGAGAAGCCCGTGGCGGGGAAGGAGATTCTTAGTCGGTTTGATCTCCACTACCGCTGTTCCTTGCGTCGCGGCGCTATGGCCGCTGGGTGACCTGCATAGCTTGGTCGAACTTCTTGAGATCATCCCGAAACAGCATCACGTACTTGAACTCGACATATTCTTCGAAGCGGTTGCCAAACTGACTGCGCGACCCTGATAGGAATCGGATTTCCACCCGATAGCCCTCCAGCATCTTTTCCTGGCGGGTCCAGACGGTGCGCAGCTTATCCATCGTTTCCGTGGCTTTGTAGTCGCGGCGCAACCGCGGGTCGCTCACCGTCAATTCCGACCGGCTGGCCGGAGTAGAAAGCGGTTGTAGCCAGAGATCTGTCGTCGGCCGGGGCTGTCTGTACTGGAGGGCGACTTGGGAAACGTTGTCGCCACGCAGATTCACCTGCAGCAGATTGCCATCCTCCAGTTTCCAGCGCACAATGACTTCTTCCTTCTCATCCTTGCGAGTGTCCGGCATGCGACCCAGCCGGTCGAGGACGTCCTGTGTCTTTGCTCCAACGGTGATTCCTCGGATGCTAGGTTTGTGGTCTTCATCAGCCGATTGCGCCGCCGCAAAGTACACGGCCGGCACCAACAGCGCCGTCACAATGGGCAAGATTCCCTTAGGCCGCATGACCTTACTCCTCTGCTCCGACGTCAAATACTCCCCCAGTCCAAGCTACGCTGAACCCGGCAGGCTGGCAAGGGGGTATGAAAAGCATCGGCGTTGACTTGGCCGGTGCATCGCGCGAGAATCGCACGTCTCCTGCGCTCGTCAACCTCTGGGCGGCGCTGTGCCCGGCGCCCGCAGGTCGGCCCAACTCGGATGAAGACACTGCGCTCCATCTTGCTGGCGGCCTTGTTCGTAAGCGGGTTCTGTCTGTACGCCTTCCCATCTGCCACGCTCTTTTATGCCGCCGTGCTGCTGCTGCACCTTCTGGCTGGCGTGGCGCTTTGCCTCGCCATACTCTCTCCGCTGCTGCGTCTCTTCGAGGGGCAATCGCCCGTATCCCGCGCGGGCTGGATGATGCTGGCGGTGGGCGCGGCCCTCGGCTTGGCCCTGGTCTTCACCGGGACGGCACGTCCCCTGCGCCTGTGGCTCTACGGTCATATTGGACTGAGCGTGGCGGGAGTATTTTTGGTGGTTGCCGGTTGGAGCCGAGCTGCCGGGCTCGCCAGCATACCTGGGGCGGCTCTGCGCTACGGTGCGCTAATAGTCCTATTGCTCGCCTTGGGCAGCGGCGCTTGGTGGTGGCGCGAAGTGCGCTGGCAGAGCGCTTACCGCATCGAAAACCCGAAGCTCCCTCCGGCAGCGATGGAAGGGGAGGGCGATGGTCCGGTCGGTCCCTTTTTCCCCAGTTCGGCGCAGACGAAGCACGGTGGCCTGATTCCCGCCAAGTTTTTTATGCAGTCGGATTCCTGTCAGCGGTGCCACGCCGACATTTACGAGCAGTGGGCCAGCTCGGCTCACCGCTTTTCATCCTTCAACAACCAGTGGTATCGCAAGAGCATTGAGTACATGCAGGAGGTCGCCAGCGTTCGACCGTCGAAGTGGTGCGCGGGCTGCCACGACCCCGCGTTGCTCTTCAGCGGGATGTTCGAAACGCCCATCCGCGAGCAGATCGACCAGCCAGAAGCTCACGCCGGAATGGGCTGCGTGATGTGCCATTCCATTGTGGCGGTGAAGAGCACCATGGGCCAGGGCGACTACGTGCTTGAGTACCCCAAGCTGCACGAACTCGCTGCCAGCGAGAACCGGCTGGTGCGCACGCTGCACGACTTCCTGGTGCGAGTGAACCCCGAGCCTCACCGCCGCACGTTTCTCAAGCCGTTCGTGCGCAACCAGACGGCGGAATTCTGCTCCACCTGTCACAAGGTTCACCTCGACGTGCCTGTGAACCGCTACCGCTGGGTTCGGGGGTTCAACGAGTACGACAACTGGCAGGCGAGCGGCGTCTCTGGCCAGGGTGCCCGGTCCTTTTATTACCCTGCCAAGCCCCAGAAGTGCGCCGACTGCCACATGCCACTGGTGGCCTCGAAGGATCTCGGAAATTTCAACGGGTTCGTGCATTCGCACCGCTTCCCAGCAGCCAATACTGCCCTGCCGGTGTCCAACCAGGATCTCGAACAGCTCGTGATCACCGAAAAGTTTTTGAAGGACAAGATCGTGTCGGTGGACATCTTTGCCATTTCTCCGGCGCGCCCAGCCATCGCAGCGGCGGTCGGGCGCCCAGCACACGAACTTTCCACAACCTTTGCCGTTGGCGAGGAAGCGGAACTGGGAACACCTGCCGGGACCATTGGCGGCGAAGCAGTGCCCGTGACGGCGCCGCTCGACCGCACGGCTGCTGCGGTGCGGCGGGGCGATGAGGTGCGCGTGGACGTGGTCGTGCGCACACGCAAGGTGGGACATTTCTTCCCGGGTGGGACGGTGGACGCGTTTGACGCGTGGCTCGAACTGCTGGCCACGGGCGAACAGGGCCAAGTGCTATTTTGGAGTGGTATGGTCGAGGGCAACGGCAAGGGGCCGGTGGAGAAAGGTGCGCATTTCTATCGCTCGCTAATGCTCGATGCCCATGGCAACGCCATCAACAAGCGCAACGCCTGGGCCACCCGGGCACTGTTCTACGTGCGGCTGATCCCGCCTGGCGCGGCCGATACGGTTCACTACCGGCTGCGAGTCCCGGAAACGGCGGGAGAGAGAATTCATTTGCGAGCGCGGCTGCACTATCGGAAGTTTGCGTGGTGGAACACACAGTTCTCGTTTGCGGGCGTGCGTGACCCCGGCCAGCCGCGCGCGGACTTCACTCCGGATTACGACGACAGCCACTGGATCTTCCGTGGCGACACCTCGAAGGTGTCCGGCAAGCTCAAGACCATTCCGAACCTGCCGACCGTCACCCTCGCAGAGGCCACCGGACTGCTGTACGTGCTGCCTCGCAGTGCCGCGGTGTCGGAGCCGCGCGTTTCTCTTGACCCCGCCGACTGGGAGCGGTGGAACGACTATGGCATCGGGCTGCTCCTTCAGGGCGACCTGAAGGGCGCCGAAGCAGCCTTCCAGCGGACAGTGGAAATCGCCCCCCAAAACCCCGACGGCTGGGTGAACATCGGACGCGCGCGGGTGCAGGAAGGAAATTTGGCGGGAGCACGCGAAGTCCTGGAGAAAGCACTCGCCCTGCAACCGAATCTGGCGCGCGCACATTTTTTTTATGCTCGAGTGCTGAAAGGCGAGGGGAACTATGACCAGGCTCTCTCCCACCTCAGCCGCGTGCTGGCTCAGTACCCGCGGGACCGCGTCGCTCGCAATGAACTGGGACGTGTGATGTTCCTCCAGCGGAGATACGGCGAGGCCGTCCGGGAGTTCGAGCAGGTGTTGGTCATCGACCCCGAAGACCTTCAAGCCCACTACAATCTGATGCTCTGCTTCAACGGGCTTGGCCAGGCCGACAGGGCACTCGAGCACCAGCAGCGCTACTTGCGCTTCAAGGCGGACGAGGCCGCGCAAACCATCACCGGGCCCTACCGCCGGAAGAACCCGGAAGACAATAACGAGCGGCAAGCCATCCACGAGCACGTTTCGGTGCCGCTGGACAAGATGCGGGGCAAGCGGTCGCCCGTCCGCACCAAGCTGGCGACCTCCGCTTATTCAGGCAAGCTGGATTGATGCATCGGCCGCGTGCTATCGGTGTGTTGTCGTGCTCTCCGGGATCCCTTTGTTCTGATCGCCACTGGCGCAGCCGGACTCCGGCACGACCGGGCTGAGCAATGAGGTCAGTTCCATCAGGAGGATTGCGAAATGACGTGGATCAAGACCGTCCCTCTCGCCGAGTCTGATGACCGGTTGCGACGCGTGATGCAAATGCAAAGGGATCTGTATCCCATTGAATATGCCACGCCCGTGCATCCGACCGCGGACGGAACGGCGGAGATTGTTGCCTCGCACAGTCTCATCCCTGAGGCCCTCTATCACGCCTTTGCCACCTTTGGTGTGCTGCTGTCGCCGGCATTGCCGCTCACCCGCCAGCAACAGGAAATGATCACCACGGTCGTTTCTGTCACCAACCGATGCGTGTATTGAATCGATTCTCACGCAGAGTTTCTGCGTCGAGTCACCCTAAACCAACCCCTCGTGCAGGCCTTGCAAGAGGACTACAAGGGTGCGCCCATTGAGTCCCAGGATCGCACGATGCTGGATTACGTTGTGAAACTGACCAACGATGCCACGCAGGTTTCCCCCCGCGACCATGACCAGCTTCGCACCGCCGGTTTCGACGATGTAGCCATTCTGCAAATTACGCTGATTGCTTCGTGGTTCAATTACATCAACCGCGTGGCCGACGCCTTGGGCGTGGGGCGAGGCTGATGAACCCCGGCGAAATGCACGCTCGCTCCCGGTTTCGCATCGGCCGCCCCCTTCGCCTTCGACTCCCCGGGCTTTGTCGCCTGGGGCTCATGTTCAGCCTTGCCTTAACTCTTTCCGTTGGCAAGGCTCCGGCGCAGACGAGATCGCAGGCTGAGTTTCGCGATGTCACGGCGCGGTCAGGGTTGCGCTTTGTCCACAATTCCGGCGCCTTCGGGAAGAAATATCTGCCGGAAACGATGGGGTCTGGCGTGGCCTTCCTCGATTTTGATAATGACGGCTGGCAGGACATCTTCCTGGTGAACGGGAAAGACTGGCCGGGCCACCGGCGTCGCCGCTCGACTCCTCAGCTCTACCGCAACAATCGCAACGGCAGCTTCACTGACGTCACCCAAAAGGCAGGGCTCGCCCTGGAAGTTTACGGGCTCGGCGCGGCCGTCGGCGACTACGACAACGATGGTGATGACGACATCTTCCTGAGTGTCCTGGGGCAGAGCCGGTTGTTTCGGAACAATGGGAACGGCACGTTCACCGAGGTCACACGGAAGGCCGGCTTGGCGGGCCCGCTGGAGTTCAGCACCAGCGCCGCGTGGCTGGACTACGACCGCGATGGCCGCTTGGATCTGCTGGTGGCCAACTACGTGCAATGGTCGCGGGAGACCGACATCTTCTGCACCCTGGACGGAGCCAGCAAGTCGTATTGCACGCCGGAGTCCTACAAGGGCGCTTCGGCACGCCTGTGGCGCAACCGCGGGAATGGCGCCTTCGAGGACGCTACGAGCAAGGCTGGGCTGTACGACCCGACCTCCAAGGGGCTCGGCGTGGCCATCCTTGACTCCAACCTGGACGGCTGGCCCGACATCGTGCTGGCCAACGATACGCAACCCAACAAGCTCTACCTCAACAACGGCAACGAAACGTTCACCGAGAAGGGCCTTTTGGCGGGCGTGGCCTTCAGCGAGGATGGCGTCGTCCGCGCCGGCATGGGCGTGGATGCAGCTGACTATGATCGCTCCGGCCGTCCCAGCATCCTGATCAGTAACTTCTCAAACCAGATGCTCGCGCTCTATCACAATGAAGGTAATGGGCTGTTTGTGGACGAAGCACCCCGGTCTGAGGTCGGCCGCGCCAGCCTGCTCACGCTGGGATTCGGCTGCTACTTCTTTGACTATGACCTGGATGGCTGGCTGGACATCTTTGTCGCCAATGGCCATATTGAAAAGGAAATCGAGCGCATCCAGAAACGCGTGACCTTCGCCCAACCCCCACATCTGTTCCGCAACCTTTCCGGAGGCAGATTTCAGGAGATTACCGCGCAACTTGGACATGAATTCGCCCGCCCGCGCGTGGCCCGTGGCGCGGCTTACGCCGATATCGATAACGACGGCGACCTCGACCTGATCCTAACCTCCAATGGCGGCCCACCCGCGCTGTTTCGCAACGATGCCGCGACCGGCCACGGCCTGCGTGTGCGGCTGGTGGGGACGCGGTCAAACCGCAACGGCCTCGGTGCTGTCGCCCAGGTTTCCGCTGCCGGCGAAACCCAGTGGCAGATGCTGCGCAGCGGCTCAAGTTATCTCTCCCAAAGCGAACGGGTGCTGACCTTCGGTTTGGGCGGCCACGCCCTCGTGGATAGCCTGGAAGTGCGTTGGCCCAGCGGGCATGTAGATCGCTTGGAGAAACTCCGCTCTGACCAAGTGCTCACAATCAAGGAGGGCAGCGGCATTGTCGGCTCCCAGCCCTACCGCGAGAAACCGTCGCGATGAAAAGCCACTTCCTATCCGCACGGTGGATACTTGTCTTTGCGACTCTGGCCGTGGCGGTGAGCGCTTCGACGCGCTTGTTGCAAACCCCTTCCGGCGCCACTGCTCGTTCCAGCCAGAAAACCGATCGCCCGACCGACGCGGCAGGAGAAGCCATTCGCCTGAATAACCTTGGCGTGGCTTACATGAACCAGCAGCGCTTTGAACAGGCGCTGAAGCACTTCGACCAAGCCCAAGCGCGTGACGCCAGTCTTCTGGTGGCGCGGCTCAACTACGCAATCGCGCTGCTGAACTTGCAACGGCTTGAGCCGGCTCGCGCGATCCTGCTGGAAGCCACCCAGAAGATGCCTGCCAAACCACGGGCATGGTACAACCTTGCATTGCTCTTGAAGAATTCGGGCGAAGCGGAAGCGGCGCTCGAGGCGTTCCAGAAGGCAGCGCAGCTCGATCCCAGCGATGCGGACACCCACTACTTCATCGGCATGATGCACCTTCAGTTGCAGCGGTACACGGAGGCGATCGCGTCGTTCGAGCGCGCTATCCAGCTCAATCCTTTCCACGTCTCCGCCGAATTCGGCCTGGCGCGCGCCTGCCAGCGCACGAGTGATTCGGCCAAGGCACGACAGCACCTCGAGCGCTTCCAGAAGCTCACCCAGGAAAAACTGGGCGCGCCCATGAGCCTAGCCTACGGCGAGCAAGGAAAATATTCGCTGGCGGAAGAAAATCTTCCTCCTGCTGGTCCCGCGCCGCCAGCGATCCCCGTTAGGTACGTCCCCATCCCTGCCGAACAATCGGGCCTGCCCTTCCATTCGACACAAGTCGATGGAATCTGGTCGCCCCGTGGATCCGGCGCATGTTTTGTGGACTACGACAACGACGGCTTGCCTGATCTTTTATTGCTGAATGGTGGCCAGTCCATGAGGGCCGTCCTTTATAGAAATGCTGGGGGTCGGTTTGAGGACATCACCCGGGCTGCACAATTGGAAGCCGACGGGGACGCTTTCGGGTGCACGGCAGGGGATTACGACAATGATGGTTACACAGACCTCGCTATCGGCTATCTAGGTCGCGTCGGACTCTATCGCAACAACAGGGATGGCACGTTTCGAAACACAGTGGGGATGACGGGCATTCGCACCGATGGGGAAACCATTGCCCTCTTATTTCTTGATTTCGACCACGATGGCGATCTCGACCTCTACTTGAGCGCTCTGCATGGCGAGCTGGGCAAGAGCTATCTTTGGCGCAACAACCGCAACGGCACTTTTACTGACGTTGCCGTTGAAACTGGCCTCATCGGGTTGCAGAACATTAGTGCGGCATCGGCTGACATCAATAACGACCGGGCGATTGACCTTGTTCTGACAGGCCCGGGTGCCACGCCTGCGGTGCTGTTGAACCCGCGCGAAGGCCGATTCCGTCTTGCCGAACCACTCACTGCATCTATGAATGCCAGTCCGGCTGGCGTCGTGATCTTGGATTACGACAAAGACGGCTGGATGGACTTGGCTTTCACACATCTCACCGCACCGGCATTGACTCTCTGGCGCAATCGCAGCGGAAAGCAATTCGAACCTGTTTCGCTGACAGTTCCACGATGGGGAGGCGCTTCTGGAATCACTGCGCTGGATTTCGATAATGACGGGTTCGTGGACATCGCCGCAGTGGGTGGATACGAATCATCCATAGCTGAGATGCGATTATTTCGAAATGTTGGCAGCAAGGGTTTTCTGGACGTCACGCGAGAACTGGGGTTGGCCGGCCTGTCTCTGGAGGGTCCGACAGCATTGCTAACAGCTGACGTGGATTCGGACGGCGACTCAGACCTTATTGTCACGCAAGGGAAAGCTGTACTTTTATTGCGAAACGACGGCGGGAATAAAAACAACTGGCTACGCCTATCTCTCGAGGGGCTGGCTGACAACAAGAGTGCCATCGGGACAAAAGTGGAAGTCTTCGCGGGGTCGTTCTATCAGAAGTTCGAGGTGCAATCTTCCTCCGGCTACCTGGGGCAAAACTTGCCTGACATTCTCGTGGGTCTCGGCAGCGAAAAACAGGCAGATATTGTCCGCCTGCTCTGGCCGACCGGTGTGCCGCAGGATGAGGTGCAACTCGCCGCGCGGGCGACGCACAAGATCACGGAGATCGACCGCCGCGGCAGCTCCTGCCCCATCCTGTTTGCGTGGAATGGCACCCGCTACGAGTTCATTACGGACGCCATCGGTCCCGGCATTGTGGGCCACTGGGTCGCCCCCGGCCTGCGAAATACTCCAGACCCGACTGAGTACATCAAGGTGGACGGCAGCCGGGTGCAGCTGCGCCGCGGGCGGTTGAGCTTTCGCTTCATGGAGCCGATGGAAGAGCTCGTGTACCTGGACCAGCTTCGGCTGTTCGCGGTGGACCATCCTTCTGATGTGGACGTTCACCCCAACGAATATTTCGCCAGCCGGCCGCCGTTCCCGGAGTTCCGCGTGGTTGCCAGCCACGGTGCGCGGCCTCCAGCGGGCGCGCGGGACCACCGCGGTCGCGACGTTCTGCCGCTGCTGCTCCGCCGCGACCGCCGATATGTTGCCGACTTCGAGCTGCTTCCCTTTAAGGGATTTGTCCAGACCCACTGGGTGGAGCTGGATCTTGGCGCGGCGTATGACGGCGGCACATTGTGCCTGCTGCTCCACGGCTTTACCGATTATTTTACTGCCACCTCGGTCTATGCGGCGCACCAGGCGGGCGTCACCGCCATAGTTCCCTTTGTCGAAGCGCTCGACGCTTCCGGCCGCTGGGTGCGCGCGGTGGACGACATGGGTTTCCCCGCTGGCCTATTGCGCACC
>Ga0247727_10009250_pt1 | contig 17943 bp, 13 predicted proteins | sample WisWelCaveWW1625_FD_202498 | JGI IMG/M metagenome (GOLD analysis project Ga0247727, IMG submission 202498) | Biofilm microbial communities from Wishing Well Cave, Virginia, United States - WW16-25 | ecosystem: Environmental > Aquatic > Deep subsurface > Groundwater > Cave microbial mat | place...
CCAACCGCACGACGCCGTGGCGCCACTTGCTGCCCGACGCGATCCCGTTCCGAAGCGGCCTCGTCGCCCGGATCGAGCACGGCTCGGCCAACGCGGTCCTCGACGCCAGCTACTCGAGCGTCGCCTTCTGGTACGGCGATTCGCCGACCCCCGTCCATCGCGTGACGCCCGACAAGGCGCTCGTTCCACGACAGTGGGTCAAGCGTCCCAAGGGCGCGATCCCGGCCGTCACGATGAAGTGGTCGCCCGCGGACGCCGTGAAGCCCGCGCGTTGGGAGGAGCTCAGCAGCGGCTACCGCGGCTGCGACCACTCGCTCTACCAGGGCTTTCCGGTCAGCTACTTCGAGCGCGACACCGCGAAGGTGCCCGCCGAGCTCGCCCTTCTGCGCGGCCGAGAAGTGCGTGCGGCGTTCGTCATGGACGATGGTGACCGCTACCGGTTACGCCTCCATCTCGCGCACCACCCGGGCGCCTCCGCCTTCGAGGTGCAGGTCGACGATCTGCCGCTCGGCACCGTCACCACCGGCGGATCGGGAGGTCTCGCCGCCGGCGCCGCGCAGGTCGCGCCGTTCACCTCTCCCGACCTCGGCCCGATCGGGCTCTCGCGCGGCGAGCACGTCCTGACGTTGCGGCGGCTCGACCGCCCCGCCGATCCGGCCGCCGACCCGGCTGCCGCGAGCGACGACTGGATCGGACTCGACGCGCTCTCGCTCGAGAGCGTCGCGCCGTTCGTGAAGTCGTGGTGGATCTCGCCGCCGATCACCTGCGATCCGCGCGGCACGATCGAGGAGGTCCCCGCCGCCGAAGCCGGCTTCCTCGCGCCGGCCTTCGACCCCGCGGCGGCAGGCTGGAAGGAGGTCGTCGATGCCGGCGACGTCGCCGACCTCAACCACTGGGTCACGCCGCGCGCGCCGATCTTCGGCTACCTCCTGACGCGCATCTTCTCGCCCGACGATCGCGTCGCGCGCGTCCGCCTCGGCTCCGACGACGGCGTGCGCGTCTGGTGCAACGGCGAGCTCGCCTGGTCGCACGCGCTCCACCGGCCGATCACCGTCGACGCCGACCGGTTCGACGTGCCGCTCGTGAAGGGCTGGAACGCCCTCCTGGTCAAGGTGCGCAACGACGACGGCGGCTACGCGCTGTCGCTGCGGCTCGCCGATCCCGACGGGACGTTGCGAGCGAGCACCCGGCGCGAGTGAGGCGCGGCCACGGGACTGGCCCGGACTTGTGTCCCGCTCCTGAAGTTCGTTGAAAGACGCGTCCCTCTTCGCGCCGTACGTGAGAAGAGCGTCCGCGCGGGACGGAGGGTGGGGTCCGCGTAGCGCGAGCGGGCTCGAGGAGGCGTCGCGGGTCTCGTGTTCGGCGGCCTTCAACCTCGATCGACGCCGACGAAACTTCCCGAGCGACACACGGACCCCGCCCTCCGTCTCGCTTGGACCACCGTTCCTCGCGCCGCCGCTTCTGCCTGCGAACTTCGGAATCAGGACACCAGCCCGGACTATTCATGAGCCCCGTCGCGAGGCGACGGGATGTTTGGTGCCGACGAGGAGTGCCGCGGCTTTTCGACCGATGCGGGTTCATGAACCCGCTGAGGGAGAAAAGGCGTGGTCTGACGAAGTCGGCGACGAACAGACCGAGCCGCAGTAGGGGCTCATGAATAGTCCGGGCTAGAGGTCGATGGTGATCTCGGCGGTCTTCTCGGCCGCGCAGGTCACGCTGCGAGACGAACCTTCGGCGTCGTTCCACGATCTCTTCCCGGTCGCGGTCCAGGTGCCGGGCTGGAGACTCTCGAACGTCGCGATTCCCTCGGCGTCGGTGAAGCCGAAGTGCGAGTTGCCGTCCTCCGACTCGAGCTGCACCCGGCAGCTCGAGAGCGCCTCTCCCGAAGACTTCGACAGGAGCTTCACGCGCAGCTTCGCCGCCGGCGGCAGGGCGACGGTCACGCCGTCGACGCGGCCGTTCGCCGGGAGCTCGATCACGTCGGACTGCGAGCCGAGGAAGCCGTCGTGGTTCGCGGAGACGCGATACTTGCCGGCCGGCACCCACGGCACGCGGAAGTGGCCGGCGCGGTCGGTGGTCACGCGCGTGCCGGCGTCGCCGCCGAAGCGGATCGATCGCGCCATGCCGCCGCGGCGACCCGCGGGACCGCCGGTGGCGAAGACGAACGAGACGTCGCCGCGAATGGCGCTCGCCGAGTCGTCGCCTTCCTGCACGCGCTCGAGCGTGACGGTCGCTCCCTGAACCTGCGCGTGGTCCTTCTGCGCGACGACGTCGCCCTCGACCACGCCTCCTTCGAGGAAGAAGTCCTGCCGCACCGGAGACCCGGAAGCGAGCGTCACGGTCGCGGTCGTCGGCACCAGTCCCTGCGGATGGCGCACCGAGACGCGCCAGCTTCCCGGGTCGAGATCGGTCAGGCGGAAGCCGCCGTCGGTCCCGGTCGAGACCTCCTTCTGCGCCCCGAAGAAGAAGGGCAGTCCTCCGTTGCCGTCGGGCATCGCGCTCACGAGCGCGCCGGCCACGACGCCTTCGGAGCAGGTCACGACGCCCTCGACGTAGGGCTTCTCGACCTGCGAGAAGTCGACGCGCAGCGTCTGCCCTTCCTCGACGACGATGCGCTTGCCCGACTCCTTCTCGGCGTCGCCTCCGACGACGACCGCACGGAAGATCATCGCCGCGCCGGATCCCTCGTCGTCGCTCTCGGTCCGGTTGGCGATCGCCTCGCCGGCCGGCACGTGCTCGATGCGGTACCAGCCGTCGGCGTCGCTCACGGCGGAACGCGACACGCCAGCGACCGACTTGCTCTCGACGTCGATGCGGTCGCCCGCTCGAGAATTGCCGTCGATGCCGACGACGTTGCCCTCGACCGTGCCGCCGCGCCCGAGCCGGACGTCGGCGCCCTGCCGGTTCTCCGCCGCCGCGACGGCGAACTCGTCGCTGCGCGCCGTGGCGAATTCGGGATGGCTCACGTCGAGGACGAAGCGGCCGGCGCCGAGGTTTCCGATTTCAAAGTGGCCCTCGGAGTCGCTCTTCGCGCGGCCGACGCTCTGCCGGTCGGGCGAGAAGCTGAACGGCCCGCCGCGGCCGATCCGCGTGGAGATGTGAACGTTGTGCATGCCCGGCACCGCCAGCGGAGCCGGCTCGTCGTCGCCGGCCGTGAAACAGGTGACGTCGGCGCCTGCGACCGGCGCGCCGGTGGCGCCGTCGACCACGCGGCCGGAGAGGAGCGCGCCGCGCTCGACCTCGATCTCGACGCCGTCGACGCTCGTTCCCTCCTCGACCGTGATCGGCGACGAGTAGGCGCGCGTCGTGCCCGCTCCGCGCGCGGCGATCCGATACTGGCCGGGATCGACGTCGGCGACGAGGAAGGCGCCGTCGTCGGTCGCCGCGTTCTTGGCGTCGGGGATCTCGAAGCCTGGAATGGCGTTGTCGTCGCCGAACCACGGCACGAGCTGGACCTCGACGCGCTTCACCCGTTCGCTCGAGCCGCGCAGTCGCACCGTGCCGGCGACGTGGGCGCTCGCGCCGAGCGTGATCTCGAGCGGCGCGCTCACCGCCGAGTCGATTCCGGCCAGCGACCGGGGCGCGTACCCGGTCGCGTCGACGCCGACCTCGTAGACCCCGCGCGTGAGACCGGCGAGGGAGAAGCGGCCTTCCACATCAGTCACCGCGCCTTGCTGTCCGAGCGCGAGGAGGTTGAGGCGCCGGAAGCCGTCGGCGCTGTTCGCGTTCACGTTCGCGCCCGCCACCGCCTTGCCGGCGGAGTCGCGCACGACGCCGCGGATCGTGTCGCCGCGCTCGAGGTGGAGGACGATGCCGCCGAACTCCTGCATGGCGAGGAGCTCGACCGTCGGCGAGACCGCTTCGCACAGCCCCTCCGAGGTCGCCACGACCTCGGCCCGGCCCGGAGGCATCCCGGTCAGCCGGAAGCGGCCCGCCTCGTCGCTGACCGCGGTCCGCACGCCGCGAGGACCGAAGGCGAGCTGGAGGAACTTCATCGGCGACTCGTCGTCGGGCGCGTCGCGCAGCGAGACCTCCGCGCCGGCGAGCTTGGCGCCGCCCGGCCCGAAGACCTGGCCGGTCACGGTCGCGCCCGGCTCGAGGACGATGCGGCCGAGCTCCATGCCGCTGCTCGGCACGATCAGGTCGTTGCGCGTGTAGACGACGAAGTCGGGATGGTCGACGCGCAGCACGAGGCTCTCGACGCGCGCGACGTTCTTCAGGAGAAAGGCTCCATCCGTGCCCGAGCGCGTCTCGACCGCGGTCAGCGTCGCCCCGCCGTCGCCGGGCGAGAGACTCGACAAACGGACGCCGCGACCCCTGCGCCGGCCGAAGAAGGCGCCCTCGACCGGTCCGAAGCTCACCTTCGCGCCGACGATCGGCCGGCCGTTGCGATCGACGACGATGCCGGAGAGATGGTCGGCGGTCGGGACGTCGGCGGCGACCTCGGCCGGCGCCGCGTCGTCCTGCGGCTTCTCGGCCGAGCGCTCGGCCGCCGTCCTCGCCGCCTCGGCGGGCTCGGCCGTCGCGGCGAGCGGCGCCTCGGCGCGCGACGAACGCGAGCTCTCCGCTCGCGCCTTCTCGATCTGCGGCGCCGTGCCGTCATTCAGGAACCACCATCCCGCGGCGCCGATGGCGGCGAACAGGAGCACGAAGACGGCGAGGCTCTTTGCGGGACGGTTCATGACGCTCTTCCCTGGTTTCCCCGAAACGCGCCCCCTACGGCGCCATTCTCGCAGCCGTTGGGGCGGACGAGAAGGAGCGGCGCGCTCGCCCTCACGTCGAGCGCGATTCGCGGCATGATCACGCGGCCCGCGGTCGATCCACTCCGGGCCGGCGCGGCGGCGAACTCGGCGAGGCAGAACCATGAAGGGACGAGCGTGGTGCGCGGCACTCGTACTGGCCGGATGCGCGTCCACGGACGCCCGGCGGGCGGAGGAGGGATGGCTCGACGCGCAGGCGGCCTACGCGCGGATGAAGACGTTGTCGGGATCGTACGACGTGTCGGCGCCCGAGGGCGGCGAGCCGGCGAGGATCACCTACGAGGTGACGGCGGGCGGCCATGCGCTCCTCGAGAAACTGCTCGAAGGAAGCCCCGAGCAGATGATCTCGATGTACTACCTCGAGGGCCGCGACCTCGCGCTCGTCCACTACTGCTCCGCCGGCAACCGGCCGCACATGCGCCTCGACCGCGAGCGGTCGACGATCGACGACCTGCGCTTCGAGTGGGACGGCACCGCCACCGACATCGACCCGACGAGGGACGCCCACATCCACGCCGCGCGCTTCCGCTTCAAGGCGGCGACGGTCGAGTCGGAGTGGCTTTTCTGGCAGGACGGCAACGAGGCACACCGCACGACCTTCGTGCTGAACCGGGCGCCTCCCAGCGACGCGAACGACCCCGAGGGTTCCGCCGGCAAGTGAAGCTCATGGAGCCCGCGCGGACCTTGGAGCGGCTGCGGTTCGACGACCTCTCGCGCCACCTGCTGCTCAAGAACGGCAATTACCTCTACAAGGTGCCGTTTCGCGGCGGCTTCGCCGTGGTCAAGGTCTACCAGGGCTCGCGTTCCTGGCTCGAGTACGCGCTCAAGACCCTCGGCAACGTCCTCGTCTGCAACCAGACGTCGTTCATGCCGCGCGCGCGCCGCCGCACCGAGCTCGATTGCCTGAATCTCTGGCGGGAGGCCGGGTTCCGCGTCTTCGAGGTCTACGAGGACGTCGTGGTCGAGGGGCTCGATCCGGCGCTCCACGCCCTCTACGAGTACGTGCCGGCGAAGAAGCTGGTCGACCTGCTCGGCGACGCGAGCGTGGCGCTCGAGAGGCGGATCGAGATCTGGCGCGGCTTCCTTCCGATCTGGCACCGCCGCCACCGCCTCGCCGTCGACCGCGCCGAGCCGCGCTTCGTCCACGAGAACGGCGACCTGAAGCACGTCATGCCGCTGCCGGGCGGCGACTACCTGCAGTTCGACTTCGAGATGGTCTTCCGCTCGCGCCGGCGCGTGAAGGAGTTCGTGGCGCGCGAGATCCTCTCCTTCTTGAAGAGCCTCGGGAAAACGGTCGGCGAGCGCGACTTCCCGGCGTTCCTCGACGAGACGGTGCGCCACTACGCGGGGCACGATCTGCTCGAGCACGCGCACGTCTTCGCCTTCGAGAACCCGAACCCGGTTCTGCGCCTCGCGCGCGCGATCGACCGCCGGATCAAGTCGCGCGCCCGCAAGACCTTCTCGAAGTACAACGTCGCGCGGCGGCTCGAGTCGGCGCTCGTGCGCGGCGCGAGCTGACGGGCCGGCGCGTGCAGCTCTTCGGCCTCGATGCCGAGGTGCTCGCCCACAGCGAGCGCGGCGACGGGCGCCACTGGGTGCTCAAGGTCGAGCTCGACGGCCGGCCGCTCGTCGTCAAGCTCTATGGCCGCAAGCGCGACTGGCTGCGCGACTTCCTGCGCGACGTCGGACAGCGCTTCCTGGTCGGCAAGAGCGGCATGACGCCCGCGGCGCGCATGCAGACCGAGCGAGCGACGCTCGAGCTGTGGCATCGCCACGGCTTCCGCGTGCCGCGCGTGCTCGATGCGACGCTGCCGGCGGAGGTCCCGAAGCTGCGCCTCGTGCTCGAGTCGATCGAGGGCGGCACCGTGCGCGACCTGCTCGCCGACCCGCGTGTCCCGCTCATGGAAAAGCGGCGCGTCACCGCGCAGTGCGTCTCGGAGTGGACGCGCCGCCACGAGCTCGCGCTCCGTCTGCGCGAGCCCGGCCTGATCCAGGTGCACGCCACGTTCGGCCACGTGCTGCGCAGCGGCGACGCGCTCGTCACGTTCGACTTCGAGGTCGCGTGGAGGCGGCGCGACGTCGAACGGCTCGTGGAGATCGAGCTGCTCGGCTTCCTCGGTTCGTTCGGGCCGTGGGTGGCGGCCGACCAGCTCGATCTGCTGCTCGAGACCGTCGTGGCCGGCTACTCGCCGCGCGATCGGCTTGCCGCCGTCGCGCGATCGTGGCGAGGGCGACGCTCGCCGGCCGACGCGGCGGTGCTCGAGCGGCTGGCGCGGGCGCTCGAGCGGGCCGGTAACTCCTGACCCGGGCTAGGTTGCTCCGACCGGCGTCCGCGCCTGCGGCACCGGTTCGACGGCGTCGACCGAAGGCGGGAGCGGCTCGCAGGTGGGCGCCTGGCCGCAGAGCTCGAACGTGGCGAGTTCCTCGTCGACCAGCGCGACGGCCGCGAGCGCGTCCTGCGCCGCCTCGCTCTTCGAGGAGCCGAGCGCGGCGCCAACCTTCCGCGACGCGGCGCCGCTCCTTTCCTTCAGCGATCGGACGCGCTCATGCAGCGCGACGAGCGCGGCGTCGAACTCGCTCGCCGTCTCCTGCAGGTAGTCGTCCTTGCGGATCCGGACGCCGCGCGGCAGGCGCATCCGGGCGAGGTCCTTCATGACCGCCTTGAAGCGAAAGTTCGGTCCCGCGATCTTGAACGTCTCGAGCACGCCGTGGGCGAACATGCAGAGGAACGTGCAGAGCAACGGCGCGAGGAAGAGCCGCAGCAGAACGTCGATGCGGAACGACGTCTCCATCAGCGCCCACTCCGGCGGATCGCCGAGGAACGTGAACGCCATCGGCGCGAGGATCGAGATCACGAGGAAGAGGAGCAGATAGAAGGCGAACATGCCGCCCATCCGCCCGATGAGTCCCAGCTGGAACCCGCGATCGATCAGGACTCGGCTGCGATGTTCGGCTCGCTTGGACTCATGCATCGGCGTGCCCCCAGAACGTCATGGACGTGGTTCCCCGACTCATCGGCCGCCCCGGCGCGGCTCCTGGAGCCCGTTCCCCGGGCGCGGGGGCGTGCCGAGTCGAGCCGAGCCCGCCTGCGTTCAGTGCGTCCGGTGCGAGGCCCTCGCGCGCCGGATGCGGATCATCGCGACGATCCCGACGACGCCGAGCACCGCGAGCGCCGTCCAGACCGAGCTCGAGCCCGATCGGGCATCAAGGTCGGGAATCTCGCGGCGAGGCGTTGGCGCGTCCGCGGCCGTCGACGGCTCGGGCACCTCGGTGATCGACTCGCCGTCGTAGATCCGCAGGAGCTGATCGCGCAGCTCGTCCTCGTCGACTTCCGCCGGCCCGTGCCTGGCGCCGCGATAGAGGCCGAGATCGGGGCGATAGGGATTCTCTTCCGACTGGTCGAGTCCGACCACTTCGCTCGGCTCGGGGTTGAGATCCTCGCGTGTGATGATTCGCCCGCGCACGCGCAGCGTCGCGGTCTCGTCCGCGGCCGGCGCCGCGTCCGAGGCGACCGGCGTCGAGTCTTGAGCGGCCGGCGCTGCGTCCTGGGCGCGGGCGATCGCCGGCGCGAGCGCGAGCAGCAGCGCGGCGACCGATCGACCGGCAGGGCGTCGTTGCGTCGTCATGGTGAGTACACCTGCGTGAATCCGCCCTTGTGAACGTCCGCGTTCAGCGTCCGCCACATCATGATTCGAAGCGGCGCGAGCGTCCTCGGCAGCATCGTCCCGAACTGGCTGCCGCCGCAGAGCCGGCGGTCGAAATAGAAGTTCAGCGACTTCGTGCCGTAGATGATCGACTCGTTGCGCGACACGAGCGTCCCGAAGATGTTGCAGTCGAAGCCCGAAGCGAGCGTCGTCATGGCGGCCGCGTGGTTCGTGTACATCACCGCCTGGATGCTCGTGATGTTGATCGACGAGATCTGTCCGAACGTCGTCGTGCCGCCCGGGAGGTTGCCGGCGTACTTGCCGCTCGTGAGGGCGTCCTTGAGCGCGAGGGCGCCGGTCGTAATCGTCCCGTCGAAGACGCCGTCGCCGTCGATGTCCTCGCCGGTGCCGGGGATGACGTCTCCCACGTTCTTCCCGGCCGGGATCAGTCCGAGGTCGGCGTGCGCCTGCGAGTACTTGGAGACGGTGAAGAGGCCGTCGCCTTCGAGGACGTCGTCGTCCGCGGTCCCGAGGATGCCGTCGCGGCCCTTCCTGGTGTTGGGGATGCCGTCGAGTCCCGCGTCCTCCTTGCTGGCGTTGAGCGAGTTGGCGAGCCAGGAGGCGACGTAGGAGTTCCAGGTCGCGTTCGTGTAGTTGCCCATGACGATGTTCTCACGGGCGAAGAGGCCGCAGAAGTCCTTGGTCCGGTTGGCCGCGATCCACGCCTCGGTGGTGGCCTCGGTGTTGTTGGCCGGAGCCAGCGAGGTCGGGCCGTTCTTGTAGGTCAGGTTGTCGGCGATGTAGATGTTGCGCCCGGCGTAGATCGAGCCCTGGCCGGTGATGACGCCCTTCAGGATGACGTCGCCGCGCACGACGACCGGGCCGTTGAGCACGATCGGGTTCGCGGCCGTGCCGATCAGGACGACGTTGGGTTTCTCGGCCGCCGAGTCGCCGAGCACGGCGTCGGAGACCACGGTGCTCCCGATCATCAGGCTCGAGTTCGCGGCCTTCGCCTTCGCCTCGTAGAGCGCGAGGTCGCTCAGGTTCGGCATCGGGGACTGCTGCAGGAAGCTGTGCTGGTTCTTGGCGAGACCGCCGCTTCCGCGCACGTTCTTGACGTTGATGATGCTCCAGCCGGCGTAGATCGACCCGTCGTTGCCGTCGAGCAGTCCGTCCTGGTTGTCGTCCATGTATCCGCCGAGATCGGGGCTCGCCGGATTGGCCATCGAGAGGGTCGCCCAGCGCGGCATGCCGAAGGCGCCCGGCTTGTACAACGCCGCGTCGAACTGGCCGTTGCTCGCCACGTTGCCGTAGGCGTTGATCGTGTCGCCGTAGAACCAGCCCCAGTTGTTGATGAAGTAGGTGTAGTCGAACACCCGGCCCGGAGTGAATCCGACCTGGACGACCGCCTGCTCCGTCGCCTTCGCCAGCGGGTTCTGGGCGTTGGGCACGTAGCCGGTCGCGGTGATCGTCACGTCGCGCGACTCGCCGTTCACGGCGGCATCGAGCGTGACGGTGAACGTGCCGTGGTTGCGGCCGTTGCGCACGAGCGACTCGTTCGTCGCGAGCGTGGACGTCACGGGCTTGGTCGGGTCGCCGTTCGTGAAGACGGCCTGATCGAGACTCTGCAGCGGCGAGAACGGATTGAGCGTCGTCGTGTTGTTGATCCATGCGATCGCGCGATGGACGCCCGCCTTCGCCAGCTCGCGCGCCTCGATCTCGCGCTCGTTCCGTTTGAGATCGGCGCGATCGGTGGCGGAGATCGACGCCGCGGAGAAGGCGAGCGTGACCGCGAGCATCATGGTGATGACGGCGGCGATGAGCGCTCCGCCTCGCTGCGTCCGAGTGCGATCCATGGAAGTTGCCCTTTCGGGTGTACCTAGTTGTTCAGCCGGATCGTCAGCGTGCGAGTCTTGATGAGATCCTCGCCCTTGTCGGTGACGTCCTTGTCGGAGGACATGCGCATGCGGACCGTCACGGTGACGAGCTTGTTGTTGCGAGTGACCACGAAGCCCTTGCCGAGCTTTTGGTCGGGGCCGTCGACGTCGCGGAGCAGAACCTCGTCGCTGCCGATCGTCGCTCCGAGGGAATTGACCACGCGCCGCACGAGCTGCCAGCCGACGCGGCCGGCCGGCGCCGCGGTGACGAGGTAGCGCACGGTCGAGTTGGCGAGCGCCCCGACGGTCCCGCTCGACAGCGTCCTGGCTCCCCAGGTGACCGTGCCGGCCGTGATCGACATCGGGACCTGCAGCGAGAGCTGGTCGCCCGCCGTCGAGTTCGTCGTGATCGCGAGCGACGCGGCGTTCGCCTGCGCGACGTCGTCGGTCAAGCGCGCGAGCGCGTCGGTCGAGGCGCGCCGCGCGGCGGTCGAACGGACGCTCTCGGTGAAGACCGAGCCGGAGCTCTTCATCATCGAGACCGTGCCGCCCGCGACGATGGCGAGGATGCTGACCGAGAAGGTGGTCTCGAGCAGCGTGAAGCCGCCGATCCGCCTACGGGAGTGAGTCATATGGGAGCGAGTCATGTCAGGTCCCCTGGGCCCGGTAGGTCGCCAGCCGGGCGAGCACGGCCTGCGTCCGGTCGTCGCGCACCGTGACCTCGACCACGATCAGGCCGACCTGGGCGAGGTTGGCGTTGATGGTGACGGTGTGGTCGCCGCGATCGCTGGCGATGCCGTTCCACGAGAGAAGCTGGTCGTAAGGGACGTCCGCCACGCTCTCGACGACGCTGGCGAGCGAGGCCTGCGCCACCACCGCGCGATCGGTCATCTTCGAGGAGAGGCCGGCGGACGTGAACGCATAGGCGAGCATCAGGGACGTCATCACGAGGACGCCCACTGCGATCAGGATCTCGACGAGTGCGATCCCCTGTGACCGTCTTCGTCCTCGTCGGCGGCCGACGGGCCGCGCACCGACCACCGCATTTTCGACGTCCACGAGCAGCTCCGCGATCGGGGGGATCTCCTCCACCTCCTTATCGCGCCCTGCATCTGATGGACTACTTCAGAAACGAAGCTCTGCAACGTCGGAGCGATCGGAAATGAGTTCAGTCGACGCGCGCCGGATCGGATTGGAATTCCTGGACGTCCGTCGTCAGCTCGAACTGGGTCCCTTCGTCTCGAGCTGCTGCAGCTGCTTCGAGAGATCGGCGACGTCGCGGTCGCGGCGGTGGTAGCCGGTCTGATCGACGATGGCGCGTGCCTTGGCCAGCGAGTCGCGGGCGGGTGCGTTCTGACGTTGGTGCAGGTGGAGCCGGGTGAAGCCCAGAAGCGTGTCCGCTTCGAAGAGCCGCATGCCGGTGCGTCGGGTGAGCAGGAGCGATTCGTCGAGAAGGGCGCGCGCGCGGTCGGGGTGGTCTTGTGCGAGGGCGAGCTCGGCGTTGGCGAGCAGGCCGAGGGGGAGGTAATTCTGCGTGCCGGCGTGTCGCGGGCCGTCCAGCGCCTGATGCAGAGCGTCGTCGGCTTCGGTCAGGTGGCCGAGTTGGAGCTGGGCGCGACCGAACGCCAGGTGATCGAGGGCGATGCTGAGCAACGAACCGTGCTGCTTCGTCCAGACGAGGGTCCGGGAAGCGCGCTCCGCCACCGTCTGTGCCTGGCCCTGGGTCAGCAGGAGGTTGCAGTAAAAGAAACCAGCCGTGGAGTAGAGGAGCGGGTACTCCGGCTGCAGCTCGCGCTCTATCGCCTCGGCCTTCTGGAACAGCGCCTCAGCCTCGTCCATTCGACCGACTTGGAGGAGAGCGTTGGCGTGGGTCGTGCAATTGACCAGGCGCTGAAAATCATCACCGCTACGTTTGGCGTGCTCCACGCCCTGCACCGCGAGCAAGAGAGCCTGTTCAAGATCTCCTCGACTGAGATGCAGTTCGCTGAGATTGCTGGCCGCAATGGCGGCATTCTCCCAGTCCTGCCGCGAGATGGCGCCCGCAAGACCCGCCTGCATCGGCTCCACTGCCTCGGCCAGTCGACCGAGCGCCCGCAAGTCGAAGCCGGCGAGATTCAGCAGTGGGCTGCGAGCACGACCGTTCAGGCTTGAGACCGGCTCTTTCCAGGGCATTGCGAATAGGGCCGCCACGCACGCGAGGTCTGCGCCCCAGGCACCAAGCTTCTTGCTCGAGAAGTACTCCTCTCCGCGCTCAATGCGCCGCCAGTAGACCTCGTCGAACGCCTCCTGATGTCGCCCCGCCGCGCAGCCGTGCACGACCGCCGCATACAGCGGCATCAACCCCTGCAACGTGGTCGGCAGCTCTTCTGCGCTCTCCTTGAAATGGTGATAGAGCCGTTCATGGCCCGCGGTCCAGGCCTTCGGCTGCTGCGTTCGGAGCCGCTCTCCGAAGTGCTCGCGTACCAGCGGGTGGCAGTCGACGACGTCGGGGTGATGGACGCTGGCCTTGGCGAGAAGGCGCGCCTCACGCAAGCGATCGAGAGCCGCCGCCGGATCGGCGCCCTGGAGCGACTCGTTGAGGCCGCGCACCGCGGGCGCCTTGCAGAGCGCATCGAGAGCGGCGCGGTCGGCGGGGCGGTCGAAGAGGCCGACCATATGAAGCAGGTCGAGCTCGGGGCCGCGGCCCAGCCGCTTCGCCCAGGCGTCCATGACGCGCTTGGGATGGGTCTGGACCTTCTTCGGGTCAGACGACGGGGGTAGATCGCTAACGGTCTCGATGTGCCGCGCGGGCGTTTCGGCGATGTAGCTCGCGAGCAGGTTGACGGCGAGCGCGTGCCTACCCAGCTCCTCGACCGCCTTCTCGAGCGCGTCGTCGGTTCCCTTCACGCCGGCAACGCGCAGCAGTGCGCGGCCCGACAAGGTCGAGATCTGCTCGAGGCTGTAGTGGAGCACCGCCTTCGGGTCGCACTCTTTCAGGTCGGTCAACGGCTCGCGCGTGCTCACGAGACAGAGCCCCGAGTTCTCTCTCGCGAGCTCCTGCAAGAGCGTCTTGAGCGCCGGGTCCTGGAGCTCGCCGCGCGTTGCCTCGGCCGACGATTGCAGCGGCTCGACGCCGTCGAGCACCAGCAGGCAGCGGTGCCGTCGCACGTGTTCGGCGAGCCGTTCGCCACGGTCCCACGGCGAGCCCTTCGACGGATCCTCGTCGCCGAACCATCGCAGCGCGAAGTCGATGAACGAGTCGGCCGAGGTCATGCGGCCGGTGCCCTGACTGTAGAACGACCAGCCGAGCGCGCGCTCGCCGCCGCGCCATTCGTCTTCGGCGAGCATCTCGCACCAGACGCGGCAGACAGCCGACTTGCCGACGCCACCGCCGGCGGTGAAGACGACCACGTTCGCCGCCGGGTCGCCCCACGCCCGATCGAGCAGCGCCAGCTCCTCGCGCCGGCCGAAGAGCAGCGAGCCGGTCTCCGGCAGACGCGTGAGGTCGAACTGCTCGCGCGGCCACTGCTCAAGGGCGGTCGCGGGCATCTTGACGCCTTCCAGCGCGACGCCCCGCACCTCGCGGGCGAGCTTCGTGAGGAAGTCACGGCGGTTCGGCGCCTGGAGTTGGTCGAGCGGCGTCCCGCCGCCCAGCATCTGCAGCCGCTTGAGCCAGGGCTCGTCGTCCCAGAGGCACTGCTCCCACAGGATCGGAAACAGTGCCAGCTTTCCCTCACGCTGCCTCTGCAGGAGGACGGGGGTCTCCTCCAGTTGGCAGAAGGACGACGCCAGGAAGTTCTGCGTGACGATCAGGATCGCCACCTTCGCGCCGCTCAACTCCTCTTCGATCTGGCGATACCAATCCTCGCCAATTCCGATCAGTTGGTCGTGCCAGAGCTTGATGTGCTCGTTGAGCTCGAGCTGCTTCAAGTAGGGCAGCAACTCGTCGTCGAGGTACCGCTTGTCCTTGTGGCTGTAGCTCACGAAGACCGTCGGCCGGTTCTTGTTCTTGCTCACGTCAGCCATGACTCGCGACGCTCGCGGCTCCTAGCCCCGCTTCATCCCGACCCGCCCGGTGTAGTCGACGCGGACGAGGAGCGGCGCGTCGGCGCGGGCGGAGAAGTACTCGTCGACGGCGCGGCGGGCGCCGCGCCAGTGGCCGTAGTCGTCGACGATCAGTACGCCGCCCGGCGAGAGGCGCGGCCAGAGGTGGTCGAGCTCGTGGCGCGTCGACTCGTACCAGTCGGTGTCGAGCCGCAGCAGCGCGATCCGCGCCGGCGCCTGCGCCGGGATCGTCTCCTCGACCTTGCCGGCGACGAAGCGCAGGCGCTCGGCAGGATGGCCGGTCGCGGCGAGAGCGGCACGGACCTCGTCGAGCGGCGCGGCGCACCAGCCGCCCTTCGCGGCGGCCGACGCGAAGTCGCTCGCGGCGTCGCGGCCGGCGAGGTCGACGTCGGCGGCGGTCGGCGCGCTCATGCCGGCGAAAGTGTCGTAGAGCCAGAGCGTCCGGCCGGCGTCGCCCGCCGAGCGCAGCGCGAGCGCGGCGAGCATCGAGCTGCCTCCTTTCCATACGCCGCACTCGACGACGTCGCCCTCGATCCGGGCCGACGCGACGTGGCGCGCCGCTCCCCAGAGCGCGTGCATGCGCTCGAGCGACGTCATCGTGAAGGCGCGGCAGCGCTCCCAGGCGGCGAGGAAGTCGCGCTCTTCGCGAAGGTCGGGGCAGCGATCGCTCTCGTCGGCGCGCTTCGCCTCGCGGCGCCCGAGCAGGCGAGCGACGAACGTCGGCAGGCGGCTCTCGGCCATCGACGTATCGTAAGCTCGCGGGAATGGCGCAGGAGGGCGCAGTCGAGCAGCGCGCGGCCGACGTCGAGCGGCTCGCACAGTGGCCGGGACGCGCGACGCGCGAGCCGGGGCTCAAGGACTACGGCTACCTGCTGCTGCGCTCGCTCACCGCGGAGCTGCGCGGCGCGCTCGAGCGCAGCTTTCGCGGCCGACGCGACCTGCTCGTGCTCGACGTCGGCTGCGACTGCAAGCCCTACCTGCCCTTCTTCGCCCCCTACGCGCGCCGCTACGTCGGCAGCGACGTCTCGCGCACGACCGCGCAGGTCGACGTCGTCGGCGGCGCCGGCGCGATCCCGTTCAAGAGCGGCTGCGCCGACGCGCTGCTCTGCTCGCAGGTGCTCGAGCACGTGCCGGAGCCCGGGACGACGCTGCGCGAGATCGCGCGCGTGCTCAAGCCGGGCGGCCGCGTCCTCCTCTCGACCCACGGCACGTTCATCTATCACCCGCACCCGACCGACTTCTGGCGCTGGACGCAGGACGGGCTGCGGAAACTCTTCGACGAGAGCGGCGAGTTCGACGAGATCGAGCTCCACGCCAATGGCGGCACCGGCCACTGCCTCGCCTACCTCCTCGCCGTCTACTGCCACCTCGGGCTCAAGCGGAAGTGGCTGCGGCCCCTGAGACGTGTGCTGATTCCCGCCGTCAACGTCGCCGGCCTCCTGCTCGGACGGATGCTCGCTCGCTTCGACTATCCGGCGCCGCACTCGCTGATCGCCAACTTCCTGGTCGTCGCGCGGCGCCGCGGACCGCGTGCGTGAGCGCCGTGGCCGCTTCGGCCGCGCGCGTCCCGGTCCTCTACCTGCTCGACCTGCTCCGGCCCGGAGTCGGCGTGCCGGAGACGCTGCGGTTCCTGATCGAGCCGGTGCGCGCCGCCGGCTTCGAGCTGCACGTCGGCGCGCTCCATCGCGAGCCCGGCGACCTCGGCGACGAGCTCGCCGCGCGCGCCGTCCCGCTGCTCGATCTCGCAGCGAGCGGCTTCGCGTCGACGCTGCGCCGGATGGCGCGGACCGGCCTCTACCTGCGGCGCCATCGCATCGCGCTGATCCACGCCAACGAGTACCGAGCGATCCATCTCGCTCTGCGCCTCGCGCAGTTCGCGCCACGGCTGCGCGTCGTCGGCCACCTGCGCGTCACGGGCAACGTGCGCAGCTCCAGCGGCCGCCGCGAGCGCTGGCTCGCGCGCCACGCGCGGCGCATGTCGGAGCTCGTCGCGGTGTCGCAGGCGGTGCTCGACGACTTCCGCGACGCGACCGGGCTTCGTGACTTCGGCCGCGTGATCTGGAACGGCCGCCCTCTCGTCCGATTCGAGCGCGCCGCCGATCCCGCGGAACGGGAGCGCACGCGCCGCTCGCTCGGAATCGCGGAGGGCGTGCCGTTGCTGATCTGCGCCGCGACGCTGCAGCCGTCGAAGGACCATCCGACGCTCTTGCGCGCGGCGGCGCGGCTCAAGCAGGAGGGCGTCGCGTTCACGCTCCTGCTCGCGGGCGAGGGGCCGGCGCGCGGCGAGCTCGAGGCGCTCGCGGCGTCGCTCGACCTCGCGCCGCAGGTGCGGCTGCTCGGCCGGCGTGACGACGTGCCGCAACTTCTCTCGTGCGCCGACCTCTACGTGAGCGCGTCGCTGCGCGAAGGGCTGCCGGGCTCGGTGATCGAGGCGCAGGCGAGCGGACTGCCCTGCGTCGTCACCCGCTGCGGCGGTCCGGAGGAGGTCGTCGTCGACGGCGAGAGCGGGCTCGTCGTCCCGCCGAGCGATCCGGCGGCGCTCTCGAGCGCGCTCGCGACGCTGCTGCGCGACGCGCCGTTGCGCTCGCGGATGGCGGCCGCCGCTCGAGCGAACGCGCGCCGATTCGATCTCGACCGCACCGTCGCCGCGTGGAGCGAGGTCTACCGCGCCGCGCTTTCGTCCTGACGCGTCGCCCGCGCCGCGCGCGCTGCCCACCACTCCGCGAGCAGGACGAGCGCGAAGAGGGCGCGCGGCCGGCCGCGCTCGCGCTCGAGCGCCGCGGCGACGGTGCGCGCAAGGGTCTTCGGCTCGAGCCAAGGCAGCGGCCGCGCCTCCATCCAGCCCGCGACGCCGCCGAACGCCGCGAACCAGTCGCGCAGCCACTCGCGCATCGGCAGGACGAAGCCGTGCTTGCGCCGAGTGACGATCTCGCGCGGCAGGAGCGCCTGGGCCGCCTCGGCGAGCGCGACCTTGCGGCGAGTGACGGTCGCGCGCCGTTCCGGCGGCAGCGCGAGCGCGAGCTCGGCGAGCTTCGGCTCGAGATAGGGCGCACGCCCCTCGAGGCTGTGGGCCATCGCCATGCGGTCGAGCTTCACGAGCAGGTCGTCGGGCAGCCACGTCATCAGGTCGGCGAGAGATCGTCGCTGCAGCGGATCGCGTGCGGCCGCGAGCGTCTCGCGCCGGAGTGCCGCGGCGTCGTCGCTGTCATCCGACTCCGACTCGTCCGATCCCGGCAGCAACTCGCGCCGCTCGGCCTGCGTGAACACGAGCGGGTACCCGGACTCGCTCGTCTCGCCTTCGCGCCGGCTCGAGCGCCACTTTGCAAAGCGCTCCGAGAGGCCGCGGGCCGGCGCGGCCGGCGCGTAGTAGTCGTACCCTCCGAAGAGCTCGTCGGCCCCCTCGCCGGAGAGGACGACGGTCGCCGTCTTTCGCGCCTCGCGGCAGAGCCAGTGGAGCGGGAGCTGCGCCGGATCCCCGATCGGCTCGTCGAGCGCGCGCGCGACCTGCGGCAGGAGCGTCGAGAAGCAGGTCGCGTCGAACTGGAAGTGGTGGTGCGTGCTGCCGACGTGGCGGGCGACGAGCTCGGCGAAGCGGCTCTCGTCGTGCTCGCTCGCGCC
>Ga0247727_10009251_pt1 | contig 17941 bp, 13 predicted proteins | sample WisWelCaveWW1625_FD_202498 | JGI IMG/M metagenome (GOLD analysis project Ga0247727, IMG submission 202498) | Biofilm microbial communities from Wishing Well Cave, Virginia, United States - WW16-25 | ecosystem: Environmental > Aquatic > Deep subsurface > Groundwater > Cave microbial mat | place...
GCCCGTCGACAGTTTCGGCATCACGGCCAACAACCCCGGCAACGCCGGCTGGACCATCACACCGGCGGTCGCCGCGCCGCGCGGCGGCGCGTGGCTGAACGTCTCCACCCGCGCGGGCGCGGGCAGCCTGGACACCGTGATTGTGCTGATCGACACCGCCGGCCTGCCCGTGGGCAGCTACTCCGGAACCCTCACCGTCACTCCCGGCGCCCCGGGCGCTCCCATCGTCTTGCCGGTCAGCCTGGTCATCGCCTCCGGCGTCCCCAACGTTTCCTTGAGCAGCCCCTTTTTTCAAGGCGGCGGTCCCAACCTGTTCTTTGCCGGCGTCACGCCCCCGGTCCAGAACTTCACGCTGCTGAACACCGGCGGCAGCCAATTCAATTGGACCGCGGCGGCGGAGACTTCTTCGGGAAGCAATTGGCTGCTGGTTTCACCCAAATCGGGCAGCGCCGCCGCTACCCTGACCGTGGCCGTGAACGGCATCGGGTTGACGGCCGGGACATACGCGGGGGCCATCCGGATCCACGTCCCCCAAGCGGTGAATCCCGCCTTGAGCGTCAGCATCACCTACACGATCAGCCTGACCACTCCGATCGTCGCCTCGAGCGGCGTGGTTCATGCCGCCACCTTCCTGCGAGGACCGGTCGCGCCGGGTCAGCTCATCACCATCTTCGGCAGCAACCTGGCCAATGGCGTCGCGGCAGCCTCCGCGCCCGGCAACATGCTGCCAACCGTGCTGGGCGCCACTTCGGTGACCATCGCCGATCTCCCCTGCCCCCTCATTTTCGTCTCGCCGACCCAGATCAACGCCCAGGCGCCGTACGAACTGACCGGCCCCACCGCGCAACTGACGGTGAAGTTGGGGGAAGTGACCAGCCAGCCCGCGGTGGTGCAAGTGGAACCATCTTCGCCGGGGATCTTCTCGGTGAACGGAACCGGGCAGGGCGCCGCCACGATCCTGAGGGCTTCCGACTTTTCCCTGGTCACCGCCGACAATCCCGCCCGTCCTGGCGAAACGGTAGCCATCTTCGGCGCCGGTCTTGGCCAGGTGGAAGGAGGAGGGATCAGCGGGATGATGGCGCCGGCGCCGGTTTCGGTTACCGCTCCGGTGACGGTGAATTTCGGGACCACCGCGGCCACGGTCCGCTACGCCGGCCTGGCCGTCGGGTTCGTGGGCTTGTACCAGATCAATGCCGTGGTCCCCACGACGTCCGGCGCCCGGGGCGGCGCGGTTGCGGTCACGGTGCGCGCCGGCTTGGCCGTCAGCCCGGCGCTGAACACCTTCGTCGCTACCACCCGCTGACGCTGGCCAGGTCGATCCCGTACCTCCTCATCTCTTCGTCGTAGTAGCGGCGGTAGAGCAGGTCCCACTCCGGGCTGCCTTCGGGTATCTCCCGCTTTTGGGTGCGGATCTTGGTCCGCGCGGCGAGACTGACCTTGTCTTCGGCCAGCAGGAGGTCGGTCAGGCCCCGCACGATCTCCAGCCGCACATCGTTCCACTCCGAGCGGAACTTCACTCTCGGCGCGCGCCGCAGCAAGCCCGCCATCTTGTGGGAAATCTCGTTGATCTTGTCACGGGAGAGCTTCATGTGATCCCCGCTCTCGCGCCCCGAGGCGCGGATCATCTTGCGCTCGGCCAGCAGCGTTTTCTTGATCCGCCGGAACATCTCCTGGTAGCTGACGCCCTGGCGCCGCATGTACTCGGTGTACTGGCCCAGGATCTCCCGCACCTCCTCGTTGAGACTGTCCTCGACCGACAACTCGTCGGTGATCATGTCGTGGACCAACTGGCGAATCGACTCCGGATCGGCCAACTCCAGGGGGCCGACCGCCAGACGCTTGGTCAATTCCCGTGACAAATAGGCGACAAAGGTCCTGGACAGCAGCATGTCGGATTACAGTCTAGCACAGCGCGGCAAAGCCCAGCCAAAGGGAGCTTGACTCCGGTTTGTTGATTTGTTGATTTATCGATTTGTCGATTTCGCCGTGCGTTGCGAAGCGGCGAAGATATGCAGCAGCTCGTTAGCCTCCTGAAGGTCGGGATCAGCAAATCGGCAAGTCAACAAATCGGCGCCCTCAGTCGTCGTCCTTACCCTTCCCGCGACCCTTGCCCTGAACCTCGACGGCAATCAACCGGCCCTGGGGGTTGGCCCGCGCCTTCACCTCGACGCGCGCGTCTATCGCCAGGTCGGCAAAGCCCTTGACCGACCCTTTGAATTCCGTCGCCCCGTCGGTGAAGATATCCTGCGGCAAGGCGCCCACGCGGAAAGATTTGTTGGCCGCGTCGATCGACTTGATGGGGCCCTCGATCTCCAATTCCGTGGTCTGTTCTTCCATTTTCGCCGGCCGGGATCGGAACCCGCTGACATACTCGATCAGCGCCTGCCCGTTGATGGCTCGCCGGACCAGGAACACGCCCGCCCAGGAACCGGGTTGCGGAAAGTCCAGGTTGGCTCTCCCGTTGCCCTTCTCGTCGGTAGCCAACGCGCCCGTCTGACCCGCCGGCAAGCATCCGGGGAGCGCCGCCCCGACCGGGCAAAACAGAACCGAGTAGGACTGCGAGGGCGCCGCCTCGCGGAGACGGATCTCGACGCGGCCTTCGTCACGCACTTCCACGGAGCCCTCGTCGAGCGGGTCGCTTCCGGCCGCCCCCCAAAAGGCCAGCGATTGGGGGGACAGGCTTCCCGCCAGCGCCGTCAAGTCCGCGGGGCGCAACAACTGCGCCTGCAGGATCATCTTGCCTTCGCCCTGGCGCCGATCGTCGTCAGCCCAGGTCAGGGAGCCGGCCAAGACCACCCCGGCCCCTATCATGATTGCTTTGTGGATAGTCATAATCCGCACACCTCGATGGGGATTCACACCCCTCTGACTGCAATCGGCTGGCCAGGCGGGGCTGTGTTTGAAAACGCTGAGGGTTACGCCGATGAAGGACAGCCCGGCACTGGTCGTTCCTCAGGGGATTGCGTAAAAAAGACACACTCGGGAGCGGCGCCCCGGCGGCCGGAGGGCATATGCTGAGCCGAGGAGCCGCCTTGGATCAGTTTGCGTTAAGCTAGTGTGGTGTTCCACCTAATTCTTGACAGCTTGTGGGGCGGGCTTCAGCCCGCCGGGGACTTCAGTCCCCGCCAGGGCCGGGCTAAAGCCGGCCGCGCGGCCTGAAGGCCGCCCCACGTTAGCTGGGACACCACACTAGTTTCTTTCAGCCCACATCATGAGAGTCTTCGACGGCAAGGACGTTCGCAACATTGGAGTAGTCGGGCATGGCGACAGCGGCAAAACCAGTCTGGTCGCCGGATTCCTGTACACCGGCGGGGCCACCAGCCGGCTGACCCGGGTCGAGGAAGGCAACACCATTACCGACTTCGACGAGGAAGAACAGGCGCGCAAGATCACCATCTCCTCGGCGCTGGCCTACCTGGAATGGAACAAGGTCAAGCTGAACCTGATCGACACGCCGGGCTACAACATCTTCATCCATGACGCAAAGAGCGCCTTGATCGCCGCCGACGCGGCGCTGGTGGTGGTCGACGCGGTGGCCGGCGTAGAGGTGCAGACCGAAAAGGTCTGGGGCTTCGCCGACGAATTCCGCTTGCCCCGCGCCATCGTCCTCAACAAGCTGGACCGGGAGCGCGCCAGCTTCGAGCGGGCCCTGGCCAGCGTCCAGGAGGTCTTCGGCCGCGCGGCGATCCCGATCCATTTGCCCATCGGATCGGAGCGGGAGTTTCGCGGCCTGGTGGATCTGACCACCATGAAGGCTTACACCTACCAGCCCGACGGCGACGGACGAGGCGCGGCGGCCGAGGTCCCCGGCGACCTGGCCGAGGCGGCGCGGAAGGCGCAAGAAAGCCTCATCGAGATGATCGCCGAGGGCAACGACACCCTGATGGAGGAGTTCTTCGACAAGGGCACCCTCAGTGTGGAGCACATCCTGGAGGGGTTGCGCGATGCGGTCCACCAGAGACGCATGTGTCCGGTAATGTGCGCCTCGGCCACGCGGAACATGGGTTCGGATGTGATCCTGAACTTCCTGGTCGCGAATCTGCCCGCTCCCATCGATGGGGAGGCGGTCGAAGGAAAGAACCACGAGGGGCAGCCGATCACCCGCAAGATCGCCGACAGCGAACCGGTCTCCCTGTTCATCTTCAAGACGGCGGCCGACCCCTTCGCCGGGCGAGTCACCTATTTCAAGGTCATGTCCGGCGTGCTGAAGAACGACGCCAATGTTTACAACTACAACCGCAGCGCCGCCGAGCGCCTGTCCCATATCGGGGTTCTGCTGGGGAAGACCGTCACGCCGGTGACCGAAATCCACGCCGGCGACCTGGGCGCGGTGGCTAAGCTCAAAGAGACCCTCAGCGGCGATTCACTCGGGGAGAAGGCGTCGCCGATCCTCTATCCCCCGGTGGCGCTGCCGGCGCCGGCCATCGCCTACGCGCTGGAGGCCAAGTCCCGCCAGGACGAGGACCGCATGGGCACGGCCATCCACAAGATCCTGGAGGAAGACCTGTCGCTGCGTTTCTATCGCGATCCGCAGACCAGGGAGTTCCTGCTCGCCGGCAGCGGCCAGCAGCACGTCGAGGTGATCGTCAGCCGGCTCAAGAAGCGCTACAGCGTCGAGCTGGCCCTGAAAGCCCCCAAGATTCCTTACCGGGAGACCATCCGCGGCCGAGCCGACGCTCAAGGGCGCCACAAGAAACAGACCGGCGGCCACGGCCAGTTCGGCGATTGCAAGATCAAGATGGAGCCTTTGCCGCGCGGCGGCAGCTTCGAGTTCGTCAACGATATCTTCGGCGGCGCCATCCCCAAGAACTTCATCCCGGCCGTCGAGAAGGGCATAGTGGAGGCCGCCGAGCATGGGTATCTCGCCGGCTACCCGGTGGTGGATTTCAGGGTCACGCTCTACGATGGATCCTATCACGACGTGGACTCCTCGGAGATCGCCTTCAAGCTCGCCGGCCGCAAGGCCTTCAGGAACGCCATGGAGCAGGCCAAGCCCGCGCTGCTCGAGCCGATCATGAACGTCGAGGTCCAGGCCCCGATGGAGTTTTCCGGCGACCTGATGGGCGACATGAACAGCCGCCGCGGCCGCATCGTGGGCATGGACACCAAGGGCAACACCCAGATCATCAAGGCCCAGGTCCCCATGTCGGAGATGCTCAGCTACGCCAACGAGCTGACCTCCATCACCCAGGGCCGCGCCTCCCATACCATGGACTTCGCTTTTTACGAGTTTGCCCCCGGCCAGATCGCCGACAAAGTGATCGCCGCGGCCAAGGCCGCCCGCAGCGGCCAGCAGGAGGAAGAGGAGTAGCCAGTCTCCGGCACTCATGCTCCGGTCCGAACTCGCCGAGCTGATTGGCAACGGTGAGAACTCGGGGGTCGAGTTCAAGCGGGATGACGTTCATCCCGACGCGTTGGCCAAAGAAATGGCGGCCCTGCTGAATCTGGAAGGCGGCCGCGTTCTGCTCGGCGTCGAGGAGGAGGGGAGCGTTTCCGGCCTCACTCGAGATCCCCAGCAGGCCGAACAATGGGTCATGAACATCTGCCGCGACCACCTGCAACCCGCGATCATCCCCTATTGGGAGACGCTAGGGTGGGGGGACCGGTTGGTCGTCGGGATTCTCAGCCTTCCCGCTGACAGTCCGAAGAAACCTTATAAGGCTAGACGAGGCTCGGCCTGGGTCACGTTCATCCGCGTCGGCTCCACCTCCCGAGAGGCCACGCGAGAAGAGGAAGCCCGCTTGTACCAGGCTTCCGGACTCGTGCGTTATGACATCAAGCCCGTGCCTGGAAGCTCCTGGGCCGACCTGGATGGCCGGCGCCTCCAGAACTACTTCCAGGCAATCCGGCAGCAAGAGGCGCCGCCGCTCGAGGACCACACGACCTGGGAACGACTCTTGCTCAACACCGAGTTCATGGTGGAACACGGCCAGCGAAGAATTCCCACTGCTGCGGCAGTCCTGCTGTTCGGGCGGAATCCGAATCGATTCCTGCCTCAGGCCGGCGTCACGGCGGCGGCATTTCCGGGAACTCACAAGGATTACGCGGCCAGGGAGCGAGTCCAGTTGCGGGGGCCGATTGCGCCGCTTCTCTCGTCGCAAGGAGAGGTTGTCGAAGACGGTCTGGTCGGGCAAACTCTGAACTTCGTTCGCCGCAACACGGCGGTCGAAGCCCGGCTGGACGAGGGAGGCCGGCGCCATGACCGCTGGGATTATCCGCTCGAAGCGGTGCGGGAGGCGATTGTCAACGCCATCGCCCATCGCGATTATTCGATCGGCGTCACCGACATCGAGCTCTCTTTGTACAGCGATCGCCTGGAGATCATCTCCCCGGGGCGGCTGCCCAACACGGTTACGGTCGAAAAGATCCGGCACGGTTATCGGGCCACCCGCAACGAGCTGATCAAGGAAGTCCTTCGCGATTACCGCTACGTGGAGGCCATCGGCCTGGGAATCCCTCGCCAGATCATCCGGGGCATGCGCGAGCACAACGGCACGGCGCCGGATCTGGTCGAGCAGGAGGATCGCTTTCTGGTTCGGCTGTGGAAGGGGCGGGGCGCTATGCCCGGATGATCACGGAGGCGAAGAACCCGTCGCCCGGATGCTCCGAGGGAAGCCACAAACGCTTCTCCGCTTCCACGAACCCGGAACCCAGCGCGGCGGCAACCACGGCCTCGTTTTCCTCCGGCTCGAGCGAGCAGGTCGCGTAAACCAACCTTCCCCCGGGCGCCAGCAGGGCCAGCGCCTCGGAGAGGATAGCCCGCTGCCGCGCCGCCAGATCCGCCAGATCCGCTGCCGTCATCTTCCACTTGATCTCCGGATTCCGCGCCAGCGTTCCGGTGCCGGAGCAGGGGGCGTCCACCAGAATCTTGTCGAAGCGGCGCGAGAAGGGCAGCGAGACGGCGGCGTCGGCCGCCACCAGGATTGCCGGGCCGGTGGCCAGCCGCCCCAAGATCTTAAGCCGGGCCCACTGCCGGTCGCAGGCCACCGTTAGGGCTTCCCCGCCCCGCTGCTCGACGGCCTGGAACGTCTTGTTCCCCGGCGCGGCGCAGACATCCAGGAAGCGGTCGCCGGGACGGAGCTCGAGCAGCGGGACGACACGCTGGGAGCCAAGGTCCTGAATCCGGACTCTGCCCTGGCGAAAACATTCCGTCTCGGCTGGCCGCCCGGCGCGGAGGCGACGGCAAAGCGGCAGCTCGGTCGGCTCTGTTTCGACGCCCTCCCCGGCCAGCCGCGCCAGCGTCTCCTGTTCGTCGAACTGGGCGTTGAGCCTCAGGTAGGTCGGCGGCGGTCGGAGTGTGGACCAGGCCAGCTCAGTGGCCGCGGCTTCGCCAAAGCACCGCCGCCAGCGTCCCAGCAGCCACTCCGGCACGCACCATTCCGGCGGCGGCTGCTCCGGTGGCGCCCATCCGGCCGCCTTGCGGAGAACCGCGTTCACCAAACCAGCCGCGGACCCTTTTCGCGCCCGGCGGACCAACTCGACGCTCTCGGAGACCGCCGCCCGGGCTGGTACACGATCCAAGTAGTGCAACTGAAACGCGCCCAGGCGCAGGGCCAAACGCACTTCCATATCCAGGCTGTGCGCCGGCCTCCCGGAAACAGCGGCGATGCAATGGTCCAGCTCCCCCTGCCGCCGCAACACCCCGAGGGCCAGTTCCTCGACTAGCCGGCAGTCCCGCTGGTCGAGGCCGCGGGTTAACGCGGAGTGCAACAAGTCGCCGGCGAAGGCTCCGCGCGTCTCCACGCCATGCAGTATCCGAAAGGCGGCCCAACGGGCCGGAGAAACCAAGCTTATTGCCTTTGGTTCGCGAACAGCTTCACGCGCTGATACTGGGGATACTCGGAATCGAGCGGCACGATCAGGTAATACTCGCCCTGCCCGGTGATGAGCAGCCGGGTGCGCAGCGTTCCCGGCTCGAGGATGATGTCGTAGAGCGTGCGCGTGTCGTCTCTGTCCTGAACCGAGCCGGCCTCTTGAATCCTGCCCTCGAAAAGAAAGTCGGGCGGCCCGGTGCAGAATCGATCGCGTCCGAACATGTCCTGGGTGCAGATCTGCATCCGCAGGTAGAGGCCGATCCGCCGATCCGGCAACAGGTCGATGGCCAGGCCGCCCCGAGGACGGTCCAGATGGGCAACCGCCTTCGGGAGTCCCAGCAGAACGCCCGGGCAGTTTTGGTCGAGCGTGGAGAGCTCGACTCTCGCTTTCCCGTTGGCTGGCGCCGGCTCAGCGCCATCCTGAGCCGCGGCTGAAAGGACTAGAATGGGCGCCAATAGCACTCTTGCCCACATACCGAGCCTCCCTGAGAAGCCCCGATGATACCACGATGCCCTGGGGATCAAAGCGCCCCCAGAACCCGCGCCGGCTCGGGCTTGCCGCGCTCGGCGAACACAATCCGTCCATGGGGGTCGATCCCGTAAACCGTGCGCCGCACCACCAGCCCGTTGGCCCGGTACAGCCGGGCGACCTTTTGGCCCTCGTCGATCAGCAGCGGAAACGGGAATCGGTGATTCCGGCGGAACTTGCCGTGGCTGTCCGCCGAGCCGGGATTCACTCCCCACACCGCAATGTCGCGGCGCTGAAACTCCATCCACTGGTCGCGAAACTCGCAGAGCTGGCGGCGGCAGACCGGCGTCTCGTCCATGGGATAGAACACCAGCACCACTGCGCCCCGCCGGTCGGCCAGCCGGACAATGGCCCCGTCCTCGTCGCGCAGCGCAAAATCCGGCGCCGTCGAATCCAACGGGAGCAGCTTGGCAAACAGTCCCAGCACGAGGTCTACTTGAAATTCACCAGCGTCTCATTCGAGCGCAGCCCGCCCGCGGTCAGGCTAACCGTCTGGCGTCCGGCCGGCACGCCCTCCGGAACCTGGAAGTTCACCTGGTACAAACCGGCGAAGCCCGGCGCCAGCCCGGCGAAGACGACCATGGCCGGCCGGCCGGCGACCAGAACCTCGACCGGCGCCGCGACGGGCGAGATCGGCGCGAGGGGCGCCGCCAACCCGCTCCTGGCCGGAGGCGTCACCGCGCCCAGGCCGGCGGCGAACAACTGCAGGAAGTCTCCGGCGCCGGCAGCGCGGTCGGCGGTCGACGCGCCGTCGGCGTTGTGAACAATCGCTCCCAGGCCGGTTGCCGAATGGAGGAAGATCCCTGGCTGCGTCGCCGCCAGCGGGATCGTCACCGGCGGTGAGGCCACCGAGAAAGAAACCACGGTGATCTCGGCCGTCGCGCCGGCCAGCTCGAACGGCGCCAGCAGATTGATCTGGGCCGGGCTGACAAACAACAGCGGCGCGGCCAGACTGTTGATCAGGACGCTGGTCGAGCCGAGCGACCGCGGCAGCGGGAATCCGCTGGCCGCCCTTGTCTCGGTCGCCAGAGCTGTCCCGAAGATGCTGATCAGGCCGCCCGGCGAGATGGCCCGGTTCGCCGCCGCCGTCCCCGTGTTGAAGCTGGCCGCGCTGACGACTCCGGCGGCGATCCAAGCCGGACGGTCCACCGCCGCCGCCGCCACCCGCGCGCTCACTGCAGGGACCGCCGCCAGCGCCGCGGTCAGGACATTCTCCAGCGCGCCGGAGGCCAGCCGCCAGGCCACCTGGACCTTCCCCTCGGCATCCGTAATCACCCGCGCCGGCGTCACCACGCCGTCGCCGCTGGCCGTGATGCTCACCGGGACCCCCGAGAAGGGAGTCTCATTCTCGTCGCGCAACCGTAGCACGATCGGCTCGGCCAGACTCGTCCCGCGCCCTCCCCGTTGGTTCGCGCCGGAGACGGTCTCCAGCCGCAACTGCCCCGTCTCCTCGCGAACCTGCACCTGGGTCCGCGAAACCTCGAAGCCGGGCATCGTGGTCCGGGCCGTCAGCTCGGCCACGCCCCCGCGAGTGCCCGTCATCGTGAAGGAACCGGAAGTCCGGCCGGCCGGGATGGTCACCGAGGCCGGTACCGTAATGACGCCGGTGTCGGTCGCCAGCAGCACTTCCAGGCTGGAGGTCAGCGGAGCGGCCAGGCTCACCGTAGCCGTCCCCGGGTTGCCCCGCACCACGCCCCCCGCCGGCCAGGTGGAAAGCCGCAACTGGCGAGCCAGCTCGGTTCGCGCCGTCCCGCGATTGTCCACCGCCGAGGCGAAAAACCGCTCCCACTCGGTCCGGATACGCTCCAGTTGCGCGATCTCATCGGCGGTCGGCCGCGCCCCTTCCCGCACCAGCAGCACGAAGGCGTATTGGTAATGCTTCTGCGCCACCGCGTGGTCCGGCGCCCGCCGCCCCTCGGCGTCGATCACCATCTGGACCGTCACTTCCTGGCGCGCGCCGTCAAAACCGATCCCCGGCTGCGGGGAGCGGTCCGGCGAGCTGCCCAGTGACGGGTTCCGCACCAGAAACGAAGGCGGCGTGTCGGCGGGCCCGCGCAGGCCCATCAAGTATTGATCCAGCGCGCTGTAGCGCTCGTTGGTGGCCACGGTCAGGAAGCGCGGCGTGGTCCCCTCGCTCCGATCCTCGATTTGGTTGCCCTCGACCACGGAAGCCTCGGAATTGTAATAGAAGCTCCAGTGCGCGTTGTCACGGCCCAGTAGCGCCGTCGACGGCCGCCCGGTCGCCGGGTCTATATATCGCGGATAGGCTAGAAAGCGGTGCCCGCTCTCCTGTCCCAGAATGGTCAGGGTCGTGTTGCGGCTGGCGCTGAACAGGGGAATGATCAGGGTCGGGTCCGGCGGATAGTTGGACAGCGGCCCCATGTTCAGAAAGCTCTGCAGCCGCGTCCCGGACCCAAATTCCGGGCCGAAGTCGAATACCGGATTGTCCCGCAGCAGCCCTCCGATCCCCAGTGCCCGATTCCGGATGTTCAGCTCGAAGGCGAAGGAGCCGGGTCCCACCCCCACCCCCAGGTTGTTGAACACCACCAGGAAATCGTAGGCATCGTCATGATTGCGGTAGAACTTCCTGCTGATCACGGTCACGTCCATCTCCGTCCGTTGGCTGAAGATCTCGGCGATGGCGCCGGAGGCGGCGGTGGGGAGTCCTTCGGAAAGATCCGCCGGCGTCGTGCCGTCCCGCAAGCGTCCCGGGGCGATCCCCACCACGGCATCGTTGATCGTGATCTCGCGGAAGTGAAACTCGATGGCCCCGTCTGGATACAGAGTGACCTGAAAGCTCTGGCGCTGTCCGATGCCGCGGGGAACCCACTGCGGCACCCGATCCCAGGTCAGCGTGGCGCGGTCCGCTGCGGCGAAATAGAGGACCGCCGCCTGCTGCTGCGAAGGATCCAGGTCCTCGAAGAAAGGAAAGATCCGCGGCGGCCCCATCAGGGCCCGCGACAGGCTCCGCGTGCTGATCGAGGTGTCCGACTCGGTGAAGGTGAGATTCCCGTCCGAGTTCACGTATGCCGCGTCGTAGCGCTGTCCGTAGAAGGGGAACGAGAAGGGCAACTGAACCAGCCGCGCGTCGTCATCGGCCAGGCCCGCCAGGGGACTGCCCGTCTCGGGGTCCGGGCCCGGGAGCAGCGGCTGCGAGGTGACGCTATATTGGAGAGCGGCCGGACCAGCGGGGGTGAAACGCAACGTCCGCCGATGGAGGTCAAACAGATTGGGACGCAGAACCGCGCCTTCGGAATCGTCGACGATGGCGATATGGCCGGCGTCGGGGAGGGTGGCCGCCTGCTCGGCGGGCGCGAGGGTCTGGGCGCCCGCCTGGCGAATCCGTCGCTCGCGCTGCTCCCGCGCCTGGCGGTGGCGGAACAACTCCGTGATGACCCGCCCGTCGTGGCTGCCGCACCGGAATTCGCCGGGGCGAATGGGCGAAGCCGCCGGCGCGGGCGGCGCCAAGCCGGCCGAAATGGCCGCTGCCAGGGCCGCCACGCGCCGCAGCCGGTGTGGGATTGTCATCAAGCTTTGATCTTAGCATCCGGAGGCGCGCCTCTTGAAGATCCTCAGGGTGAAAGTGGACATTGGCGGAACCCGCGGCGACCAGGCCTGGACGGGAATGGCACACTTCGAGGAAGTCGAGCCGCAAGAGGCCGTCTTTCGCCTCTTCTGCGGCCATGCGCCCGACCAGACGCATCCCCCCGGCGAATGGGGGGAAGCCAGCCTGAAGTTTGAAGATTTCATCGCCGAGTACGCAATCGCACACTACTTGAAGCAGGACCGGGTCCTCGACGCCAACATCGACGCCGCCGAATAATCCTCGCCTCCCGCCCGCGCGACGGCCGATAAGAACCATGGCCGGCTGTGTTTCGAACCAGACATTTCCCTTATACCCACTCCGCGGCGGAAGGACCAACGTACTACGAAACAAAACTTCTTCGGTTTGATTTGGGTTTGTAGGAACATAGAGGTGCAGAGGCGACCACATGAAAAACGCGCAATCTCGAAGGCGGCTGCTGGCTGGGACGGCGGCCGCGACCTGCGGCCTGCTGCCGCTGACTTTGCTCTGGGCTGCTCAGGAACAGCGGGAGCCGGAGTACGACGTCGAGCACGCCGAGTGCGTCTACCTGGGACCGAAACGGGCCCGCTATCTTCGCGGCGGAGCGACCGAGGCCGCCCGCGGGGCGGCCGCCCTGACCGCGCTCACCGACCAGGTGGCCCAGTCGCTGCCGCCGGTCCCGTCGCGCAGCCGCTCCGGGGCGCTCTCCTCGAATCTCACTGGGATCGACGAGATCCTGTTCGCCGCCCAGCGGTTGAACGGCGTGCCTTCGGCCGAGCTCTCCACCGACCAGGAGTTCCTGCGCAGGGTCCGGCTGGATCTAACCGGCCGCATCCCCACGGGCCAGGAAGTTGCCGTGTTTTTGGCCGACCCGTCGCCAAACAAGCGCGCCGCCCTGATCGACAGCCTGCTGGCCTCCCCCGAGTGGGCCGACAAGTGGACCATGTTTTTCGGGGACCTGTTCAAGAACTCCACCCGCACCACGCAGGTGGTCCGCTACGAGGAGGGCCGCAACGCGTTCCACCGCTACATCAAGTCCTCGCTCGAGCAAAACAAGCCTTACGACCAGATGGTCCGGGAGATGATCACCGACAACGGGGCCAACAGCTACGAGCAGGGCGAGATCAATTTTCTGATCGGAGGCTTCACCACCGGCGGCCCCGTTCAGGACACCTACGACACCCAGGCCGCCCAGGTCGCCGAGACCTTCCTGGGCCTCGGGCACATGAACTGCATCCTCTGCCACGACGGCCGGCGGCACCTGGATACCCTCAGCCTGTGGGGCAGCCAGGCCACCCGGATGCAGGCTTGGGGCATGGCCTCGTTCCTGTCGCGCACCGTCCTGACCCGGCGGCCGGTGGGAACGCTGCCTCAGCCCTACTACTGGTCGGTACAAGACAACACGAACCGCAACGCGGCTGATTACACGCTGAATACCATGACCGGCAACCGGCCGCCTCGCCAGCCCGCCGGCGGGAGCAACCGGGTCGCGCCGGTGTATCTTTTGGGCGGCGCGCGTCCGGGGGCCAGCGAGAGCTATCGCGCGGCCCTGGCCCGCGAGGTGACCGCTGACTTCCAGTTCGCGCGCGCCACGGTCAACTACCTCTGGAAGCAGTTCTTCGGGATCGGCATCGTCGAGCCGCCGGACCAGTTCGATCCGCTGCGCCTGGATCCGAACAACCCGCCGCCCGCGCCTTGGACCTTGCAACCCTCCAATCCCCAGCTCCTGAACCGGCTGGCGCAGGACTTCGTCAGCGCCCGCTACGATCTGAAAGCGCTGATGCGCCAGATCGCCAATTCGCGCGCCTACCAGTTGTCGGCCCGCTGGTCCGGAGCCTGGAATCCGACCTGGGACAAGTTCTACGCCCGCAAGCTGGTTCGCCGTCTCGACGCCGAGGAGATTCACGACGCGCTGGTGACGGCCAGCAGCATCCCGGCCAGCTACAGCATCACCGGCTTGGGGACCGTCAACTGGGCCATGCAGTTGCCCGAGCCGGCCAATCTGCCCCGCGGACCGGTGGCCCTGTTCCTGGACAGCTTTCTGCGCGGCGACCGCGACGAAGAGGACCGCAGCCGCGAAACCTCCGTCATCCAGGCGCTCGACTTGATGAACGATTCCTTCGTGTTGACCCGCACGCGCGCCACTCCGGCGACCAGCCTGCTCGGCCGGAATCTCTCCTTGTCCGACGAGCAACTGGTTCAGAACCTGTTCCTCAGCGTGCTGTCCCGGTATCCGACGGAGGCCGAGCGCGGCTCTGCTTTGAGCTACCTGCGCAACGGCCCCGCCGCCCAGAGAACACAGCGGGCCGAGGGGCTGCTGTGGTCCCTCTACAACAAGGTGGATTTCATCTTCAACTATTGAGACTCATGGACACGAGACGATTATGAACGCCAAAGAGAGATTCGATCGATTCCAGCAACGCTGGCCGCATCCCCATACGCCGTTCTTCCGGCGGCCCCATTGGACCCGGCGGCGCTTCTTCGAGATCCTCGGGGCCGGCGTGACGGGCTGCTTTCTGGACCGCCGCGCCCAGGCGGCCGAGACCCTCACCCAGGGCGCCACGCCCAAAAACACGGCCAGGAACTGCATCTTCATCTTGCTCTCGGGCGCTCCCAGTCACATGGACACCTTCGACTTGAAGGAGGTCGCCGGCGTCACTCCCACGGATTTCGCGCCCCAGACCATCAACGGGATCCGCTTCCCCGCCGGGCTGCTTCCGAAAATGGCGGCCCAGCTCTCCAACGTCGCCATCGTGCGGTCCATGCGCGCCTGGGCCCTGGTCCACGGGCTGGCTCAAACCTGGACCCAGATCGGACGCAATCCCGTCGCCGCGCTGGGCGACATCGCCCCCAACATCGGCAGCATCGTGGCCATTGAGAAGGATCCGGAGCGACTCCCCACCCACGTCTTCCCGACCTTCCTGGCCCTGAACTCGGGCGGCGCCACCGGTTCCGGTTATCTCTCGACCCGCTACGCGCCGTTCAAGGCCACGCCGGCGGCGACCGGCCTGCGCAACGCCAGCTCGACGGCTCTGGGCGGTGCGGCAGTGCTGAACGAGCGCTTCGCCCTGCTCCACACTCTGGACGACCCGCTCCGCGTCAACTCCCCGCTGGGACGGCCGCCCGAGGACATGGACTCCTTCTACAGCGGGGCCCGCGCCATGATTGATCACCCCGCCGTGGCCAGCGCCTTCAGCTATTCCAACGCCGAGAGCGAGCGTTACGGCGCGAGCGCCTTCGGCAACGCCTGCCTGGTGGCCAAGCAGGCGCTGGCCGGCAACCAGGGGACCCGCTACGTCCAGATCACCTTCGGCGGCTGGGACATGCACGCCAACATCTACGCCCCGCCCCCCGCCAACGGTATCTACCGCCTCGGCCGCTGGCTGGACGACGGCTTGGCCGCCCTTCTCGGCGACCTGCGCTCCAACGGCCAGCTCAACGAGACCCTGGTCGTGGTAATGGGTGAATTCGGCCGCACGGTCGGACCCCTCTCGGCGCAGGCCGGCCGCGACCACCACCTGCAGCAGTTCGCCCTGTTCGCCGGCGGCGGCGTCCGCGGCGGGACCGTCATCGGCTCCACCGATCCCACCGGCGCCAACATCGCCGCGCCCGGCTGGTCCCGCCAGCGCGAGATCCGCACCGAGGACATCGAGGCCACCATCTACTCGGCCCTGGGTATCGACTGGACCAAGATCCGCTACGACGACCCCTTTGGGCGCGGCTTCGAGTACGTCCCCTACGCCAGGGAAGACATCTACGGGCCGGTCCACGAGCTGTGGGGATAGCGCTAGCTACAAGCGGACAGGAGGCTAGCGGTCCACTTCGCCCAGGACGATGTCGATGGTGCCGATGATGGCCACCACGTCGGCGATCAGCGAACCGCGGCACATCCGGTCCAGCGCTTGCAGGTTCACGAAGGAGGGCGGGCGCACCCGCACCCGGTAGGGCAGCGTCGAGTTGTCACTCACCACAAAGTATCCCAGCTCGCCCTTGGGCGACTCGATGGAGACGTAGCACTCGCCGGCCGCGGGCTTGATGACCTTGGGGACTTTGGCCATGATGGGCCCGGAAGGCAGCGACTCGACCGCCTGCCGAATGATCCGGTTCGACTGGCGCATCTCCTGCATGCGGACGAGATACCGATCATAGGTATCTCCATTCTCGCCGCTGGGGATGTCGAACTCGTACTTCTCATAGCCGGAGTAGGGCTGCTGTTTGCGCAGGTCCCAGGCCAGGCCGGCGGCGCGGATCAGCGGGCCGCTCACGCCCAGCTCCTTGCACTCGTCGACGGTCAGGATCCCCACGCCTTTGGTCCGGCCGACCCAGATCCGGTTGTGGGTCAGCAGCTCCTCGTACTCGTCGATCCGGGGCACAAACGCGTCGCAGAAGGCCAGGCAGTCCGTCTCCAAGGTGTCGTAGGTCTCGTACTGGAGGCCGCCGATGCGGAAGGCGTGGGTGGTGAGCCGGGCCCCGCAGTACTTCTCGAAGATCTTCAGCGCCTCCTCGCGCTCCCGAAAGGTGTAGAAGACGGGCGTGATAGCGCCGATGTCGAGGGCATGGGTGCCCAGCCACAGCAGGTGGCTGGTGATCCGGTTCAGCTCGGTGAGGATTACGCGCACCGCCTGGGCCCGCGGCGGCGCCTCGATCCCCAGCAGCTTCTCCACCGCCAGGCAGTAGCCCAGGCCGTTGGAGACGGCGGCCACGTAATCCATGCGGTCCACGTAAGGGGCGAACTGGACATAGGTGCGGTTCTCGGCGATCTTCTCCACGCCGCGGTGGAGGTAGCCGATCACGCACTCGCAGCCGTTGACCTTTTCCCCGTCCAGCTTCAGGATCACCCGCAGGACGCCGTGGGTGGAGGGGTGCTGCGGCCCCATGTTCAGGACCAGCTCGGTGGCGTCCAGGAAAGTCGCTTCCGGCATGGCGTCACTGACCGCTATCGATGTGGAGATTCTCCCGCACCCAGCGCTGGTCTTGCTGGATGATACCGTACTCCTTGCGCAGCGGGTGCCCCTGCCAGTCCTCGGGCAGCAGGATCCGTTTCATGTCCGGATGGCCCTCGAAGACGATCCCGAACATGTCGTAGACCTCGCGCTCCAGCCAGTTGGCCCCCGGATGGACGCCGGTGGCGGTGGGAACCTTCTCCCCGTCGGCCACCAGGATCTTGACGCGGAGGCGCTCGTTGTGCGGAGGGAACCGGTAGAGCACGTAAACCACATCAAACCGCTTCTCGCGCTTCGGATAGTCGACCGCCGTGAGATCCACCAGGTATTCGAATTCTTCCTCGATCTTGAGGAACTCGAGGATCGAGATCGCTGACTCCGGCTCGGCGACCAGGAAGTTCTGGCCGGCGTAAGTGGAGAACTCCCGAATCCGGTCGCCGAACTGCTCCTTCAGGCTGGCGGCGAGCCGGCTTTCCCAGGGGGTGGTGGCCATTCCCGGAGGCGGCTTGGGCGGGGCCTGGCCCGCGGGCTTTTGTTCTTCTGCCATGTCTGGGGTGCCAGGAGGCCGTTTCCAGCAACGGTCCTCAGACTGCTTTGTGAACCCTACGATTAGCACAGCAAGCGATTTGGTGTCAACGGTGCTGAGGCGGTGCTGACGCGGGCGGAGGGCGCGCGGTCCCTCAGGTCTCACTTCCCCGTGTAGGTAATCCACATCGGCGACACCCAGACGATTTCGCCGTCCGACTGCTCGCCGCGGACGTAGTAATACGCAGTCTGGCCGGCGGTGGGACTCTGGTCGCGCCAGGTGAACTCGACCTCGGCCCGGCCGGGCTGGATGGTGTAAACGTACTGGTTATCCTTGATCAGGTGAACCTTGGCGAAGGGCGCGGTTCCCACTAGCCGGACCTTCAACTCGGGCGACGCCGCGGTGGCGAAGGCGTCGCCCATGATGTGGCTGCCGGACCGAAAATCGGCCAAGATGTCGTCGGTGGCGCCGTAGACGTGGCGCTTCTGGAAGGCGTCGAGCAGCGCCTCGCGCGAGTTGTCCCGGGCCAGGATATTACAGTAACTCATGTGCGTCGAGACGTGG
>Ga0247727_10009252_pt1 | contig 17941 bp, 16 predicted proteins | sample WisWelCaveWW1625_FD_202498 | JGI IMG/M metagenome (GOLD analysis project Ga0247727, IMG submission 202498) | Biofilm microbial communities from Wishing Well Cave, Virginia, United States - WW16-25 | ecosystem: Environmental > Aquatic > Deep subsurface > Groundwater > Cave microbial mat | place...
GCCCCCCCCCAAGCGCGGGGGTGCGTTACGAGGGGGCGGCAGCCCCCTCGTACAAGGCGGCCGCAGGCCGCCGCCCCTGAAGCCTTTCTTCAGCTCCCGGCTTCACCCACGCGCAGCAAGGGAAGGAGTGATACTCGTCCGATTCCATGGAGGGGACGCTCGCCACCTGCGCCCGGCACGGGCAAGACCGCGCCGGCTGGCGCTGCACGAGCTGCGGCTCCCAGCTCTGCCCTGCCTGCACCGGCCAGCGCCGCGCAGGCACCACGTTCCTCGAGGTCTGCGCCCTCTGCGGCGGCATGGCGGTGGCGCTCAAGGCGCGCCGCGCCGAGTTGGTCCCGTTCCTGGGCACGCTGCCCTCGGCGCTGGCCTGGCCGGCGCAGCACACCGGCGGCATCTTCGCCTGCGTCGCCTGCGGGCTCCTCGTCGTCGTCAGCCGGTGGCTGGGGACCATGGCCAGCTTCATCGCCAACGGCGTCATCCTGGCCTACCTCTTCCACGTCACCCGCTACACCGCGCGCGGCCACGACGACTTCCCCGGGGCCGACGACTTCCGCGGCTACTTCGAGGACGTGGTCGCGCCCATGTTCCGCCTGACCATGGCCACCATCTGGGTCTGGGCGCCGGCGCTGGCGCTCATCGCCACCGACAACGCCAGCCCCTTGGCCATCGTGGCGCTCTGCACCCTCGGCGTCCTGCTCGTGCCCATCTCGCTGCTCGCCTCGGCGGTGGGGACGCCGGTCATCCATGCCGCGAACCCGCTGGTGCTGGGCGCGTACGCCATCCGGCTGGGAGTCGACTACTTCTACCTGCTCATCTTCTGCGTGGTGGCGACGTCGCTGGCCATCGGGTTCACCGCGCTCGCCGACCAGGTCTTCCTCCTCCAGCTCTTCGGATCGATCATCCTCATGATCGTCCCCTTCGCCTTCTTCCGCGCGCTCGGGCTCCTCTTGCGGGCGCGCGGCGACGACCTCGGGTATGGCGCGGCCGAGGAGTACCTGGTGCCCGTTCTCGGCCAGCGCAAGCCCGAGGCGGGCATCGTCGAGGCGCTCCCGGTCCCGGCCCAGCCGGCGCCCGCCGGGCCGCCCCAGCCGCTGGAGATCCCCGCCGAGGCGCGCCTGGTGGACGCCCCGATGGAGCTGGTGCAGAAGCTCCGCGACGGCGACGTCGAGGGGGCGCTGGCCATCCTCGAGGCCAGGCCGCGCGACCTTCCGGCGCTGACCGCCTCGGCCGAGGCGTGGTTCGGCCTGGGGCGCGCCGGCGCGGAGCGGAAGCTGTTCAAGCCCGCGCTGCTGGCGCTCCGGCGGGCCATCGAGGTGGCGCCGCAAGGGCCGCTCGCGCCCCAGGCATGGCTGCTCGCCGCCCGCCTCTACGACGAGGGGATGCAGAACCGCGCCGAGAGCGATCGGCTGCTGGGCGAGCTGGCGAAGCGGTTCCCGCAGAGCCCGGAGGGGCAGTTCGCGGCCAAGCGCCTGGGCCGCTGAGCGAGCCGCGTCAGCGGATGGCCCGCCGCAGCGGCAAGAGCCAGCCCCGCACGCCCGCGTCCCAGATGGTGGCGATGAGCAGCGCGCTCCAGATTGCCGCGGCCGCGGCATCGACGGGGCCGGGGGCAGGGCGCAAGGGCCCTCCGGCGCCGAGCCAGCGCAGGGCGACGGCGGCGGCGATGCCGGCCACGACGGCGAGCCCGATCGACCTCGCCGACCTGCCCGCCGTCGATCCGGCGGTGAGCGCGCCGAGGAGCGCCCAGGGCGGGACTCCCTTGCCGGCCAGCACCGCCGCGAAGATGGTGGCCACGGCCGGGCCCGCGCCGTCGGGGATGAGCGCGGCCACCAGGGCCACGGCCGCGGGCGCGGCGATGTGCATCCAGTCGGCCGTCGGGCCGAGCAGGACGTCGAACGCCGAGGCGAGCGCCAAGGCCGCGAGCAGCCAGGGCGCGCGCCGGCGCACGTCCTCGAGGAGCGCGGGGACCAACTCGCGCCGCGACGGGTCCACCGGCGCCGAACGGCCGGCGAGCAGCGCCAGCGCCGAGGCGGCGGCCCGCACCAGCAGCGCCAGCGCCCCGAACCAGCGCGCGGTGAGGACGAGGACGTCGACGCCCAGGGCCGGCCCGGGGAGCCGCAGCCGCAGCGCGCCCGCCAGGCTGCCCGCCAGAAGCGCCGGCGCCGCCGCGAGGCCCAGGTCCAGGGCCGAGCGGGAGAAGCGGGCGATCAGCTCCGAATCGCGGGCATGGAAGAGCCCGGCGGCGGCCGCCACCGCGATCCCCGCCGCGCAGGCCCCGGCGTCGGCCCACCGCTCTCCCCTCGAGGCGAACCGCTGCTCGGCGATCTCGTCGAAGGCGACGTGGAGGAGCACGCCGGCCGTGGCCGCCGAAGCCGGGAGCAGGAGGCGGTCCAGCGGCATCTGCGACACCCCGGGCAAGAGCGAGCCGGCCAGGACCCCGGCGGCCCCGGCGGCGGCGGCGAGGAGCACGCGCAAGAGCGTCCCGCGCGGCCCGACCAGCCCGAGGAACGGCAACGCCACCGCCGCCGTCAGCGGCGCATGGTGCGCGACGATGGCCACCTCGAGGTCGACGCGCTGGTCGCGCGACTGCAGCGCGGCCCACAGCGTCACGCCCTCCACCACCGAATGGAAGAGGAGCGCCGCCAGCCCCACCTCGGCGGCGAGGCGTTCGCCCCCGTGCTGGTGGCGGGCGAGGAAGCCCGGGCCCAACGCGTGCGCCCCCGCCTCCAGCACCCAGGGCAGCGCGAACCCCGCCGCCACCCAGACCAGCGCCCTGCTGCCCGCGGCCTGCAGCACGTCGGGGAGCAGGTGCAGGCCCACCACGCCCGCGGCGGCGGCGAAAGCGAAGGTGCGCGCCCGTTCCAGGAGCCGCGGGCTCTTGCGCGCCAGGAGCGCGAGAGCGCCGCCGAGCAGCGCCGAGCCGGCCGCGAGCGCGAGCGCGGCGATCACGATCGCCTCGCGGAGCACGCGGGGCAGAGCCCGCGCAGCTCGAGCAGGTGCCCTTCGACGCGGTAGCCGGTGCGGTGCCGGACCTGCTTGAGCGCGCGCTCCAGCGCCGGCGAGCCGAACTCGCGGGCCGCGCCGCACGAACGGCAGACGATGGCGTGGTGGCAGCCGGCCGGCTCCTCGTCGCCGCAGGGGCGGAGCGCGGAGCTGCCCAGGACCCGGTGGACCAGCCCCAAGTCGAGCAGCGCCCCGACGTTGCGGTAGACCGAGACGCGGTCGATGGACACGCCGCGCCGGCGCAGCTCGGCGTGCAGCTCCCGCGCCCCGAGCGGCCGCCGCATCGACCCCAACAGCGCCAGGAGCGCCCGGCGGCTGCGGGTCATGCGCCCCCCGCGCCGGCGCAGGGCGGCCTCGGCGCGGGCGGCGAAGTCGGGGGGGCCAGGCATGGGGCGACGGACCCTAGTCGAGGGCGCGGCTAGACGCAACAGTGTTGCAACACCCGGACGCGGTCGCGGACGCGGTCGCGGGCGCGGTCGCGGGCGCGGGCGGGGTCGGGGTCGCGGTCGCCGTTCTGCCGCGCAACAACGAATGCCTCTCCATGCGAATCTCTCGCCGTGCCCGCCTTCCTCACCGCCTTCGCCCTCGTCTTCCTCGCCGAGCTGCCGGACAAGACGGCGCTGACCGTCGTGCTGCTCGCCAGCCGGAACCCGGCGCTGCCGGTGCTCCTCGGCGCCTGGACCGCGTTCGCGGCGCAGGGCCTGATCGCCGTCGCGCTGGGCTCGGCGCTGGCGCAGTTTCCCCCCGCGGTGGTGCGCGGGACGGCGGCGCTGGTGTTCGCGGTCTTCGGCGTGCTCTTGCTGGTGCGCGAGGAGAAGCCGGAGGAGAAGGAGGGGATGCCGGGCCGGCCGTTCGTCGCCAGCTTCGTCCTGGTCTTCCTCGCCGAGTTCGGCGACGCCACGCAACTGGCCTCGGCGGCGCTGGTGGCGCGGCTGGGGGCGCCGGTGCAGGTCTTCCTCGGCGCGACGCTGGCGCTCTGCACCGTGGCGGCGCTGGCGGTGACCGTGGGCCGCACGCTGGGCCCGCGGCTGCCGGCGCGGGCGCTGCGGCGCGCGGCGGGCGTCCTCTTCCTCGCCTTCGCGGCGTGGACGTTCTTCAGGCATTGAGGACCGCGGCCAGCGCGGACGCCGCGGCCTCGAACGGCGCCTCGGGGAGGATGAGGCTGACGACCAGAAACCCCGCGGAAGGGAAGTCGAAGAAGTACCCGGGGTGCACCAGCACGCCGGCGTCGAGCAGCGCCAGCGCCCATTCCTCCTCGCCGCGGCCGCGCGGGACCGAGAGCACCGCCGACCAGCCGCCCTCGGAGGGCAGGACGTCCCAGGGCGCCGAGGCGCTGCGCGCACGCACGAGCGCCGCGCGGTTGGCGGCGATGCGCGCCGCGAGCTGCCGCTGGAAGCCGTGCCGCGCCGCCAGCAGCGCCGCCGCCCCGTGCTGCGCGGGCGCCGAGACGCTCAGGTACGCGTCGGCGATCATCTCCAGCTTGGGGACGAATCGCTCCGGCGCCACCATCCAGCCCAGCTTGACCTGCGGCAGCCCGCACACCTTGGAGAGCCCGCTGAGCGCGAAGCAGTCCTCGCGACCGGCGACCGTCTCCACCCGCCGGACATCGGCGCCCGCGGGAAAGTCCGCGAACACCTCGTCGACGATCAGCGGCAGCCCGCAGGCGCGCATCGCCTCCAACTCGTCGCGCTTCAAGAACGCGCCGGTGGGGTTCCCCGGGCTCACCGCCAGCACGGCGCGCGCGCGGGGCGCGGCCGGCAATCCGGCGACGTGCCACTCGCCGTCGAAGCGCGTCTCGTACGGCACGGCCTCGACGCACTCCAGCGACGTCAGCCAGCCAAAGAGCGGGTAGCTCGGCTCCGGGACCAGCACCTGATCGCCGGCGTCGCACAGCAGCTTGAAGACGAACGAATACGCCTCGCTGGTCGAGGCGGTGAGCACGATGCGCTCGGGATCGACCGCCGCCCCCTTGGCCGCGTAGTACGCCGCCACCGCCTCGCGCGCCGCGCGCAGGCCGAGCGGGTGCGGGTCGTACGCGAGCAACGCCGGCGACGAGAGGGCCGCGAGGATGGCCGCCTCGTCGTAGCGCAGTCCGACGCGCGTGGGATTCGATTCAGTCAGATCGACGTACCGGCGCCCCTCGCGCGCGCGGGACAGCGCGTTGGCGGGGGCCGCCCAGGGAAGCCGCCGCGAGGTCACGCCCCGGGCGGCGCGCCCAGCTCGGCGCCGTGGGGCAGGACGAGCCGGTCGCGCTCCTTGAAGGTGAAGCGCAGGCCGGCCCAGAAGTCGTCGACCGTGATGATCTTGTTGTCGACCAGGCCCGCCGCCAGGCCCACCGAGCGGATCTGCTCCTCGGTGAGGTCGGTGAAGACGCCGCTCGACTTGCGCGGCCAGGCCACCCAGAGCCCGCCGCGCGGCGCCAGGTGGTGGGCGGCGCGCGGGAACAGCTCGCCCAGCACGGCGCGCGACATGGCGAAGAGCACGATCACGTCCTGCTGCCCGCGCGGCGCCACGGTGGTGACGCCGGCGCCGCGCGGCAACGGATCGAGGCGGTGCTCGAACCCGACCGGCGCCTCGAGGAGCCAGACGCGGCTGCCTTCCTTGATGCCGAGCCTCGATGCAAAGCCGTCGAAATCCATCTGCCGCGAAACTTACTCCGCAGCGGGCCGGTAAGGAACAGGCCGCGGCAACTCCGGTAGAGTGTCGGACATGAAGGCCATCCGCATCGGGCTCTTGGGCGTGGGCACCGTCGGCCAGTCGGTGGCGCGGGCGCTGCTCGAACGCGGGGAAAACCTGGGCCGCTCCGCCGGCGCCCGGCTGGCGCTCACGCGCGCCGCGGTCCGCGACCCGAGCCGGCCGCGGCCCATCTCCGGTGCCAAGCTGAGCACCGATCCGATGGAAGTGGTCGCGGCCGACGACGTCGACGTGGTGGTGGAGCTGATCGGCGGCGAGGAGCCGGCGCACAAGCTCATCGCCGCGGCCCTCGAGCGCGGAAAGCCCGTGGTCACCGCCAACAAACGCGTCGTCGCGCGGCACGGCCCGGAGCTGGAGAAGCTGGCGGCGAAGAAGGGCGTCGAGCTGCGCTATGAGGCGGCGGTGGGCGGCGGCATCCCGCTCATCGCCCCGCTCAACGACGACCTGGTGGCCAACCGCATCCTCGAGCTGCGCGCCATCATCAACGGGACCACCAACTTCGTCCTCACCGAGATGGCGCAGGGCAGCGACCTGGAGGCTGCGCTGGCGCGGGCGCAGGCCGCGGGCTACGCCGAGGCCGACCCGCGCGACGACATCGACGCGGTGGACGCGGGCGACAAGCTGGCCATCCTGGTGCGCCTGGCCTTCGGCGCCGAGTGCACGCCGGAGCGCGTCTTCCGCCAGGGCATCCGCGGGCTGGAGGCGAAGGACCTCGCCTACGGCCGCGAGCTGGGCTACGTGCTCAAGCTGGTGGCCATCGCGCGGCGAACGCCCAAGGGCGTCGAGGCGCGCGTCCACCCCGCGTTCCTGCCCGCCGAACACCCGCTGGCCCGCGTCGACGGCGCGCAGAACGCGGTGCACCTGCTGGGCGACCTGTGCGGGCCGGTGATGTTCAGCGGCCTGGGCGCGGGCGGGCCGGCCACGGCGAGCGCGGTGCTGGCCGACATCGGCCACATCGCGCGCCGGCTGGCGCTGGGCGATCCGGTGCCGCCGCCGCCCCTGCGCGGCGCCGCGCCCGAGCTGTGCCCGATGGACGAGGTGCGCACGCGCTGCTACTTCCGCCTCGCGGTCGACGACGTGCCCGGCGTCTTCGCGCAGCTCACCGGCGTGCTCGCGCGCCACGAGATCGGCCTCGCCAGCGTGCTGCAGCGCGAGCCGGGGATGCTCGGATCGGCCGAGGTGGTCCTGCTCACCTACGGCGCGCGCGAGGCAGCGCTGGCCGAGGCCGAGGCCGAGCTGGCGAAGCTCCCCTGCACCCGCGCCGTCAAGGCGCGCATCCGCGTCGACGCGCCGGACCGGGGCGCGAAGCAATGAGGCGCGGCGTCCTCGCCCGCTGGGCCGCGCGCCTGCCGCTCACCGCGCGGACGCCGGCCCTGACGCTGGGCGAAGGCGACACGCCGCTCATCTCCGCGCCGCGCATCGCGCGCGATGTGGGCTGCGCCGAGCTGTGGCTCAAGCTCGAAGGCACGAACCCCACCGGCTCGTTCAAGGATCGCGGGATGGTGGTGGCGGTGGCCAAGGCGGTCGAGGACGGCGCGCGCACCTTGATCTGCGCCTCGACCGGGAACACCTCGGCCTCGGCGGCAGCCTACGCGGCGGCCATCGGCGTCGAGTGCCAGGTCGTGGTCCCCGACGGGAAGGTGGCGCTGGGCAAGCTCGCGCAAGCGGTGGCGTGCGGCGCGCGCGTGATCGTGCTGCGCGGGAACTTCGACGCCGCGCTGGAGGCGGTGCGCGCCCGGGGCGGCGGCGCGGCGGTGGTGAACAGCATCAACCCCTACCGCCTCGAAGGGCAGAAGACTGCGGCCTTCGAAGTCTGCGAGGCGCTCGGCCGCGTCCCCGACGGCCTGGCGCTGCCGGTGGGCAACGCCGGCAACATCACGGCCTATTGGATGGGCTTCGTGCAGTGGGGCCCGGCGCGCCCGCGGCTCTACGGCTTCCAGGCGGAAGGCGCGGCGCCCATCGTCCGCGGCGCTCCCGTCGAGGCGCCGGAAACCGTGGCCACCGCCATCCGCATCGGCAAGCCGGCGAGCTGGAAGCAGGCGGTGGCGGCGCGCGACGAGTCGGGCGGGCTCATCGACATGGTCAGCGACGCCGAGATCCTCGCGGCGTACCGGCGGCTCGCCTGCGAGGCCGGCGCGTTCTGCGAGCCGGCCAGCGCCGCGCCGGTGGCCGGGCTCCTCAAGCTCGCCCAAGAGGAGCCGCGCCGGTTCGCCGGGCAGACGCTGGTGGCGGTGCTGACCGGCCACGGCCTGAAGGATCCGGAGACCGCCATCGCCCGGGCACCGCCGCTGCCGGCGCCGGTGGAGGCGCTGCCGTGAACCCCTTCTCCCTCACCATCCCCTGCTCGACGACGAATCTGGGCGCGGGCTTCGACGCCATCGGCATCGCCCTGGGCGCGTTTTCGCTGCGGGTGAAGGTGAGGCCGGGCGGCGACGGCCTGCGCATCGTCGAGCTCTCCGGCGAGGGGGTCGGGAAGCTGCCGCGCGACGCCACCAACCGCGTCATCGCCGCCGCCGTCCAGGCCGCGGGCTGGGCGGGGCGCGGGGCCGAGGAGCTGGACGCGGAGCTGGCCATCGACAACGAGATCCCCATCGCCCGCGGCCTGGGCTCCTCCGCCGCGGCGGCGCTGGCCGGGGCGCTCCTGGCCGACGAGCTTCTCGGCGGCGACTGCGGCGAGCGCGGCATCCTCGCCACCTGCCTTTCGCTCGAGGGCCATCCCGACAACATCGCGGCGTCGTTGCGCGGCGGCGCCCAGGTGGCGGTGCGCGACGCCGCGGGCCACGTGATCTTCTGCCCCATCTCGTTCGGGGCCCCGCTCAAGGCCGCCCTCTTCGTGCCCGAGCAGCCGCTCTCCACCGCCACCGCGCGCTCGGTGCTGCCGCGCGAGGTACCGCTGGCCGACGCCGTCCACAACCTGGGCCGCAGCGCGCTCTTCGTCGCCGCGCTCGGCGCCGGGCGGCTGGACCTGCTCGGCGAGGCCATGGAAGACCGGCTCCACCAGATGCCGCGCACCCGGCTCATGCCCTGGCTGCCCGATCTGATGGCCGCGGCGCGCGGCGCGGGGGCGGCCGGCGCCTCGCTCTCCGGCGCGGGCACCTCGGTGTTCTCCCTCTGCGCTCCGGAGCGCGCCGAAGCGGTGGCAGGAGCGCTGACGGCGCGCGCGCAGAGGCTGGGCGTGCCGGGGCGCGCCGTGATCTGCGAGGCGGGGGTGGCGGGGGCGAAAGTGAAGCGGGAGTCGAGCTAGTCTAAAGGCCTCCGCTAGGCCCGCGTGACGGACACCGGCACGCCGCTGAACGCCGCCGTTCCGGAGAGCGCGTCGATCGACAGTTCGTCGGTCAGATCGTTGACGCTGGCGCCGGCGTGCGCGGCGGCCACCGGCAGCGCCGCGCCCTCGCGCCCGTGCCCCCATCCATGAGGCAAGCTGACCACGCCGCGCGCCATCTCGTCGGTGACGCGGACCTGCACCGCGATGCTGCCGGCGCGCGAGGCCACCTTCACCGTCTGCCCCGTTTCCAACCCGCGCGCCGCCGCGTCCTCCGGGTGGATGAGCAGCGTGCAGCCCGCCGGCCCCTTCACCAGGCGCAGGCTGTTGTGCATCCAGGAATTGTTGCTGCGCAGCGCGCGCCGGCCGATGAGCACCAGGCCGTCGGCCGGGCGATCGAGCGTGGCCTCGAGGCGCGCGAGGTCGCCGAGGAAGAGCGGCGGCGCGAGCTGCATCCGCTTCCCTTTGGTGTACAGCCGCGCCGGAAGCTGCGGCTTCAAGGGGCCGAGGTCGATCCCGTGAGGGTTCTGCGCCAGCTTGCGCAGCGAGAGCCCGTAGGGCCCGAAGCGGAGCAACAGGTCGAGGAGCCGGCACTCGCCCAAAAGGCGCGTGGCACGCAGGGCCGCGGTCACGCCGATGCCGGGGCGCCCGCCTCCGTGCCGCCGCAAGGACGAGGCTAGGTCGAGCATCACCTGGAAGTCGCCGCGCACGCCGGGCGGCGGAGACACCAGCGCCTTCACGTACCGCGCCGCGTTCCGCACCGCGAGCAGGTAGAACACGATGTCGTAGTGGTCGCGCTCGTAACCGAAGCTGGTGGGCAGGATCAGGTTCGCGTGCCGCGTGGTCTCGTTGCGGTAGATGTCGATCGAGACCATGAAGTCGAGCTTGGAGAGCGCGCGATCGAGGCGCGCGCCGTTGGGCGTCGACAGCACCGGGTTGCCCGCGAAGGTGACGAGCGCGCGGACGCGGCCGTCGCCCTCGGTGTCGATCTCCTCGGCCATCACGGCCGCGGGCAATTCGCCGCCGAACTCCGGCAGGCCGCGCACGCGGCTCTTCCAGACCCCGAAGTGGCCCTGATCGCCGGTGCGCACCGCCAGCGCGACGAGGTCGGCGGCCGGCGAGGTGAACATGAACCCGCCCTCGCGATCGAGGTTGCCGGTGACGGCATCGAGCGCGGTGATGAGCCAGGCGGTGAGCCCGCCGAACTCCTGCGTGCAGGTTCCGACGCGCCCGTACGCCACCGCCGACGACGCCGAGGCGAAGTCGCGCGCCAGCTCGCGGATGTCGGTGGCGCTCATGCCGACGCGCGCCGCGACGCGCTCGGGCGGAAAGCGCGCCGCCGCTTCGCGCAGGGCGGGCAGCCCATCGGTGAACGGCTCGAGGTGCCCGAGCTTCGCGCGCCCCTCGGCGAAGATGGCGTTCAGCATCGCCAGGAGCAAGAGCGCGTCGGTGCCGGGGCGGATGGCATGGTGCCGATCCGCGATGGCGGCCGTCTCGGTGCGCCGCGGATCGATCACCACCAGCTTGCCGCCGCGGCGGCGCAGTTCCTCCAGCCGCCGCCCGATGCCGCCCGCGGTCATCAGGCTGCCGTTCGATGCCAGCGGGTTCGCCCCCAGCATGAGGAAGAAACTGGTGCGATCGACGTCGGGCACCGGGAAGAGGAGCTGGTGGCCGAACATCTCCAGCGAGGCCAGCATGTGCGGGAGCTGATCGACCGAGGTGGCGGAGAAGCGCGAGCGCGTCCCCAGCGCGCGGGTGAAGAAGGGGATGGCCAGCAGCGCCGAGTAGGAATGGACGCTGGGGTTCCCCAGGTAGAAGCCGAGCGCGCCGCGGCCGTGCTTGCGCTGCACCGCCGCCAGCCGCTCGCCGGCTTCGTCCAGCGCCGCGTCCCAGGAGACGGCGCGCCACGTCCCGCCCTCGCGCCGCTGCGGTTCGCGGATGCGATCGGGATCGTCCTGCACGTCGGGGATGGCGGCGGCCTTGGGGCAGATGTGGCCGCGGCTGAACGGATCGTCGGCGTCGCCGCGCACCGATCCGGTCCCGGTGTCGACGGTGATGCCGCAGACCGCCTCGCAGAGCATGCAGGTGTGCAGGCCGGTCGGCATCGCGCGCCTAACGGAGCAACAGGTTGAGCACGATCAGGCAATCGTGGCCGCTGGCCACGTCGCGCGCCGGCGGCGGCACCGGGTCCTTCCAGTCGCGGATGACCACGATCTGCCCCGACGCGTCCCGCTTCAGCTCGCGCTGGAAGAAGATGTCGTGCGCCAGCCGCCCCTTCTCCGCCGGGCAGGTCTCCTTCGCCAGCGCCGCCGCCTCCTCGGTGGCGCCCTCGTGCAGGTAGCGGAAGAGCGGGTTCAGCGGCTGCCGCTGGGCGATGCGTTTGGCGGCGTCGCGCATGGCCGCCGTGTTCTGGCCGAGCGCGCGGCGGACCAGGATGTGATGCGCCACCAGCTCCATGAAGTAGCCCTTGGGCGCGGTGAGCCCGGAGAGGAAGACGTCGAGGTCCACCGTCTTCTCCGCCACGCGGTGCAGGAACTTCCGCCGCAGGCCCACCTTCTTTTCCACGTAGCTCACCAACCCCCAGGTGGAGGGCACGAGGCGGCAGCGGTTGTCGGACGCGTCGGGGCACATCCGGTTCCGGTGCTTCTTCAGATAGGCGAGGAAGCGCTCGAAGGCGCCGCGATCGCCGGTGACGATGATGTAGTCGAAGACGCCCATCAGCATGTCGCGGCTGAACGAGTCGCCGGTGTCGCGGCCATCCGCGGCGTACGTCGGGTTCCGCCAGAAGCGGCCGTCGGCGGTCTGGCTGCGGCGCACGTCCTCGCAGCGGGCCCGCTCGCCGGCCAGGCAGGACATGCCCGCGTACTCCAGCATGTCGCCCTGCTTGCACTGCGGCGGCTGCGTCAGGCCGAGCGCGCCGTTGGCGCAGATGGGCGCCCAGCCGCGGATGGCGTCGCGGAGCTTGACCAACTCGGCGCGGGTTTCGGGCCGCATGGGCGTGGCGGCGGCGGGAGCGGCGATCAGGGCGGCGGCGAGCAGCGTGCGCAGCGTCATCGGCCCACTCTACCAAACGGCATTAGACTGTGAGGATGGCCGTGGGGGTGAAGAGCGCGCCGCCGATCGACGACGGCTCCGCCGCGCCTGCGTCGCGCACCTGCGTCGGCTGCGGCCGCGAAGCGGCCATCGGCGCCTGCGGCTTCTGCGGCGTGGCGGCCGCGCCCGGCGGATTCTTGGTCGAGCGCGTCGTCAAGCAGGGGCCGCACGGCCGCGTCTATCGCGCCCGCGACGGCGAGGGGCGCGCGGTGGCGCTCAAGGAACTGCAGTTCGCTGCCGTCCCGGGAACGCAGCAGATCGACGCCTTCCAGCGCGAGGCCGGGGTCCTCAAAGAGCTGCGCCACCCGGCCATCCCGCGCTTCGTCGGCGGCTTCGAGGAAGGCGAGGGGGCGTTCCTGCGCCTCTACCTCGCCTCCGAGTTCATCGAGGGCGAGTCGCTCGCCGCCCGCATCGCCGCCCGCGGCAAGCTGGGCGAGGCCGAGCTTCACGACGTGCTGTCGCAGGCGCTGACCGTGCTCGACTACCTGCACGGCCTTGCGCAGCCGGTGCTCCACCGCGACATCAAGCCGGACAACATCATCATCCGTCCCTCGGGCGAGCTGGTGCTGGTCGACTTCGGCAGCGCGCGGCGGCTCGAAGGGTCGCGCACGCACGGCGCCACGCTGGCCGGCACGTTCGGGTACATGCCCATCGAGCAGCTCGGCGGCACGGTCGATGCCACGAGCGACCTGTACGCGCTGGGCGCGACGCTGCTCCACGCCGCCACCGGCAACCCGCCCGACGAGCTGATCGACCACGGCGATTTCCGGCTGCGCGTCCCCGAGAATCTGCCGCCGCGCCTGCGCCACGTCATCGAAGGAATGGTGCAGCCGCGGCGCGCCCGCCGCTTCCCCGGCGTGGCGGCGGTGCGCGCGGCGCTGGCGTCGGGACCCCGCCCGCGCCATCGCGTCGGACGATCGATCGCGCTCGGCATCGCGCTGGGCGTGCCGCTGGTGGCCGGGGCGCTCGCGCTGCGGCCTCCCCAGGCGGCGCCACAGGTTCCGGCCACGCGACCTGCGCGGCCGGACACGCCGGCGCAGTGGTTCCAGAAGGCCAAGCCGTCGTGCAACTCGTTCGAGGTGGCGCGGCTGATGGCGTACCTGCCGCCGCCGGCCGGCACCGAGGGCACGGGCTACGCCGCCACCTGCCAGGCGCTGGCGGGCAAGATCGACCAGGCGCGGCGGCTCATCCTCACGCTTCCCTCCGAGGAGCGGCACCGCGCCGCCGGCCTGCTCTTCCCCTACGCCGACGCGGTGGCCGACGCGGGCGACGACGTCACCGCTGCCCCTTTGATGAAGCTCATCCTCGAGTTCTGGCCCAACCACGTCCAGGCCATGTACCACGCGGGGATCAGCGAATACGCGCTGGGCCGGCCCGAGGCCGCGCGGCCGCTGCTTGACGAGTTCTTGCGGCTCTACCAGACGGAGGACGGCTTCCGCCAGCGGGCGAAGAGCGTGGTCGATCGGATCGCCAAGGGGCTGCCGGCGCAGTGATCGGCTGGCAGCACACAAGGCCCGCGCCGCGCGATATGAAGGAGCGATGAGCCGATGCATCGCCATCCTCCTTGCGCTCCTGGCCCCCGCCGCCCTCGCCGTCCCGCTCGAGGAAGCCACCGTCGCCGAACTGCAGGAGGCGATGAAGTCCGGCAAGGAGACGGCGGCGTCGATCGCGCGCGCCTACCTCGATCGCATCAAGAAGCGCGACGGGAAGATCCGCTCGGTCATCGAGGTGAACCCCGACGCGCTCGCCATCGCGAAGAAGCTCGACGAGGAGCGGAAGTCCAAGGGGCCGCGCGGGCCGCTGCACGGCATCCCCATCCTCATCAAGGACAACATCGCCACCGCCGACAAGATGCAGACCACGGCGGGATCGCTGGCCCTGGTCGGGGTCAAGCCGCCGCGCGACGCGTTCGTGGTGTCGCGGCTGCGCGCCGCGGGCGCCGTCATCCTCGGCAAGACCAACCTCTCCGAGTGGGCGAACATCCGCTCGCCCAAGTCGAGCAGCGGCTGGAGCGCGCGGGGCGGGCTGACGCGCAATCCCTACTCGCTCGACCACACGGCCTGCGGCTCGTCGTCGGGCACCGGCGCGGCCATCGCTTCCAGCTTCGCCGCGGTGGGCGTGGGCACCGAGACCGACGGCTCCATCCTCTGCCCCAGCGCGGTGCAGTCGCTGGTCGGCATCAAGCCCACCGTCGGCCTCGTCAGCCGCTCGGGCATCATCCCCATCTCGCACTCGCAGGACACAGCCGGCCCGATGGCGCGCACCGTGGCCGACGCCGCGGCGCTCCTGGGCGCGATGGCGGGTGCCGATCCCAAGGACGCCGCCACCCAGGATGCGAAGGGAGCGCGCGACTACACCAAGCTCCTCGACGCCGGCGCGCTCAAGGGGGCGCGCATCGGCATCGCGCGCAAGAAGCTGTCGTCGCCGGCCACCGATCGCGCGCTGGCCGCGGCCATCGAGGCGATGAAGGCGCGCGGCGCGGTGATCGTCGACCCGGCCGACATCCCCCATGCCGAGGATTACGGCGACGACGAGACCGAGGTGCTGCTCAGCGAGTTCAAGGTCGGCCTGGCCGAGTACCTGGCCGAATGGGCCCCGGGCGCGCCCGTCAAGTCGCTCGCCGACCTCATCGCCTTCAACCGCAAGCACGCCGCCAAGGAGATGCCGCACTTCGGGCAGGAGCGCTTCGAGCTGGCGCAGAAGAAGGGGCCGCTCGACGGCAAGGCCTATCTGGACGCGAAGCGGCGGGCGCGGACCCTCTCGCGCGACAAGGGGCTCCACGCCGTGATCGCGCGGCACAAGCTCGACGCCTTGGTGGCGCCGACGATGGGGCTGCCCTGGAAGATCGACCTGAAGCAAGGCGACCGCTTCCCGTTCTCCAGCACCTCCCCGGCGGCGGTGGCGGGGACCCCGGCCATCACCGTCCCCGCGGGCTATGAAGGCGGCCTGCCGATGGGGATCACCTTCATGGGCCGGGCATGGAGCGAGGGCGTGCTCATCCGCCTGGCCTACGCCTACGAGCAGGCGACGAAGCACCGGAAGCCGCCGAAGCTGCCTTGACCATGATTTCTGTTTGAGTTAACTATTATCGTCCAACGCAATCATCACGGGAGGCGATCATGGGTTGGCCGAGGATCTCGAGCGCCCTCTTCTACCAGGACGCTGCGAAAGCCATCGACTGGGTGTGCAAGGCCTTCGGTTTCGAGGTGCAGCTCAAGGTGGAGGGCGAGGGCGGAACGATCGAACACTCCGAGCTCAGGCTGGGGGAGGGGCTGATCATGATCGGCTCGGTGCGCAAGCGCCCCGACCGCGCCTGGTGCGCCTCGCCCCGCTCGCTCGACGGCCTCAACACGCAGTCGTTGTTGGTGCTGGTCGACGACGTCGATGCGCACTGCGCCCGGGCGCGAGCGGCGGGGGCGAAGATCGCCACCGAGCCCGCCACGCAGGACTACGGGAGCGATTACGACACGCACCGGACCTACGAGGCCATCGATCCCGAGGGCCATCACTGGTGGTTCATGAAGGTGCTCCGCGAGGGGGCCAAGCAAGGTGGCAAGTAGCCTCGACCGCACGCTCGCCGCGCTGGCCGATCCCACGCGGCGAGCCGTCGTGCGGCTGCTCCGCCACAAGCCGCTGAGACCAAGCGAGATCGCGGAGGAGCTCTCCAGCACGCGGCCGGCGATGAGCCGCCATTTGCGCATCCTTCGCCGCGCGGGGCTGGTGGAGCAGCATCCTGACGCTCACGATCTGCGCGCACGAGCCTACCAGTTGCGGCGCGCGCCCTTCTCGCAGTTGCGCTCGTGGATCGACCAGGTGGAGCAGCTCTGGACGGTACAGCTCTCTGCCTTCAAGGCCCACGCGGAGAGGCGCCGGTGAGCGGCGACCGGGCTCGCGTCTCGGTGGCGGTGGCCGTCGATCCGGCGTCGGCGTTCAGCATCTTCACCGAACAGATCGACCAGTGGTGGAAGCGCGGCTTCGCCTACCGCGCCTCGGGCAGGGAGCGCGGCATCCTGCATCTCGAGGGGCGCGTCGGCGGGCGCCTCTTCGAGTCGATCGGGGAGCGCGTGGTCGAGACCGGGCGCGTGACGGCGTGGGAGCCGCCCGCGCGCCTGGTCTTCGAATGGCGCGCGGTCAACTTCGCCCCAGCCGAGAAGACCGAGGTCGAGGTGCTCTTCGAGCCCAGCGGTGCCGGAACGCTGGTCACCGTCACGCACCGGGGTTGGACCCGCATCCGCCCCGACCATCCGGCGCGCCACGGCAAGGACGTGCCCGAGTTCATCCGCATGATCGGGCTCTGGTGGGGCGAGTTGATGACGTCGCTGCGCGAGCACACGATGGTAACCTCATCGGATGTCCGCCGCCCTGACTGAGGGTCGGATCCTCGCCGGCCGCTTCGAACTGGTGCGGCTGCTGGGGGCGGGCGGGCTCGCCGAGGTGTGGGTCGCGCGCGATCTGCGGGCCGGCGGCGAGGTGGCCATCAAGGCGCTGCACGCGCATCTGGTGGCCGACGAAGGCCTCGCGGAGCGGTTCCGCCGCGAGCTGGGCGTGACGCGCGGCCTCTCGCACGCGGGCATCGTGCGCGTCTTCGATCTCTACGAGCACGCGGAGCAAGGCGTGCGCCGGCCCTTCTTCGCCATGGAGCTGCTGCGCGGAAGGCCGCTCTCCGAGGCGCTGCGGGCGGGCCCGTTTCCCCTCGACGAGGCCCGGCGCATCGCGCGCGAGATCGCGCTGGCGCTGGAGCACGCGCACCGCGCCGGCGTGGTGCACCGCGACCTCAAGCCGCACAACGTCTGGCTGTGCGAGGACGGCAGCGTCAAGCTCCTCGACTTCGGCCTGGCCCGCGCCGCCGGCTGGTCGCGGCTCACCGCGCAGAACACGCTGATGGGTACCCCGGGGTACATTGCGCCCGAAACCCTGCAGGGCACCAGCGCCGACGGGCGCGCCGATCTCTACGCGCTGGGCGCGACGTTCTTCGAGATGTTGACCGGCAAGCGCGCCTTCCCGTCCGCCGACCCCTACACGGCCCTGCGGCGCAAGAACGAGCCGCTGCCCTCGGCGCGCGCGCTGCGGCCGGAGGTGAGCGAAGAGGACGAGGCGGCGGTGCGGCGCGCGCTCGAGCCCGATCCGGAGAACCGCTTCCTCGAGGCCGGGCAGTTCGCGCGCGCCCTGGAGGGAAAGGGGGCGGCGCCCGCGCATCCCGCGCCCGCGGGGCTGACGCGCGGCGATCGCGACGTGGTGATCGTGCACTCCTGGAAGCGGCAGAAGAAGGCGCTCCGGCGCGTCTGCGAGCGGCTGGCGATCGAGATGCCCGGCCTCGGCTGGCGCGCGCGGTTGGCGGTGACCGGGCGCAACATGCTGATCGCGGGCGCGAGCAGCGAAACGGCGGAGTCCGTGTCCGCGATCTGCCGCGAGGAAGGCCTGGCCGTCTCCGTCGAGCCGGCGCGGCCCATCGGCAAGCTGCGGCGGTGGCTCGCGGCCCAGGGCGGCAAGGCCACCGCAGCGATGGCGCTGCTGGCGGGCGCCATCGCGAACTACCACGCCCTCCAAGACTGGGTGTTCCAGTGGCCGGTGCCGCTCGAGGAGTATGTGGGCCGGTTCCGCGCCCGCGGCCTGAGCGAGCGGCTCCTCAAGGAAATGGCCGAGCACTGGCGGGCGATCCCGTACTTGCATTCGAAGGTCGCGGCGTTCTTCCACGAGCTCCAGTTCTTCCTGCCGGCGGCGGGCGTTGCTGCGTTGCTCGTGATCGCTTCGGCGAGCCTGCGCCACCTCTGGGAGCTGCCGCCTGCCATCGGGCAGGCCCTGGCGGCCCCCAAGCCGCGCGGAAAGTTCCGCCGCTGGCTGGCGAAGCGGGCGAACGCGGCCGCACTCGCCGCCGGGCTCGCCACGCTGGCG
>Ga0247727_10009253_pt1 | contig 17940 bp, 10 predicted proteins | sample WisWelCaveWW1625_FD_202498 | JGI IMG/M metagenome (GOLD analysis project Ga0247727, IMG submission 202498) | Biofilm microbial communities from Wishing Well Cave, Virginia, United States - WW16-25 | ecosystem: Environmental > Aquatic > Deep subsurface > Groundwater > Cave microbial mat | place...
AACGAAGCGTCCGAGGTGATGGCACCCATGTCGCCGCCGCCGAACATGACCCCGACAAGTGCGCGCATCCACAGCACGCCGGAGACCAGCACGATGAGCCACGAGCCCTTCGCGAAGAGCGCGTGGGAGAAGCCGTGCGCGCGCAGCTGGTTGCGGAACCCGAGGGCCATCCCGAGGAACACATGGAGCACGCCGATCCAGATCGTGAGCGAGAGCAGCAGCGGCACGCTGCCGAGGCGCGAGATCGGGAAGTACCCGTCGAACCCAAGGACGCCGGTAAGCCACGGCGCATAGACGTCATGCGCCCAGAACTTGAGCACGCTCGGGTGGGTGCCGAACACCTCGAATCCGAAGAACTCCCCGAACACGAACCCGAAAAGGAAGGAGACGAAGCCCCCGACGCGCAGGAGCCTGCCGACCGCGATAAGCTCCGCGCTCGTCGTCTTGGTCGCGAGGTGCCCGAGGTAGAGCACCGCAAGCCCGTAGCCGATGTCTCCGAGCATCATTCCAAAAAAGATGGGGAACACGAAAAAGAGCAGCATCGTGGGGTCGACTTCCCCGTACTTGGGGAGCGACATGAGGCGGACGAGGAACTCGAAGGAGCCGGCCGCCTTCGGGTTTTCAAGCGCGACGGGGACCTCGGCGTGGGTCGCCGCAGCGGCGCCGTGCCCCTCAGGGCGGGCCTCGCCGTGCCCGGATGCGCCCGAGGTGTGGGGCGCGGGCGGCGCCACCTGCGGCACCTCCTCCGATTCGAAGTGCACGTTCCCTCCGCAGGCCTGCTCGAGCGCGCGGCGGACTTCCTCGGCGCGCGACGAAGGCACGAAACCCTCCAGCACAAACGTGTTCGGGGACTGCGCGGCGCGAAGGGGGGTCTCGCACCTCTCGACCTCCATCTCGAGGAGTTCCGCGGCCGCGAGGATGAACGGCGCGTGCTTCTCCTTCAACGCCTCCAACTCCTTCGACTTCGCCTCGAGCTTCGGCTCGATCGACTGCGTGAGTGCGGTCTCGGCCGCCTGCGCCTCTTCGAAGGCGGCAAGCTCCCCCGACGGTACGCGCACCTCCTGGAAGCCGTGGTCGAGCAGGACCTTCACCGCCGACTCGCGGCTCCCCTTGTCTACGAAGATGGCGACCACGCCCGTCGGGTCTTCCCCGGCGATCACGTCGAGGTCCTGCACGACCGCCCTCAGCGCGCCCTCAAACCCGGGGCGCACCATCCCCGTGAACACCGCAAGCTCGCCATAGCCGGAGAGCAGCGCGAGCGGGACGGGGAGCGTCTCGAAGACCTTCATCTCCTCAATGCGCGCCTTGAGTTCGCCTGCTTCCACCTCCAGCTTCGCACGGTCGTCCGCCGCGCTCGTGATCGACATCTCAAGCGCAACCACCGACGCCTCGATTTTCGGCAGCACGTCCTCCGCCCGCGGCAGGTCGCCGGACGGTGGGGCCTTCTCCAGCCCGAGCGCCGCCTTGAACGAGCGAAGCTTGATGAGCAGCCCGGACGCCGCGTCAGCGCCCTCGAGCGGCGTGCCCATCTTGAACACCGCCTCGCCTTCGGGCGGAGCGTAGTCCCGGATGTGGAGCACGCGGCTCTCGTAGAGCGCGTCGACCGCCTTTCGCTGTAGCGACCGCGGCGCAGCGATGATCACGCGCGTCATGGGAGTCGGGAACAGCATTACCTTCCCCTCCTTCGCGCCCGTGGCCGGCTCAAAGGCGCGCGGCTTCACCGCAGGCCAGACTGGACGGAGCGCTCGAATTCCTGGACGAGGAACTCGGCAACTTCCCCCACGCGCGCTTCGGACGCTTCGCGCTTGCGCCGGATTCGGACGCGGCCAGCCTGCAGCTTCTCTTGCTTGTCCACCTCGATCCGCCGGCGGGCCTCGCCGATCTGCTCGGCGACCTGCCGGTCCACCGCCGCATAGCCCTCCCGCCGGATGCGCTCGGCGTCCCCCTGGCCGGAAGCCAGCGCCTGCTGCTTCTTGGCCTGCGCGTCCTCCAGGTCATTTGCCGCCTTGGCCTCGGCCTCCTTGATCGCTTTGAGCAGGGCGGCCTTATCCAAGAATGATCCTCCGTTTCTCCCTCTGGCTCGAACCGCCAGGGGTTGCAGAAACGTTCTCGGGCAACCTGCTCTTCGGATTTAAACGTTAGGCGCGCGCGGGAAAGGGCCTCACGCTTTGCTGAACAATGATTTGATTCAAACGAGTTGGCTGGCTTGCGCCGGCAAACCATTGGCAATTTTCTTGGAACTGCGCGCGCACGTCGGCGCAACACGTGGGCGCCAAACAAAGGTTAAATAGAGTTGTCCCGATGGCAATCCGTCCAGCCAGCGATGTCTGGACACGCCGTCCAGATACGCTAAAACGTGCCGCCTTTGGTCGCGACTTTTCGACGGAAGTTGCCGCCGGCGGTGCCGCAAAGCGCGAGGACTTTGGTGGGCACGCCATGGCCATCCCCGCACCCAAAGGCGACCTCGCCGCCGAGGAGTTCAAGCAGTACCTCGAGCGCGGCCTTGAGGGCGCAAACCTCCACAAGGGCGACGAGGCCCGAAAGCGGCTGCCTTCCGGGTCGATCGCTGTGTTTTGGGTGATCGTCGGCCTCACCATCACCGCGATGCTGTTCCTCGCGCTCTTCACGGCGGGCCTGTGGTACCAAAACGCCTGGCTTGCCGACCCCTCGCTCGGCGGCCAGGAAGGGCATACGCAGCAGATGATGTCGTTCTGGCTCGGCATGTTCTTCGTCGACTTCGCGCTCATCGTCGACCTTTACCGCAAGCACTTCATCGAGGATGTGATGCTCACGCGCAGGCGCCGCCCGAAGTTCCTCCCCGGCGAGGACTCGACCAAGAATTGGGACTCGCAGTGGAACAAGCCCAAGGCCAACCGGGTCGACTGGTACGAGGAGCGCCAGCGCATCCGTCCGACCCTTAAGCCGCGCGGTGAAGAGCAAAAGTAGGAGGCCGCCCGATGCCCCGCAGCTCCGCGCTCGAAAAGGAACGGCGCCTCGAAAAGGCCGCCCCCTCCCGCAAGGAGATCCTCGAGGAGCGGCGTGATGTCATCAAGAAGGGAGTGTACCTCGCGGGCGGGGGAGCGCTCTTCGCGACGACCGCCGGCTCGCTTGGTGCGTTCATCCCCCCGTATGTGAACCCCTTCGTCGACGGCACCTACGACGTCGTTTTCTCCATTTCCGGCGCATCCTCCGCGTGGGCAAACGACAAGGAGGACACGGTGATGAACGTCGCCGACTTCCCGGCGCCCGGACTCGGCGCCCAGGGCAAGATCCCCGAGCTTGCCATGAACGTCCTCGTCGTGTACCTGGAGAGTGAAAAGGTGAACGCGGCGATGAAGGGGACGGTGGACCACGCGGGAGGCACTTTTGCCGCCTACAACGCGAAGTGCAAGCACCTTGGCTGCGGCGCGCTGTGGCGCAACAAGGCCGAGGGCACCAAGCTGGTGAAGGAGGCCGATTTACTGTACCCGATGGACCACGACTTCATCGTATGCCCCTGCCACCTTGGCACGTATGACATCTACAACTCGGCGAAAGTCATGTATGGCCCGCCGCCAAGTCCGCTCGATCAGCTCAAGATGCAGATTGCCGACGACGGCCACATCCAAATCAAGTTCACGAAATACAAGTATGGCAAGAACATCACCGGCGGCCAGGTGTGAGGGGGGAGCATTACGGTCCGGCGGAGCGTCGCATTCACGGGCCTTGCGGCACTCGCGCTTGCCGCCCTCGCGTTCGCGATCGCGCCGCAGGCGAGCGCCGCCACGTACAACGTCTCCATCGCAGACTATTCGTTCACACCGCAAAACCTCACGATCGCCGTCGGCGACACGGTGAACTGGACGAACGCCGGCCCCTCGTCGCACGACGTGGCCTTTGCGGCGGGGCAAAGCTCGGGCCTTCCCGGCAGCCTTGCGGCCGGCGCGTCGTGGGAATACACGTTCACGACGGCCGGGGTTTTCAAGTACCACTGCGGCGCGCACTCGCCGGGCGGCTATGACCCGCCCAACGTGATGATCGGCCGCGTCACGGTGCTTGTGCCGGCCGTGTCGCCGCCCGCGGAATTCGCAATCGATATCGTAAGCATCGTTGAGGGCTTCTCGCCCAAGTTCCTTGAGGTCGCGACCGGCGACACCGTCACGTTCACCAACCGCGACTCGTTCGGCCACGATGTCGCCTTCGAGGCGGGATTTTCTTCGGGGCCCACGGGCGGGCTCGCCGCCGGCGCCACGTGGTCGCACACCTTTGACACGGCCGGCACTTTCCGCTTCCGGTGCGTCGCGCACACCACCACCTTCGACCCGCCGAACACGATGATCGGCACGGTCGTGGTGTTCGACCGCGCGCTGCGGCCCGCCCTTAACGTCACGACGCCCCCACCCTCGCGCGCGGCGCCCGGCGCCGCACTGTCCTTTGCGGGAACCGCCGCCGACAACACGGGCGTGACCGGCGTCTCCTTCAGCATCGACGGCGGCGCGCCGCAGGCCGCCGATGTGACCGAAGTGACGGCGGGGGACCCACGTGCCGTCACCTGGACGGCCAACCTCCCAGGCCTTGCCGTCGGCACGCACACGCTCACCGTCGTCTCGACGAACGGAGCCCACAACTCCACGGTCTACTCGATCAGCATCCTCGTCGCCTCCGCCGCCGGCCCACCGAGCGGCCCGGCGGCGAACCCCTTCGGCGACACCTTCCTGTTTGAGGACATCCTGACGAAATACTTCTGGCTCATCATGGGCGTCACGGTGATCCTCCTTGCTGTCGTGATGATGTTCCTCTCCTACTCGGGCAAGCTCCAGAACTACTACATCGTCCTCCTCACCGCGCTTGACGAGCGCCACCGGTTCTTCGCGTTCGCCCGCCCCACCCGCGAGTTTCTCTACACGATCCAACGGCAGATGCCGCGCACGCACACCGAGCGCTACAACCTCAAGGTAATTTGGTACTGGTACCCACTTTACTGCCTCGGCGGCCTGTCGTTTGCGGCGTTCATCATCGAGACGATCACCGGCATCATCCTCGGCTTCTACTACATCCCCGAAGGCACCGGCCCGAACGAAGGCCTGCCGTCCGCCGCCTACCGCTCGATGGAGACCATCATGACCCAGGTCACTTTCGGGTACATTTTCCGCGCCCTCCACCATTGGGGGGCCCACATGATGGTCGCCGCCGTGTTCCTCCACATGATGCGCGTGTACTTCGTCGGCGCGTACAAGAACCCGCGCGAGCTCAACTGGCTCCTCGGCGTCATCCTCCTCAACGTCACGCTGCTCTTCGGGTACACGGGCTACCTCCTGCCTTGGGACCAGCTCTCGTTCTGGGCCGGCCAGATCGGCCTCGAAATGGCGAACACCATCCCCGTCATCGGCGAGATCATCGGCAACATGCTCTTCGGCGGGCCGGAGCTTTCAGGCGCCACGATCATACGCATGTATTACCTTCACGTGTTTGTCCTGCCCCTGATAGGCGGAGCCCTCATGGTCCTCCATATGGGAATCGTCTGGATGCAGGGTGTAGCGGAGCCGCACTGACGGAGGGAAACGCATGAGCCTTACCGACCTCACTGTCAAGTACCTTGAATTCCGCGAGCGCGTCGACGAGCAGTTCAACAAAGCGAAGGTTCGGCACTGGGAAAAGATCGAAATGGTCCCCTTCATGCCCCACGAGGTGCTCCGCGACACGGTCATCCTTTGCCTCATGATGGCGATCCTCTTCTTCCTCTCGGCCTTTGCGTCCCCGCCGCTCCACGAGCACGCGACCAAGCTCGTCACCCCGGACAACCTCATGCCGGACTGGTACCTCCTCTGGTCCTTCGGACTGCTGAAGATCTCGGACGTGGACATCGTCATTCTTGGCGTGCCCATCATGGCCGCGAAGACCTTCGGCGTGGTGCTGAACGGCGTCATTATCGGCCCGCTTTTCATTGTACCGTTCCTCGACCCCAAGGGCCGCGAGAAGCGCCCCGTCGAGCAGCCGGGCCTTGCGGCGGCAGGAGTGGCGGGCCTCATCGCGGTGTTCTTCCTGTCCGTCTATTCGATCAACCAGCTGATGTTCGAGTATTACGGCCTGGATGGCGGGACGCTGAAAGCATTCACGATTTGGGGCACCGTCGTCGGCGGAGCCTTGACCTACGGCGCGCTGAAGTACGTGCAGACGCGCGGCGGCTATTCCTACGAGCTCAACAAGTGCTACGGCTGCCACCGCTGCGCGGACATCTGCCCCGACCACAAGGTGCGGGACTTCACCACTCTCAACCTCGTCTACAACACCTGGCAGGACTCCTGCGACGACTACGACACCTGCCTCTCGTGCGGGCTTTGCTGGCAGGTGTGCCCGCTCGAGGTGGACTACGAGTCGTTCCTCCTTAAGATCCGCTCGGACGGCTCGCGCGGATACCCCGGGCGCCCCGCTTGCGAAGGCATCGTGCACGACGTGACGGACCTCGAGGCCCAGACGCCGATCGCGCCCCGCGAGTGGGACACCTCGAAGAAGGTGGGGTACTGGCCGGGCTGCCTCAAGCGCATCGAGTACTTCATGCGCATCAACGTCGACTACGGCGAGATCCAGGACGCTGCCGTCAAGCTGCTCCGCGAAGTCGGCCTGGACCCGATCGTGCTCGACCTCAAGTGCGTCGGCCACGACCAACTCTGGCAGGGGCACGTCGAGGTGTTCGAGCGCCTCAAGGAGTACAACACGCGCGAGATTCTGCGCTCCGACGTCGAGAAGATCGTGTGCACCTGCGCGGAGTGCCACCGGACGCTTGCCAAGGACTACCCGGAGCTTGCCGCAAAGGGCATCGTCGTCGAATTCATCGCGCAGACGCTCGCGGGCAAGGACATCGACCTCAGGGTCGAGTCGCCAGACGGCAAGCCGCTCACAGTGACGTTCCACGACCCGTGCCGGCTGTCGCGGCACATGGGCATCATCAACGAGCCGCGCGAGGTGCTTGGCAAGGTGAAGGGCGCGCGGCTCGTCGAGATGAAGGAGAACCGCGAGCTCGGGCCGTGCTGCGGCATCTCGTCGATGGTGAACTGCAACGACCAGACGAAGGCGCTGCGCGTCTACCGCATGGAGCAGGCGCTGGAGACGAAGGCCGACGTCATGCTTACGGGGTGCACGAAGTGCCTCGCGCACTTCAACTGCCTCAAGCCGGAGAGCGACCGCTACAACTTCGAGGTCATGGACTACGCGGTGTTCCTCGCCCGCGCGCTGCCTTCGGGCAAGCTGCGCGCCGTGAAGAAGACCGCAGCGCCGGTCGCGGCGGTGGGGGCGGCGCCGCCCGCCGCCCCGAAAGCGTAGGCTCCTCTATCATGATAGCACGGTGAACGCGAACGTGGGAGGGACGGAAGAGTGGGGCGAAAGGGCGCTGAGGATGTCGCCGTCCTTGGCGGGGGCGTCGCCGGAATGAAGGCGGCCCTCGACCTTGCGGCGATGGGGCGCAAAGTCACCCTTATCGAGGCCGGGCCCTCGCTCGGCGGCAAGGCCGTCCGCGGGCTCTCCGATGACAAGTTTTCGAAGCGCGACGCGACGCTCGACAACATTTCGACGCTCATGATGGACGTCGAGTGGAACAAGTCCGTCAAGGTGATGACCCTCACGAGCGTGAAGGGCGTCACGCGCGACGAAAAGACGAAGAGCTACAAGCTGAAGCTCGCCACGAAGGCCCGCCATGTTTTCGATGTGTGCACGGCGTGCCAGCTCTGCGTCGACCCCTGCCCCGTGACGGTGCCAAACGAGTTCTCCGAAGGGGTCGGCTCCCGCAAGGCGGTGTTCTTGCCTTACTTCTACTCGTCCCCGCGGCTCTACGTCATCGACGAAGGCACCTGCCTGTGGTACAAGGACCAGTCGTGCCGCAAGTGCGAGGAGGTCTGCCCCGTCGACGCGATTCGGTTCGACGCCGACCAGAAGGACGCGGAGAGCGAGGTCGCCGTGGACGCGGTCGTCATCGCAATGGGAGCCTCCCCCGTCGGGCTCGATGATTTCCCCAAGTTCGGCGGGGGCAAGCTCGCCGGCGTGCTCACGGTGGCGCAGGCGCAGCGGCTCCTCGACCCCGCGGGGCCGACGGGCGGCGAGTTCCGCCTGACGCCGGGCGAGGCCGTGTCGCAGCTCACCGTCGGCCAGCACCACAGCGCGAAGGCTGCGCAGCGCGCCCACGCCAAGAACGGCGAACGCCCGAAGGCGATCGCGTTCATCCAAGCGAAGGGCAAAGGCGAGGCCTGGGCGGAGAACGGCCATGTCACGCTGCGGTGGGCGATCGAGGCCCTCAAGGGCGTGGCCGCGGATGCGCCAGGCGTGAAAATCCACCTCTTCCACGACAAGGAGTCGGGGGCGTCGATGAAGGGCCAACTCATCGGCATCCAGAAGCAGCTGGGGGCCGCCACCTACGATGTCGAGCCCTCGAAGGTCGAGAGCCACGGCGGAAAGGTGGTCGTCACCTATGCGGCCGCGGACGGCGAGAAGAGGCTCGAGGTCGACGCGGCGGTCATCGCGCCGCCGATCGCGCCTCCCGAATCCCTCAAGGAGCTCGCGCCCCAGTTCGGCATCAAGGTCGACGAGTTCGGGTACGCCGTGCCGGAGGGCCGCGTTCAGGTCGCGGGACCGGCGAAGGGGCCGATGACGCTCGATGAAGTGTTCGAGGACGCGTCGCACGCGGTCGCGAGGCTGCTCACGACGCTTGCGCGCGCGTGAGGAGGGGGAAACAAAATGGCCGAGACCGAGACCGCCCCGCGCGTCGGAGTGTTTTTCTGCCGCTGCGACGGCGCGGTGTCCGACTACGTCGACCTGGAGGCGGCCGCCAAGAATATCGCCGCGCGCGACCCGAATGTCGTGCACGTCCGCGTTTTCTCCAACCTCTGCAAGAAGGAGGACCCCGAAGCCCTCAAGGCGGACATCGCGAAGTTTGGGCTCGACCGCGTGGTCGTCGGCGCGTGCGCCTGCTGTTCGCTCGAGCACCACTGCTCGACCTGCCACCTCCAGCGCGACCGCTGCCGCGAGAACGTCACGGTAGGCTCCGCCGTAGAGCGCTCGCTCTACGAATTCGTGTCGATCCGGGAGCACTGCGCGTGGGTGCACAAGGACTCGAAGGAGGACGCGAGCCTCTCGCTCGACCGCATGATCTCGCTCGCGTCGGCCAAGGCCGCCATGCTCGAGCCCTTTGACAAGATCAAGACGCCCTCGGTGAAGAGCGTGCTCGTCGTGGGGGCCGGCGCGTCAGGCATCACCGCCGCTCTCACGCTCGCCGACCTTGGCTTTGATGTGCGGCTGGCCGAGAGCTCGTTCGACATTGACGGGTGGGTCGACGAGAAGGCCGCGAAGACCAACGTCGTGTCGCAGGCGCAGGTGTCGCTGAAGGACGCCGTAAAGCTCGTGAAGACCCACCCCAAGGTCAAGGTCTTCAATTCGACCAAGATCGTGGGCGTCGAGGGTTCGGTCGGAAAGTTCGAAGTCACCTTCGACCGCGACGGGTTCAAGGGCGCGATGACGGTCGGAACGATCCTTGTCGCCGACGACGCGAAGTCCACGGGCGGGAAAGGCAAGTCCGAGACGTTTCAAGTCAAGCTCCCGCCGCAGGACGGCTACTTCAGGACGAAGGGCTCGAAGGAGTTCGCGGACGAGGTCGTCCAGGGCTCCATCGCGGCCTCGAAGGTCGGCACGATCCTCTCGCAGGGCGGCGTGGAGGTCCAGCCGTGGGTCGCCGAGATCGTCGACGAGAACTGCATCGGTTGCAAGCGCTGCGACGTGTGTCCCTTCGGAGCCATCGGCTTCAAGGAGACTTACGTCGACCTGTCCCACCTCTCGATCGAGAACCTCTCCTTCAAGTCCCAGAAGGCGACCGTCGACCCCGCGCTTTGCACCGGCTGCGGGATGTGCGCGATGGAGTGCACGTGCCTTGCAATCGAGATGGTCAACCTCACCGACGCGCAGATGGAAGCGATGGCCAAGGCATTCATGAGGACTCCGTGAGGCGGGCATATGGCGGACTTCATCCAGCGCGGCCAGCAGAACCCGCCGGGGCAGGGCGGCCTCCCGCAGGAATCGCAGAAGGCGCTCAAGGAAGCGACCCTCACGGAGGCCGTCGCCGGCAAGGACATCTCGCGCGAGCGCGGGGACTTCCAGCCGCGCGTGGCGGCGATCTGCTGCAACTGGTGCACCTGGTCGTCGCTCGACGAGGCCGGGGTCGGCGGCCACAAGTTCCCGCCCGAAGTCGCGGTCATCCGCACGCTGTGCTCCGCGCGCATCGAGCCGCGGAACGTCATCAACATGTTCCGCGAGGGCGTTGACGGCGTGTTCGTGGGCGCCTGCGACAAGGGCTCGTGCCACTACCTCTCGGGAACGAACCTCGCGCAGAAGGAGCTCGGCCAGCTGATGGAAGTGCTCTCGGCCCCGTCGATGGGATTCAAGGGGCGCCTCAAGATCGGCTTCTTCGTCGGGCGCGAGGGGCCGCTCTTTGCCCGCGCGATGACGGAGTTCACGAACGAGGTGAGGAAGCTCGGGCCCTCGCCGATGAACACGAACCCGAGCTACCGCTCGAAAGGCGAGGTGAAGGCGCCCGCCGAGGTCGCCGGCACCGCCGCCGGGAACGAGAAGCGGCTCGTCAAGATCGAGGACGTGTGAGCGTGGCCGAAGCGCGCTACCAGGTGCCGGTCACGCAGTACCGGAAGATCGTGTTCGCGGCCAAGGTGGCGGCGGTCGGCATCTTCGCCGTGGGCATCGAGTTCTTCACGCGCACGGAGTTGCTCACAGCGTTCGTGCTGTGGGGCATCGCGATTGTAGTCTCGCTCTGGCCTGTCAAAATCGACATCCGCGAGGACGAGGCGGCCCCAGCGAAGGCCGACGAGAAGGCGGCCGGAAAGATGCACCCGCTTGAGGAGATTTAGGATTCGCCGCATCGCCCGCGCGGCGCCGGCGTGCGCACTTCATCGAAGCTTGCCAGGAATCGCCTCGTCCCCCAACGGAGCCTCGTGGACGCTACTTCTCCTCGGGGGGTCGCCTTGAGCTGCGCGCCCGGACGAGGAGCAGGGCCACCGCGGCGGCCACCGCAAGCCCCGCACCGGCGAGGAGCAGCACGAGCCCGCCCCCCACGCCCTCGACGCGCAGCTCCTCGAGGGTGACCTCGCCGAGGTCCGTCGCGTTTCCGGCGGTGATGTTCACGGAAAAAACGCGCTCACCGTACCCGGGCGCGCGAACCGCGATCACGTACGAGCCCTCGGGCAGTCGGAACGAGAGCGCCCCGCCTCCCGTCTGGCTCAGGTTCGTGCCGACCACCTCGACTGCAGCCGTCGCGACGGGCAGGCCGTCGCGGCCGACGACCGCGAGTCTAAGCGTCCCCATCACGAAAAACTCCACATCGAGTACCTCCGCGCGCGACTCGCGACCGGAGACGTCGGTAGCCGTGAGTCGGAACGTGTACCGTCCTTCCTCCCCCTCGAACACATCGCGGCTCGCTGTGGAACCCGATCGCCATAGGTGAAATGGCCCGCTGTCGAACGAATACGCAATCGCAAACCCGGCGACTCCGCTGCCCGCGCCGTCTTCGCCGCTCCAAGTGAGTGAGACATTGGCCCCGCGCACCGTCGGAGGAACTGGTCCCCAGGCCGCCGTGGGGGCTGCGAGGTCGACTCGGACGACGACCGTCGCGACGGCTACGTTGTTCCCGGCCCCGTCCGCCGCATAGTACTCGACGTGGCTCTCGCCTTCCGCGCTCATCAGCACCACGGCCGAGGCGACGGACGAAGCGGAAAAGAGGCTCTGCCACGGGCCCGGGGCGGTCCGCCAAAACACGGTCACACCGGAGACGCCTTCGTCGATCGCCTCGAAGGTGAGGGTGGGGGCGTCGATGTACCAGCCACCCGCGCCGAGGCTGCCGTCCACGCGCAGCGTTACCGAGGGGAGGATGTCATCGAGCGTGAGCGTGACGACCGTGAACCGGTCCACCGTGATGTTTGCGAGCGCCGATCCCTGACCGGCTAGCCGCGCTTCGAACAGGTGGGGCGTTGACCGCTCGACGCGGCCGCCCTCAAACACGCGCTTCTCCAAAACGGCGATCGTGGGCAAACGTCCGTCGGCGCCTGCCGACTCGATCGCGACGCTTACCCCCGCCGCGTTTAGAATCTCCAGTTGCGCGGCGGCCGCCGGGCCCCCCGAGCCGAGCATCACCCGAACGGACGCGTTCCACGCCACGTCCACCTGTCCGAGGGATTCGGCCGCTGGCGAGGCAAACGAAGCGTTCAGCACATACGCGTACGCCTGGTCGCGCGCGTACACGCGCCCGGCGGTGCCCTCCACGAGGGCGCCGAGCACGGTAAGCCGCGCGGCCCCCTCCACGACGACCGCGTCGCCCGGTGAATCGCGGAAGGTGCAATTCCGCGCGGCCCCGACGGTCGCGCCGCCGAGGCGCAGCTGGGCGCCCGCGCTGCCCTCGATGAGAACGCCCTCGATCAGCAGGTCCGCCACGTCCAGGACAGTGAGCCCATATGCGCCGCTCCGGACGATGTCGCCGCCGCGCACGGTCGCGGAGGCGGCACCCTCAATTGCAAGGCCCGTGCCGCCCGGGAAGCGGATCGACGCGTTTTCGACGACGACCGACTGCGTGCCGATGAATGCGAGCGTAGCGCCGGTGTTCGACTCCGCTTTGAAGTCCGTGAATCTCGCCGTTGCGCCGCCCGAGACCTGCACGCCAAGCCCTAGGTTCGACTCGGCCACAACACCGTTTGCCGTCACCTCACACTCGTTGATGAACGCCCCCCCCCCGAGGTTCAGCCAAAGCCGGACGCCATCGAGGGTAAGCGACTGCACGTGGTCGGCCCGCAGCCCGGCCCCCGCGCTGAGGTAGACGAGCCCCCCGACGACTCGGGCGCTTGCGAGGTCTGCAAGCGTGAGCCCGTCGGCCCCCGAGTTTTCCACCGTGAGGTTTTCGAGGTAGGCATCGCCGCTGCGGAACGACGGCCCCCACCCATTGTCCACGAAGCGGGTATCGCGCACGTCCACCTGGGCCCCATCGAAGAGGAGCGGCTGCCACCACCCGGTGAACGAGGAGTTTGACACGGTGAGCGCCCCGCGGGCGTCGACCGCGGACGCGACGCTTGCGGGTGCGCCCCCTGTCCAGCTGGACCCGAGAATTTCAATGCGCGAGCTTTGGCCAAACAGGATGCCGTGGGCCCTGCTGGCGTTCACGGGGCCAAGAGTCACGTTTTCGAACAGCGCGATGGACCGCACCTCGATCCGCGCATCCGGCGGCGGGTCGGTGAAACTCGTCCCCTCGTCCATGAGGAGGCGGACGTTTCGCGCTTCGAACCGCGCCCCCGCAAGGACGAGGAGCACCCCCGTGTGGCGCACCTCGTCGTCGACGATCGAACCGGCCACCTCAATCGTCCAGTCGAGCCGCACCGCCCGGCCCGAGGCGACCCCGTCCCCGCCGTTTGCCGAAACGTTTCCGTCGACAAACAAGACGCCCGCCGCGGTGACGAACAGGCCATCGGCTCCGTTTCCGTTTAGCGTCAGGTTGCGAAGCGACGCGCCGCCGGAGGCGGGGTCGACGAACACGCCCTCGCGCCGGTTCGAAGAGGCCACGATGTCCTGCAGCGACACGCGGGGGCTCCCGAACAGGTCGACGCCCGAGCCGCCCCCGGAAACATTGAGGCGCAGGAGGCTCACGCGGCCCGTCGAGTTGTAGACCCCCACGCCCGTGCCATTCGAGCCCGAGAAGTCCGAGTACATCAGGTCAATCTCCGCGCACTGGAGCGCGACGAACCCGCCGCCCCCGGCGCTGCGCCCGTCGATGAAAGCGAGCAGCACGCGCTGCGCGGCCCCAGCGGCGATGGCGTAGCCCCACGCCCCGGAGACATTCGCGCCGTCGACCGTGACATCGGCGACGAGCGAAAGCGAGATGCCCGAACCATTCCAGGAGCCGGACAAGTCGAGGCTCCGCAGCGTCAGATTGCCTGAATTGCTGATGTCGAACCCGGCCCCGCACCCGGCGGCGTCCACGCCGTCGATCGTGATGCGCTGCGAGTTGTCGATGCGCGCGGCCGTCTCGCAGGAGCCCGACATCAGGACGCCGGAAACACTTGCGTCGGTGACGGCGACGAAGAAAAGGCCCTTGGCGGAGGGCCCGCCGGGCTCCGCGATCACGTTCGGCGCGGACACCGTGACCTGGTTCGAGTAGGTAATCTGGATGCCCACATAACTGAACCTGACCTCGGGGCGGTCGAGGGTCAGCCGCGTGATGTTGTGCGCCGAAATCGCGGTGCCGTTTCCCTTGACGCGCGCGCCCCGGACGGTGACGTCCGACCCGTCCCATACCGCGAGGCCCGTTTGAACGACCGTGAGGTTCGCTCCGTCCACCGTGACAGGGAAGGTGCCCTCGCTCAGCAGCCCCACACCCGCTTCCGCGGTGTAGTTCGTGACGCTAAGGGCGCGTGTCGCCTCGACCTCCAGCGCGATAAGCGTCCCGCCAACAAGCGAAACATCGCGGACCGTGACGTTGACGCACCCCGAAATGATGAGGCCCGAAAGGAAACCGGCGACTCGGACGCGCTCAAGGAGGACGCCCGCAACGGCCTCAATCCGTCCGAGCGAGGAAACATTTTCCACCTCCACGTCGTGAACGGAGAGCCGCGAGCCCAAAAGCGCCATGACCGGCCGGATGGTTTCGAAGTTCCCGCCGGAAAAGTTGCCGACGAGGCGCAGGCCCACGACGGTGAGGTCCACGGTCCCGTTGAGCGCGAGCACCGTCCCGGGCGGCGCCCAGCCGCTGTAGAAAAACTGCCCGATGCCGTGCAGCACAGAGATGTTCCTCACCTGCGTGCCGGCGCTGCCCGTGACCTGGATGCCTACCGTCATGTTGACAAGCGTCAGGTTCTCAAGGCGGGTTCCCGAGCCTGCGCGCAGGTTCACGGGCTGCTCGACATCTTCGAAGGTGCTGTTTACCACCACGACCACGAGGCAATTGTTCATCACCGTCGCATTTTTGCTGAAGTTGAACCGCGACCCCTCGATCGTCACGATGGATCCGTTGAATTCGAGCCCCGGGAAGCCCTCGAACCCGAGCCACTCGGCGCGCGAGTTGCGCATCGAAAACCTCGATCCGGCGGAAAAATTGGAGTAGGAGCCGTTCCGCAGCGACTCCGGGAATCCAGTCGCGGTGAGGACACTCGCATCGCCTGGCGTGGCGGGGTCGCCGTCCCCGTCGCGCAACGTCAGGTTCGCGTTCGGCCCGGCCCTAAAGCCGGGCGGGATATTGCTGGTGAGCCCGGGGATGGGGGGCCCGCCGAAAGGCATGAAGAAAATCAACGTGGCGTTGGTAAGCGTGAGGCTCCCGTTCACGTACACCTTCGCCGACTCGCGGGCGGGCGGGTTGGGCGGCGGAGGGGGCGGCGTGTCGATGCGCCCCATCACGAGCAGCGAAGAATTGACGAGCTCCAAGGACCCGTTTACGAACACCATTCCGCTTACCGTGATGGACTCGCCGACCACGACTTCGGTCACGTTTGCGTCAATCGTCCAGTCCCCCGTGCCGTTGTAGCTTGACGCGGTGGCCGAAGGGAAAACAGCGACGGCGGCCGCCGCGGCGGCGAGCGCGAGGAGGGTGAGAGCGGAGGTCCAGCTTCCCCTAACCGGCTTTCGCGAACTTTCCCCCATGGTCACCGAACCCCCGCAAGGTGCCGGCCAGGCTCGGCGCGTGGCTACTAAAAACTTGGCAATTTCATCACGCGGAGAACCGAGGACCCGACCTCGCGCCCGCACCTTTGCTACCCGCGTTTCGGGGGGGGCTTCCGGGCAATTCACTGGTCGGGGGCTTCCGCATCCATGCGGCCAACCAATCGACGCCGTCGTCGGCGCAGGGAGATCGCGGCCGCTGCCGCAGCTCCAGCGGCGCCGAGCGAAAGCAAAGCGACCCATCCAGATACTCCGAGTTCGATCGCCGATAGGGTCGAGACGCGGTTTCCGGCGATGGAGAGCTCGGCCGAATTCCCCGCTTGGTCGTAGGCAGCCACCGTGATTTCGTTGCGCCCGGAAGCGAGCCCTATCTCAAAGGCGAAGGAGCCGTTTTCATCCACCGCCACCGTTTGACCGTTTACCTTCACCGCGCTGCCGGGATCCGTGCGGCCGGCAACGAGGACGGTCGCCGCCTCCGTCCCGAACCCGGGCGGCGGGAAGTCAACGACAAGTTCGGGGGCGGTCGTGTCGACGGCCACTACGAACCGCGCCTCGCACACGCCGCCCATGGGTTCGCGCGCAACGACGGGCAGGGAGTGCGCGCCTTCAGCGAGGGAGAGCGTCACCTCGAAGGACCCGTCGGGTTGGACGGCGACGGCGGAACCGTCCACCGTCAGCGATGCGCCGACCGGAGCAACCCCCGCCACAACCACGGAAAAGTGGTTGGTTAATCCCCCGCCCGTGCGCTCGAGCCAAAGGCCGGCGCAAGGCGGCCGAATCCACGCCATGCTGCCGTAGACGCTCGCGACAAAGCCGTCCTGCGCTATCCATACGGCGATTGAATTGCCCTGGCCGTCCATGGCGAGTGAAGGAGTCTCGAGTGGGCGCAGCGGACCTGCAAGTACTTCGCGAACGCCCCACCCCGAACCGGGCTCGAAGCGGCGAGTCACAATGGAGCCCCCCGACGCATTCCACTCCACCCATCCGGCGACCGCCCGCCCCTGGGCATCCATCGCAAGCGCACCCGGGGCGACCCACCCGTTTTCCGGCTCGGCGAGGGGCACGGCGTCAAGCCAAACGCCGCCCGAGGTGCGCTCGGCCGCCCAGGAAACGTTCCGCTCGCCAAGCGTTATCCAGGAGACGAAAGCGCGGCCGTCAGGCGCCACCGCCACAGCGGGCGCTTGGAGGTACCCCGAGCCCGATGCGGAGCGCGCAAAAAATCGGATTGGCGACAGCGAGCCATTCATTGCCCACTCGACCAGCGAAAGGCCAACGTCACCGAACCGATAGTCGCGCCATACAAAGATGGCGTTGCCGAGAGCATCTGCTGCAAGAAGGGGTGGTGGACCAGTGTATTGGGGGGCGCTCACGATTTCTGTCGGGGTTGCCCAACCGCTGGTGGGGTTGTACCGGGTCGCTCTGCACGAATAGGAAGATGTCGCGTTCGCGTGCACTATGTGCGTCCACGATGCGATGGCGGTTCCACCGCCGGATGCCGCAACGTGAATTCCATAGGAACTCTCGTTCGTTAGGGACGGCTCAAGCACCGCTTCTGCCCCCCAGCCGCGGTCGGGCGCGAAGACTCGGGCGCGCGCCGATGGGCTGGGGTCTTGTTCCCACGCAGCGAAAACCGTTCCCCAGTCATCAATAGCGACCGACCACGAGTTGACTCCCCCTTTGGTATCCGAGACCTGCTCGGTCCGTGACCACCCCTCTTCAAAGGAAAACCGCTTGGCGAGCAGGTTGGCCCTGTAGTTATCACGAATCGGCTGCGTCCACCCGACAATTGCTTCTCCCCTGCTGTTCATCGAGGCCACCAGTCGAGGCGTTGAACTGGAGCCCCACAGGATGCCGGAGAGAAGAATCGGGACCGACCAATTCCCCCCCGGGATTCGCGTGCTCGCCCACGCCTTGAATCCATAACTGCCGTCAGACTGACGCCAGACCGCGAGCGCGCGCCCCGATGCGTCGGAGAAGACTTGCGGATCAGCGGCAACCGCGGCATCCTGCCATTCGAGCCACGCGGGCGCCTGCCAGCCGGTGGAGGGGTCGTACCGCGCGGCGAGGACGCTGTCTGAAATGCCGTTGTTTTGGATCCAGATTGCGGTCGCCGCCCCATCCGCAGCCACAGCGAGCTCCGGTTCATGGGCATCGCCTTCGTTGAAGGGTTCGATCAGGACAGGCTGTGACCAACCCGACGTCGCGTTGTACCGAGCGCTCCAAACTGAGGAACGCTCCCCATCGCTCCGCCGCCATACGACACTATAGTTGCCCGCCGCATCG
>Ga0247727_10009254_pt1 | contig 17934 bp, 8 predicted proteins | sample WisWelCaveWW1625_FD_202498 | JGI IMG/M metagenome (GOLD analysis project Ga0247727, IMG submission 202498) | Biofilm microbial communities from Wishing Well Cave, Virginia, United States - WW16-25 | ecosystem: Environmental > Aquatic > Deep subsurface > Groundwater > Cave microbial mat | place...
AGATTTTCAATCAGAGCAAGCTCGTCGAAGCGCAGCAACGGGTTTACCGGCTGGAGCTATTTCAATATGTCAGCATTCGCGCGGCAACCGCGGAGCAGAAAAGCAGCGAAATTCCGATTGAAATTCGCGTTCGCGAAGCGCCGGCACGGACGCTGAAAATCGGCGTCGGCTACGGCACGGAAGATCTCTTTCGCGGCACCATCAATTTTCGCCGGCGCAATTTTCTCGGCGGCGCGCGCCGTCTTGACATCGAAACGAAATACTCCGACATCGAGCCGGGGCGCGTGCAGGCGCGCATTTTTCAGCCGCATTTTTTCGACGCGAAAACCGGCCTGATTATCAGCCCGTTTTATTTGCGCCGCGACGAAAAAACTTTTCGTCCCCGGGAAAAAATTTTCAGCCTGCGCAGCTTCGGCGGCGAGTTGATCGCCCAGCGCCAATTCAATTTGCATACCAATGCGTTTGTGCGTTATCGTTTGGAGGACGCCAAGGTGATTCCGGGCACGGCCCAGTTCGACAGTTTGAGAATGCAAATTCCTCGAACCTACCGCAAAGCCAGTTTGGGCTTTGGCATGCTTTATAACAGCGGCCGACCCTTGTTTTCGCCGACGCGCGGCCGGTATTACGCCGTGCAACTGGATTACAGCGGCCCGCTCAGCGAATTTTATTCTTTTCGCACCCAGTTTCATTATGTCAAGACCACGTTGGAAGCCCGCATGTATCGCGAAGCGGCGCCGAACGCCGTGGTGATGGCCTATCGTTTGAAACTCGGCTCGCTCGAAGTTTTAAACGACCCAAGCAATCTTGCGCCGCTCGAAGAGCGATTTTATTCCGGCGGCAGTTCGTCGGTGCGAGGGTGGCAGCGCTCCAAGCTGGGACCGCATATCGGTGAAACGCCGATTGGCGGACAAAGTCTTTTGGAAGGAAGCGTCGAAGCCCGCTTCAAGCTTTACAAATCATTTGGCGCGGCGCTCTTTGTCGATTTTGGCAATGTTTGGGCGACGTCGTTGACGTATAAATTGGAAGAAGTTCGTTTCGCCACCGGCTGGGGATTGCGCTATGATACGCCGATCGGCCCGATTCGACTGGACGCCGCGCGCAAAAGCAATCTGGAAACGCCGATCGACAAGCATCGCTGGGAATTTTATCTGAGCGTTGGCCAGGCTTTTTAACAACGGATTGCGCGGATTTTTTTGATGCTAAATTCATTGGATTAATAGCGCCGATCAAATTTTTTATGCTAACACGTCTTTTCAAATTTTTTTTGATTGCGTTCGCCGCATTCATTCTTATGCTCGTTCTGATCGCCGGATTGACGCAAACGCGCCGTTTTAAGGGCTGGCTGCGCGACAAGATCGAGCAGCAAGCCGGCGAGTTATTGAACGGCAAGCTTAGCCTCGGCCGCATCGAAGGCAATTTGGTATCGAATTTCGTTTTCCGCGATCTTTTTATTGAATTGGAAAGCGATACGCTGCTTTATGTTGCCAACATCGAAGTTGGATTGAGTCCATTTGATTTGCTGAAACAACAAGTTTTAGTCACCAACTTGATTTTCCAATCGCCTTTTCTTGACATCAAACAGCGCCCCGACAGCACCTGGAACGTCGCTCATCTTACAAAACCGGATTCTAATCAAACAAACACCGGGCTCTGGCGCATTGCGCTGCAAAATCTGCAAATCAAAGACGGCGCGGCCACGCTGGCACCGCTTGATACGCTGTACAAGCTCCTGCCGCGACGCCTAAAAAATATTTCGACGAACTTGCGGCTTGATTACACCGCGCCTCGTTTAAATGTCATGCTGCACAATCTGCGCTTGACTTCAGTGAACCCAGCGCTGCAACTTGACAGCCTCGCCGCGCAAGTGTTTTGGGGCGGCGATTCCTTGCGCATCAAAAATCTTATGCTGCGCAGCAAAAATTCACGTCTCACCGGCCAAATTATCCTGCGGCATCTCGCGCGGCCGATTTTCGACGTCGAATTATATGGCACGCCTTTGCATTTGACTGATCTGCACTCTTTTTTTCCGAGCTTTCCGGTCACCGGGCCCGTGCACGGCATGATGCACGCGCTAGGCGATGCGCAAAATGTGCGGACAACATTTGACGTAGCCCATGCCGATGGCCGCGCCGAGGGCAATTTTTTTGTCTGGTTCGATTCCACGACGGCATATTATAACCTCGAAGCCGCCGTGCGCGCGTTGAACCTCAAACCGTATCTGCCTCCCGATCAAGATTTGTCGCGCTTGAACTTCGATCTCAAACTTGACGGCTCCGGTTTGACGCTGGACGATATCAACGCCAGGCTGTCGCTCAACCTTGATTCATCCCGCGTTCTTGGGCGTGAGATTGCGCAGCTTCGTCTCACGGCGAACGCGCGCGCAAAACAAATTCAAACCAAACTTTTTGTTAGTTCATCGGCGGGGGAAATGGAATTATCCGGCAAACTTGTTGATCCGCTGGGCCAGCAACTGTTTGAATTGAACGCCGAAGCGCGACAGTTCAATTTAGCCAAACTTTTTCAGAACGATACGTTGGATTCCGATGTCACTTTTCGTCTCGCTGCTTCCGGCCGGCATTTCGATGACGCGCGGCGGACGTTGGATGGCTGGCTGCGACTTTCACCCTCGCGTCTGCCGTCGATTTTGATTGACTATGCCTATTGTCAATTTCACATACACGGCACGGATTTGCAGCTTGACACGCTGTATGTTGACAGCTCGATCGGCGCGCTGCAAGCCGGCGGCGTTTTGAGTTTGCATTACGCCAACAATTTCCGTTTTCGCGCCGAGCTTGGCGATCTCGCCTGGGTCAAAAATGCCATTGAGGCCGATACGTTGCGCGCCACCGGCGTTTTTTCCGGCAGCGCCATTGGCCCGATCGATTCCTTGACCGTCTTCAGCCGCTTCGATCTCAAAAAAGTGAAATACAATCGCACTCGAATGGAACATCTCACCGGAACGCTCAGCTTTCATCGCGCCGGCGAAAACGGCGGCGGTTTCATTCGTTTGCGCGCCGACGAAATGATGATGGGCTTGGTGCCGGTTGATTCAACCGAGGCTTCCGTTTATTATGATTTAAATCGCGCCCAAATTATCGCTAATTTTTGGCAGGGCGAAAAGAATACCGGCGTCTTGGAAGGCATCTACACCTTCGGCGAGATCGGGCGATTCGATGTTGCACGCGGCGAGTTCAATCTTCTCGAGCAAATCTGGCGCACGCCGCCAGGCCAGGATATGTGGGTGGATGTCAGTGACGAGGACTTCGACTTTCACAATTGCCTGTTGACTTACAACAATCAACGAATTTATATCGACGGGCGCCTGAGCTACGACGGCGCGGAAAATCTGCACTTCAAAATCGAAGACGTCGACGTCGCGGCGATGATCGCCCTCGCGCGCAATGGCAACGCCTCCTCGAAAAACGGCGTCACCGGCATTTTAGATGGCGAGCTTTTTTTAACCGGCTCGGCGGAGTCGCCGATTCTGCGCGGCAGCGTTAATTGGAACAATGGCCGCGTCGCCGACTTCGTTTTTGAAAAATGGGAGGGCAGTTTCGGTTACGAAAACAAATCGATCTCGTGGAAATTCCAGCTTCATCAAAATCAGAACCGCTCTTTGACCGGCGACGGTTATTTGCCGGTGAATCTGGCGCTCAACAACAACGGAAAAATTTTTTATGATGATCGTCCGATGCGAATTCAAGCCGGCACCACCGGCATCGATCTGGCGTTCTTGCAAACCTTGACCGATCGCGTCAAGCAGGTGCAGGGCACGCTCGTGCTTGATATCAAATTGGAAAATACCTGGGAAAAACCGCATTCGACGGGCATTGTGCGCATTGTCGACGGCGCTTTTTCCGTGCCGGAATTCAATGTCCTTTATAATGATGTGCAACTGGCGGTGAGCATCGACACTGCAGCGGTGAAGTTGATTGATTTGCGCATTCAAAATGACAAGGGCGTGCTTCGCATAGACGGCCAGTTGAATCGAACGCAAAACGAGATTACCGATGCGAATACTTCCCTGGCGGCGAAGGATTTTCTCCTGGTTCGCAACCGCAACATGGAATTGCGCCTCGATGCAAACATCAAAGGCTCGGGCGATGCGCAAGGCCCGCGTTATCGCGGCGACATCACAGTCGAACGCTCGCGTTTTTTCCTGCCGGCCTTTCAACAACGCGCCGTCATTGAATTAAGCGAGCCTAAAACGGAGGCGGCGCCGGATAGCATTCGCCTGGCCGTCAGTTCCGGCGATGATACCCCCGAGCAACGCTGGCTGCAAAAGCTTCGCGGCGAGCTTAAAATCAACATTCCGCGCAACACCTGGATTCGCGGTCCCGAGCTTAACGCGGAGATCAGCGGCGCCCTCGATTTTATTCAGGAAGGAACGGCGAAATTTTCGCTCTTCGGAACGCTCAATATTATTCGAGGAACTTACGAGCTTTATGGCAAAAAATTTGACATCGATAATGGCCGCATAAATTTCGAAGGCGATTTGCAGAAACCGCAATTCGAGCTGACGGCTAAACACGTCTTTCGCGCGGCAACCGGAGATCGCGACAAGAGGAATCTCGAAGTGAAGATCAGCGGCGAGCTGGGCAATCCCAAAATCGAATTTCGTGAAAACGGCGTCACTCTTGACGAAAAAGACGCCCTGGCGAATTTGATTTTTGGCGTTAATTTCGATCAGCTTCTTTATGATCAACGCCGGGGATTGGAAAACCAGGCCGGCAATGAGGCGAGTGTATTGTCGTCGGCGGCTATGGGGCTGATTTCAGGCTTGGTTTCGCAAGAACTGGCCAAATCTCTTGGCCGCAGCTTGAATCTCGATCTCATCGAGTTTCAAAGCGGCGAAGATATTACCAAAAGCTCGGTGCTGGTCGGAAAATATTTGACCGACAATTTGTTCCTCAGCTTCGGCCAGGAGCCCGAGGGCCGCGTCGTCGCGTTGGAATGGGAGCTGTTGAAATTTTTGTTTCTCCAGGCGGCGCATGGCGGCGACGAAAATCGCAAAACCGGATTTGATTTGATTTGGAAATTGGATTGGTAATCGGGAGTTTTTGATCTGATCATGTTTATTGACTACGCCAAAATCTACATCGAAGCCGGCCGCGGCGGCAGCGGCTGCATGAGTTTTCGCCGTGAAAAATACGTTCCCAAAGGCGGCCCGGACGGCGGCGACGGCGGCAAAGGCGGCGATGTGATCATGCACGTCGACGCCGGCATGCGCACGCTGCAGGATTTTCAAAGGCGCAAGCATTTTCGCGCCCCCAGGGGCGAGCACGGCAAAGGCGCCAACAAAACCGGTCACGGTGGCGCGGATGTAACCATTCGTGTGCCGCCGGGAACCGTTGTGAAAGATGCGGAAAACGGCGAAGCATTGGCGGATTTGGTGCAGGCCGACGAGCGCCTCATCATTGCCCGCGGCGGTCGTGGCGGCCGCGGCAATGCGCGTTTCGCCACTTCCACCCACCAAGCGCCGCGCGAGTGGGAAGTTGGCGAGCTTGGCGAAAGCCGCTGGCTCATTCTCGAATTGAAATTGCTTGCCGATGTGGGATTGGTCGGCTTGCCGAATGCGGGTAAATCAACTTTGTTGTCGCGCCTCACTGCGGCGCGGCCGAAAATAGCGGATTATCCTTTCACCACCCTCACCCCGAATCTTGGCGTCGTCCAGTACAAAGACAACAGTTTCGTCGCGGCGGACATCCCCGGCCTCATCGCCGGCGCGCACGAAGGCCGCGGCCTCGGCATCGAATTTCTGCGCCACATCGAGCGCACCTCGGCGCTGGTCGTGATGATTGATGCGACTGCGGAAAATTTGGCTTCTGATTATCAAACATTAATTAACGAAATGGAAAGTTACAATCCTTTGCTTGTGCAAAAGCCGCGGATCGTGACGTTGACCAAAATGGATTTGGTCGTCGATAAAAATATCGGCGACAAATTTTTGCAAGGCACGAACTTTCCAACGTGCCGAATTTCCGCGGTGAGCGGCGAAGGAATTGATGTCTTGGTGGGAATGATGTGGGAGGCGATAGGAAAGAAAGTTGATTTCAAATAACTACCAAGACAACGCAGACTTAATAAACTCGGATAGATCTATCAGCCTTGTCAGCCTTCCATTCAACTTACAAACATCTACAACGGCGGCTTTGTGCACGTGAACAACACCATCTACACAGGAGTCGTCCAACATCTTATTGAGACGTGAAGGATCATATTCATTGGTGACGACATAGTACAGCAGATGATCGTGGCGAGCCTTTCGGTAGATTCGCGCGTAAGCTGCTTTACAAACTGGACATTCGTTTGTGATGTCGTTCAGTCGGTCGTGTCGTACGCTCCATTTGGTTGAAATAATCGAGCGTGGCATGTCATTGCTTTTGGCAAGCAGGTCTATACGAGGGGTGCCACTACGACCAGGTACGGTTATGCCGGGGAAAATTTTAGTGGCTTCAACTTCAGTTTCATATGACAATGTCGTTGATCCAAACTTCTCCAAAACGTGTTTGATCAACCCCGAGAATGCGATGCCTAAAGTATTTTGCCGTTGCATACCCTCATAATCGGGTTGTTTCATCAACAAGTCGAATTTGTGTGATATTCTGTCGACTTCACTCATCAACTGTTTAGCTAGATATATGGCAAGCGCATATGCTCGTTTTTGCCAAGCATTGGGATTGCCCCATGTACGTTTTTTAGCAGGGGAAGCGGGACGTAACTTGTCAGCGTCAATTATATGAGGCAAATCACTGAAGCCCACCCAATTTATTGGTTCGTACCATAAAAGCGTTTGGTAGATGCCAAGCCACGCTGTTGTTGTGCTCAATCCTGATGGATACTTCGCATTCTCGAAAATCTGAATCGCATCGGCAATGGCCTGCTCACGAGTTGGCAAGTATACCTCCTTGGTATTGTACCGGCTTTAAAAGACCGATGACATATTCCTCATGCATTCTTTGCTCTATCATTGAGTCTGTTTTTTTGCCAAAGCGGGCAGGCATCATCCTCTTGTTACGATCCAGAATACGTTGTACTATCCCTACCACATCAAAGCCAACTTCAGCGGCAATTTCGGCAAGACAGTGGTGTGTCTCAACGTTAATGCCACGCATCACTGAAGTACCTACGACAACTATTGCGACTGAATCGTTACGAAGTACACGATACATTTCAGCAAGCACGGATCTCATCTCGACAAAATATTTTCGCAGAATCGCAGCTTTACTTTTGTCGCGTTCCGCCAATGTTCGAATAATTGCCTCTGTTCCGTCAGGCAAAGCAATATCGTAAGGAGTTCCTGCACGTTCGGAGCCAACGTAACGGGCACGTAGCTCAGAGAGGTCCGCAATGGATTCCCCGAACCATACCAAGGAGAACTTGTGTGCACGCATGTAATCGATAGCATTGGCGTAGGGTGGTGAAGTCACAATAAGATCTATGACTCTATCGGCAAGAGGCATGGCCCGGGCGTCACCTGCCAGTGGGGTCGCAGTTGTACCATTTGTTTTAAGTTGTGCAATGCTGGCAAGATTCTTACGCAGCCGAAGTGCAAATTGTTCAAGGGCATTTTTAGGATTTTTGGTTTTGTCTAGATGCGGACGACTGTGAGCTAAATCGCGTGCTAAAGAAACTCCTCCGGATTTCGTAACAATGACTGAAGAGAAAGTCAATTCAAGAAAACGACGTGCAGTTGCATCAGGCACTTTTTGAATAGCTAAGACTAAAGCCATTAGTTCTCGTTGCGTCGCAGGTAAGAACCAATAGTCAACAAAAGATTTTGTCCGTTCATCCCATTGTTTAACAAAACTGCGCTCGATTGTTTCGCCATTAGACAATAAGGCATTTGCTTTGGAAAGGACTTTGTTCCCTGCGCGTTGTAAATTGGTGATATCCCATGGCCTAGTTTTCACACGGCTCAAGCGAAGAGCCAAAGGATCAATGTCTAGACCAATCCCTTGCCGTCCTTCAAGCAACGCTTCGACTACTGTTGTTCCCGATCCCATCATCGGATCAAGAACAGTATCCCCGGGGGTGGTTAACCCACGAATAAAAACGCGTGGCAACTGAGGTGGGAATTTTGCCGCAAATGCATGAAGGTCATGTGAAGCATAGCCACTATTCTCACCGTGGAAATTTAATTCGCCGTTCAATAGAGTAGCTAATCTTTCTCGTTTACTCAACTTTTGTTTTACACGAACGTAGAAATCAGGCGAGTGCAGCGGTGAGCTACCATATGCAAAAAGCTGAAGTTGTTCTTTTATGCTAATTAGTGGCTCAACAACCGCTGTATATTTGTAGATCATTTTCCTCCTTACCTTCACATGTGAAACTTCTTTAACACTATGTTACAAAACTTTTATGAGGTTGTCAAGGAATTTTCGAGCGGACTTGCGGCGAGAAATTTTTACAGAGCACCGGCTCGAATTTCCGCCGCGAGCGGCGAGGGAATTGACCGGCTGGTGGGGATGATGTGGGAGGCGGTGAGAGGGCAAGATGAAAAATAAAAAAGTATTGCGTTCGCCTCTTAAAAAGTTATATCTTGTGATGAATCCATGTTTTGAACCCGTTGCCGTAAGTCTTTGAAACGCTTTCCAAAGGAGGAATTCGCATCATGAAAATTTCCAAGCTCGCTCTCGTTCTTTTTATCTTCACGCTCTCCCCTACTTTTGCCCAACAAACCAAAACCACCAAAACCGCAATGCCAGCTGCAGCCAAAGACGAAGGCCCGCTTTCTTCCAAAACATTTAACGGCCTCAAGCTGCGCGGCATCGGGCCGGCTTTCACCTCGGGCCGCATCGGCGACATCGCGGTGCATCCGCGAAATCGCAGCATCTATTTTGTTGCGGTGGCCTCGGGCGGCGTGTGGAAAACAATCAACGCCGGCACAACGTGGCAGCCGGTGTTCGACCAGCAAGGCTCGTATTCCATCGGCTGCGTCGCGATAGACCCCAACAATCCGCTCGTGGTTTGGGTCGGTACCGGCGAGAACAACAGCCAACGCAGCGTTTCCTACGGCGACGGCGTTTACAAATCGCTCGACGGCGGCAAGACGTGGAAGAACGTCGGCCTCAAAAATTCCGAGCACATCGGCAAAATCGTCGTCGATCCGCGTAATTCGAACGTCGTGTACGTTGCCGCGCAAGGGCCGTTGTGGAACGACGGCGGCGACCGCGGGTTATACAAAACCACCGATGGCGGCCAAACGTGGAATCGCATTCTGCACGTCAGCGACAAAACCGGTGTCACCGATCTCGTCTACGATCCGCGCAATCCCGATGTGCTCATCGCCGCGTCTTATCAACGCCGGCGCCACGTGTGGACGCTCATCGACGGCGGGCCGGAATCGGGCATTCACAAATCCACCGACGCCGGCGCAACTTGGCGGCAGATCAAAAATGGCTTGCCAAGTGAAGAACTTGGCCGCATCGGTTTGGCGATTTCGCCGGCGAATCCCAATTTCGTGTATGCCATCATCGAAGCCGCGAACGATTCGAGTGGTTTCTTTCGCTCCGTTGACATTGGCGAAAATTGGGAGAAACGCAGCAGATACTTGAGCGGCAGTCCGCAATATTATCAGGAAATCGTTTGCGATCCCAAAGAAGTTGGCCGTGTTTACTCGCGGGACACGTGGATGATGGCCACCGAAGACGGCGGTAAAACGTTTCGGCAAGTCGGCGAGAAATACAAGCACGTTGACAACCACGCGTTGTGGATCGATCCAAACGACACCGACTATCTTTTGGCCGGCTGCGACGGCGGTGTTTACGAAAGTTTCGATCGCGCAGCGACGTGGCACTTCAAGGCGAATCTGCCGGTGACGCAGTTTTATCGCGTCAGCGTCGATAATGCTCTTCCATTTTATAATGTTTACGGCGGCACGCAGGACAATTTTTCGCTCGGCGGGCCATCGCGCACCATCACGATGCACGGCATTACCAACTCCGATTGGTTCGTCACGCTCGGCGGCGATGGCTTCAAAACGCAGGTGGATCCGCAGGATCCGAACATCGTTTATTCGCAGCTTCAATACGGCGTGTTGGTGCGCTTCGACAAAAAGAGCGGCGAACGCATTCTCATTCAACCGCAACCGGGCAAGGGTGAAGAGGCGTTACGCTGGAACTGGGACTCGGCGCTGATCATCAGCCCGCATTCGCACACGCGGTTGTACTTTGCGGCGAACAAAATTTTCCGCAGCGATGATCGCGGCAATTCCTGGCGGGCTGTCAGTCCCGATCTCACGCGCCGTCTCGACCGCAATCAGCTCAAAGTGATGGGGAAAATTCAGCGCATCGATGCGGTGGCGAAAAACGCTTCGACTTCATTTTTTGGCAATATCATTTCGCTCAGCGAATCGCCGTTGCAGGAAAATTTGATTTATGCCGGCACCGACGACGGGCTGATTCAAGTCACCAGCGATGGCGGCGCGACCTGGCAAAAATACGATAAATTTCTTGGCGTGCCGGAGATGACTTACGTCAGTTGTCTCGCAGCCTCGCAGCACGATCCGAACACGGTTTATGCGGCGTTCGATAATCACAAGAACGGCGATTACAAACCGTATGTTTTGAAGAGCAAAGATCGCGGCAAAACCTGGGAGTCGATTGCCGGCAATTTGCCGGAACGGGGTTCGGTTTATGCGTTGGCAGAAGATCACGTCAAGCCCGAGCTTCTGTTTGCCGGCACGGAGTTCGGCGTTTTCTTCACCATCGACGGCGGCAAAAAATGGATTCAGCTCAAAGGTGGCATGCCGATTATTGCGGCGCGTGATTTGGCGATTCAACAGCGCGAGAACGATCTTGCTATCGCCACGTTTGGCCGCGGCTTTTATATTCTCGATGACTACACGCCGTTGCGCCAACTCACGCCGGCGTTGCTGGAAAGCGAAGCCAATCTTTTTCCGGTGAAGAAAACGTGGATGTACATGGAAAGCGCGCCGCTCGGCTTGCGCGGCAAAGCCTTTCAGGGAGATTCGTATTTCACTGCGCCGAATCCGCCGTTTGGCGCGGTGTTCACGTTTTATCTCAAGGAAGAATTCAAAACGCGCAAACAAAAGCGCCAGGAGAACGAGAAAAAAATCGAAGAGCAAGGTGGCGTGCCGCCGTATCCGAAATGGGATGATCTGCGCGCCGAAGAGCGCGAGGAGAAACCGGCGATTTTGCTCACGATTAAAGATGCCGAAGGCAATGTCGTGCGGCGTTTGAATGGCGGCACCTCCGCGGGCATGCAGCGCGTCGTGTGGGATTTGCGTTTCCCGCCGTCGAATCCGGCGAGTCTCGAATCGCCGCCGGACAATCCGTTCGTCGATCCTCCGGTTGGCCCGATGGTGGTGCCGGGAAATTACACCGTGACGTTATCCAACCGCGTTGATGGCGTCGAAACCCAACTTGGCGCGCCGCAGACATTTGAAACCGTGCCGTTGGGAATTGCTTCGCTGCCCGCCGAAGATCGCAAAGGCTTGCTCGCGTTTCAACGCAGGACCGCGAGATTGCAGCGCGCGGTTTTGGGCGCGGCGCAAGCTGCCGCGGAAACGCAGAAACGTTTCGATCACATTGAGAAAGCGCTGCAAAATACCCCCGAAGCTGATCCGGCGTTGATCGCGGAAGTCCGCGCTCTTGAAACGCGATAGAACGATTTGCAAACAAAACTTTCCGGCGACCGTTTGGTTCAACGATACAACGAGCCAACGCCGCCTGCGATCATCGACCGCGTGCAAGATATTGTCGGCGGGCATTGGACTTCGACTTCTGTGGCGACGCAAACTTTTCAAGACGGCTATCAAATCGCCGCGGATGAATTTTCGGCTGTGCTGGAAAATCTGCGCGTGTTGATCGAAGTCGATCTCGCCAAATTTGAAGAGAGATTGGAGCAAATCGGCGCACCGTGGACGCCGGGGAGGGTGCCGAGGTGGAGCAAGGAGTAAGAACTTTACCGTCCGGACGCTCGGAGCGCCCGGACGGTAGATTTCTCAAGAAAAAACGATTGAATAAAATCTTGTCACAATTAAAATAAAAATGTGGAAATTTGCAAAGGAAAGTTTTATTTCCGCCGCGGCGAGAAAGCGTAGACGAATCCCACCTCATGCGAACCGGCGCTGATCAAGCCGAGATCGTTAGTCGGCAAATTGAAGCTATAAAACAACGAAGCGCTGCCACGCAGCAAGAGCTGGCCGTCAAACGAGACGTTGTCGAGTCCATAACCGAGGCGAAAACGCCCGCTGCGCACGGAGAAAATTTCCGCACCGAATAACGGATACATTTGTTTTTGCCATAAATGCGCGCCAAGATCGAAACGCAGGAAATTCTGCGCGAAGCTCAATCCGAATAACGCTTCAAGAGGCAGGTTCGAATCGGCATCACCGAGCGCCACATTCGGCTGGGTGAGATGCATGGCCGAAGCCGCGAAAGTCAGCTTGTCATTTAATTGCACCAACAAACCGAGTCCGGGATCGAATACGACAACCGAGTTCCCGCCGCGGAAGACCGGGTCATCCGGATCGACCAAATCAAAATTTTCTTTGGCATAGCTTTTAAACAGCAGCGACAGATCGAGGCCGACCGCCACGTGCTCGCTCAGCTCGCGGCCGATGCTGCCGCCGAATCGACCTTCTTGAAAAAGCGGGGTATTGAAATAACGGCCATGCAAGCCGGTGGCGATGGCGTCTCGACCAACGTGAGGGAGAGAAAGACTGAAGAAAGAGGCCTTCAGCGCGAACGTGTTGCTGGGAATGGCGCCCGGATAAATCAGCTTATAGCCGAGATAAACACGAGACTCGGTCGCGGCCGCGGCGGCAGGATTGGTGAGCAGAACGCGGGCATCCTGCTTGTTGGCGGGATTGACGGAGACAGTGATTTGCGCGTGCAGCAAACGACCCGCTATCAATTCCAAGAACATCCACAAATAAAGAACGCCGAGTTTTTTATTTTTCATATTCGGCCATCACTTGTTTTGCCCAAGCCCTTGCTGTTCAACGGCAATTCGTCCCAGCGCCTCGAGGCTGGCTGCCAAGCGCTGCAAATAATGCCGGCGCAGGAACATCAAGTTTTTAATCTTGGCGAATTGATTGAGCGGTTTGTACTCGCACTGCACGGAGATCTGCGTTTGACGATCGGCAATGGCTTTTAAATTGAAAACAATTTCCAGCAGCTCGACGTCGCCTTCCGGCGCCGCCGTGCTGAGCGGCCGCAACCCGAAGCATTCGCCTTCCAGCCACTCGGTGATTTCCAGATCGACAATTTGATAAGAAACCTCCCAACGCAAATGCGCCCGCCACACCCCGCCGATATTGGCGGCCGGCCCGGAGAGGTGCTCCACTTTTTCGACGCCGTCAACCCACTGCGGCGCTTGCCCGAGCTGTGAAGCCAATCGCCACAACGCCTCACGCGGCTGTTGCAAGATTTTTTCGATTGAGAGAACGGTCATTTTTTCTCCCACGACGGTTTTTTTTCAAGCGCGCGCATAGAACCGCGACGGCGACTCACTGCGCCCGCGCTCACGATTGGACTGGCGGGAGCTTGGCGGAATCGCAAGCTCGACGCGCGCCGCATTCAAGCCGAAAAGTTCCTTGAGGCGCTGCAAGAGACCCGCGTTCGGCCGTATTTTCAGGCTCTTGGCGCGAAAGTCAAAATTTGAAGTTCCGCCATTGCGCAGCCGGAAAAATAAACTGCACGAGCCTTGATTGGCGCGCAGCAACTGGATGAGCTGCTGGATCGCCGCGTCATTGGCTTGTTCGACAGGAATCTCCAGAACAATTTTTTTCGGAATTTCGTTCCACGCCTCGTCCAAGCTCATCACTTTTTCGACCAAAATTTTCGTGGGTTCATCCTCGCGGGTTGAAGTCGCGCCAGCGAGGACGACGACGGCATCCGGCTGCAACAATTCACGATGCGCCGAATAGGTATCGCTGAACACCAGTGCTTCCGCGCTGGCGGCAAAATCTTCAACGGTGACAAACGCCATGGTGCCGCCTTTGCGATCGACGATGGTTTTGATGTTGGTGATCTGGCCGCAAACCATCACCCGGCCGCCGTCGGGCAGGCCTTCCAAATCCTGCAGCGGTGTGCTGGAAAAGAGCTTGACTTCTTCGCGGAAGCGCTGCAGCGGATGGCCGGACAGATAGATGCCGAGAAATTCCTTCTCGCGCGTTAAACGTTCCGCATCCGGCCAATCTTGAGCCTCCGGCAGCGGCGGTTCGGCAAGCGTCTCGGCATCGCCTTGATCGAAAATCGAAACCTGGCCGCGCGAGCGTTGGTCATTCACGCTTTGCGCGTAAGCGGTGGCAACATCGAGCGCCTGCAGGAGTTGCTGGCGATTGCGCGCCGGCGACAGTGAATCCATCGCGCCGGATTGCACGAGGCTTTCTAAAACCTTTTTATTGGTCAGGCGCAGATCGATGCGGCTGCAAAAATCAAAAATAGACGTAAATTTCCCCTTTTGCTCGCGCGTTTTGACGATGCTTTCAATCGCGCCTAGGCCGACATTCTTGATGGCGCCGAGGCCGTAGCGAATGGCCTGCCTGGCAATGGTCGCAGGCGCTCCATTCGCTTTGCTCGATTTTGCTTCCAGAGGAATATTCGCGTCGTCAACCACGGTAAATTCGGCAAAACTCTCGTTCACGTCCGGCGACAAAACCGGAACGCCCATGCGCTTGCAGTCGTCGATCAACGTCACGATGCGCGAGGTGCTGGTCATTTCGCTGGTGAGGTTGGCGGCCATGAATTCCGCCGGATAATGCGCTTTCAAATAGCCGGTTTGAAACGCCACCACCGAATAACCGGCCGCGTGCGATTTGTTGAAGCCGTAGGCGGCGAATTTGTCCATCAAATCGAAAATTTGATTGGCTATATTTTCGGCAATGCCGCGCTCTTTGCAGCCCTCGACGAATTGCTTGCGCTGCTCGGCCATCAGCTCGGCGTTTTTCTTTCCCATGGCGCGACGCAGCAAATCCGCGCCGCCGAGCGTGAAGCCGGCCAGCTCGCTGGCGATGCGCATGACTTGCTCTTGATAAACGATGATGCCGTAAGTTTCGCGCAGGATGGGTTCCAATTTCGGATGGAGATATACGATTTTCTTGGCGCCGTGTTTGCGCGCAATAAAATCGTCGATCATGTCCATCGGCCCGGGGCGGTACAGCGCGTTCATGGCGGTCAAATCCTCGACCGATTGCGGCTTGAGCTTCTTGAGATATTCGCGCATGCCGGAACTTTCAAACTGAAAGAGGCCGATGGTTTCGCCGTTGCCGAAAATTTCGTAGGTCTTTTTATCGTCAAACGGAATATTGTCGAGATCGATTTCAATGCCCTTCTGCTTGAGCATCTTGACGGTTTTGTCCATCACCGTGAGCGTGCGCAAGCCGAGAAAATCCATTTTGAGCACGCCGATGCTCTCGAGGGATTTCATGTCGTATTGCGTGGTGATGTCGCCGGTGTTCGATTTGTAAAGCGGCGCATAGTTGGTCAATTCATCCGGCGTGATGACGACGCCCGCCGCGTGCGTGGACGCATGGCGCGCCAGGCCTTCGAGCACTTGCGAATAATCCATGAGCTGGCGGTAAATCGCTTCGCTGCTGATGAGCTGGCGCAGATCGGCGGTTTCTTCCAAAGCCCGTTCGAGCGTGATGCCGATCATCGGCGGAATGGTTTTGGCGATTTTATCGACATCGGTATAACGCACTTTGAGCACGCGGCCAACATCCCGAACGACGGCGCGCGCCGCCATCGTTCCGAACGTGATAATCTGCGTGACGTTGTTCTCGCCGTATTTCTGCCGCACGTAATCGATGATCTCGCCGCGGCGTTCGTAGCAAAAGTCGATGTCGATGTCGGGCATGGTGACGCGCTCGGGATTGAGGAAGCGCTCGAAAATGAGATTGTATTTGATCGGATCGATATTGGTGATGCCGATGCAATAACTCACCAAACTGCCGGCGGCGGAGCCGCGCCCCGGTCCGACCGGTATGCTGCGCTCGCGGGCGGCCTGAATGAAATCCTGCACGATGAGAAAATAGCCGGCGTAGCCGGTTTGCTTGATCACCGCCAATTCGTGCCGCAAACGCTGCTCAAGTTCCGGAGTGACTTCTTTGTAGCGTTGTTTGACGCCTTCCCAGGCGAGCTGCTCGAGATATTCGTCAAGTGTTTTGTTGCTGCCAGGTTCAGGAATCCGGTAAGAGGGCAGGTAAACTTTTTTGAAATCGAGCTTGAGATCGCATTTCGCCGCCACTTCCGCAGTCAACTTGAGCGCGTCTTCATGCTGCGCAAAAGCCGTTTGCATCTCCTCGGCGCTTTTGAAATAAATTTCGTCAGTCGTATAGCGCAGCCGCGTCGGATCGTCGCGATCCTTGCCGGTTTGCAGGCAGATCAGCACATCGTGCGGCATCGAATGCTCGCGCTTGAGATAATGCGTGTCGTTCGTCGCCACCACCGGAATGCTCAGTTCCCGGCTCAGCTCGAGCACGCCCGCGCGCGCTTGATCTTCTTCGGGGATGCCGTGCTTGTGAATTTCAAGATAATAATCGTCGCCAAAAATATCGCGATATTCGAGCGCGACTTTGCGCGCCGCGTCGTAGCCTTCGTGCAAAATTTTGTACGCGACTTCTCCTTTCAGGCAAGCTGAGAGCGCGACGACGCCCTCATGATATTGGGCCAAAACCTCACGGTCGATGCGCGGCCGATAATAAAAGCCTTCGAGAAAGCCGATGGAAACCAGGCGCATCAAATTTTTGTAGCCGGTCAGATTTTTGGCAAGCAACACGAGATGATACGAGGCATCCGAAATATTGCCTTTTTGCGAGGCCTTTTCTTTGCGGCTGCGCGGCGCCATGTAAGCTTCGACGCCGATAATCGGCTTGATGCCGGCTTTGGTGCAGGTTTTATAAAACTCAATCGCGCCGAACATGTTGCCGTGATCGGTGAGCGCCAGCGCCGGCATGTTGCAGCGCTTGGCGGCCTCGACAAGATCATCGATGCGGCAGGCGCCATCGAGCAGACTGTAATGAGAATGATTGTGCAGATGTACAAAACCCAGCATGGCTATCGAGGAGTTAAAGAGTTGATTTCCATCCAATCGAGTTCTCTAAAATTTAAAAAGATTTTGCGCAATTGCAACAACAATTCGTTTTAAAATTAAAAACAGCTCAGCGCGGTTTGATTCTTGATTCCTTTTGATTTTTTAATAATCCAATCATCGTTCAAAACAAGGTGATTATCATATTTAAGAATTTTTTATCCCTTTTTCGCAATTTTGCGAATACTGAAGGAACCAAACGAAAAGTTTCCAAGCCAACTCCATTAAAATTGAGATGGTTTTATCAGAAATTTACCGGCACTTTTTTTGCAAATAAAAATCGCGTAAAATTTTACTTTTCTTTTAAAAGGGACAATTTTATCCGATAAACTATAGCTGCAAACCCGCAACGGTATTCGTAACCCAAGCAGAGGTGTCGCTATGATGATCCGGCGGTTGCTTCACAACAACGTGGTGGTAAGCATCGGCTTGTTCTGCGCCATCGTGCTTCTCGTTGACGCGAGTCACGTTGCAGCCCAAGCCGTGCAAACCGGCCCCATTCCTGTTTCACTCCGTCCCACCAAAACTCTCCCCGTTTCTGATCTGCTTCTGGCCAACGGAAAAAAAACTTACCTCAAAGAATGCGCGCCGTGCCACGGTTTGGATGGCCGTGGACAAGGCGAGGCGGCCTATTTGCTCTATCCCAAGCCGCGTGATTTTGTGACGGCGCAATATCGGCTGGTTTCAACGTGGGAGAGACAGCCGACCGATGTGGATTTGTACACGACGATCTCGCGCGGCATTCCCGGTTCGGCCATGCCGTCGTGGGCGCATTTGCCGGAAGACACGCGGTGGGCGCTCGTGCATTACGTCAAAAGTTTTGCGGAGAATCCGATTCAACCGAACACTGTCGAGAGTGAAAGCGGCACGGGC
>Ga0247727_10009255_pt1 | contig 17933 bp, 9 predicted proteins | sample WisWelCaveWW1625_FD_202498 | JGI IMG/M metagenome (GOLD analysis project Ga0247727, IMG submission 202498) | Biofilm microbial communities from Wishing Well Cave, Virginia, United States - WW16-25 | ecosystem: Environmental > Aquatic > Deep subsurface > Groundwater > Cave microbial mat | place...
GAGTGAATTTGTGGCGTATGAAAATCGCGGACGCGCGTTGAGCGCGGGCATTGCGGATTGGGCATTGAACAAAGGTGTGCTAGTCTCGCGCCTTGAAAGCGGCGGGCGCGCGATTGTGATCATGAATACGCATTTGCACGCGAACTATGCGGCGCATTGGGAACGTGGCGACGCCATGTCCAAGATTCAACGCGATCAAGTGCTGCATCTCGCGCGCATGATCAATGATCAGCCGTCCGACGCGCTGGTAATCGTCTGCGGTGATTTCAATTTTCCGCGCAGCACATTTTTGTACGACGAACTCGTGGCGGAGGCGAAGGTGATCGATCCGCTCGCGGCGGATCCGCGCCCCACGTATCGCCCCTTTCCGTTGATCCCGCAAAAATACGCGCTGCCGATTGATTTTTGTTTTGTGCGCGTGCCCGCATGGCGCGGACTCGAACTGCGCGCGGATATTGTGGAAATAGAAGACACGACAAAAACATTTCGCGCGCAGCGTTTTTTGACCGACCACAATGCGTTGACGTTGCATGTAACGTGGTAAGACAAATTTCAAATTTGTCGTACGCAACCATGATTGATTCTCTCCTCGCGTTCATCCCCATTGATCGCCAACTCGCGTTGGCGAACTATACGCCGCTGCGCGTCAACACGCGCGGCGCGGCGTTGTTTGCCGATCTGTCGGGGTTCACACCCTTGACGGAAGCGTTGGTGCGCGCGTTGGGTTCACAGCGCGGCGCGGAGGAATTGACGCGCCAATTGAATTTGGTGTACGACGCGTTGATTACCCAAGTGGAAAATTTTCGCGGGACGGTGATCGGGTTTAGCGGCGACGCGATTACGTGCTGGTTTGAGATAAGGGATGAGGGCGGAAGGATGAAGGCGGAAGGGGAAGCGAGAAGCGAGAAACGAGAAACGCGAGAAGAGGAAGCGGCGTTGCGCGCGTTCGCGGCAGCGGTGGCGATGCAAGGGGCGATGAAACAATTTGCAGCTGTGCCGATTCCGAATGGGGGGACGGTGGCGTTGGCGTTAAAGGCGGCGGTGGTGAGCGGCGCGGCGCGGCGGTTTGCGGTGGGCGATTCGCAGATTCAATGTATTGATGTGTTGGCGGGTACGACGTTGGATCGCTTGGCGGAAGTGGAACATCACGCGGACAAGGGCGAGGTGGTGTGTGATGAAGCAACTGCGTTGGCGTTGGGCGATGCGCTTGAAATTTTATTTTGGAAAGAGGAACACACGGCGCGCTTTGCGGTGATTGAAAAATTGAATCAGGAGATTGCGCCGCAACCTTGGGAACGTCCCGCGCATAACGCTCTGCGTCAAGAAGAAATTAAAAATTGGCTGCTGCCGCAAGTGTATGCGCGCCTTGCGTCGGGACAGGGAAATTTTCTCGCGGAATTACGTCCTGCGGTTTCGCTGTTTATGCGGTTTGGCGGGATTGATTTTGAAAATGACGCAGACGCGGCGGGAAAACTCGACGCATATATAAAATGGGTGCAGGGCATCATCGTCAAATATGACGGCATCCTCGTCCAACTCACCATCGGCGACAAGGGTAGTTATTTGTATGCCGCGTTCGGCGCGCCGATCGCGCATGATGATGACGCCGCGCGCGCGTTACGCGCGGCGCGTGAATTGCAATCACCCCCACAGAATTTGAATTACATCACCGCGCCGCAAATCGGCGTGAGTCGCGGACGAATGAGGGTGGGTCCGTATGGCGGCACGACGCGGCGCACGTATGGGGTGTTGGGGGATGAAGTGAATGTCGCGGCGCGTCTGATGCAAGCGGCACACCCCGCGCAAATTTTAGTGACGGAACGCGTCGCGGATGTGACCGAGCGTGTGTTCACATTTGATCGGCTTGAACCCTTGCGCGTCAAGGGCAAGAGTGAACCGCTGCGCGTGCTGCAATTGACGGGCGAACGCGCGGAAGCGGCGCGCGCGTTGGATGCCGATTATGCGCTGCCGATTGTGGGACGCACATCCGAACTCGCGTCCTTGAGCGCGCGCGCGCAAGACGCGTTGGGCGGGCGCGGACAATTGATCGTGTTGATGGGCGAAGCGGGTGTCGGCAAGTCGCGTCTCGCGGTGGAGACATTGCGACGCGCGCGGCGACTAGGTTTTGAACCGTACGCGAGTGAATGTCCGTCGTACGGAACGAACAGCAGTTATTTGGTTTGGCAAAATATCTGGCGCGCGTTTTTTGAATTGGCGCAGGATGCGCCGCTGGACGCGCAGTTGCAGCAAATTGAAACCAAGTTAGCTCGGCTCAATCCCAATTTTGTTTTGCGCGCGCCGCTGCTCAGTGCAGCTTTGAATCTGCCGCTGCCCGAAAATGATCTGACGCGTTCGCTGGACGCGCGCGTGCGAAAAAATTTGCTGGAAAATTTGTTGGTGGATTGTGTGCGCGCGCAAGCGTTGGATACGCCGCTGGCGTTCTTATTGGAAGATTGTCATTGGCTCGACGCGTTGTCGCATGATTTGTTGGAAGTGCTGGGGCGCGAAATCGCGGATCGTTCTGTCTTGATCGTGACGACATTGCGTCCGCCCGATCTGGAACGTGGTGGCGCGAGCGCCGAGCAACTGCCGCGCCTCACGCGCCTCGCCAACACAACATTGATTCAACTCGCGGATTTTCCGCCTGAGGATGCGGCGCGGTTGATTGAAATGAAATTGGCGCAAGGGGGTGACGACGCGGCGCAAATTGAAAAAGCGGTGGTGGAAAAATTGACCGCGCGCGCGGGCGGCAATCCATTTTACATTGAGGAATTGTTGAATTACATGCGCGATCGGGGACTCGATCCGCGCGATCCGCGCGCGCTGGACGCGTTGGATTTGCCCGACAGTTTGGCGTCGTTGATTTTGAGCCGCATTGATCAATTGACAGAAACACAACGCGCGACGTTAAAAGTGGCGAGCATCATCGGACGCCAATTTTGGTTTCGCTGGCTGTGGGGCGCGTATCCGCCGATGGGGGAGCAAGCGCGCGTCCGAACCGATTTGGATGACATGAGCCGCCTCGACCTGACGCCGCTCGATCAACCCGATCCGCAGCGCGCGTATCTTTTTCGCCATGTCTTGACGCACCAGGTCACATACGAGAGTCAACCGTACGCGACGCGCGCGGAATTGCACGGGCATCTCGGCTATTTTTTGGAAGCCGCGTATCAAGACGAATTGGAGCGCAATGTGGACTTGCTGGCGTTTCATTTTGATCGCAGCGAGGAATTGAAAAAACGCCGCGAGTATTTGTTAAAGGCGGGCGCGCAAGCGCAAGCGGAATACGCGAATGATGCGGCGATCAGTTATTACCGCCGCGCGCTGCCCTTGTTGGATGAGTCGGAACGAATTGAGGTGATGTTGAAACTCGGGCAGGTGTACGAAGTGGTGGGACAGTGGAACGAGGCGATTGAATTGTATCGCGAGGGATTGAACATTGCCGCGCGTGTGCAAGATGACACCGCCGACGCGCGCTGTCGCGCGGCGTTGGGAACATTGGGACGCAAGCGCGGTGAATTTGCGGACGCGGCGCACTGGCTCGACGACGCGCACGCGCGTTTTGAAACGTTGGAAAATCGCGCGGGCATCGGGCATGTGTTACACGAACGCGGCACGCTGGCATCGCAGCAAGGGGAACACGACAAGGCCCGCGAATTTTATACCAACAGTTTGGCGATTCGCCGCGAGCTGGGTGAAATGCGTTTGATTGGTGGTCTATTGAGCAATCTCGCCATCGTCGCGCGTTTGCAAGGCGACCTCGCGGAATCGGAACGTTTGAACAATGAGAGTTTGGCACTGCGCCGCGAGATTGGGGACCGCTGGGGCATAGCAGCTTCGCTGAATAATCTCGGCGTATTGAAACGCGTGCAGCGCGAGTATGCGGACGCGCGCGTGTTGTTGGAGGAGAGTTTGAAACTGTGGCGCGAAATTGGGGATCGGATGAACATTGCGAATAGTTTGACGAGTGTGGCGGAAGTGTTGATTGACGAACGCGAGGGCGCGGCGGCGCGCGAACGATTGGTAGAAAGTTTGAACATCAACCGCGCGCTGGGCGAGAAACGCGCCATCGCGTATCTTTTGGAAAATTTTGCGCGCGCGGCGATTTTGGAAAACGACGCGCCGCGCGCATTGCGTCTCATTGGCGCGGCAAGCGCGCTGCGTCAAAACATCGGCGCGCCCTTGTCGGCGGCGGAGCAGAAAAATTTTGAGGAATGGTTGGCGGATGCGCGCGCAATGGTGGACACGGACGCAACTGAAAAATTTTTGGCGGAGGGGAAGGGGATGGGAGTGGAGGAGGCGGTGGGGTTAGCGTTGGAGAACGCGGCGAAAGTTTAAGGTTGGGGGGATTGAAAACAAGAAATAACGGGATATAATCCTCTCCACGCGCGCACCATGTGCGCGCGTGAATCGAAAAGGATGCGAATAATTGTGAATCGAGCGACTGCGCCGTGAAACGGCGCAGTCGCTCGATTTTTTTTGTATTTTCATTTCGCATAGCTATTCCATTTTCGGAGGTTTGTATGGCTCGTTTTATTGGCAAGTATCTGCTTCACGTCGCGTTATTGTTCGCGCTCCTCTTGATGTTGGCGACTGCAAGCAGTCCTCGCGCGCAAGCATACAACACGAACGAAATTCCTCACACGCGCATTGCTCTCGCGCAAGCCACTGCGGAAATAACAGAGACGCCAGCGGCAACCGAAACTGCTTCCCCTACAGAAGCGCCAACTCCCACTGAAACACCAAGCGACACACCAACCGATTCTCCGACAGAAGTTCCCACGGACGCGCCAACAGACGTTCCAACGGACACGCCGACTGACCTTCCAACCGACGCGCCGACGGAAGAACCAACTGCCATCCCAACCAACGAACCTACGATTGTGCCGACCGATTTCCCCACCGAGACTCCCACCGCGCTTCCAACCGAGACCTCCACAGAAACTCCGACAGAAACCAGTATTTCCGCAACACCCCTCGCAACAGAAACTGTAACCGCCAGTTCGACTGCGCTCACAGTGACGCCGACGGAAACCGCGACGCTGACGGAAACTCCAGCTGCTACGGAGACGACAACTCCATCTGTTACATCAACGGAAACGACGACGCCGATTGCGACAACAACGCTTGCAGAAGCGTGTCACGAAAAGCGCGTCGAACTTGATCCAACCCAAGATAGCGCGCTTGAGATTCCGTATTGCAAACAAGGCAAGCTCGGGCATCAGATTCGCGTCCTTTTTCCAAAGGGCGCGATTGCCAAGCGACAATTTGCTGAATTCAAACGCGACGCGCCCAGTCATGGACAACGTAACATCCTCATGCCCTTTTCGTTAGAGGCGCGTAATCTCGCGCTCACGAAAATTAGAAAACCAAAATTCAAAAAGCCCGTGACGATTCAAGTCGAATATGATCCGGCGGATTTGGTGGGCATGAATGAAGCTACAGTGGATTTGGTGTATTGGAACGAAGAACAACAGAGTTGGATTCCGCTCTATGGCACGGTGGATTTGGCAAATCATCTCATTACCGCCGAGACGACTCATTTTACAGATGTTGCAATTGCAGCAGAGCAAGACATCCAATCGTACCTACCCACGCTCCAAGAATTTCAAACCGATTTGTTCTCCGGACAAGCCACAGCAAATTATCCGTTGACCGTCCCGCCCGGGCGCGGGGGATTGACGCCGAAACTGAATCTGAATTATTCCAGCGCGGTTGCCAGCGCGTTCGATTCAAATTCACAAGCGTCGTATGTGGGTGTCGGTTGGGATCTGAACACGGGCTATGTCGTGCGGAACGTCAATTATTTTTCAGAGAACAGTATAACCAAAGCGCGATTTTACTATACTCTGGTCTTGAATGGATCGGCGCACGATCTGGTGCATCAAAATGGATCGACGTATGTGACGGCGAACGATAATTTCTGGCGGATTCAAAAAAATACGACCGATGACAATCCGACACAATGGACAGTCACAACGCAAGATGGGGCGCAATACACTTTTGGCGGTGGCTCGGCTCACACCTTGTTGTGGTATCGCAAAAGTCCCGACCCAAACAACCCAACACTTTTTCCCGCTGAAAATTATTTATGGGGCTTGAAACAAGTTCAAGATTTGCATGGCAACAAGATTGAATACGTTTACAACAAAGAAGAGTCCGAAGTTGCCGATAATTGCTCCTTGCATCCTAATAACGCGCACGGCACAGCGCTCAACCCCTCTGAAATTCGCTACAACTTTGATCCCAACACCAATCAACCGCTGACCAAGGTGATCTTTACGTACAGTTCACGCGAAGACAAGTTGAAATATTTTCCGACGACGCAATGCGGACGCGCGCCCTACCTGCGGCAAAAACTGGATAATGTTCAAGTCAAAACCACATTGCCTACGCTTGGTTTGAAACCGGTGCGGCAATATAATTTTTACACGAACTATGACACGGTCTTTCCCGGCATTACGTATACGACAACCAATACAACCCAGCCCCTCACCGGTGCGCTCGGCTTGCAGTATCTGAAAGAGGAGGCAGGCGATCCAGCGACTGGAACTTCGGAGCGCAATCTGGGAACGTTTGAATACTTGTCGAACCGCTTGAAAAAAGCGACGAACCAATTGGGCGGTTATGTGCAGTTCGACTATAAAGAGGACAAGCTCTTTGAGTATGTGGATAGTCCTTTCTATCAGGTTGATTTTGTGCAGAAAGGAAAACAAGGGTGGGGCGGTGTAGATAGCGATAGCCCTGTCGATGAACAAAGCGACAATGCCGCAGTAACGGTTGATAAATGCGCTGAGCTCGATTCTGCAGAGAGCTTGCTTTTGACGGCGCAGACCCAAGGCACAGACGCGTGGGTGGGGAAAACCATTTATCCGTATCAACCGGGGGGACACTATCAAATTCAAGTTGACTTTCGCGGCACTCAAACGGGCGCGCACGAGGGAACACTTGCCATCGGCTATGATTGGGAGGATTCAACAAAAGAAAAAACGTTTTCGTTCACGGCGAATAATCTTTCCGAATGTCAAAGCAGCCCAACCGCGTGGCTCGACTTTCAATTGCCGCATACGGCGAAAATGATGCAACTGCGGATCCACACCACAAGCCGCATTCGCGTGAATACGGTCAAACTGCGAAAATTCCCCGTGTGGCCCCGCTATGTCTATCGCAAGACGTTGAGCCCTCAACTTGGTGAGGACATGACTATTGTTCAAACCTATACGTACGCAGGCGCAGCCCTAAATGATGCGCTGCCAAGTTATTGGGATCCGAGCAAACCCAATTCTGAAATCATCAAGCTTCGCGATGATCTGGGCGATTGTCCGGGCGCATGTGACGACCTGCGTCATCAGCCCTCAACCGAATTTCGCGGCTTTGCTACTGTGACCGTCGAAGAAACGGGCGACGATTTAACCGGAAGCAAAATCACAGAATACCAATTCGATCAATCGGATATTTTCAAGGGACAACTCTTGAAACTCATCGAACGCGACGCGAGTGGCAAGGTCTATCGTGAAACGACCAACACGCTTGAGGCGGTCAATACCAAAGAACGCAACGATAGCAACGGCACACAGGCGAATTTCACATTCGCGAAAAAGCAAGAGGTCACAACGTTTGGCAATCAAAATTCAGAGACCGTCAAGACAACTCTCGATTATGGCACGGATGGCAACTATGGAAATTTAATAACGCGGAAGGAATGGGGCCAATCTCCCTACGGCGCAAACCCGTACCGCACGACAACGTACACGTACCGCCAAAGCTCGACACTCTGGTTAATGGATTTGGTAGATGAAATCACCATCACAAACAGCGCGGGCGAGATCCTTAGCCGCACGAAAAATCATTACGACTATGATGCGGCGCTGACGAAAGGGGAAATGACCCAAACCGATCGTTACCTTAACGCGGCAGAATTTGTAAAAACTGAATTTGACTATGACGCGTTCGGCAATCTTGAAGCCACACGCGACGCGCGCGGCAATGCGTCCACGATTCAATACGAAGACTTGTACGAGACTTTTCCGCATATCGTCACCAATGCGCTTGGGCATCAAATGACGACCACGTACGATTATCGCTTTGGACTCCCCAATTACACAAAGGATGCAAACAACGCAGAGACTCGCACCGAATATGATCTATTCGGACGCAAAACCAAGTTTTGGAATCCAATTGATTTTACACAGCTCGAACACCCCACCGTTTCCATTGTGTATAAACTACAACAATCTCCCGCGCTCATCCGCCTCAAACAACGCAAGGACAGCGGCGGCACGCCCAATCCCTCGTATGCCACAACGTGGAAATACTTTGACGGTTTGGCGCGTCTAATTCAAACCAAAGTTCCTGCTCAAGATGACGGCAAATTCATCCTCACGAATACGCGTTACAACAAGCGCGGACTTGTCGGCTATAGCACGCTGCCCCAAATCGTGTTGCCACCCGCCACAGAATTGGGCGGCGAGGAGGCAGAGGACGCGTACTTTGGCGGCGAACCGCAAGTGGACTACTATAACCCCGTTGCCGAACCTGAATACGAAACGGAAGCGGAAGTCGCCGCCAATGGAATACGCGTCCGCCATTCCTACGACGCGCTGGGACGCGAATTGAAAACTCGCTTCCCCGACAAGACCACACAAACGTTTATCTACAATCTCTGGAAAACCAAAGTGACCAACCCGAACGGCATCGTGACCGAATACGACCAAGATGCGTTTGGGCGCACAGACCACGTTCAAGAACACAACCGAGAAAATGGCATAAACACAAACTTGTATAATACGAACTACACGTATGATCCATTGGATCGTCTCATCCAAGTCAAGGACCAAGCGAATAACCTCACGACCATGACCTACGACTGGCTGGGGCGCAAAAAGACCATGAGCGATCCCGACATGGGCGATTGGATGTACGGCTATGACAAAACGGGCAATCTGAAATTTCAGATTGACGCGATCCGCGACAGCAATCTGAAACGCCGCGCCACCTGCTTTTACTATGATGCGTTGAATCGTTTGCGCGGCAAGACATACGAGACAGACATCAGCGCGCCCGATGAATTTTCATGTCCAAACGATCCGGGCTCTGGCGGCTATACCGTTGGTTATGCCTATGACACTGCAACAAACGCGCAAGGACAAACTCAAAAGGGTTTCCGCACGGGTATGAACGATTCCAGCGGCAGCGCGGCATGGCAATACGATTTGCTCGGGCGCGTCGCGCAGGAAACGAAAACGATCAATCACACGCCAACCGCCAAAACGTACAGCACAGAGTACGGATACAATGATTTGAATCAAATCGTCCGGATGAAATATCCTGATGGCGAAGAAATCACAACCGCGTTCAATCGCCAAAATTTGCCCGCCACGCTTACGAATAACGCAACGCCAACGCCCTATCAATACATGAGCAGCGTCACATACGCCGCGTCGGGTCAACTCAATGCGCTCACGCTCGGCAACAGCGTCTCGACGAACTATACGTATAATGTCAAAAACTTGCGGCTCGTCTCTTTGCAAACAGTCAACGCGAGTTCACTTCAAAATTTGGCGTACGAGTACGACAATGTGGGAAACATCAAAAAGATCACCGACGCGCTGCGAAACGAGATTTCCAATTTCTCGTACGATGATCTCAATCGCTTGAAACACGCCGACCTCGCGGGCAGCTATACGCGCGATTGGGTCTATGATCCGATCGGCAACATCACGCAACGCGTGGAAGATGGAGTTCCAACCGCGTACGAGTATGATCTCAATCACAAACACGCGGTCACAAAACTGAATGGTGTGACCAAGTACGGGTACGACAAGAACGGCAACATGATCACGCGCGATGGCAGCACGCTGGCGTATGATCCAGAAAATCGTTTGCAGACCGTCGTGCTGGGCAGCACGACGACGAATTATGTGTACGACGGTGACGGGGCGCGCGTCAAAAAAGTGGTGACAACGAATGGTCAAACCACAACGACGTTTTATGTCGGCAACTATTTTGAAGAAACGGTCAACGGCGGCACGACGCTCAACACGCAGCCCAATGAAAAAATTACAGCAAATGGATTTGCCGCGCGGCAAGCTGTCGCCGCGCGCGCGTCCGCGTCACTTGCCACTCCAATCGCGTCCCCTGACTATTTCAAGTTCACCTCAGGAAAAATTCGGGAACGCGTTGTACCCAGCTACCTGAATGTTGGGGCAGGCAATTATGAAAACGATGACACCAACATTACGTACATCAACGTTTGGACACTCGGCATCCATTCCAGCGCCAGCGGTGGCAACTATCATCAATCCAATATCACCGATGCCCGCGCGCGCTTGACCGTCTCGGGCGCCGCCAGTTTCAAAATTCGCACAATTCAAGGCGCGAATCGCGGCAAGGGGGAAGTGTTGATTGACGGTGTCCTCGTGGATACCTTTGACGACTATAACCCCGTCATCACCTTTTACGCCATCAAGGGTCCGTACACTCTCCCCGACCTCAACGCACACACGATTGCCGTGCGCGTCAAAGGCGCAAAGAATACGGCGAGTTCGGGCTATTACATTTTGTTTGACACGTTCATTGTCACCGCACCGACGCCAACACCGACCAACACACCCACCAATACATTTACACCTACGCCAACTTACACCGCAACCAATACACCGACGCGCACGTTCACGCCAACGCCGAGCAACACACCCACTCCCACTCCCACGCGCACCTTTACACCAACACCAACCAATACACCGACTTTTACACTGACGAATACGCCGCTGCCCACCAACACGCGCACGCCCACGCCAACACCCACCCACGGTCCGACGAATCCTGAATCTTTTTCAGGCATCACGAAATATTACTATTTCGGTTCGCAACGCGTGGCGATGCGGCAAGGTGGCGACTTGTATTATTTGCACAGCGACCATCTCGGCAGTACGAGTACGGTGACGAATGAGGGTGGCGTTTGCACATCACAACAAGCGTATTATCCGTATGGCGCAATTCGTCTCATCACACCCACACCGCCGTGCGGGGACACGGTGCCGACAGATTTTGGATTTACGGGACAACGGAAGGACGCGTCGAGTGGGTTGATGTATTATGGCGCGCGGTATTATGACGCGGGATTGGGGCGGTTTGTGAGCGCGGATTCGATGGTGCCCAATGCCAACAACCCGCAAGCCCTCAATCGCTACAGTTATGTCAGCAACAATCCACTGAACTTTACCGACCCAACGGGGCATTGCTGGGGTTCGGCAAGTAGTGTGCGTTCCTTACCTACGTATGACATGACCTGTGGCAATCTGGACATGGCACTCACGATTGTCCAACATCCGAATGCCAATGCAGTTGAAAAGGGATTTGCCGCGTGGTATATCGCAATAGAGGGGACCGCGCATCTATCGTTAGGAGTTGGCTCTGTAATTTTGGCATGGGAAGCAATTGTGCCCGCATGTGCGGATGGAGATTGCTCGAATGAAGCTGTAGGTGCAAAAAATGCACTATCGGATGGTGTTAGAGCGATTTCAGAAAGATTTAGAATTTCCGAGCCGGAGCTTTGGAAAGCAGTCCATCAAGTCCGCCAAACAATGACGGAAGCAACCCGTCAAGAATTACTTAAAGGGCGGTCCGCTTATGAAGCGGCAGTAAGAGGTATTGCAGATGGAGCCAGAGCCAAACTTGCGAACGGAGACGCCTTAGAATCAGTTGCCCAATGGGCGTCCGTAACGCGGAGAAACATAGGAATCCAATATAAGGATTGGACACCTCAAAGTATCCGCGAAATAATTTATGCTCGAAACCTGGCAAAATACGGAGACGAGCTTGGTCCTACATTCGAATACCTTTTGAAAAGAGGGTATACTTACGAACAAATCATAGAGAGCTCCGCCAGGTATGACGGGGGTGATCTTATCAAGTTCTTACTCGCACCCCTTCAATGATGAGGTAATCATGCTTCTACTAGAATCGCACGATGCGGCAGGAAATTTTGCGACGTTTGACAAAATAACACAAAGTATAAACGAGATTAGTCTACCAAAGGATTCTGCCCAATCAGCACAAGAGATTGATGGTCATTTCTCACGCTTGGGGAGAAAAATGCTCATTCTTTTTCGAAATGAAGGGGTTCTATATTTTCGAGCCGATGAGCTGGAAATTCCCCTGACGGAGGATACCAAAGTCGAATGGAGCAAGTATTCCAAAACCGAAAATAGGATTCAAATATTCTGCAACGGCGTTGTCCAGTTTGACTGGATCTATCTACAGCCTTATTCCTTACCTGCCGCTTTCAACCCAATTGCCTTTGGCGTGGAGGATGAGGATTTTGATTTTTGTCTGTTTGTTACAAATGTGTTTAATGATCGAGGACGTAGAAGGAGAATTTACACTCATGACAAGTCGCTCTACGAATGAATTCGTATGGCTCAACCGACAAACGGCGACATCAGCAATGCGGTGAACGTGATGAAATTGAATCTAAACCCTGTGCACCTTCACGCCAACACCAACCAACACACCGACTTTTACACTGACGAATACGCCGCTGCCCACCAACACGCGCACGCCAACCCCAACGCCAACGCACGGTCCGACAAATCCTGAATCTTTTTCAGGCATCACGAAATATTACTATTTCGGTTCACAGCGCGTCGCCATGCGGCAAGGCGGCGATGTGTATTATTTGCACAGCGACCATCCCTCAATGCTTCGGGACAAGTCTGGGCAGCACAAGTACCGTGACAAACGAAAGTGGCGTTTGCACATCGCAACAAGCGTATTATCCATATGGGGCAATTCGTCCCATCACACCCACGCCGCCGTGCGGAGAAACGGTGCCGACAGATTTTGGTTTTACGGGACAACGGAGGGATGTGTCGAGTGGGTTGATGTATTATGGCGCGCGGTATTATGATGCGGGGTTGGGGAGATTTGTGAGCGCGGATACGATTGTGCCAGACATTAAAAGTCCGCAAGCACTAAACCGCTACAGCTACGTCTTTAATAATCCAATAAAGTATAGCGATCCGACGGGGCACTGTCCCAAACCACCATCGAATTTGGCTAGTGTCATATGCTTTGCGTCGTTTATTCCGACGCAGGTTTCCGAAATCACTCCTTTTGGAGTTTTGGCGTTCAAAGGGGACAATCGGAACTTTAGCAGTGAATCCGATCCTGATACCGAGTCGCAGCAGGGCGGCTCGCGGTTCTGGGTTTGGATAGATGTCAAAACGGGAAACACGTTGCGACAGGGTGTTCACAGTACTTACTTAATGGGAGATTCCGGACCCATCCCAGCACGCACCCAAAACATCCTTCAAAGTACGTCTTTGCCAAATGGTGGTGTGCAAGTTGAGTATCATATTCTCTGCTCCTATCAAGCACTTTGTCTGATCGGTCCAGATGGGAGTGGTAGGTTTGAGCCAGATGGAAAAGGGGGGTTAAAGTCTAGCGGGTTTGTAAAGGCATTTCCCAATCTTGAGGCATATTATTGGGAGAACGGACAACTCAAGCAAGTCCTTTTCCAGTGGCAAAATTATAGCCCCGCGGAAATAGCAAGCGGGCGCGGTAGCTTGGAGACCGCATTGAATCAAGCAGATAGCGACCTTTATTGGACACAAATCCGCAATTCGTATGGGGATGAGTTTTATTTTTACTTACGGCGCGCGTGGGGGCTAGACGAGCGAGAAGCAGAGCGAAGGATTTGCGATGAAGCTGCCAATAAATACGGAGGTGGATGCAATGAATGACCGCCAGCGGGCAGCTGTGCCATTTGCAAGTGCGGGTTTTGCAAGCGCGGTAATCTTGACTATCGAGCTCTTTATTGCCCACAATGTGTTAGGAGTAATGGAACAAGGCGCGTTCTCATTCTATGGACTGTGGACGGTTGCTTTTGTGATCTATAGTGCCTGCGTATGCGGATTGACACAAAACTTGTTGCAAGGAAGGAGCTGGTGGATCCAATGGAGTGGCGCACTGCTTTTCGCCGCACTTGCAACGTTAATTTGGGTTTTGTTTTTTGTTTGGGCAGCAAGCGGACAGGTTCGCTTGGTGAATATGCCTATCGTCTACTTTTGGTTGAGCGGAGCGATCGTAGCGATGTTCGTTTCTCTGATCAGCGGCGAGCGGCTTACGCTAACCATCGAGCGTGAAAAAATTTCACCTCTGAAAGGTACTCTGCTCATCTTAGCCGGAGTCAGTTTCTGCTTACTTGGGACAGCCATTGCATGGGCGATCTTTATTTTCTCAGGATTGATCTTTCCATCCCGACTTGTGTTCGAACTGCCTAGGGGGTATCTTGGTCCTGTTCTTGTGATTTACAATCAGCCAGACGGTCTGGCATTAATAGAACAATGGCGGGAACGCATCTATCCGATTCCTGCAAATGGATTTTTGCCCACATCATTTCCGGGCCCACAGGGCTACAATAATTATGTCTTTAGATACGCGGCTGATGAAAAGACTTACGTTGAGATCAAGTCAAGTGGATACTGCAATGAGGATGTTAGTGATGACGTTGTGCGCGCTTGCATTCTTGCAAGAAACGACTCCGACAATGCCTTGTGCAATTTTCCAGTCTTTGAAGCTTTCATTATTGATCGCCCCCCAAATTGGGCAACTCACCGCGAAACCTTTCAGAATTGGAAGCAAGAGTTTCTAGTACCGCGAATGCCCCACGACTGTCCTAACCCAGAAGCAATTCCAAAATAACTTGCGATTGAAACACGACGAATCCTGAATCTTTTTCAGGCATCACCAAATATTATTATTTCGGTTCACAGCGCGTCGCCATGCGGCAAGGCGGCGATGTGTATTATTTGCACAGCGACCATCCCTCAATGCTTCGGGACAAGTCTGGGCAGCACAAGTACCGTGACAAACGAAAGTGGCGTATGCACCTCGCAGCAAGCGTATTATCCGTATGGCGCAATTCGTCCCATCACGCCCACGCCGCCGTGTGGAGACACAGTGCCGACGGATTTTGGTTTTACGGGACAACGGCGCGATGCGAGCGCGGGATTGATGTATTATGGCGCGCGGTATTATGATGCGGGGCTGGGGAGGTTTGTGAGCGCGGATACGATTGTGCCGAGCGCGGGGAATCCGCAGAGTTTGAATCGGTATAGTTATGTGTTGAATAATCCGGTCAAGTATGTGGATCCGAGTGGATACTGTCCTTTTGGAAGTAATGGAACTGGATCGTATGCTAGCGACAACGATAATCTGATCGACTGTTCGCTGGACGACTTTGCGAGTTCTTCGTGGCAACAAAGAAGAGAATGGATGGCAGCCTTCCAAGGTATGAGTGGAGTCAACTGGTTCGACAATGTTCAAGGCATCTTGCGTTATTTCGAGGGGGACCGCACATTCAGTAATTCCTCTTGGGCAAAACTTTCTGATGCCGGGGTGTTGATTGCCATTCAAGATGGTTGGCGTTTGCGGGAGGACAAATCTCCCATGAGCGACTATTCGATTGTCGGAGACGATAATCCAGCATCTGCCTGGAAAAAGTTTTTCTCACTCTTTGCAAAAGGCGATATCTCAAGCGCAGATGTGTTTAACGCGTGGGGCGATGCCGAACAAAAAGGTGTAGATTATGGCATTAAACTTGCGGAGAATTTCAAGCTCGAAGTGGGGATGCAAGCGGATTACTTTGTCTGGTGGGGGAATGTTTATCGTCACATTGTCAAAGAAGGAATTCCCATGAGTAGTGGAGGGACGTACCCAGGGGGCGATCTGACTGTCTCACCAGGTCACTTGTATTTTGCGCGCGAAATACCTGGCGTGACCACCCCTTACAATTCAGGAGGATTTACAGAAGGATTTAGCCAAATTGTGATTTCGGGCCCGTTTGAATTCTTCTATCAAATCGGGCGCACTAATTATCCGAATCCAAGAAATTATTAAACGTAAGAGACGATAGGATGCTTTTCGGAGGAACCAGTTTTTATGAACTTTCGGTTCGCAAGTCTGGTGCTATGTTTGTGGGCATTAGTGTCATGCAACAATAATACACGGTTCTCTGACCTTACGCACCAAGTCCCAATTGATGTACTCTCAACGCCCGAAGGTGTTTACGCGGGAGTGGCTTGGCTCAAAGGTGATGAACTCGTTTTTGACTATGCGCCGCAACCCAACCCTACAGTAAATGACGGGGCTGATTTCCCTTCGCTTTGGGATTTTCAATTATGGGTTCATGATTTAGCAGAAGAAAGTTGGCTTGCACTTTCGGTAATGAAACCCGATAGGTGTCGAATCGGGTGGGTGAGCCGAACACGGAGACTTCCAAATGGGAGTCTGGGATTCATCTATCAGTGTGAACCCACTGCGAGCACTCGTCAGCAAAACTTGACCCAATGGAATCCCCTTACAAAGGAATTTCAAACCTTTAAAGAATTTCCAGAGCAATTCACCGTGCAATCGTATTCTTTTGCTCCCGCAATGTCTCAAGTCGTTCTCGCGGAACAAGGCGGGGCGATCAATGATAAAATTTATATCGCTGATTCGACGGGGCCGCTGCAACAAGTCTTTGCGGAATTTGCGCGCGCGGCATCGCCAAGTTGGTCAGTTGATGGAAACGCGATTGCCTTTGTCGCAAACGAAAAGCTGCCCACGGCGCGCGATAATCCATTTACAGCCTTGGTGGGAATCGTTGATCTTTTGTTTTATCCGTGGGATTTATATATGGCGAATGCGGAGGGTGCGAACCCACAGATCATATTGTCTGAAATCAAGCTCGCAGATGTGGTCAAATGGTCGCCAGTTGATGCGCGCCTCGCTTTTCGTGGTGAGTACAAAGGGGTGCAGGGAATATGGATCTTGAATACCAAAACCTCTCAACTGACGCGCGTCTGGAAAAATTTAGACTATTACGACTGGTCCCCTGATGGAACCAGAATGGTCGTGCTGGAACAAAATAAGGTGAATGGCAAGCAGCAAAGCAGACCTGTAATTATTGATGCCGCCGACATAAAATAGTCATAGCAAAGCGATTGCAGCCCAACCAAATTAGGTGCAATCGCTTTCTCATTTGGGTCAACTTTGAGATCGCACACAAGCGCGCGGTGTCGCAAATCGGTTCGCAGTATTTTTGCTACGCTGCAAATGGTAACATGACGCGCCGCAACGCCACCACCTCGGCTTGCACGAATGGCGGAGCGATGACGTATGATGTGGAGAATCGGCTGACCAAGAACACGCACAGCAGTGGCATCCCCGAGTACGCGTATGATGGCGACGGCAAGCGGGTGAAAAAAGTGGTAACGGTGAGCGGCGTCAGCACGACGACGTTTTATGTCGGTGACCATTATGAGGTGACGAACGGCAGCAGCGTCAAACATTATTCTTTTGGGACACAGCGGGTGGCGGTCAAGCAAGGCAGCACGGTGTTTTACCTGCACGGCGACCATCTGGGCAGTACAAGCGTCACGACGAACGGGAGTGGTGGGACGCACAGCGCGCAAACGTATTATGCGTTCGGCGCGAATTTTTCGACGACAGGCACACCCCCGACCGATTTTGGATTCACGGACAGCGGAAGGACGCGAGCGCGGGGTTGATGTATTATGGCGCGCGCTATTATGATGCGGGATTGGGGAGGTTTATCAGCGCGGATACGATTGTGCCGAGTGCGGGGAATCCGCAGAGTTTGAACCGGTATGCGTATGTGCTAAATAATCCTTTGAAATATACGGATCCAACTGGGCATTGTCAGTTTGGGCAAGATGACCAAGGCAATGAGATTATCACCAAAACCGACTGCACAGTTGAGGATTTCGAAGCCCTTAAGTGCCTATCCGAATAACCCTGAAGCGCGAAAGGCAATCAAGCCACACGCGAAATGAAGAAAGGCGATATAGTTTTCGGGTTTTTTGTCCCACCGAATCAGCAGGCGCCGAAAGCGATTCATCCATCTATGCGCGCCGTCGACCACCCAG
>Ga0247727_10009256_pt1 | contig 17931 bp, 17 predicted proteins | sample WisWelCaveWW1625_FD_202498 | JGI IMG/M metagenome (GOLD analysis project Ga0247727, IMG submission 202498) | Biofilm microbial communities from Wishing Well Cave, Virginia, United States - WW16-25 | ecosystem: Environmental > Aquatic > Deep subsurface > Groundwater > Cave microbial mat | place...
TGGTGCCTGTACCCGGCCTACGACTACGCGCATCCCCTTTCGGACGCGCTCGAGGGAATTACGCACTCAATCTGTACCTTGGAATTTGAAGATCACCGGCCTCTCTACGATTGGGTCGTCGAGCAGGCTGAAGCGCCGCACCGACCACAGCAGATCGAGTTTGCTCGCTTGAACCTGACCTATACAGTCATGAGCAAAAGGAAACTGCTCGAGTTGGTCGAAAAGAAACTGGTGAGCGGATGGGATGACCCACGACTGCCGACGATCAAAGGACTTCGCCGCCGCGGGTATACCCCAGAAGCGATTCGAGCCTTCTGCGATCATATCGGCGTCGCCAAGCGCGAGGCCATCGTCGAGATGCAGCTGCTCGAACACTTTATTCGCGAAGACCTGAACAAGCGAGCGCCCCGAGTAATGGCCGTGTTGCGTCCGCTCAAAATCATCCTCGACAACTATCCCGAGGACCAGTCCGAAGAATTGGAAGCCGTCAACAATCCGGAGGATCCGTCTGCAGGGACGAGGAAAGTCCCCTTCTCACGCGTTCTCTATATTGAGCAAGACGATTTCCGTGAAGATCCGCCCAAACAATTTTTCCGACTAGTCCCAGGACGCGAAGTGCGGCTCCGGTACGCCTATATCATCAAATGTGTCGGGGTAACGAGAGATCCGCAGAGCGGCGAGGTCACCGAGCTTCATTGCATCTACGACCCCACGACAAAGAGCGGCGCCTCCCAGGAACAGCGCAAGGTCAAGGCCACCATCCATTGGGTCTCCGCGGCCCATGCTGTGAAAGCCGAAGTCCGACTCTACAGCCCCCTCTTGGTGACGGACCTGGCGAAGGTGCCGCCAGATCACGATTGGACGACCTATCTCAACCCCAGCTCATTGGAGCGAATCACGAGCTGCTTGGTTGAGCCCAGCTTGCGGCAGACAGTGCCCGGCACACGGTACCAATTCGAGCGCCTGGGATACTTCTGTACTGACCCAGATTCGGCCTCCGGCACACTGACATTCAATCGCACCTTGTCACTCAAAGACGCCTGGGCCAAGATCGAAAAAACTCAGCTGGCCCGGTAGCAAACCGGCAATCTTCCCCCGTTTGCCAGGACCTCCCAGAACTTCCCTCTCTTTCCGCCCTGTTCGAACCGCTTTACAGACTCAGCATCCCTGCTACGCTTGAGGCAACTGGCGAAAACCAATGACAGGAACCATTTTACAGTGACAACCATCATCAACATGAAGATCGTAAGGCTCGCACATCTATTGTTCCTCTCGGGATTGGTGGCTGGACTGACCATGGCATCTCCTTCGCTGGCTACCACCACACTAAACGGGACTAAATCGAGCGCGACCGAAGCGGTGAAGGGTACGATCAACGACCTGATCCAAGTCCTCGATGACGAAACCTTGAAGCAACCGGAACAGGCCGAAGAACGGCGGCATGAAATCGAAGAAATCATCAAACATCGCGTGGATTACGAAGAAATGGCGAGACGTGCGCTGGGAGCCCCCTGGTCCACGCTTTCCCATCGGGACCAGCACGAGTTCGTCGAACTCTTCGTGCAACTCCTTCGGGACACATTTGTGGGCCGGATCACCGAACATTCCGACGAACAGGTGGTATTCCTGGGGGAACTTCGGGAGGGGGCCTTTGCCGAAGTCAAAGCACAAATGAAGGGACGGAAGATCGACACGCCGGTCGACTTTCGGCTGATTCATCGTGCGCACGAATGGCGGGTCTACGACGTGGTCATCGATGGAGCCAGCATCGTGAGCAATTACCGCTCACAATTCACTAGTATCATTCGTGACGCCTCGTATGCCGAGCTGGTCAAGAAGATGAAAAAGAAGGCGATCGCCGTAAAGGTCTTCGAAAAATCTCCGGCGCCGTAACCCTCCGTCTGGCATCCGTCATACAGTTTCCATGTTTTACTTTACCGTAGCTCTGGGTTTGCTAGACTAGCCTGAGTATGAGGTGCCGCCATGACGAGGAACCTCGAACCGGATGGGGGACCGCATGATTGAGTGTCGAGAATATCCACGAATCCCCGTTGAGATGCAGGTCTTCTTCTCCAGCACCAACAAGACAGACATCCGCGAAGGCACAATGTTCGATCTATCTGCCAGAGGATGCGCCGTCACCAGCATGTCGTCGGTTCAACCAGGTTTGGCAGTGAGAATCCTCATCAGGGCGACCGAACTTGGTTCGCCCATTACGATCGAGTCCGCCGCGGTCCGTTGGAGCGAGGGTGGGGAGTTCGGAGTCGAATTCCTCGGTCTCTCGGAGATCGATCAGCGCCGCTTGCACCGATTGCTGCAAGTCGCCACCACGCCCCAGATCCGCCCGAGTTGACCGCTGGCCGATTCTCGCATTCACCATGGTACAATGCCGGGATGGAACATTATCGCATCCCAGGCGCCACCCTCACGAATGACACCTCGCTCCCCGCCTCGTTGGAGGCAGACGACGACACAGAGGCACAGCAAAACAGTTAAGCCACAGTCCTAGGACAGATCGTCCACCTTCCCGCAAAATCCACAACCAACCAACCTCACTTACAACTCCACTGGCGGCGCGCTATACCAACTGCGCAAGACGTTGTTTCACTCCGGCCGCACCTGCACATTTCAAGGTTGGCAAGCCCACGGACATCTTGATAATGTGGGCAACGGAATTTTCACCTCCCCCACAACAGTTTTTCTGCAGACTCCTAGCAGGCTGCGGGAAAACTTGATTTATACAGAATATGTCGATGGAATCTTCCCTACGGCGCCGATGTCACAATAGTCTCAGGATGCTCAAAAAGGCCGTCCAGCAAGGCCGCAGCACCCGATGTAGGCTGAGGTTGAGGTCAAGGTTAAGCGAAGATCGGACTCTTTCGATCTCAGCCTTGACCTGAGCCTTAACCTTCCAGAAAGCTGGCGGACTTTTTCAGCATCCTGCCAGGCCCTCTCACAAGGAGCACAAACCATGCTGTCGACCCAAGGCTATGCCGCGATGACCGCCAAGGCTGCCCTGCAATCCTTCTCGTTCGAGCGGCGTGAGGTCGGCCCTCAGGACGTGCTCATTACGATCACCCACTGCGGCATCTGCCACTCGGATATTCATCAAGCCCGCGACGAATGGGGCGGATCGATTTTCCCCATGGTGCCAGGCCATGAAATCGTCGGCACCGTGGCGCAAGTCGGATCTACAGTGAAAAAATTCAAGACGAGCGACCGCGTCGGCGTCGGCTGCTTCGTCGATTCCTGCCGGACTTGCGCTGCCTGTCGAGAGGGATCAGAACAGTACTGTGAGGCCGGCATGCTTCTCACGTACAACGGCCGCGACAAGGACGGCCGGCCCACGCAGGGCGGTTACTCCACGCAGATTGTCGTGGATGAGGATTATGTGCTGCGCATTCCCTCAGCCCTGTCGTCTGCCGGATCAGCCCCACTCTTGTGCGCGGGTATCACGACCTACTCCCCGCTGCGCCATTGGGGCGTAGGGAAATATCACAAACTTGCGGTGGTGGGATTGGGTGGACTGGGTCATATGGCTGTAAAGATCGGCAAGGCGCTCGGAACCGAGGTGACTGTCTTGAGCACCTCTGAACGAAAGCGAAAAGATGCGGAGCGTTTGGGCGCCTCCGACTTCGCCCTCACTTCACAGCCCGATACGTTTACACGGCTTCAGCGGCGCTTCGATTTTATTCTTGATACCGCTTCAGCCCCGCACAACTATAACGCCTATGTTAATTTATTGAAGATCGACGGGACCTTGATTCTCGTGGGGGCTCCGGATAAGCCGACCCCGCTGGAGCCGTTTCCATTGATTCTGCATCGCCGGAGCATCGCCGGATCGGTGATCGGGGGCATCCGCGAAACCCAAGAGATGCTCGATTTCTGCGCCACGCACAGCATCGAGTCCGATATTGAAGTGATTCCGATCCAACAAGTGAACGAAGCCTACGAGCGAGTCCTCAAGGGCGATGTGCGGTTTCGGTTTGTCATCGACATCGCATCGCTCAAGTAACGCACCATAGCGGCAGTCCTGCCTGGAGCCGGGTAGGGCGAAGGATGCGGCTAGGAGTTTAGTCGAAGAATCACTTCCCCTCGACCAGGAGGCCGAAGCCGAGAAACTTTGAGATTGCCGGCCGATATATTTTCGCTGCTTTGTTTGATAGATCGGATGGACGTGGAAGTCTTCGCGTTCTTACGCGGCGGCATGGCGGCCTTTTCTGCCTTCGCCGCAAATGGCCTTAGCCAGGTCGGCCTCGCTCGCCCCCAGCACGAGCAGGGAACTGACCAGCAGATCCATCGAGACGGACGGGTCGCCTGCCTCCATTTTGGCGACGCGGGACTGGCTGGACTGGAGGCGCTTGGCGAGCTCGACTTGCGATACCCCGCGCCGCCGCCGCCGATCGCGGAGGCTGCGGCTCAGGGCGAGTTTCAATTCGATGAGCGCGGCGTCGGCGTCCGACAGACCCAGAAACTCCTGCACCGACCCGACGGCCCAGCCAGCTGCTTCGAGTTTCTTGCGTTTACTCTGTTTCATCGCGTGCTCTCCTCTTCGCTCGTTAGTCGGTCGTAGTCGCGGAGCCTCCGCTTGCACGCCTCAATGACCCGCCTCGGCGTGCGCTGCGTTTTCTTGCCGAACACCTCCAGAATGACAACGGCATCGGGATCGACCCGATACAGGATGCGAAACGTCCCGGCCGCATCATTGATCCGCAGCTCATGGCACTGAGTTCCGATGGCCGGCATCGGCCGGGAGTGCGGCAGTGTCAACACGTCGCCTCGCTGCACCAGCCGAAGCAAGTGCCCAGCTTCGATTCTGGCTTCCGCTGAAAACGGCGGGGTCTTGACCTCTCCCTTCAGCCAAACGAGCGGCTTGCCTGTCTCGGATTTGCCCACCCTAAGCCGTCCGCTCTTGCCGAGGAGTATATGTCATATATGACATATCGTCAACCTGAGAGGCCGCCACAGACGACAGAACGCGGCGGCGAGAAAAGACTCCCGGTACATTTTCTTTCTCTGTAGCTTATTCTTTATTCAATGTGCGTGTGAACAGCTCCAGCACCATGTCGTAACAGATCCTGGCCGCAGCGGGATCGTAGCGGGGACCTTCGTCGCGAAGAAAGGCGTGTGCGGCGTTGAATTCATGCCACTGGAAATGCGCGCCGGCATCGCTCAGTGCGTTGTAGATCAGCGCCCGCCCCTCGCGAGGAATGTGTGGGTCCTGCCTCCCCCAGATCATCAGCAGCTCGCCCGTGATCTCGCCGATCCGGTCCAGGCTGTTGTCGTGCATGCTCTCTCCCAGACTACGCTTGTGGATGTCGGTCGCGTAGCAACAGGTGGTGGCCAGCACGTCAGGTTGCATCGCCGCACGAAACGCCAAATGTCCCCCGAGACAAATCCCCATCGCGCCCAGCTTGCCCGTGCAATGCGGTGAGGACGTGAGAAAGTCCAGCGCCGCGCGTGCGTCGGCGTCGTAGCTCGACACAGTCTTGGTGGTCTTGTGCCGGTTGCCCCGCTCGGCGCCGGCCTCGTCATAGGCCAGCACAGTTCCGGCCGGCTCCAGCTCGTGGTAAATCTCCGGTACCGCCACTACAAATCCGTGGCTCGCCAACATCGCCGCAGCGCGCCGGATGGGCCCCGTCACCTGGAAGATCTCCGAAAACAGCAGCAGGCCCGGATATCGCCCCTCAGCCGTCGGCCGAAAGAGGTACGTTCGCATGGGCCCAGTGGACGTATGGACATCAACCGACTCGGTATCGTTGATAATCATCCCTTTCTCCGTTGAGCCTATACAATGTGCAGACGCCGAACACAGACCATGCTATACTGTGCGAATGCTCAAACGTTCTCTGAACAGAACCAATGCCTACCTTGTCGATCCGGCAAAACGCCATGCCATGTTTCAGATGACCGTCTACACTTCCACAGGCATTGAAGGCGTCACACTCACCCGATCCGACTTGCTCGCTGAAACGAGAACTGTTCGCCGCATTACTTCCCGTGAATCTGGAAAGTCCTCTCGATCACCGCGCTGAACAAATTGGCCATCGGTTCATAATTGCGGGCCAGGCCGGCGCGCACTGCGGCAAAATACTCCTGCCGTTTTCGACATGCCTCTCAAGCCATCTTCTCTGGTGCTTCACTGCCCAGGTCGTTCGCAATGAGCCTGAACTGTTCGAGTGCGGCTTCGAGGTCGTCGACGATTTCTTGGGCGATGATATTAAGTGTGAGCTATGGGAAATGGTTCCTGATAGCTTTATTTCTCCGACCATTTTTATTCCCTAAAGAATTACGTCAGTCCTCTCTTAAAAGATTCGATCAATTGAAATACGGTTTTTCTTTGATCATCGGAATACTGGGCGTTCATCTCTCGGAGAACTGTATTGACAATAGCATGATGCGCATTGGTGACTTGGGCAACAAAGCCTTTCACCGTGTCGAACGCCTTTGCCGAGGCGTTGTCCCGAATGTCATTGCCGAGTACATAGGCGCCAGCGTTCTCGTAGGTGACGCTATCCGCTGTGCCCGTGAGTTCAAAACGACGCGCCTGGTCACTATCGTATTGCTCCATGATGTACAGAAGATCTCGAAGGTCTCGCGGATATTTACGATCCAGATACGTCACCACCTTCAGAACTGCAAAAAGCCAAAGCGGGACGACGGGCAGCGTAAGTCCTCGGATCACCTCAACCGGTTTCGCATGCAGAAATACATCTGCGAACCCCGTCATATTCATTTGATTCCCTGATTTTTTCCACACAAGGACATCATCTGGGCCGTTTGTAATCCCATACGGGATTAAGTCAACCTCCGCAGTCCGGTAATGCAATCGGTGCTCTTGCTCGCCACGGCCTCGTATGAAACCCAATTTGACGAGATCGGCGATCACCGTTTCCCACTCTGCCCACGAAGACAACTTGATCACATGGTCGGCATCCCTGGTCTCTCGAGCCCCGATCTCGGATGACAGCAGGATAGCCGGCACAAGCGCACCGACGAGTGCGAAGGGTATCCCCTTCTGCTCGAAATAGTTGTGGAGCAGTGTTAGCGCTTTCGCTAAATCGCCTTCAATCTTTGGCAATGGACTCTTCCAGGTACTCTTTGTAAATAAGTCGTGCAGTTTCAAGGTCGCGGTCCGTGCCGTGATGCAACAGCTCGGCATAAATCAAAAGAGGATGCGCGACCGGGATGCGTTGCAGAGTGCCACTCATCTGAAACACACGAGGAGAGAAACTTTTAAGAATGGTAATTGGTCCCCCAGAGACTGGTAACCACTTGAGACTCTTCAATGCTTCATTCTGTTTCCAGGATTCGACGAAGAGGGTGAGCGTGCTCCCTTGGTAATGATGAATAATTACATCAGCCCCAAATCCCCCCGTTACAGACCATAACATTCCCTGCTCCAACGCATACCGGCTGAAAGTCTTGACGACGGTATCGGGGTTATTCTTCAGATCTCGATACTCTCCGGCAAAGAGCTTTGGACGAAGACGGCTGGCATAGCCCTGCACCCACCGGTCAAGCAATTCCTTGCGGCGGATTAAACGAAAGCGATCCTTGCCGATCGGTTCGAGATACCCCTGTTCTTTGAGATCCCTCTTCACCCACCCCACCGTGCCTAAGGCAACACCATTCACACTGGCGAGGTGCCGATAGGGATGGTTGACGGACTCAGGCTCTATGAGCAGGCCAAATAGAAAAGTGAGGCCGCTCGGCTGAAAGAGCCTCGTTGGTTTGTCTTTCTGAGAGACTGGCGGCTTTTTCCCTTCGACATAGAGGTATAATTCCGGCGCCCGTTTCAAGAACAGATTCCCTGCCGTATCAATGAAATTGACACCAGCGCTTTTCAGCTGGTCAGCAAGCAGTGGATTGACGTAGTCAGCGAGTAACAAGAGCTCTGTTGCCTTCCCCCATCGTTTGCGGTCGGTTTTCTCCCTGATGAGGAGGTGATGAATAGCCTGCGGACGAAGATGGGCCTTCACCTCAAACAGGTAATGATACGTCCCTCCCTTGGTCTTGATCGTCACCTCTCCATCCCACCTTTGATCCCTCGTACCGACCTCTTGCCGGAGGTTGATAACACGAAGAGGATGGACGGTCTTCAGCCGCTCCAGAGCTGAGGCGATGATCTGAGATTCTTGCGCGATGCCCTTCATAATGACTGGCAATATAGCACGTTCATGAATCATGAACAACGTGATTTAGTGAACGGATGGCCTCTTCAATCAGCCTAGGCAGCGACTATAACGCGCCGTCGAAGGCGCGTGTAGCATTGATTGAAAAAGATCGTCCAAGCGGCGACGGCTGGCGCTCATGAAGGCGGGCGTGGCAGCGTTTATCCTGACATCAGGCGATCTGCAAGGCGAGGAAATGGCGCAGATTTTCGTGAAGGCACTTCCCCGCATCACCCGGTTTTTGAAGAACCACGCGAAACCGTTTATCGCCAAGATCGCGAAGGACGGCTCAGTCTCACTGCTCTTTCAATAAGTACGGGCCATCTTCTTGCGAGCTAATCGCGATTCTTCTCGAAACGCGCAGTGAACGACAGTCTGGCGAGGGCGTAAAGTGCACGGTCAAGCAATGACCCAAGCAGCGCAACACTCGTCATGGTTCTTTTCTTGCCTCCCAGGTTGCGACAAGAAACGTGGCCATTGTGCCTGCAAGGTTGACTGCCAGCTCTGCATGGCGCGCAGCAGGCTTCACAGCATGCTTGCTCTTCCCATGTGAGTCACTCAGTTTGTTCCGTAGAGCACCCAAACTCTCCACAACATTCTGACAGCTTCCCAGAACCCGTTTAAAGATTTGCTCGGTGTGTTGGCTAGGCGCGAGTCTTAGTTTATTCGCTGTGAGCTGATACAGGCGGGGGAGATCAGTTGTGTCTGAGTACGTCACGTGTTCTTCGCCGAGGATAAACTTGCAGACCGTTTCCAACAGGGAGCGTGCAGCAGTAATCGCTCCTTCAGGATCGGCCGCGCGACGATCGAGAGCTTTCTGCCAAGCATCGCGCACATGCTCAGCATCGATGCGCGAAAGAACGGCTGAGGCGGTTGCATCAGAAGGAGTAAATGCAGACTGGTTCAGGAAATCAAACTGAGGCATTGTTTTCTCCATGAATCCAGTACTTCTGAAATCGCTTCTCTCCCGAGTCGCTCGGTTGATCTTTGCTTGTTCGACAACGTCATGGAAAGTTTTGTAGTCAAGGATCGACTCTGCACAATTGATATACGCACCCTCTAGCTCGAAGTCATTGCTATACCCTCCCCAACATGATGCTTCGACCATATAGCTCAAGCACAATGCAGTATTGTGAAGGGACAGTTTTGCTTGTCTAGACAATTGAGAAACAGTAATTGCTGTCTGGGGGTGTAATCTGTAGCGCTTTTTTAGGATGGTGAACAACCTATCGCACCGCGCAAAAATTGGCTTGCTCTGCGCTCCTATCTCTGCCAACCCACTGAGGGAAAGCCAGTACCGTTTCGAGTAGTCCTTTCGGAGATACCCTTTCCGTTCGAGGTCGTCTATAGGGCCACGCTTATCTTCATGTCTAGCACGATAGAACGCGACTTCCACCCCTTTCTTGTTAGTTTTAGTGGCGGCAAACATCTCTTTTAGGACCGTTAGTGCCGCTTCGCTCAGGTGCGATGGCGCAGGCGATGTCATTCACAGTTCCCCTTGGAAAGCGCGGTGCAACATGGACTGAAAGAGATCATCCAGACGTCGGCGGGAGGCGGCTTGCTCGGCTTGCAGGGCACGGATTTCGGACACGCGGGTGGCGAATTCTATTTGCAGTGGCATTGGCAGAACTCGCATTCGGCTATTTCAACTCAGTCCGGCTAGTTTAAGCATATGTTCGATTTCGTCAGCCAGCTTTGCGCGACTGTCTTCCAGTTCGATTTCCAATTCAAGGACAGCGCGGGCTTGAGAGACAACTTTCAGTTGAACATCATCTGGAGGAAGCGGAACGCTTATCGAGCCGAACTTGTCGAAAGCTACGGACTTCCGACGCTTGATTGAGCCTTTACCAAGATTCTTATACTTCTCCACGAACGTCGGGGACTTGAGGATTCGGAAAAGGAACTCGGAACGCACCTCATCCTCGCTGACTTTCAGCCGGAAGACTTTATACATCGGGCTAATCACGCCAGCATCCCGATTCCCAAGATGTCCAATAGCCCCCTCATCCAGATGGATTGTGGAGTACGCGAACTGTCCGCGTTCTACGATTTTGTAATCCGAAGTGTCCTCGCTGAAGACCCTCTTCTTAAAATACTTTCCCGACTCAACGAAGCCCTGGTGCTTCGTAACCGATAGAACCGGCAGGGAATGATTTTGCCCGGCGCGGTTGTTAACCTCTTCGACCAAGTCACATAGCTTCATCACCTTCCACCCCTTAGGGAGCTTGGAGCGGTCAAAGGTGAGACGTTCCTTTTAAAACTCACCGGGCATGAGACTAAAACCGTGGCTTTCAATTTTGCCAATTGAAACGGAAAAACTCTTTGAGGACTCTTCTCGATCGGGCCACAGAGCAAGAATGTCGGGAATGTTGTTCTCTGCAATTGGAGTCCGGCGGTCATCCGGAGTAAATCCGTCATTGGCCAACTCATAAATCCAGACCTGTTCCGTTTGTCTTCCGTTATTGAACAGGAGAATAGCGGTTTCTGCGTCGGCGTATGGACGAAAACATCCTGCGGGCAAAGTGATTATCGCGTCTAGGCTACATTGGCGCACGAGCATGGTGCGTAGAATTTTTGCCGCTTTCGATGGTTCGGAAAGAACACCCTGTGGCACGATGACACCTGCCCGTCCGCCGGGCGCGAGGTGGTCTATGAACCATTTGAGAAACAACAGTTCCGTGGCGCGAGTGTTCAGCTTGTAATTGAGATCGGACAGGATGCTTTCGTCCTGCACCTTTCCGGCGAACGGGGGGTTGGCGAGAATGACATCGAAACGCTGTCCTGGATAGACGCCGCCGAAGCCGGTGGTGAGCGGGTTCAGCATGGAGACGCGCGCCTTTTCCAATTGGTGGAGGTAGAGGTTGAGGATGGCGATTTTCACCATGTTGGCGTCATTGTCGAAGCCAGTGATGGCATGCTCTTCGAGGAACTTCCACTGTGCGGCCTTGAGTAGCCCACCATCCACGAGGCCTCGTTTCAAATCAGCGGGCTTGGTGTGCTGGCGCAAAATGTGGGTGAAGGCTGAGATGAGGAAGCCCGCCGTGCCGCATGCTGGGTCGCAGATGCGCTGATTCGGTTGGGGATTCACGAGGGATACCATGAGGTCAATGATGTGTCGTGGAGTACGGAACTGGCCATTGGTGCCGGAGGCCGACAGCTTGCTCAAGAGATACTCATACATGTCACCCTTGAGGTCGTGGCCGTCATGCGCAGCCAGATCCATCTCGTGGATGGCTTGCACGACGGCGCGAAGCGTGGGGCGTTCGTAGACCTTGAGGGTGGCACGGCTGAAGAGAAGCTTGCCGGTGTCGGTGAGGCCGGGGAGTTCGTGTAGCTTTTCGATCGCGTCGCGGACCGCGTTGAAGAGATTGTCGCCGGTCAGCGTGACGAAGTTGCCCCAGGCGTAGCGCGCCCATTTGCCGGAGAAGATGCAGGTGTATTTCTTGTCGAGGCTGGCGAGGACATTATCTTTCTCCGTCAGCAGGCGCAGGAACAACAGATAGGAAATCTGCTCGATGGAATCCATCGGATTGTTCACACCGCCGGCCCAGAGGATGTTCATGAGCTGGTCGACCTTTTGCCGGAGGCCGGAGGAAAAGAAATTCGACGGCGTGGCGAGGGCCTGAGCGACCACTGAATCGGACTGTGTGGGAGGCGTGCGCATGGATGTTCCTATCGAATGTTCAAGAGAGTGACGCTGCGACCAACGATTGCCGGACGAGTGTGGACTGACGCAAGGATTCGAAGACCTGCTCCCGACCCTCAAAACGAGCGAGCGCGGAGACACCGCCCAGCTGGTTGAACTGGCTCGCGGTGAAAAGCGTCATATCACCGGCCATGAAGCGCCGGAGTGCCGCCGGGTCCTCGGCCAGGAGTTGCGCGGTGGCATCCACCCATTTCTGCTCGCTATAGCGGAGATTGAACCGGGCAGCAATGGAGTCCACGGTGTCGGTAATGATGGCCTCGCGCGTGGGCAACGGCTTGCGACCGAGCGCGTTGTAGACAAAGGCTGGTGTGGTCGCCGGGACACCGTAGGAGACGATGAGCTTGTCCGGCGAGTAATACATCTCCGGGCGATGGTAGAACCGCTCATTAAGAATGGTTTCGATGGTGTCGTCGTCCTCAGCTTCAACGGCGGCTTTGAGGGCTGGTGTCTTTTCAACGAACTCCTTGATGTCGCGCTCGTAGCCGCCACGGAAGGTCATGATATCCACCTTCTCGCCATTGGGCCCGACGATACGGACTTCTTGGCTGACGAGGGTATCTATGCCCTCCCATGTCGGAATCACGCGCGGTGGCTTTTCCCGTGGTAGAGACTCCGGCTGACCTTCGGCAGCCACACTATTGCCGCCATTGCCCTGGGTATAGGAGTTAGTGGCAACAGTCGGCTTCTTTTCACGGGGAACCTTCAACGGCACCGAGTAGTCGTATTGCTCTTCGAAGTATTCCGCGACGGCGCAGAAATCGAGGAGGAAGAAGCACGACTTCTCATAGGAGGTGTGGCCTATGATGAACGTATAGCGGCGGGTCCCCCGGCCTTTGATTTGAATATATTCCGTCGGCGAGAAGACCGGGCGAAAGAGGCCGATGTTGAGCAGGTCGCGGCAGTTGTAGCCGGTGGAGAGCATGTCCACGGATACCGCGATGCGCTCGGCGCGTTTACCGTCGCGGAACTCTTTCGCCAGCACCGATGCCTCGGGGATGCGTGATGTGATCGTCAACGCAATGTCAGGTTGCAGCTCGTTGAAGATCTTCGTGAGGTTGGTGGCATGCGTCTGATTCACGGCAAAAACGATGGATTTGCCAATGACTCCCGCAGGATCTTTCTGCGCTTCCTTGAGAAACGCTTCGCACATGAGGCGATTCCGGGTGGGCGTGAAAATCTTCTTTTCTAAATCCTGGATTTTAAAACTCTCCTCCTGCTCATTTACGACGACAGCCCAGCCGGATTCGGCAAGTGCCTTCGTCGTGATGTCCGAGCGGAGGTCGAAAATCTTTGGCAGGCAGAGGAACGGACCTTCGGGATCTTTGACGGCGTCGAGGATGTCGTAGCGGAATGTCGGGAAGCCAGGCTTGCATCCGAAGTAGTGATAGGTGTCGCGCAACTGTCGAGCTTCCAGGGCCCGGGGATTTTCTTCCGCCAATTGTTCCATGTTGATGTTCTTGAGATAGGCCTTGGGCGTAGCCGTGAGACCGATGCGCGTGGCTTGGAAGAATTGGACGACTTCGCGGGCGTCGCCATAGATGGAACGGTGCGCCTCATCATTGATGACAAGATCGAACTGGAACGGCGTGAACTCTTCGCGGTAGCGGCGGTCGGTCATGAGCGATTGAATAGTGGCCACGACCACCGAGGCGCCCAGAAGTTCCCCCGTGCGGCGGGCCGTTTTGTAGATCACCGGCTTAAACTCCGGCAAGACGACAGCAAAGTCTTCGATGGTCTGCTTCGCAAGTTCGATGCGGTCCACGATGAACAGGACGCGCTCGGCATTGCGGCTCATTAGAAAACGGCGAATGAGCGCGGCGCAGAGCAGCGTCTTGCCAGTTCCGGTGGCCATTTCAAGAAGGAACTTCCGAAGGCCTTTGGTATCGAAGAGCCGGGCAATCTCGCCCATCGCCCCAATCTGATAGCGCCTCAGCGTGAGGTCATGCTTCAAGTGACGGAGGTATTCGGGGGTGACAATTTCGCTTTCGAGGGGACGCGGCGGCTGAAGGTTCTTTAACCGGACCCGTTCGAGATCTTCCCGCGAGGGCAGGCGCTCGATACGATAGGCATCTCGCTGGTCGGCTCGCTCATAGTTCCAAAACCAATGTTCTCGACCGTTGGAGAGAATGATGAACGGGGCTTTGAGATTTTCGGCATAGCCACGGGCCTGCTCCTTGGCATCGTAGGGGTCGAGGCCTTCGCGCTTTGCCTCAAGCACACAGAGTACCCGGCCGAGGCTGTCTTTAAGCAGATAGTCCGTTCGCCCATTCCCCGTATGCAGCTCAAATTGGACTTGCTGGGAGCTCAGCAAGTCCCACCCGCTGAACTCTAAGGCCTTGTCGATGAGGATGCGGGAGAAAGCTTCAGGTTGGCTCATTATCGTAGCCAGATCTCTCTTTGTGACTTGAATGAGTGCCGCCGAAGAATACCCTTTTCGTGATGGGAAATCACGCCTTCCCACAGGAATGCCTTCAGGTTTCTCGAACATGACCGGAGGAGCGAAGGCTGAGCGGGGAAGAGGAACGCCGGAATGAACGCCTTGCAGGAGGTCCTGGCTGAGATCCTTTTCCCCTTTGAGGTGAGTGAGCGCGATCCGCGACATTCGCCGTAGTGGCGGGGCCCCCGCCCGGCGTCCTGAGAAGGAAAACTGGAACTGACTGAAGAATCACGGTTGGCACAACCGTGACTGAAGGAATTCCAGAAGGCTTCCGCTCGGACCGCCGTGGAAGGGGTGCCACGAGAGGCGATGGAGCGAGGCGCACTCGGTCACCTGCTCCCTGCTGGCGGGATTTTTCAACATCCTGGGGGAAAGTGGCTGGGGGACTAGGAATCGAACCTAGGTAGCCGGCTCCAAAGACCGGCGTCCTACCGCTAGACGATCCCCCAGCGCGGTACGGAACCGAGACGGAGATCTGAAGAGGACGGCGTGGGAAATATTGTTGGCTGGGGGACTAGGAATCGAACCTAGGTAGTCAGATCCAGAGACTGACGTCCTACCGCTAGACGATCCCCCAACCGGTGCCCACAGTAATATACAGCTCTCGACTTCGTCAAGATCGACCGCTGATCGGACATAGGACTTTCTCATGCCCGCGAGGCCCGCTCGATCCCCTGGCGGAGCCTAGACAACGTCCGGTCTCGCCCCAAGACCTCCATCACGTCGAAGAGACCGGGGCTCGCCGTGCGACCGGTCAGGGCCACGCGAACCGGTTGGGCCAGGTGTCCCATCTTTATCCCCTCTAGTTCGACCAGCTGTTTGAAGCTTTCTTCCCATGTCTGTTTTGAGAAGACAGGAAGCGCCTCGAAGCGAGTGAGCAGCCTACCGAGAAGCGGAGCGATGGCCGGCGTCAACAATTTCTTCGCTGCCTCTTCGTCGAAGGTCACGGCCTGCCCAAAATACGGCCTGACCCAATCGACCATCTCCACGAGCGTCTTCGTCCGTTCCTTTACGAGGACAACGAGTTGCGCGAGCCAGCCAGCCGAGACAGCCTGGACTTCGTCTTTTAATCCTGCTGCTTCCAAGAGGGGCACAAGCGCCTGAGCGACCTGGGCCGGCGGACTGATCTTGATATATTCCGCGTTCACCCAGAGAAGTTTCTCGGGATTGAACACGGCTGCGGACGTTTGGACGTTCTTCCAGGAAAATTTCTCGATCAGCTCCTGGTGGGTGAAGAGTTCCTGGTCCCCGTGTGACCATCCAAGCCGAACGAGATAATTCACCATCGCATCAGGCAAGTACCCCATGTCTTTGTAGGCCACGATCGAGGTGGCCCCATGCCGCTTCGAAAGACGGGCTTTGTCCGGGCCAAGAATCATCGGCAGGTGCCCGAAATGAGGAACTGGAAACCCAAGCGCTTGGAAAATTGGGATCTGCCGCGGCGTGTTGGTCAGGTGATCGTCTCCCCGCACCACGTGGGTAATGTTCATCAGCGCATCATCAACAACCACTGAAAAATTGTACGTCGGGTAGCCGTTCGACCGGAGAATGATCAGATCGTCCTGCACAGCGTTATCGAAGACGATCTTGCCCTTGATGAGGTCGTCGACTACAGTCTCTCCCTCTTGCAGAGCCTTGAAGCGCAGAGCCGCGTCGCCAGCCTGATTTGTAAGGCCACGATCACGGCAACGGCCGTCGTATTTCGGCGACAGTCCCTTAGCCTCGGCTTCCTTACGCCGTGCATCGAGTTCGTCTGCTTTGCAGAGGCACCAATAGGCCTCACCTTTCTCCAACAGCTTCATCGCATGGCTGCGATAGAGGTCCATGCGCTCGGTCTGACGGAAAGGGCCCTCGTCCCAATCGAGCCCAACCCACTTCATTCCCTCGATAATGGCTTGGATCGATTCATCGGTCGAACGGCTCTGGTCCGTGTCTTCGATACGGAGAATGAATACGCCCTTCTGTTGCCGAGCATAAAGCCAATTGAACAGCGCGGTGCGGACCCCTCCGATGTGGAGAAAGCCGGTCGGACTGGGCGCGAATCGCACTCGTACCTGAGTCATCGCATACTCACTGACGTGATACGGAAAGGTCGGTATCTATAACATGCAAGGAAAAGCCTTGTACAGGAAACGCAGCGCTTCCATCTCGTCGTAGCTTCTGCTATGAGGAAGAAGGAGATCGTTATGGCCGAACTCACGCAAACAGCGGCAGTGCTCTCGGTGAACGATCTCACCCCCCACGTTCGCCAGCTGGTGCTCCGTCCTACCGTTCAGAGCATTGCGTTTCAGCCCGGCCAATGGGTTTCACTCAAACTGCCGGTCGGTGCCAAACCACCGCTCAATCGGGCGTATTCGATGGCAGCGCCGAGCACGCCCTCAGGCGAATTGATCGTGATCTTCGATCGCGTATCGGACGGCGTGGGGTCCAACTATCTCTACACGCTTAAACCCGGTGATAACACACAGCTTTCAGGTCCCCATGGGAATTTCACGCTTCCGATGCCACTTGATCGAGAATTGATCCTGATCGCCCGTTACACCGGCCTGGTGCCGATCCGCTGCATGTTGAAGCATCTCTATGCGAAGCGCCAGACGGCGACCATTCTCCTCATTGCCGTTGCCCCTGCGGAGGAAGAACTGCTCTTTCATCAGGAACTGCTCACGCTGGCCGTGACCCATCCGGGGTTCCGTTACTTACCGTTGGTGGCAGGCGGCGGGGAACAGCAAGCCGTCGATCTCACACTCTCGATACTCCGTCCATTGATCAATGATGCGCCAAAAGTGATCCCGATGCTCTGTGGAACAAAAGGCTTCGTGCGGCCGCTGCGAGCATCTTTTGTCGAGGCGGGCTATGACCGGAAAGAAGTGAAAACCGAAACCTACGACTAGTGTCCTTCCCTCACTAGATTCTTGTTCACGGCTGGGATCTCGACCACAATATCCTTCGTGCCATTCGGCACACATTGGCAACCAAGCCGTGACTGCAACGTGGTGATCGGCGCTTCCTCCAGCTGGTCAAATTCATCGTCCGTGCCTTCGTTACAGCTCTCAAGTCCCTGTTTCACAATGATGTGACAGGTCGAGCAGGCACAGACCCCCCCGCACACATGTTCCAGCGCAACCCCACTGCCCATCGCCACATCCAAAAGGCTCCCTGGGAGTCCTGTCGGGCCGTAGGGGATCTTGGCTGGATCGACCTCAACCTTCGTCACCACACCGTCAGGAGCGATAAATGTGACGGTATAGGCCTCTTGAGCGAGCTCGTAGTCAGCTTTTTCAATATAGGGATTGGTCCCGCCCATATGCCCGTTCCTTTCTCAGACCGATTCAGCCTTATTTCCCGCTGTTGACAGGTCCGAAACCTGCGTGCTATCCTTAGTCCGACCTTTTTGATCGGAGATCATTATAGTCTCCGACCTATGAGATCGGCAATAGCAATGTTGAAGATTTCGAAAAAAGCAGATTATGCCCTCATGGCCCTTCAGCACATCGCTACTGTCCAGTTCGGCGACGTGACGCCTGGGCGCGTGGTGAATACGAAGGAGATCGCGGAGGAATATAACATCCCCCTTGAGCTACTGGCCAAAGTGCTCCAGACCCTTGCCAGGAACG
>Ga0247727_10009257_pt1 | contig 17930 bp, 21 predicted proteins | sample WisWelCaveWW1625_FD_202498 | JGI IMG/M metagenome (GOLD analysis project Ga0247727, IMG submission 202498) | Biofilm microbial communities from Wishing Well Cave, Virginia, United States - WW16-25 | ecosystem: Environmental > Aquatic > Deep subsurface > Groundwater > Cave microbial mat | place...
TGTCGGCACGAGGCCCGCACACTCCGTGGCGCGGAAACTGTTATAAAATTTTAAGGTTCAGGAGCTTGACTCTTTCCTGATAGGATGCTGAAGGGACTGAAGAATCTCTGGGTTAGGCAGAGATGCTTCGTCCCTCAGCATGACAGTTTCTCCGTTCACACAGCCCGCGTGAGGTAGATATCTCGAAATGACAATCCGCACAATTGCTTTTTGATGCCGAAAGATTACACGCAAGAACCGTTTGCCAAACAACGGCGCGCCGAACATGCGCGCGACGACGAATGGATTCGCGCGTTCCTCGCCCGCGCGCAGTTCGCGCACATTGCGACGGTGAATAACGGGCAGCCGTTCATCAATCCAACCTCGTTTTGGTATGACGCGACGCGTCACGAAATTTATTTTCACTCGAACGTCGTCGGACGAATGAGGGTGAACGCGGAAGCGAACGCGCGCGTTTGTTTTGAAGTGTTCGAGTCGGGAAAATTTTTGCCGTCGAATGTAGCGTTGGAACTCTCGGTGCAATATGCAAGCGTCATCGCCTTTGGCACACTGCGCGTTTTGCAAGACGATGCGGACAAGGAACGCGCGCTGTACGGTTTGATGCAAAAATATTTTTCGCATTTGACCGTCGGCAAATTGATTCGTCCCATCACCGCCAAAGAATTGAAACGGACGAGTGTGTATGCGCTTGCGATTGAGGAATGGAGTGGGAAGGAGAATTGGGTGGAGATGGCGGAGCAGAGTGAAGAGTGGGGGGCGTTGGCGGAGGAGTTGTTGCGCGCGGAGGGGTGAAGGTGGTATAACAAAATGCAGATGTCTCAAAAATTCCAAAAAAATGATTGCACAATTTATTGGGGTGACGCACTGGACGTTTTGACGCACGAAATTCCAGACGCGACGATTGATCTTGTCTTTGCAGACCCTCCTTACAACATTGGAAAAAATTTCAATGGGCGCAAAGAGCAATGGGTTTCCGAGCAAGACTATCTTGAATGGTGCTACCGGTGGCTCGATTTGTGTGTGGCAAAACTAAAGCCGGATGGCGGCATGTATCTCATGGCGGCAACGCAGAACATGCCTCATTTGGATATTTACTTGCGCCGCAAGCTGGAAATTCTTTCCAGAATTGTATGGGTCTATGATAGTTCGGGAGTGCAAGCACGGAATTATTATGGCTCGCTGTACGAGCCGATTTTGTTTTGTGTCAAGGACAAAAAGAACTATACGTTTAACGCAAGCGAAATTCTTGTGGAGGCAAAGACAGGCGCAGAGCGCAAGCTCGTTGATTATCGCAAACCTGTGCCGACGATGTACAATTCAAAAAAAGTGCCTGGCAATGTTTGGACCTTTCCGCGCGTGCGCTACCGTATGGAAGAATACGAAGAGCATCCAACGCAAAAACCGATTGCGCTTTTGGAGCGAATTATTTTGGCAAGCTCCAAACCCGACGATTTCGTTCTTGATCCTTTTGCAGGAACATTTACGACCTCGTTCATCGCAAAAAAACATGGACGGAAATCCATCGGGATTGAAATTGAAGAGGAATACGTCAAGATTGGGCTGCGGCGGTTGAACATTCAGGCGCAATACAAAGGACAAGAGCTAAAACGCGAGCCGAAAATTTACGAGCCAGCCGCACCTCAACAAAAAGCGCTGTTTGAACGAAAATGATGGAACACGAATTTACAAGCCAAATCAAAAAAATTTTGGCTGGGTTATATGGACCTGACGCAGAAGCAGTGTACGAAAAAAGCGCGCTGCTTCAATACTTTAATATCAAAACGCGCTCGGCGATGCGCGGTTCCAAGGCGCGTTCAAGTTTTGCCAACATCTACGCGATTTATGTTCTGGTCGAAGACTATGTTAAAAAAGATTTTCACCAAAAACGTGGATATGGCGAGTCGCAAGGCGCGCGTTTCACTGATCTTTTGCAACGCCAGCGTGAATTGCCTTTTGGGAGCAAGTTGCAAAATCATGCGTTGAATAGCCGCATGAACGAGGAATTTAAAAAGTATTTTCCTCAAAATGATTTCATTCCGATCTTGCGGGACCTACAATCCAATCGGTATTGGATCAATGAAAATCTACTTAAAGTGCGTGTCCAAAGGAAAAAGTATAATCTCGCGCTCGCGGTTCTGGCAATTATGGATCAGTACGTAGAGACCAAGCGTAACGCGTTTGAGCAATTTATTGAAACCACAGAGCGTCTCAAAATTGTAGCGAGGGAAGATAATCAACTTGTACAAGAATTTATTTCTAGTTTGCTCGCGCCGAGCGCCGACGCGCGTATTTTTGAGATTGTGAGCTATGCCATTCTAAAATTCTGTTATCATGATCAAGAAATCTATTTTGGTTTTGAACTCGACAACTTGCGAAAGGAACGCTTAAAACTCTACAAGACCGGCAGGACGAACGCGAATGATGGCGGGATTGATTTTGTGATGCGCCCGTTGGGGCGATTTTTCCAAGTTACCGAAACCCTTGATGTTCGCAAATATTTTCTTGATATTGACAAGCTGGAACACTATCCTGTTTCATTCGTCATCAAGTCAAACGAATCCATTAAGCAACTCGAAAGCAAATTGCGAGCAGGCGCAGAAAGACAATATGGTGTCAAAGCCATAATTGAAAAATACATGAATAGCATCGAAGAGCTCATCAATCTTCCAATGCTCCACGACCGATTCAACCAAGCAATCCAACAAGGATACTTGCGCGACATCTTGAATGAAATCATTACCCAGAGTAGAGTAGAATTCAATTTTGAGGATGTGGTGAACTAAATGGAACGCATCACCGGTCTCGGTGGCGTCTTTTTCAAATCCGAAAATCCCGCCCAACTGCAAGAATGGTATCGCGCGCATCTCGGCATCGAACCGACGGCGGACGGCACGCCTGTTTTATTTTGGCGCGAGCTGGAATGCGGATTTTTCCACGCAGCACTACGCGTGAAAAATCGCATTCCCAAAATCCTGACACGCTGGGTTCGACGGTGTGGGCACCGTTTCCTGCCGACACGAATTATTTTGGCGCGAGCGGACAATCGCACATGTTCAATTATCGCGTGCGAAATTTGGATGCGATGCTGGAACAATTGCGCGCGGCGGGCGCGACAGTGGACGAGAATATTCAAGTGATGGAATTTGGAAAATTCGGATGGGCGACGGATCCCGAAGGCAATCGGTTTGAATTGTGGGAACCCGCAGAGGGGATGTAGGAACAGAGACCTGACAGGTTTCAAAAACAGCTGCGTCATTTGTCGCGCGCGCGGGATACGACGCGAATGGTTTATCCGACGCGCACGCGATAAAAACCTGTCAGGTCTGGACGAAGGAGGCGCGATGGATTTATTATCACCGGGCGGCAGCGGCAGTGGCGAAGTCAATGAGATGGGACATGCGGTTACGCACAACGCCGCCGAAGATGATTTGATTGACGCGCTCGCGGCATTGGAACGCGGCGACATTGAGTTTGTGATTTTGCAAGACAACGCGAGCAAAATATTTATGCAAGCGGCGGGCGACGCGCGCAGCGGGTACGGTTTACAATACAACAATGGCGCGGACGATTCGATGTTTCAAGCGCAAGGCAAAATGTCTGGCGCGCAAATCACCGACGCGTTCACCGCGTTTTTGAATCACGATGTCGCGTGGCGCACGATGTTTGTATGGGAACGTTTTACGTACTAAAACTAAACCTCCGATGTCTCCAAGACATCGGAGGTTTAATTTTCACAACCCGACCGGCGCGGGCATCAAACCCAATTGCTGCATGATGCCGATGGAATCCTCGATGCCGTGATGCTCGACAATTTTTCCATTCGCAATGCGAACGCGATACATGCCCGCGACACGGAACGATTTTCCTGTGGGTGGCACGCCGAACGCCATTTTTTGCGGCGTCGCAGAAACGGTCACGCGCGCAATCACCGTATCCCCTTCCGCAATCAAATCCTCGATTTCAACGTGGTTATCGGGCCACGCGTCCATTGTGACGCGCTGCAATTGTTTCGCCCCTTCGAGCCCTGGCGCAAACCCCGGCAGCATCCCCGGCGTTTTGACATCGGCGGCGACAACGGCATCGAGCGCGTCGAGATTGTTTGTGTTGTACGCCTCTTGATAACGGTGCACGATTTCTTTGTTCGTTTCGATTGACATGTGAGTTGCTCCTTTAGGTTGTCATTCTGAGTCCTTCATTCTTCAGGATAAACTCCGCGAAGAATCTCGGTCTGCCAATGCAGAGATTCTTCGCTCCGCTCAGAATGACAGGCGATATTTGAAATTACGCCGGCGCGGGAATTGCGCCAATCTGCATCAACATCCCCAACAAATCCGCGCTCAACCACGTTTCCACCACCTTGTCATTTTCGACGCGAAAGAGAGCGATAGCATCCACAATGGCAGATTTGCCGCTGGGCGGAATGTCTTGGAACGCGCCGTTTTGTGTGCCGCGCAATTGATGCGGCGCGGCAACCTTATCACCTTCCGCGATATATTCGGAAACGGGAAAACGCGAATCGGGGAACGCGTCAAGAAACATTCCAATCGCTTGGCGATACCCCGCGTTGTCGAGTGGCACGGGCGCAAAGCCATGCCACACCGCGTTGGGCGCAACATGCGTGAGCAGCCCGTCAATATCGCGCGCGTCGAGCCGTTCCATTACATTGCGGACGATTGTTTTGTTGGATTCGAGAGACATGAGTGGACTCCTTTGAAATAGGATGGGTGTCATTCTGAATGGAATGAAGAATCTCTCACCTTACAACCGAGATGCTTCACGCTGTTCAGCATGACATCCTCTTTTATTGCGACATCAGTCCCAGCTGCGCCATCAGCGTCGCGCTGTCAAAATACGTTCGCAGCGAAATAATTTTTCCGCCGCGCAGACGAAAGACTTCAATCCCCGCGAGATGAATCGGACGCCCCGTCGCGGATACGGGACCCAGCGGCGTTTGCAGCGTGCCATTGTGCGTGCCGACGAAATCGTATTCCACCACCACTTGCTCGCCGTTGTCCAAAACATTTTTGTAATCGAGACGCGAATCGGGAAACGGCGATGCAAAATTTTCAAACCCCTGCCGAAAACCTTCTTGTCCATTCAGCGTCATGCCGAACGCGACAATTTTCCATTCAAACGCATCGTCCACGAGCGACGCAGCTTGCGCCAAATTTTTTTCTGCAAACGCATGATGCAGCGCGCGGGCGGTGTTGATATTTTCCTGTGACATTTTTCCTCCGTGGTTCGACAAATTTCAAATTTGTCGTTAGTGGGAAAGGGACAAATTACAAATTTGTCCTACCCTCGTTCGACAAATTTGTAATTTGTCGTTAGTTGAAAGGGGACAAATTACAAATTTGTCCTACCCATTACAACCGCATCATAGAGGAAAAGTCATCCCGCGTCAGCGTGGAAACTACGTAGAAGGCGCGCGAGGGAATACGTATTTCTTCATCCCTCATCCTTCATCCTTCATCCCTTGCCTTGTCGCCCACGCCGCAATCTGCGTGCGCGCGTCGAATCCCAATTTCGACATGATATTTTCGACATGCTTTTCGACGGTGCGCTCGCTCAAGACGAGTGCGGCGGCGATGGCGCGATTGGATTTGCCTTGCGCGATGCGCGCGGCGACTTGGCGTTCGCGCGCAGTGAGTCCGCCGAATTGGGTTTTGGCGGGGGGGTGAGCGAGGGCGCGTTGCAAAAAATGTTCGCGCTGTGCGGGGGGCAATGTGGCGGCGAGGTTTTCAATAATGTGTTGCGCGCGCGTCGTGTGGTCAATGCTTTCAGAGACAAGCCCACGTTGTTTTGCCAAACGCGCGCGCGCGTGATGAATGCGCCATTGCGCGGGCAGCGCGCGTTCTTGCTCCGACGCGGACAACGCTTCATGCAAAATCGCAAGCGCGTCGTCAAACCTTCCTTGCTGTCCCAACGCGTCTGCCCGCGCCAATGCAAAACGCGCATTGGAATTTTCGCCGCACTGATTCACCTCCGCCGCGCGCGTCAAACGTTCAAGAATCTCCAGCGCAGTTTGCGGTTCGCGTTCCGCGAGGGCGAGTTCTGCACGCGCCGCCCATAATTCGCGTTCGCCCAAGGTGACGGCGGGCATGTCGGGCGTGAGCGCGGATTCTAAAACGGTTTTGGCGCGCGCCAATTGTTTTTGCAAAACCAAATTCGCGGTGAGCAAGCCCGTCAATGTGCGCGTCCAATACAACGAGTTCAAACCTTTTGCAAATTCGAGCGCGCGTTCAAAATGATCTTGTGCAGCTGCGTCATGCAAAATATCTTGATACAATTCGCCGAGCGCGAGATGCGAAATGACCAGCCATTGGTCATGTCCGATTTCCGTCGCAATCGCCAACGCGGTTTGCATCGCGTCCAATGCTGCGCCATAGTCGCCGTGCGCGCCGAGGATATTTCCCTGTACGGTGTTCACCAACGCTTCGCCCGCGCGCCAACCAATCGCGCGCACTTGCTCCAACGCTTCACGCGCATAGCCCAATGCTTCATCCGCCGTAGCCGTCATTGGCACAAAATTTACGCGTCCGAGATATTGCACGCTGCACAAGGCGAGCATCGAGAGCGCGGACGCTAAACCGCTGCGATCATTCAACGCGCGAAAAAGTTCGATCGCTTGCAGATAATATGCTTTGCCCTCCATCATGCGCGCCGCGCTGATATTCGTCGTTCCCAAAAGGTCTAACGTCTCTGCGATGGCGCGTGGGTCTTGCAAGGCGCGCGCGAGTTCGAGCGCTTCGGCGTGAAAGTCACGCGCGCGCAGCGGCTCTTCCAGCATCATGTGCCAATTGCCGAGCCGATTCAAACTGGACGCGAGCGTGGTGGGATTGTCGAGTCCGCGCGCGAGAATGAGGGCGCGTTGAAAATTTTCACCTGCGCGCGTAAAGTCGCGTCCAATCCACAAATAACCCAAATCCAATTGCGCTTGCCATTCGGTGTAGGCGTCGCGTTCTGTTTGTGCCGCTTCAATCACGCGTTCCAAATCATCGCGCGCCGCGTCAAATTCGCCGAGCGTCTCGTATGCTCTGCCGCGCGCGCGCAAAATGCCGAGAGGAGGCGCGCGTTTTAATTGCTCTGCCGCGTGCAACGCGCGCATGTATTGTTCCACCGCCGCGCGCGGCGCGTACTGCGCGCGCGCTTGTTCGCCCGCGCGCAGTGCGTACTCGAACGATTTTTCCCACGCGTGCGCTAAATCGAAATGGTACGCGAGTTCGCCCGCGCGCGTGTCATCTGCCGTTTGCTCGATGCTTTCGCCCACCGCTTGATGCAGCGCGCGGCGTTCGCGCAAAAGCATCGAAGTATAAACGGCTTGGCGCGTCAATTCATGGCGGAACGCGAGTTCGTCCGCCGATTCTTCCACGAGCAATTGCGCCACAATCAATTCTTGCACGCGCGTTTCTAATTCGTGCGAATCCATGTGCGTCAATTTCTCCAAAAGCGCGAACCGCGCGCGGCGTCCACACACTGCCGCGAATTTCAAAACCGTACGCGCGGGTTCGCTCAAATTTTCTGTGCGCCGCTGCACTGCGTCTTGCACACTGCGCGGAATCTGCAACTGCGGCAACGGCTTGCGCGTCCAGCCGCTCATTGTCGCAAAAATATCGCCCGTCGCCACCAATGCTTTCAAGGTTTCTTCAATGAACAATGGGTTGCCGTCTGTCCACGCGTGGAGCGCAGACACAAAATCGGGATGCACGGGCGCGGGCTGCGAAAAAATCGCGCGCAGCAACGTTTCCACATCGGCGGGCGAAAGGGGCGTGAGTGTAGATTCCGTTGTGTTACGCGCGCGTTCAAGTTCCGCTAAAAAATGGGTAAGCGCGCGATTCAATTCGTGCGGGCGATGGGTGAATAAAAAAATGACAGGCAGCAGACGCGCGCGGCGCGTGAGATGCAGCAGCGCGTCGAGCGACGCGTCATCGCACCAATGCACATCTTCGACAATGACGAGCGCGGGCTGGTTGCGCGTGACAAAATCCACGAACGCGTCCAAATTGTTGCGGCGCTGCGCGGCAGAGACGCGCGCGCGTGTGGAAAATTGCGCGCGCAATTCTGTTTCCGCGTCGCGCAATAAATCACGGATCGGCGCATAAGGCACATCGCGTTCCTGTTCAAAACAATCAGTTTGCAAAATAAAAAACGCGCGTTGCATTGCGCGCGATCCAAGTTCACGCACGACGCGCGATTTGCCGATGCCCGCTTCGCCCGTTAGTAAGATTACGGATGCGCCGTTTTGGAGCGCGTTTCTTTCAAAACGGCGCGTGAGCGTTTCCAACAGCGCGTCGCGTCCGACGAGGAGGGGGGAGGTGAGGGAGTGAGGCGGGAGAGGAGTGGCGCGGGGCATGAGAGAAGGATAGCACGGATTCCGTTGGTTAGAAACCAACGGCAAACGAAGGGACGAAGGCACACAACGGGTTCGGTTGGTTGGAAAACTACGGCGCGAATTGTTGTATAATCTTTCGCGCCTCGATCACTATTTCTACCCACTCTCAACAATGGCAATCACCAAGAAAAAATCAACGACTGAAAGCATCGCGCCAAGCATTGAGGACATGTATCCTTATCTCGCCGCGTGGGTTGCGGATGGCTGGGTTGAAATTGGGCAAGATGAATTTTCGTCTTCCTTTGTCCGAGCATTGGACACAGGGGGAATGGTCTTTGAGGGCAAAACAAAATATTCAAGTCTCGACGCCGCGCTTCAAGATTTGAATGACGGCATCAAGCGTTGGTGCACGGAAAACAAAATTGATTTGGGTATTGATGAAGGATGAAGTCAACCGTTCTTTTATGATGCAGCGGCAATTATTATCGCAGTCGCTTTGCAGAAATTCTTTTCAATCATCTCGCGCAAGAAAATGATTTAGCTTGGCGCGCTTTCGCGCGGGATTGTGGCACAATGGAGTCGCAATCCAGGTCCGATTGCAGAGGTGACGCTTCAAGGACTCGCGGCGCGAAACGTTCCCATTGGCGACCCTTCGTTCCTCAGGGCAGGGATTCGGCAGCCGCAGCAATTGGCGGAAATCGAATTGACGCACGCGGATCGCATCATTGCGCTGTACAAACGCGAACATCGGGTCTTGTTGCAACTTTATTTTCCTCAATGGGTGAACGCGGTAGAGTATTGGCACGTACCCGATTTGGATGAGATGAACGCAGAGAAAGCTTTGGCGTTGATGGAATGGGATGTGCAACGGCTCATTCATCTTTTGGCACAGGAAGAATCAAGAAAGGAAGTAAAATTATGACACAGTTACTCGAACGCGCTATCTCCCAAGTGAGAGAGCTTCCAGAAGAAAAACAAGATTTAATTGCGGCGGTTATTCTGGAAGAGTTAGAGGACGATTTGCTTTGGGAGCAGACGTTTGCCAACTCGCAAGATCAACTTGGCAAGTGAGCAAAGCAGGTACGCGCAGATATTGAGGCGGGACGTTTCAGGGAAATGGATTGGGATGAATCGTAATTTTGCTCGAGTCAGTTGCGCGGATGAGTCCTTCACCCGCTAAAGCGCAATGGCATTAAGTTAGTGAATTTTACGCTTTAGCGGGTCCGTTGGTCGAGTCAGAAACCCGCTGAAGCGTAGAGTCCCAATGCGGGTTCGTGGGCTTAACTTAATGCCATTGCGCTAAAGCGTAGAATCCATTTTGAGCTTGCATAGTTTCTGAATACTCAATGACTGAATACTGATTACCGAACCACCCAACTACCTCAAAGGAGAGCAAACAGCATGGATAAAAAAATCGGACTGCTCGTCGGACGCGAATGGTCCATGCCGCCGAAATTTATTGAAGAAGTGAATCGCCGCGATGAAGGCGTGATTGCGGAATTTGCGAAACTGGGCGGGACGCGGATGGATGAACCGTGCGAGTACGCGGTGTTGATTGATCGCATTTCGCATGAAGTCCCGTACTATCGTTCGTATTTGAAAAACGCGGTGCTGCAAGGCACGCATGTTGTCAACAATCCGTTCATGTGGACGGCGGACGATAAATTTTTTGGCGCGTCGCTCGTGACGAAACTTGGCATCGCCTCCCCGAAAACGGTTGTGCTGCCGAATAAAGATTACGTGCCAGGGATTGTGCATGATGAATCGTTACGCAATCTCGAATTTCCGATCCCGTGGGAAAAACATATCGAGTATCTCGGCGGCTTTCCCGTGATTCTAAAAGACGCGCACGGCGGCGGTTGGAAACAGGTTCACAAAGTAAATAATTTGGAAGAATTGTGGACGCGCTATAATGAGAGCGAAAAACTCACCATGATTCTCCAGGAGTTTATTCAGTGGGACGATTACATTCGCTGCATGGGGCTTGGGCGCAGTGATATTCTGGTGATGAAATATGATCCGAACAATCGCAAGTATTTGAAACATGAGTTGGATCAAGCCATGTACGATCGCGTATACAGCGATTCGGTGAAACTTGTGCAAGCGTTTGGTTACGACATGAACACGATGGAGTGGGCGATTCGCGATGGCGTGCCATACGCGATTGATTTTATGAATCCCGCGCCCGACATGGACATTTATTCGCTCGGCGAAGAATTTTTCGAGTGGTGCGTCACACATCTGGCGGATATGTCCATTCGCCTAGCGAAACAGCCGCGTCCGCAGTTGAGCGAGATGCGGTGGAACAATCTTTTTTAAGGATGAAGGATGAGGCGATGATTACATCGCGTTCATCCCTCATCCCTCATCCCTCATCCCTTATGTTACGCGAAGCCATTGACCACTATCACTCCCTCCTCACGCCTGACGTTGCGCGCGAGACGTGGGATCAATTGCAAGAGCAAGCGAAACGACGCGGGTTGTTTTTTGGCGCGCGCGAAATTACGACGGTGCTGCGTCCGCGTTTTCTCACCACAGAGCAATATCATTTTTTGCAAAACGCGATTGGCGCGGTGATGCCCGCGTTTGATAAAGTGTATCGCGCGGCGTTAGAAGATGATGAGTTGCGCGCACAATTTCGGTTGAGTGATTGGGAAGAGACGATGGTGAAGGAGACGTTTGGTTTTCAAGAACCAAGCCCTTCGTCGCGCATGGATTCGTTTTACTTGCCCGAATGGGGCGTGGTGCAGTTTACGGAATTTAACGCGGAAATTCCCGCGGGGCAGGGGTACACGGATGTTTTGATGCAGGTGTTTTACGGCTTGCGCGCAATGGGCGAATTTCAGCGCGCTTACGAAGCGCGTCCCTTGCCCACGCGTTTTCAAATGATGCACGCGTTACTCGACTCGTATCGGCAGTGGGGCGGCACGGAAAAACCGCGCATTGCGATTTTGGATTGGAAAGAAGTGCCGACGTACGGCGAGTTTGTTTTGTTCAAGGAATATTTTGAATCGTTCGGATATGAAACGCAAATCGTTGATCCGCGCGATTGCGAATACGCGAATGGCAAACTCACGGCGAATGGTTTTGAGATCAATCTCGTGTACAAACGCGTGTTGATTTCCGAACTTGTCGAACGCGGCGATCTTGGTTTGAATCATCCCGTCGTGCGCGCGGTGCGCGAGAACGCGGTGTGCATGGTCAATCCGTTTGCGTGCAAAATTTTGCACAAGAAGGCGTCGCTGGCGGTGTTGACGGATGAACGCAACGACCATCTTTTCAATGCAGACGAAATGCTGGCAATTGCGAATTATATTCCGTGGACGCGCGTGTTGGAAGAACGCCAGACGACGTACAATGGCGAGGCGATTGACCTGATGCCGTTCCTCGCGCAAAACAAAGATGAGTTTGTGATCAAACCGAACGACGAGTACGGCGGCAAAGGCGTTGTGTTGGGCTGGACGGTTTCGCAAAGCGAGTGGGAAGCGTTGCTGCAAGAACGATTGCAAGAACCCACCATCGCGCAGAAAAAAGTGACGCTGCCTCAAGAACCGTATCCAAGTTTTGTTGACGGCAATGTTGAAATTTATGATCGCATGCTGGACACGGACCCGTACATTTGGAATGGGAGTTATATGTCGGGCGCGTTGTGTCGTCTGTCCACCGCCGCGTTGTTGAATGTGACAGCGGGCGGAGGTTCGACAGTGCCGACGTTTGTGATCGAAAAGAGAGAGTAGAGAGTCGAGTGTGCAATCTGTTCACAGAATCGTATTCGAGTTAGGGGATGTTAAACGCGAATCTCCGCGAATCTATGCGAATCTCCGCGAATAAAAGAAATGGGGCTTGGCATGTCATTTCGAATGGAATGAGAAATCTCGGTTTTCGCCGCACGAGATTTCTCGCAAAGGCGGCTCGAAATGACAGCTATGTACAAGTCCTTAAAAAAACAAAAATTTTTCGCGGAGATTCGTTTCGATTCGCGTAGATTCGCATTAAAGGTCCTACTTCACAATTCGATAAAGGCAACACGCAATACGGAGTGAATCATGTTAAAACCCCCGTCACTGAATATTGGAATCGAAGAAGAATATCAAATCATTGACCCCGAAACACGCGGGTTGAAATCGTACATCACACAACTTTTGGAAGACGGCAAAATGGTTTTGATGGAATCCATCAAACCTGAATTGCATCAATCCATGGTGGAAGTTGGCACGAACGTGTGCAACACGCCCGCAGAGGCGCGCGCGGAATTGGTGCGTTTGCGGCGCGCGGTGATGCAGCTCGCGGCGAAAAGCGGTTTGAAAATTGTCGCGGCGGGGACGCATCCGTTTTCGCATTGGGTTGAGCAAGAGATTACGCCGCTGGAACGGTACATGGGCGTCAAGTCCGATATGGCGGAACTTGCGCAAAAGTTGTTGATTTTCGGCACGCACGTACACATCGGCATCGAGGATTTGGAATTTCGCGTGGACGCGATGAACGTGGCGCGTTACATGCTGCCGCATGTCCTCGCGCTTTCGACGAGTTCGCCGTTTTGGGTGGGACGCAACACGGGTTTGAAATCGTACCGCAGCATCATTTTTCGCAATTTTCCGCGCAGTGGTTTTCCGCCGTACTTTGGCTCGTGGGCAGAATTTGAAAATTTTGTGCAATCGCTCGTGCGCGTGCACGCGATTCCCGACGGCTCGAAATTGTGGTGGGACGCGCGTTTGAATCCGCGTTATCCGACATTGGAATTTCGCGTGTGTGATGTTTGCACGCGCGTAGATGAAGCGATCTGCATCGCCGCGATTTTTCAAGCGATCTGTTACAAGTTGTGGAAACTGCGCCGCGATAACATGTCGTTCCGCATGTATCCGCAAACCTTTTACGAGGAAAACAAATGGCGCGCGGTGCGCTACGGCATTGACGGCAAGATGATTGATTGGGGCAAGCAAGAAGAATTGCCGACGAAAGATTTGATCCGCGAATTGATCGAATGGTTCATTGGCGATGTGATTGACGAACTCGGCACGCGCAAGGAAGTGGAATACGCGTACACGATTTTGGAACACGGCACGAGCGCGGATCGGCAGTTGAAAATTTACAAAGAGACGGGGAGTTTGAACGCGGTGGTGGATAATTTGATTAGGGAGACGGAAGAGGGAGTGTGGTAGGCAGCGATGAAAGATGTCGCGACAATAATTAAAGAAAGCATGACGGCTTGCTGTAATGAAGCAGGAGGACAACATGTACAGGTGTCCAAGTTGTGGCAAATTTACCTTGCAGAAGTTTTCTGATGTTCTTCCGCCTCCCCCAGGCACAAAGTGGCTACCGCTCCCGAGAAGTTGGTACAAGTGCAGTAACTGTGGGTATGAAGGGTATCCAACACCCCCAAGCACAGCGGGCAATAGAGGTTGCCTTTTCGATAATCAATGCTGCTTCTGGTCTTTTTCTTGATTGTTGGTTTTTGCATAGGACAATCTGTATACCAAGCATTTCCATATGGGTGGGGACGCTTCCTTGCAATAGCGGTTCCTATGATTGGCGCAGCGGTTCTTTGGTTTTTCCTTTGGCAACAGATGTCCCGAAGGTAAGCAGACTGTTTGAGAAAACGCAATCCAACCCAGTAAATCAAAATGGCAACGACGATAAACCTCTCGAACAAAAAACGCATCGCTCCATTACGGCGGCGTACCAATAAACGCGCAATCGCGCCGCAGACACGCGCAGTTCGCGCGCGCCCAATGAACCGCAAGAACAAAGTCACCTCTGCGTTATTACAAGAAATGACGCGCCGCCTTGTCAAAGAATTTGATCCCGAACAAATTATTCTCTTTGGCTCGTATGCGTGGGGAACGCCAAACAAGGACAGCGATGTGGATTTGATGGTGATTGTGGCGGAGAGTGAGGAGACGGAGTATCAACGGATGGTGCGCGCGTTGCGCGTGCTGCGGGAGATGACTGTCCCAAGTGATGTCTTTGTCAAGACGCGCGCGGAATTTGATCGGTACAAGCATGTCTATGCTTCGCTGGAATGTTTAATCACCGAAAAAGGGCAAGTTCTTTATGAGCGACGAAGCAAAACAGGAACTCGTACAAAAGTGGTTCCTCAGAGCGCAACATGATTTAGAAACAGCCAAGATACTGTTTGACCGCGCTGTTCCGATGCTTGATACCGCAATTTATCACTGCCAACAGGCAGGCGAGAAAGCGGTCAAGGGTTATCTTGTGCTGCATGATACGCGTTTTGAAAAGATTCACATTATCCCCGCGTTAGTCAAGTTAGCGATACCGCATGAACCGAAATTTGAGGAATGGCTAAAAACCGCAGAACTGTTGACACCGTATGCCATAAAATATCGCTACGGTGACACAATAATGGAACCAAGCAAAAAAGAAGTGGAAACCGCCATCAAAGCGGCAGATGATTTGTATAATTTTGTCCTATCCCTCGTCCCTCCCGAAACGCACCCACAAACACCCAAAACCGACATGGAGTAACTATGCCTGACCAACCGACCAACCGACCAACCGACCATCAGACCACCATCCTCGCCCTCGGCAGCTATTTCAAAGGCGCGGCGTTTTTGCAACAATGTAAAGCGCGCGGCTGCACCGTGTATCTGCTCACCAAAGAAAAATTTAAAGATTACGCGTGGCCGCGCGAAAGCATTGACGAAATGTTTTGGATGCCCGAAACGCACCTCCAGCCCGACCTCACATACGCGGTGAGTTACATGATGCGGACGCGCAAAATTGATCGCATCGTGCCGCTAGACGATTACGATGTCGAAGTGGCGGCAAACTTGCGCGAACATTTGCGAATCCCCGGCATGGGCGAAACGACCGTGCGCCATTTCCGCGACAAACTCGCGATGCGCGTCCAAGCGCGCGATGAAGGTGTCAACGTTCCCGATTTTTCGCCTGTCGTCAATTATGATGACCTGCGCGAATTTATGGAACGCGTCCCCGCGCCGTGGGTTCTCAAACCGCGTTCTGAAGCCGCGTCGTTCGGCATCAAGAAACTGAATACGCCCGACGAGTTGTGGGAAAAATTAAACGAATTGGGTGATCGCCAATCGTATTTCGTCCTCGAAAAATTTATCCCCGGCGATGTGTTTCATGTGGATTCCGTGATTTGGGAAGACAACGTGGTCTTTTCGATTGCGAGTGGATACGCAAAACCGCCATTGTCTGTCGTCACAAGCGGCGATGTCTTTCGCTCACGCAATTTGCAATATGATTCCCCCGATGCGGTCGCGCTGCGCGCGTTTAACAAAAAAGTGATGAAGGCACTGCACATGAAGCGCGGCGTTACCCACGCGGAATACATCAAAGACGCGGAGGGCAATTATTATTTCTTGGAAACTGCCGCGCGCGTCGGCGGCGCGAATCTCGCGGAAATGATCGAAGCGGCATCGGGCATCAACTTGTGGCGCGAGTGGGCGAATGTGGAAGTGGCGAACGCGCGCAAAGAGGAATACAAGTTGCCGCCTGTGAAACAAGACTACGCGGGCATCGTCGTTTGTCTCGCGCAGCAAGAATGGCCGGATATGGACGCTTACAACGATCCCGAAATTGTGTGGAAATTAAAAAAGGAACATCACGCGGGGTTGATCGTGCAAGCGAAAAATCCCGAACGCATCCAAGAATTGCTCAATCAATACGGCGAACGCTTTGCACAAGATTTTCTAGCGTGGATGCCGCAGTTGGATAAACCGAATGATTAACTCATGTTACGCATGTCATTTCGAGCGGAGCGAGAAATCTCGGTTTTGCCAAGAGAGATTTCTCGCACGTGCGGCTCGAAATGGCATTTGGTGCGTAAGGTGAGTGATTAACTCATGTTACGCAGTTTACTTACAAACAAGTGCTTTTGACAGGATTTACAGGATTAAAAAATAATTCTGTAAATCCTGTTAATCCTGTCGATAAGGTTTTTCACTGTGTAACGTGAGTGATTAAAGTAATTCGTATGTGAGACACGAACATGCCTAGCGGAAAACTCTGGATGCAGAACGATCGTTTCGGGAACGCAATTTATTTGACCGACGAACGTTGGGAGCATATCATTGACCCCGACAATCATCCAGAGATTGAACCTTTCCTCGCGCAAATACGCGCGACGATTCAACTTGGGCGACGCAAACAGGATGCCTATGATTCACGCAGTTGGGAATACTCGCTCGCGTTTTCGGACTTGCCGTTAGATTACACACATCTCGTCGTGTGTGTGCGTTTTCGCCGTAGCAAGGATGATGAAGGAAATGAGCGCGACGAAAAATTTGTGACGACAGCGTATTTCCAAACACGCGTATAAAAAAATGAACATCCAGTACGATTACGATCAAGAAGCAGATGTGCTATATGTGTCCTTTGGACGCAGCGAACATGTGCGCTATGTGAATCTCACCGACAATCTTGTTTTGCGTCTCGATACGGGACACGAGACCAAGCAAGCGCCGCGCGCAGTTGGACTCACGTTCATTAGCTTTCAAGCAATGCGCGAACGCCTTGCAGGAAAACCGTTGACGGTTCCACTTGCCAATCTACGCAATCTGCCCGATGAGATTTGGCAAGCGGTGTTAGCGGTAATTTCCACTGCACCCGTCAGTGATGTATTGGATGTGACGTTCGGCTTTGATATGCAATCTCCACCTTTGACATTGCAAACGCAGCCTGCTTAAAAAAAGGAACCCGTTTTTTGCAAAAAAACGGGTTCCTTTTTTTTTATTCCAAATTCAACGCCGTTGTTGCTTTCACTTCACTAAAAACAATATTCGTGTGAATCCGCCCCACCCCCGGCGCGGGCGTCAGCGTGTCCACGAGAAAACGTTCCAAATCTTGGCGATTGCGTACTACCACCTTTAACAAATAATCGTACTCGCCCGTCACAAAATAACATTCCAACACTTGCGGCATCTCACGAATCGCCGCGCGAAAATGTTCCACCTCTTCGGGTTGATGCATTCGCAGCGTCACATGCACGAACGCCAGCAGATCAAATCCAACGCGCTCGTAATCCAACAGCGCGCAGTATTGACGAATATAGCCGCGTGTTTCCAAACGCTTCAAGCGTGTGAGCGCGGCGGGCGGCGAAAGATGGATTTTTTCTGCAAGCGCGACGTTGCTGATGCGCGCGTCATTTTGCACGATAGCGAGAATCTGTTTGTCAATTTCGTCGAGCAGAAAATCTTTGGTCATACGCCCTTCCTCTCACCGCAAACTCGCGCGCAGCAATTCTTTCCACCGCGCCGCATCCAACGCGTGATGCACCAACACATTTTTTTCGCGCACGCTCCATTCGTCTGTAAAAATTTTCTGCGTCCCAACTGTGTGCCGTTCATCCACCACCGACATCCCGCGTGTCAACTCCCCGCGCGTTTCCACGTCCACGCGATATGTTCCCGAGCGTTTTGAAATCGTCGGATCGAGCGCGATTGCCATTGCGGTTGGATCATGCAGTGTCATGCCCGGATCACCCTGCCAATGTTTTGCCAACTCTAGCAGTTTGTCGGAGAGGCACATGAACTTGCCACTCCATTGTACAATTCAAGCATGACCAGAGAATTCAAAACCCCTGATTACGAAGCGACGCTCCATCTCACAATCA